>Ga0315298_1009283_pt1 | contig 12215 bp, 10 predicted proteins | sample WHS_1_MG_FD_203077 | JGI IMG/M metagenome (GOLD analysis project Ga0315298, IMG submission 203077) | Extremophilic microbial mat communities from Washburn Hot Springs, YNP, Wyoming, USA - WHS_1_MG | ecosystem: Environmental > Aquatic > Thermal springs > Hot (42-90C) | place: USA: Wyoming... | reverse complement strand
TCGACATGGGTGCAAAGAACGTTGGGTTCGCACTGATCAAGGATCCCGAGGCAGTAGCCAAAGCAATAGAGGCAGGCGTAGGAGCAACAATCACCATGAAAGTCGGTGGTAAGACCGATAACTTTCATGGGCCACCGGTTGAAGTCACGGGCCAAGTCAAGACGATTACTGACGGAGTATTCATTCATAAGGGACCGATGGGCACCGGCTCAAAGGGCGAGATCGGCCGAAGCGTAGTCCTGAACATTGACGGCATCGACCTCATATTAGCTGAGCGAAAGATGGCCCCGAATGACCCAGAGATTTTCAGAAGGCACGGCATAGAACCGACTGAGAAGAAGATTCTAGTCGTGAAGTCCCGGGGGCATTTCAGGGCAGCTTACGAGCCGTTCGCCAAGGAAATAATCGAAGTCGACGCTCCAGGCGTGGCCAGCCCGAACCTCAAGCAGTTCCCTTACAAGCATGTTAGGCGGCCGATCTTTCCGCTCGATGATATCTAGCGCGCCGCTTACCTATCTTAACCGGCGAAGGGAGGCGCTTTCTGAGGAAGTCCTTCGCTAGCCTCAACAGCGCCGTCTCTAACCTTACAAGATCTACATCGTTCGCTTTGGCGTAGGATTTCAAGTTCCTTATTCCTAGGCTTCTCTGCGCTTGCTGGATCATCGGGGTTGGTTCAGGATCGGCCTTCGGCCAGATCATTCGCATGTCTCTGAGGAAGATCGACGTAGTCGTTGGGCCTACTCCTTTGCCTAGCGCCATGATTCGTGCTTCGAGATCTTTACTGTCTGTAGCCGCCTCGTGAAGCTTGTTTAGGTCACCGCCGTACATCTCTATCAGCTTTGCTGCAATATCCAGCAGTTTTGTGGCTGTGCTGAAGTCGTAGCGAGCATATCCTCCCTCGTCGAGAATTGATACTAAACCGTCCCAGCCTGTTTGCAAGATCTTCTCGGGAGACAGGATCTTTCGCTTCTCAAAGCACTTATAGGTGTTGGTTGCAGAGGATTCTCTGATAGGTTTCCCATAAAGGACCGAGGCCACGAGCCACTTGAAGACCTCGTCTGTCCTGCGGCTACTCAGATCTATTCCTAGAAGCCGCGAGTAAGGCTCTCCATAATGCTCAACAAACTCCCTCAATCTCAATACCGGTCAACCTCAAAGCATAGAATAGGACCGGAGCCTCCACCGTCGGATTCCGGTCTACCCTCCGCCCGTTGATCCGGCTTATCATTCACATAGGTTCATTTAGAAGTTAGCTCCACTCATGTCATGGGTCGGTCCGATTTGACATGAACGGTGAAGCTGCGCCTTTCAAGGTTCGAGACATCGGTCTTGCCAATGCAGGTAGACTGAAAATCCAATGGGCAGAGACACGTATGCCCGTTCTAAGAAGACTGAGGGAGACATACTCGGCCGAGAAGCCTTTGGAAGGTCTCCGTGTCTCGGGCTGCCTCCACATTACGAAGGAGACGGCAGTTCTCGTTGAGGCAATTAAAGACGCAGGAGCGGAGACTGCCTGGTGTGGTTGTAATCCTCTCTCCACCCAAGATGATGTTGCCGCCGCCCTAGCCAAAGAAGGCGTGAAGGTTTATGGCTGGCGCGGCCTGTCCACCGAAGAATACTACTGGTGTATCGATCAAACCATCGAGTTTAAACCTAATCTGACGCTTGACGATGGCGCAGATTTGACGATGAGGCTCCACGAAAAGGGTGGCGCACAGCTCAACGAGGTAATAGGTGGAACCGAGGAGACCACCACTGGTGTCCACCGCCTCAGAGTCATGCATGAAGCTCGGCAGCTCAGATACCCAATAATCGCTGTGAACGATGCTGAGACGAAGTGGGATTTCGACAATGTCTGGGGAACAGGTCAATCTTCAATAGATGGCATAATCAGGGCGACGAACATTCTCATTGCAGGAAAGAACTTCGTAGTGGCAGGTTACGGCCATTGCGGACGAGGAGTAGCTATGAGAGCGTCAGGACTTGGCGCCCACGTCATCATATGCGAGGTCGATCCCTTGAACGCTCTGAAAGCAGCTATGGAAGGCTTCAAAGTCACCGCGATGGCGGAGGCAGCCAAGATAGGTGACATATTCATAACTGCAACGGGATGCAAAGACGTAATTACGAGCGAACATATGGAGACGATGAAGGATGGAGCGATCCTCTGCAACACAGGACACTTCGATGTCGAAGTATCCGTACGAGACCTAAAACGCATAGCGGTCAAGACGCGCGAGATTAGGCCCAACAATGTTGAATATACGCTTAAGGATGGCAGAAGACTCTACCTGCTCGCCGAAGGTCGCCTCGTAAACCTGGCCGCAGCGGAAGGTCATCCCTCAGAGATCATGGATATGAGCTTCGCAAACCAGTTCCTGTCGCTAATTCGCTTGGCTGAGGAGGGAAGAACGATGATGCCAGGCGTGTACAATGTGCCGAGGGAACAGGACCAAGAGGTCGCAAGAATGAAGCTAGAAACAATGGGTATCCAGATTGACTCGCTGACGCCCGAGCAGGAGAAGTATCTCAGATCATTCAAAGAGGGGACGTGAAGGGAATCGGAGTCTGAAAATTGAAAGCAGGCCCTAAGCGCCGTTGACTTCAGTTAAGAGCCGTGCATGAATTGTCAATTTGGAGAGGCATTCAATTCATAGGAAAGGGAGACAAGCAGATACTCCGCTTCTATGATGACCTATTGAACTATGTTCTGAAGCAAATGGACAGCCTCAAACGGCTCGTTGCCTACATCGCAGAAGGAGACTGGGAGCTGGCATCGAACGAGGCTAAGATGATAGGAACATTTGAGTCCTTGGCAGACGATCTTAAGCAGAATGCTAGTTTGAAGCTATGCAAAGGTGCATTCTTTTCCGGATTAAGCCAAAACTTTCTGGAGCTACTGGAAAGAATTGATGATATGGCGGACGCGGCGAAGGATGCGGCAACGTCGGCCACTCAGATCAATCTACACTCCCCCGTCTTCCATTCTCTGCTAAAGGATCAGGATTCGTTGTATGACATGATCGACGAAGTGGTCGAGTCGGTCAAAGCGCTCGGGTCAGCGATCCAAGCCTTGAGCCGAGGGTCGGACCCGGTTATTGAAGGCATACTTGAAGTCAGTAAGCACGAGAAGCTTGCTGACGGAATAAAGACCGGGCTGATAAAGAGCCTCTACTCCCGGAAATCTGACATTGATTTGCTAACGCTTCTACAGATCAAGGAGCTCATATCGTCTCTCGATCTGATAGCCGACGCTGCAGAGGACTCTTCAGATATCCTACTAGCCATAATCGCTAAAGCTGAGTAACTCGTGGAACCGTTAGTCGTTCTCTCTCTGCTCGCCGCACTAGCGGTATGCGTAATCCTAGGAGCCAATAACGCGTCTGCATGTGTGAGTACGAGCCTCGGCATAATATCGTTGAGTTACTCAGCGCTGGCTACAGTCGGAGGCATCGGTGTAATCCTGGGTACGGCTATTGAAGGCAGCAAACTCTCTAACACTATTTACGGAGGCGTGCTTAACCGCCCAAGCGACGAGGCCACGATAGTGCTTCTATTGGCGACTCTTACAGTAATGCTTGTGGCGACAACCCTGAACCTCCCTTTATCTTTGACGCAAGCCATGGTGGGGGCCGCCATACCTCTAGGTCTAGTCTTGAAGACAGGAGTTAACTGGAACTTCACCGGTTTGGTTGCGGTCTCATGGATATTGACACCTCTGGTCGCCTCAGTCCTTTCAGTTGCCACATATCACCTGACGAGGCTGGCGAATAGGAGAATAGGAAACCTATTCGAACGTGCACGACTATACGCGGCAGTCACATTTTGTGGGTCCTTCTACACCGGATATACTCTGGGGGCAAACGGTGTCGGACTCATATACGGAATATCAAGATCCACACTTAGCGCCCCTCCCTTATTCTCATTGCTTCTCTCCTCAGCAACCGTGGCTGGGATCTTCCTCTTCGGCTGTGGAGTGGCAGCGACGGTCAGTGACAGAATCTTGTCTCTGGTTGGAGCGGCCGCACTTGCAGCTCAGCTTGGTGCAGCCTTAACGGTGCATCTCTTCACACAATTAGGAATTCCGGTCTCGATAACTCAAGCGACAATTGGAGGGATAGCCGGCATAGGACAGGCGAAAGACATCGCAATCATGAACCGGCAGATAGTTCTTCGAATAATTCTAGGATGGATCGCAGCGCCCGTCACAGGACTGGCCTTCGCGTGGCTCCTTCTTGCTTTGATGTAGAGCCACAGCAAGACTTGTGGCGTCAGACTTATATTTGACGCGGAACGGCTCATATCGGTGAATGAATCTTTGTTAGTGAGGTCTCATAGAGCTATCACGAAGGTTCAAGCAGCTATTTTGGTTTTAATTGTCATAGGGGCTATTGCTGGCGTAGGTTACTACTTCCTGCAGCCTCGCAGAGAAGTCAAGGGAGTAGTCAATCTATATACCTCAGTTCCCACGGCTACTGCTACAGCCATAATCAAGGATTTTCAGTCTGCCTACCCTGAGGCCAAGGTTGAGCTTTTCAGATCGGGTAGCACCGAAGTGATGGCTAAGATTTGGGCTGAAAAGGAAGCTGGATCCATAAAGGCGGATGTCCTATGGCTCGCAGATGCATCTGTGTACTACAAGCTAATTGAGCAGGGCTTACTCTTGAAGTACAAATCACCGGAGGCTGAGAATGTCCCTGCAGCAATGAAGGACTCTGAAGGCTACTGGACCGGAGCTAGACTGATCAACATGATAATTGCGTATAACACCAAGCTTGTCAAGGCTCCTCCAACCAGCTGGTACGACCTTCAGAAATTCGGAAAGCGAGCATGCATGCCTAATCCGTTCTACTCAGGTGCCGCGATGGTAACGGTGGGAGCAATTGCAAACGGCTGGGGATGGAGCTTCTTCGAAGACATGAGAAAGGCAGGCGTTATGGTGGTTCGAGGAAACTCCGAAGCGGCCGCCGCGGTTGTGGCGGGCGAGGTCGACGTTGGGATGACTTTAGACTACATAGCGCTCGGCGAGAAAGTTAAAGGAGCCCCAATAGAAATCGTGTGGCCGAAGGAAGGCACCTTCTCCATACCAAGCCCAGTCGCCATTCTGTCAACTTCGAAGAACGTTGACGCGGCTAAGACCTTCGTTGACTACGTGCTCTCGAAGAGAGGTCAGGAGTATATGGTGAAGGAGAACCTGATGCCTGTAAGACCCGACGTGGCTGGGCCATCTGGCTTACCTAACCCCAAAGACCTGAAGACCGTAAGCATACCGTACAAGTGGATAGCGGATAACAGTGAGAAGATACTCTCAGAGTTCGAGAGGATCATGCTAAAGTAACCCGTCTTTTCGCGTAGGGTATGTGATGAGAATTCGCTGGACCGGCCTTCTCGATGCCAGATTCCTAATCATGGCATCCGCGTTCGTAGCTGTTGCTGTAATCACAATCTACCCAATGCTTCATCTTGTGGCTCGAAGCTTCCTGGTTGAAGGGCAGCTCTCCCTAATGAACTATGTCCGTGCATTTACTATTGAGGGAAATCTAGAGGCCATATATAATTCGCTTTGGGTCTCAGGGTTAGTTACGCTACTGAGCGTAGTGATAGGAACCGCGCTGGCATGGCTTACTTCGCGAACAGACATTGGCAGGAAGAACATCCTTCGGACAATGTTCATGGTGCCTTTCTCTATTCCGCCATTCATAGGTGCGATGGCGTGGATCAGGCTGTTCGGTCCAGCAGGTCTAGCCAACGAGCTCCTTAGTTACCTTGCGGGAGTAAGGCGTGAGATCTTCGATGTCTATTCTCCGTTAGGAATCGTTCTCGTTCTGACGATGCATTACTATCCTTTCGTGTTCATCAATGTGGTTGGAGCGCTGGATAGGATGGACCCGACATTAGAAGAGTCTGCTAGGATCTCAGGGGCGGGAGTGTTTCAGACGATGCTTACCATTACGATTCCACTGGTCGCTCCAGCCATAATTGCAGGAGGGATACTGGCGTTCATCGGAACCATAGAGAACTTCGGAATACCTGCCATGCTTGGGCTTAGAGCACGTTTCTATGTTCTTCCAACAGTGATATATCGTCTGTTACATGTGCCGGACATACCCTCAGCCACAGCCCTGTCAATTTTATTGATTGGTGTCACAGTGATTGCACTATTAGCTCAACGATGGATACTTGGACGTAGAAAGTATGCAGTGATATCCGGAAAGGCTATCCAGCCGAGGATTGCGCGCCTAGGCCCTTGGAAGCCCATTCTCACAGGCTTCTCGTGGTTGCTAGTATTCCTGATAGTGCTGTTGCCGCTCTTTGCGGTCTTTGTCACGGCGTTAACCAAGTACGTAGGCGCACCGTTGACCCCCGAGAACTTCACAGCCAAGTACTTCTGGTATATACTATTTGAGTTTCCGATGACCCAGCGAGCCATCCTGAACAGCCTTTTCTTGGCTTTGTCTGCCGCAACGATAACTATGTTTCTGGGGTCTGTGGTCTCATATATGAAAGTCAAGGCGAAAACGCCTGGCTCAGAGATCCTCGACACCATCGGAACTATTCCCTACGCCATCCCCGGCATAGTGATTGGAGTCTCCATGATTCTAGCGTGGTCCGTTGGGCCAATAGTCCTATACGGAACGATCTGGATCATGCTGATGGCTTACGTCATGAGATACCTGCCTTCCTCCCTGCGTTCATCTAACGCAACGTTACAGCAGATCGACAACTCACTCGAAGAGGCAGCTAGAACCTCCGGAGCGTCATGGCTAGACGCTTTCAAGGACATTGTGCTTCCGTTACTGCGGCCGGGGATGCTGGCAGGCTGGATCCTAGTATTCATGCCTGCATTTCGAGAGTTGACGATTTCCGTGTTGCTATGGTCCATCGGAACGGAGACCGTTGGGGTAGCAACCTTTGAGTTGCAGGATGCAGGCTACAAGGAGATTGCAGCTGCATTGGCCTGCATAGTGATGGCAGTAGCACTTGTGGGTGACAGCATCATCTGGAGAATAAGAGGGTGGGTTGAACGTGCCCCTACCTGAAAAGGTGAAAGTAGAGAACCTCACGAAAAGATTCGGAAAGGTAATTGCGGTCGACGCCATATCTGTCTCGATTCGTGAAGGCGAATTCTTCAGTTTTCTCGGCCCTAGTGGATGCGGGAAGAGCACGCTTCTACGGTGCATCGCAGGACTTGAGGTTCCGGACGCCGGAGACATCTACATAGGCGACAAGCTGGTAACGTCGGTCTCTCAGAACCTGATAGTTCCTCCTGAGCGACGCAACATTGGGATGGTGTTTCAGAACTATGCCGTTTGGCCTCACATGACTGTATTCCAGAACATTGCGTATCCACTGAAGATTAAGAAGAAGAACAAAGAGGAAATACAGAAGGCCGTGGATCACGCTCTAGAGCTTGTCAGGCTTCAGGGACTAGCCTCTAGGTATCCAGGTGAGCTGTCTGGAGGCCAACAGCAGAGAGTAGCTCTCGCCCGCGCGCTGGTGATGAACCCCGAAGTTATGCTCCTTGATGAGCCTTTAAGCAATCTCGACGCCAAGCTCAGGGAGGAGATGAGGTTCGAACTCAAAGATCTACAGGCAAAGACAGGAATCACAATAATCTATGTGACCCACGACCAGGCCGAGTCCATGGCCATGTCGGATCGAATTCTCGTGATGGACAGAGGCGCAGCTCGCCAAATAGGGCCTCCACGAGAGATCTATGAGTCTCCAAGAGACTCCTTCGTAGCGGGGTTCATAGGGCTAACAAACCTTGTCCCTGTTGAGGTCCTCAGCGAGGACGAGAAGACTTGTGTGGTTAGGCTTCCTGGAGGACATGAACTTCTCTGCTCATCAGGTGCCAGCAAGAAAGGAAAGGCACTTCTATCGATAAGACCTGAAGACATCAGAGTTTCTCGCTCCCCCTCTAAAGGGTCAGTGAAAGGAACTGTCAGGAGAGCGGTATACCTAGGAAACGTTGTAGACTACAGAATTTCAATCAACGACCATGAGCTCAGAGTCCAGACAAACCCAAGAGAAGCCTTCCAGATAGGCGAGACTATTTACCTCTCTTTAGAGCGCAACATACTATTCTCCATCTAGGTTGAGAACATTGCGAATAGGTGCTTCGAATCGTTTAGTGTGGGACCTACCGCTTGAGGAAGGCATCGAGACTCTTGCCAAGATAGGCTACGAATGTGTTGAGATATGGGTTGAGCCCCCACACATAATTCCTTCGAAATTCGATCTGGAGCGCAGGCGACGACTAAGGAACCTGCTACGGAAGCTGAACCTAGAAGCTACACTTCATTCCTGCTCCTGGGATCTTAATATCGCAAGCCTGAATCCATCGATTCGAAAGACCTCTGTTCGCCTCGTCGAGGAGTCAATTGACTTGGCGGAAGACCTTGAAGTCGAATTGGTTGTTGTCCATCCAGGGAGAATGTCTTCCAGTAAAGGTTCACGGGAGGAGACTTACTCGATCCTCGTGGAGGCCCTGGATGAGCTTAAGGAGAGAGCTCAAGCGAAAGGTACGGTTCTAGCACTTGAGAACATGGAGAACCGGCAGAGAGAAATCATAACCACCCCCGTCGACTTGAGACAGCTGCTTGAAACCCTTCACTCCAACAGACTGGTGGGACTTGTAGACGTAGCACACGCGAATATGGTCCTTGACCCCTCCAGATTTCTAACGGAATGCCTTGAGATCTTGGGGCACGTTCACGTCAGCGATAATAACGGTTCGGCTCCAGTCCATCTCCCCCTTGGGAGGGGATCAATAGACTTCAAGAAGATATTTCGAATACTTGCTAAGCAACGATACGGAGGCAAAGTGATCGTTGAAGGGTTCAACTCCGGAAACTCTATCGGCTCGGCAAGAGAAGATTTCGAATTCGCGTCAGACCTGCTCCGCAGCCTAGACCAATGAGGAAGGGTTGAGATGTGACTCAAAAGGTATTGGCGTTGGTTGACGGAGAGCACTACGTCCCAGTTACACGTGCTGCACTTGGATACATCGACTCCACCCCTGGCAGAAAAGTTGTAGCCGCCATCCTGATAGGTGGAACTGAGAAGATAGGAACCCCCCAGGACGTTCAAAGAGGTTTGCCGGTTCCAGTCGTCTTGCCCACTACGTCGAGCTCTCCCCCTATCAGCGATATCGTGAAGGCAATTCGACTCCACAAGCCCGATGTAGTCGTTGATCTCTCTGACGAGCCAGTTGTTAACTATCAGAAGAGATTGCGAATGGCTTCAGCGATCGTCGCAGAAGGAGTGATTTATGAGGGCGCCGACTTCACATTCTCACCAATTCCTTTCAGCGACGTATGCAACCACCCATCAATCAAGATTATCGGTTTAGGGAAACGTGTTGGAAAAACCGCAATATCGACTGCAACGGCTATGACCGCCAAATCTATGGGGCTTAGGCCGTGTGTCGTGAAGGCAGCCAGAGGAGGACCTGAAGAGGTCACGATCTTGGAGGGAGACAAGCTCCCTCTAACAGCTGAGTTCCTGCTGGGAGAAGCTGACAAGGGCAGGCACGCCGCATCCGACTACTACCAGGAGGCATTGATAGCAAAGATTCCGACGGTAGGCGCCAGAAGATGCGGTGGGGGAATGGTTGGGAAGCCGTACTACTCGACTGAAGTTGAAGGAGTAAAACTCGCCAACAGTCTTCCCAGCAACCTCTTGATCGTTGAAGGAAGTGGAACGACGGTTCCAGCTGTATTCAACGACTGCTGTGAATTGGTGATTAGAGCTGACCAGCAACGCTCCTTCATAACAGAGTTCTTTGGGCCATACAGAATTCAGATCTCAGATCTGATAATTATGACTATGTGCGAGGAATCAGTGAAGGATCAGGCGGACGAGACGGAGAATGCGATCAGAGAAGTCAAGGAAGACGCTCTAGTGGTACGTGTGGTTCTTCGCCCTCAGCCCTTGGGGGACGTGGATGGGAGAAAAATTATGTTTACCTCAGTTGCTCCCGCACCCATAATAGAGAATGTACTCGCACCATACCTAGAGAAGAACTATCATTGCAAGGTTGTGGGTTATTCATGTTGGCTGAGTAATCGCCCCAAGTTGAGGGAGGACCTCGAGAGATATCTGCCGGAAGCAGATATGTTGGTGACGGAATTTAAAGCCGCCTCGATTGATGTCGCTACACGCATGGCGGTCCAACATGGGCTTGACGTCGTCTATGTAAATAACACGGCAGTTACGGTAGGTGGAGACGCAAGGCTAGAAGACGCCATAGGAAGAGTCGTTGAGCTCGCGAAGAGGCGATTTGAAGAAAGGAGAAAGCCGTCGTAACACAACTCATAAGTGGGCACCGGCGATGTCCGCTCTCCACGCGACTCGGTATTCGAGGTGGTCATGATGAGCAAACTGATGGATCGTGGAGGGCTTGCGCTTGCTAAGGTTGTGAAAGAACTCTACCGTGAAGGGCAGACAGACTACCTCCTTGAGCCAATAGTATCAGTCCGCCCAAATATGAAGCCTGTTGGACAGATAAATGATGGCGACACCGTCATCTTCTGTCTCCGCAGAGGGGAGAGGGAAATTCAGCTTACAAGGGCATTCGTTGACCCGAATTTTGGAGAGTTTCCAAGGAAAGACTTCAAAGACCTCAGTGTGGTCACATTGACGCTGTATCATGAGATGTTCGCTTCGCTTCCGGTTGCATTTCCCCCTATGAAGCTAGAAGATACTCTTGGTGAAGTCATTAGCAAGAAAGGATTGAAGCAGCTCCGAATTGCCGAGTCAGAGAAGTTTGCTCATGTGACTTTCTTCTTCAACGGAAGAAGCAACAAACCATTTCCTGGAGAGGATGACATTGTAGTTCCTTCACGTAAAGGAGTTCCTGTGCGAGAAGCACCCGAGCAAAGCATCTCCCTCGTCACCGAACGTGCGATCAAGGCAGTCTCAGATGGCAAGTACGACTTCATAGTTGTTAACTTCGCCAACGGCGACATTGTCGGACACATAGATGACATCAACGCGAAGATGAGATGTGCCGAGATTGTTGACAAACATCTGGAAATGCTATTGTTGGCCGCCGCCAAAGCAGGCTACGTCTCCATAGTTACCGCCGACCATGGAGTCCTAGAGGAGGCAGCAAAAGAGGATGGGACCGTCAATATAGGACACACAGCAAACCCGGTGCCGTTCATAATCTTTGACCCACTACCCGGTTTTCAAGGATTCGACACCACTGACAATGTCAGACGCTATAGGCTGGAGGAAGGTAGAGAACTAGGAAGCGTGGCTCCCACAGTTCTAGACCTAATGGGAATAGAGAAACCTCCCGCGATGACCTCTCAGAGTCTGATCAAGAATCCTATCGAGGACAGAACTGCAAGAAGGGTCCTATTGGTAGTAATGGATGGCTGGGGCATCGGAAGAAACGATCAAACGAACCCCATATACGCCGGTCGGACTCCAACATGGAACTGGCTAAAGGAGAGATGTCCCTTCACGACGCTCAGAGCGTCCGGGGAAGCGGTTGGACTGGAGGATTGGAAGATGGGCAACTCAGAATCTGGTCACATGAATATGGCTGCTGGCAGAGTAGTGCCTCAAGACGACTTCAGAATAGACAACGCATTTCGAAACGGCTCGATCCGCGAGAACAAGATCTTCATCGAAGCCATGCAGAGGACAAGAGGGAAAGGATCGACGCTTCACCTAATAGCGCTGCTGTCGAAAATGAGCTCACATGGATCTGTGGACTACGCTGTGTCTCTCCTAGGCCTCGCAAAAGAGCTAGGCCTACATCAGGTATGTATCCACCTGATTTTCGATGGTAGAAGCACCACTCCCGGATCTGCACCCACAATGCTACTAGAACTGAATCACGAGCTGGATAGAATTGGACTGGGCGTCATAGCCTCAGGAGTTGGAAGAGGATATGCCCTCGACCGAGATGGAAACTACAAAGATAGAACCAGATTGGCATACGAAGCTTTAGTCTACGGGAAAGGTAGGCCTGCAGTACTGACGCAACTCAACGAATTAGAAGCGTAGACATTGAAGAGGTACCTCGATAACTCGGTAGGTGGCCAGAATCTAAGTGCAACTCAAAGCTCTCAACCACCTAAGAAGTTTCGATGACGCGACGGTAAAATTGGTTCGCCAAAGGCTTCGCGAAGTGCTATATGTGATTCACACCAGGTCCGAATGCGTGACTTCGATGAATGAATGTGATGTTCTGATAA
>Ga0315298_1009282_pt1 | contig 12215 bp, 10 predicted proteins | sample WHS_1_MG_FD_203077 | JGI IMG/M metagenome (GOLD analysis project Ga0315298, IMG submission 203077) | Extremophilic microbial mat communities from Washburn Hot Springs, YNP, Wyoming, USA - WHS_1_MG | ecosystem: Environmental > Aquatic > Thermal springs > Hot (42-90C) | place: USA: Wyoming... | reverse complement strand
CTTTGTATTGCTGATTGAGGAGCCTCATCACGGTGCCCTTGTGCTCCCAGGGGCAATTCACCTCGCCATGGGCGATATGGTAATCGGGCAGGCTGGCGATGGCCTGGCTGAGCGAGGTCTGTTGCAGAGTGGTCATCTCCAGGATTTTGGCCACGGTCATCATCCCATCCACCACGGGCTGAAAGTCAGGCCAGATGAACGACCCATTGCCATCCGTCGCCAAGATGACCCCCGGCCGATTGGCCGCCTCCATCAAGCCCCGCATGCTCACCGGAGTGCGCAGCACAACCCCGCCATAGCGTTCGGCCAATTTCTCAAACACGTTCGGCATCGAGACGGGCACGGCGACCGTACCCCCAGGGTGAGCGCGAAAGGCCATCATCGTAATAGCGGCCGCTAGGTCTATCCCATTGAGGAGGGTGCCGCCGCAATCGGCCACAAAGATGCGCTCACCCCCCACATCGAGCCGCACGCCGAGGGTCGTTCGAAGGGCACCGCAGATCTTCCCCAACTGCTGGAGCGATTGCTGGAACTCGGCCGTGGGGATGGACATCTTGTTCTCGTCCACGGCCTCATTGAGGGCCACCACTTGGCAATTGAGCGCGGTGAGGATGGGCGCCAAAACCTGGGCCGTGGGCGCATTGGCAAAATCCACCACGATGTATGGGTTCGCCGCGCGGATGGCCTCCACGTTCACAGCGGCCATAAAGGCCTCGGTGTAGCGCTCGACGACGTGATCGGCGTACTCGATCGTGCCGATTTCGTTGAGGTAAACGCGCCGCCAATCTTCGCGGAAGAAAACGCGCTCCATATTCCGCTCATCATCGCGACGCAAGTCTTGGCCGTTGGCGTCAAAAAACTTGATATCCACAACGCGGTTATCATAGGGAGAAAGGCGCACGTGCACACCCCCCGCCGCCGGGCTGGTGCGCGTGTAAAAGCGGGCCACGGGGATGGGCACCGAGCGCAAATCGAGCACGTTGACGCCCGCGGAGGGCAAGCCAGAGATGATGCCCCGCTTGAGCATACGGGGGCTACGGTGCGGGTCGCGGTTGATGGTTACGATGGCCCCCTTGGGGAGGGTTGCCCCGAAAGTGGCCCCCAGGCGCGCGGCAAATTCGGGGGTGAGGTCTACATTCACCAAGCCCGTCACGCCGTAGCGGCCAAAAAGGACGTGCCGCCCTTGCGCCCCCCAAATGAGGCTCGTATTCACTGTGGCGCCGGCCTCGATCTCCTTATCTGGCCAAATCTTGACGCCAGGCTGGATGATCGCCCCTTCGCCCACGACGCAACCATCCGAAACGACGGCCCCTTCAAAGACCACGGCCTTGCTCTTGAGGCTCGACTGGCGCCCGATGATGGCGCCGCGCAGTTCGGTGCTTTCACCGATGTAGCAGTTGCGCCATACGATGCTCCGATCGAGGTGGGCAAAGCGATCTACCACGGTGTAATCGCGCACCACCGTCGGCCCGTGGATGACCACCCCCTGTTTGATCTTGACGCCATCGCCCAAGTAGATGGGGCCGTACAGTTGGGCATCCGGCGCGATCTCTACGCCCTCGCCTACCCAAACATCCCCACCCAGGTGGGTGCCCAAGGGTTCCAACTGCACGCGGTGCTGGAGCATATCCGCCGTCGCGCGCATATATTCGGCGATATTGCCCACATCGCACCAATACCCTTGGGCCACGTAGCCATACATCGCCTCTTGGCGCGAAAGGAGGATGGGGAAAAGGTCCTTGCTAAAGTCAAACGGCGTCTCCGGCTCAAAGTAATCCAAAATGCGTGGCTCCAGGACATAGATGCCCGTATTGACCGTGTCCGAGATGACCTCGCCCCAACTTGGCTTCTCTAAAAACTGCTGGACGCGCCCATTCTCATCCACGATCACCACGCCGTATTCCAGCGGGTTGGGCACGCGATACAGGGTAATCGTCGCCAGGGCCTGCTTGGCGCGGTGATAGGCCATGATAGCGCCCAGGTCAAAATCCGTTACCGCATCCCCGCTGATGACGATAAAAGTATCATCCAGAAGGTGTTGGGCCTGTTTGACGCTCCCCGCCGTGCCAAGGGGCGCCTCTTCAATGGAGTAATGGATGGTCATCCCCAAGTGTTGGCCATCGCCGAAATAATCCTGCACGGCCTCGGCCATGAATTGGAGCGTGATGACCACTTCGGTGATCCCATGGCGCTTGAGGAGGTCCAAAATATGGGCGATGACCGGCTTGTTCACCATGGGCACCATGGGCTTGGGCCGATTGATCGTGAGCGGCCTCAACCTTGAACCCGCCCCCCCTGCCATCACAACGGCTTTCATCGTACACCTCCTGACTGCGATATGTATCGGTAAAGCGGTTGAACGATGCCCGATCGTTCAGTAGCCGTACGTACTGCGCAGGTACTCGCGGCTAATGGCGCAACTTTCGGCAGCGGGCCGATCGCTCGTATCCTGCTCATACACGACCCAACGAACCCGTTTGAGTTCGCCGATGGCTCGCATGACGCTATCGAGGGGCACGACGCCGTAACCCAACTCCACCCATTTGCGGTCCCCCGTGTAATCCTTGAGGTGCACGTACCCCACCAGGTCTCCCACGCGCCGCAAAAAGAGCGCCGGGTCGTGCGCGGCGATGTGCACCCAGGCCACGTCTACGCACAAATCCACCACGCTGCGATCCATCTCCGCAAGGATCAGTTCGATACCCAAACACCCCTCATCCGTCGGGCTGAACTCGTAAGCATGGTTGTGATAGTGCACGCGCACGCCATGCTCGGCGCAGATGCGCCCCATCTCGTTGAGCCGCTCCAAATCTCGGCGATAGTTTTCGGCCAGGGTATTTTCCCAGCCGCCGAGGTTCGAAATGCACAAATCTTGCGCGCCGTACATCTCCATCAAGCGTAGGGTCTGGTCCAAATCCTGATCGAGGCTGCCATGAAACCCCGCCACCCGCAACTGGCGCGCCTTGAGCATTTCTTTGAATACCTCGGGGGCATGGGCATACATCGTCACACCGCACTCGATCGCCTCAAACCCGGCGGCTTTGACGGCATCTAGCACATCGGCCGCATTGGCGATGAGATCCGTTTGCCCGCTGAAGACGATCAATTGCACACCGAGCGGTGGATAAGTCATCGTATATATCCCCTTTCTGCGTCGTATCCGCAAGGTTATCCCTTGTGGGATGACCCTATTTTAGAGAAGGTTTATGGAGTTGTCCAGCGCAGGAACAGTTTGCGGAGCACCCCGGCCGATGCTAGAATAGCCCTGAAATCCGCACGCGTGGAGGAACGGGATGACCTACATTGACGCCGATTGCCATATCTCATCGCGCAAGGCCCCTTCGGAGATCGGCATTGACGAACTCTTACGCCAAATGGATGCCCTCGGCGTGGAGAAAGCCGTCTGCTGGCCGATGGTCTCGTACACGCGCGATATCGCTTCCGATAATGCGGCGATTTACGCGGGCTACAGGGCACACCCAGACCGCATCATCCCCTTTTGCGGGGTGAACCCACGGCTAGGGCTAGAGGAAGCCAAGGACGAATTGAGGCGTTGCATCGAGGTTTATGGGGTCAAAGGCGTCAAACTGAACGGCGCGCGCGACCTGTATTATGTTGACGATCCGACCCTCAGCCTGCCCCTCATCGAGATGGCCGTCGAGGCCGGCCTGGTGTTAGCCTTTCACTGCGGGGCGAACGATTTCGAACGCACCCATCCCTACCGCATTGCCAAGATCTCCGATCGCTACCCTCAGGTGCCTATCCTCATCGTCCATATGGGCGGAGCCGGCCAACCCAACCTGCACGATGCGGTGATTGACCTGGCTTCCCGTTACCCTTCTTGGTACCTGGTGGATTCGGAGGCGGATTATCACAAGATCCACAAGGCGCTCGCCGTGTTAGGGGCCGACCGCCTCTGTTACGGGAGCGATACGCCCTTTTGCCCCATGCGCTTCGAGTGGGGCTTAAGGCAGGTGGTCTATCAAGATTTGAACGCGGCCGATAAAGCCAAGGTTTTCGGGGGCAATATCGCCCGCGCCTTGAACGTGTAAAAAGCGATCTCAGGGAGGGGAATGTCGGATGATCCTAGCAGGAGATATCGGCGGTACCAAGGTAGACCTCGCCTTGTACGATCCGGCCCAAGGGCCAAGGGCGCCTATAAAAGAGGGATCCTTTCGCAGCGCAGATTACCGTGACCTGGCCGCCCTCGTCAGCGAATTCCTCGGCTCCCAGCGCGAGGATCTCACACAAGGGGTGCTTGCCTCAGCGGGGCCAGTGGTAGAGGGGCGAGCCGTGGGCGTGAACGTGCCGTGGCCCGTAGAACAAGCCCAACTTAGCCAGGCATTGGGGGTACCTATACGGCTCCTGAACGACTTGGAGGCCGTGGCGAATGCTATCCCCGCCCTCAGCACAGATGACCTGCGGACGCTTCACGCCGGCCAACCTGACCCGCACGGTGCCAAAGCCGTCATCGCGCCTGGTACGGGCCTCGGCGAGGCATACCTCACGTGGGATGGGCAACGCTATCTCCCCCACCCTTCCGAAGGGGGCCATGCCGATTTTGCCCCGACGGACGCCCAGCAAACGCGATTGCTTGCGTACCTTTTGGAGACGCTCGACCACGTGAGTTACGAGCGCGTCTGTTCGGGGCTGGGGGTGCCCTATCTATACCGCTTTTTGCGAGATCGGGAGGGTTTTGAGGAACCAGCCTGGCTTCGCGAAGCGCTCACCTCCTCGCCAGATGCTACGGCGACCATCGTCCAAGCCGGCTTGGGCACCGGCCGCCCTTGCCCCATCGGCGCGGCCGTGCTGGATCTTTTTGTCAAGATCCTCGGCGCCGAAGCCGGCAATTTGGGCCTGCGATATTTGGCGACGGGGGGTGTCTATTTGGCGGGGGGCCTTTCCGGGCACCTCTTGCCCATCCTCGGCGACGGTCGGCTCTTGGAGGCTTTTTTGCGCAAAGGCCGTTTGCGGTTCTTGGTAGAAAAGATTCCCCTTTATGTCATCACGCGGCCCAAGGTGGGGCTATTCGGCGCCGCCTGCTTTGCCCTGCAGGGCGCCCTTTCGTGAAAGGAGGTTACATACCCATGGCCATGTCTTCTTACGAGGTCGTCAAACGGGCCATCCATTTTCAAGGGCCTGATCGTTTGCCCGTCAAGTTCGATAGCCTGGGCATCAGCGATACCCACAACGTGCCCACCAACGCCATCGGCACGGGGAACCACGCCTACCGCGAGACATATGACGAATGGGGTTGCTTATGGGTGCGCAGCGAAATGGCCAATATGGGCCAGGTCAAGGGGCACCCTTTGGAAGATTGGGAAAATATCAAAACCTACCGCTGGCCCGATCCCGATGATCCCGCCTATTACGCCGGCATGGAAGACCGCTTTGCCGGCTCTGAGGGTAAATACGTTACCACGGGCATCTTTATGCTCCTCTTTGAGCGGATGCACGCCCTGCGCGGCATGCAGAACGTCCTCACGGAACTCTATACCGACCGCGGCCGCATGGAATACCTCGCCGACCGCATCGTCGAGTTCGACTTGGCTGTCATCCGTAACATCGGGGCGCGCTTTCCGGGGCGCATCCACGGGATGCACTTTTCGGACGATTGGGGCACAGAACTCGCTACATTCGTCAGCCCCAAGATGTGGTGCGACTTTTTCCAACCCCGCTATGCGCGCCTGTTCGAGGCGATGCACGCCCAAGGCTGGGATGTGTGGATGCACTCTTGCGGCAAGGTGAACGCCATCATCGAGCCGCTCATCGAGATCGGCTGCAATGTGATCAACCTCCAACAGCCGCGCGCGTTGGGTATCGAGGAGGTCGGCAAGCGCTTCGCCGGGCGCATCTGCTTCGAATCGCTCTGCGATATCCAGGCCACCCTCCCCTTCAAAGATGCGGAGGCCATCCGCGAGGAGGCCAAACTCCTCCTCGAATACTGGGCCACGCCGCAGGGAGGGTTCATCCTCTCCGATTATGGGGATGGCGCCGCGATCGGCGTGCCCTTGTGGAAAAAGGAGGTAATGTTCGCCGCCTTTATGGAGTTTGACCCCTACCGCAAGGCCGCACGCCCCGCGTAAGCGAACATGGCCCGCCTTCGACCCACCGAGGGCGGGCCAACATGTGCCCTTTCTAACCCTTCGCTTTAGCCCTTTTTGAGCGCAGCGCCCACGTTCCAGGCCTGCCCTAAGCGGGGGCCGAGCGCGTGGTAGTAGCCATCCGGCGTAAAGATGAGCGGATCCACCTTGAGGGGAGCGATGTCGTTCCCCTCCATGGCCTCTTCGTCAATGTGCGTCTCGACGATTTCGGCCAGGTAGAATTTGCTCGCTCCTACCGGCACCTCGCGCACGATGCGGCATTCAAAGTTCAGTGGGCACTCTGCGATGATGGGCGCGCTCACGCGCGTCGAGGGGAGGAGCGTAAACCCGCAGGTCTTGGGCTTATCGGGGTCTTCGCTGCCGCTCACCATGCCGCAGTAATCGGCCTCGACCATTTGCTGAGTGGAAGGGATGTTCGCCGTAAAGCACTTCTCGCGCTCCAAAAAGGGCGTCGAATAATGCTGGCCGATTTCCAAGGCGAGCATAGGCGGCCGGCCCGCCACAATGCCGGCCCAGGCTACGGTGAGCACGTTCGCTCGCCCCTCACCCGTCTTGACGGCGATGAGAAGGGTAGGCATCGGCAAAAGGTTCGTCGTCGGCCCTAGGCGCACTTTGGCCATCGCACACCTCCTTTGTGAGGGTTACACGAGATTCGGTATCCCGATAATGCGCGCCGGATTGCGAATGAGCAGATCCTCAGCCAATGCGAGCGCATCATCCAACGTAAAGGGTTCCATATTCGGGTGGATAAGGCTGCGCTCCATCCGCTCGGCCAAGGCTACAGCCAACTCGAACTTGTACATGCGGAACTTGGGCAAGATGAACTCGAGATAGTAGGCATCTGAAAAATAGCCGATGATCTTATTCGAGGGCACCGTATCCAGCCGGCGGCGGATCTCGCGGGTAATCTCGGTGGGTTGGTTGGTGTACCACCAGTGGCCCGAGGGATAGACGTTATGCCGGATCCACGCCGCGGCCACGAGTTCCAAGCCGCTCGTATCGGCCAACACCGCCGTGGGGAAGGGCACATCCCAATAGGTGTTGAGCAAATAATCGTAACCGCGCAGAGAGTTCACGGAAGCAAAGAGGTCCGTGCCGCCGGGCACGCCGTGGGCATACACATCGCGGTCCACGCCGATCATCAAATGGAAGGGGCGCCCGTAACGGCGGCAAGCGTCGCACACCCGGGCCATGGCATAGGCTCCCCAAACCTCGCGCTCGGCGGCATCCCACGTTCCCCCGGCGATGGCCTTATCGAGCAGGCGCTGCGCCTCCTCATCGGAGACGGGGAAGGTCTTGAAATTCGCCGGGATGGACATGGCCGCATAGCCCATCCCGTGCGCCATAAAGCGCTCAAAGGTCGCCTGCAAGATGGCCGTAAAATCCCGCACAGAGCGGAGGGGGCGCCGGAAGAAGGCCTCCATCTTCTGCCGCTCTTGGGCGCGATCCATCCACAAGATAAAGGGTTCGGTGCGTAGGCACGGTGTGTAAAAGTCCTCGTCCAGGCCATCCAGGTCGTCATCGTACTGGTTCGTGAGAAAAACGCGTTCGATGCCCGCCTGGGCCGCCAATTCGTCCTTCCATTCGGGGCGATCCATCACCTCCACGGAGCGATCGAAGATCATCTTCCAATTCTCGGGCGCCCAATCCTCGGCCTCGAGGCCGAGGTACTCCCGCGAGATCATCATGAGCCAGTCATACTGCACCGTATTGCGCAAAAAGCGCAGTTTGGGGAGCATGAGGCGTGTCAACTCTTCGGGGTCTTCAAAGGGGAAATCTCCCCGTTGAAACTCGGCAGAGTTGGCGAGTTCCGTGTAATAGTGGTAACTCAAAATCTCACCGATGTTGCGGGCGGTGCCCGTCTTCCAATTCACATGGGTGTGGATATCCACGATCGGCAAACTATCGAGGCGTTCATACAACTCGTTGACGAGAGCGCCGTTCATCCTTTCTCTCCTTTTTATGCATCATCGCGGGTATTATCGGCAAGCCGATCCCCATCCGCAAGCCCATCGCCTGAGCACGTTGGGCCAAGAAAAAGTCTTCCCGCCGTGTGCCGGCTTTATATCGCACCATTTGAGAAAAGACTACTCGACGCAGCGCCTTTGGTCAAGGCTCCCTTGACGAAGGCCCATAAGATTTATACGATACAGAGCGCATACGAGAATGGCGCAAGGAGCCACGCCTTTGGGAGAGAAGAACGGCCATATCATCATCGGCGGGGGGCCAGCCGGCTTGACCGCGGCCTACGAACTGGCCCGCCACGCACAACGCACGCTCGTCTTGGAGGCGACGCCTCACTTGGGTGGCTTGGCCCGCACGGAAACGTATCGAGGTTACCGCTTTGACATCGGCGGGCACCGCTTTTATACGCGGATCCCTGAGGTGCAGCGCCTTTGGGAAGAACTCCTCGGCCCGGACCTCATCCAAGTGCGCCGCCTCTCGCGCATCTATTATCGGGGCAAGTTCTTTGACTATCCCCTTTCCCTCGGCAATGCCCTTGCCAACTTGGGCCTTGGGGAGAGCCTTGCCGTGGTCTCGAGTTACCTCAAAGCGCGGCTTTCCCCTCGCCGCCGTGAAGAGACCCTCGAAGAGTGGCTGATACATCGCTTTGGCTCCCGGCTCTACCGCATGTTCTTTAAAACCTATACCGAAAAGGTATGGGGCATGCCCTGCCACACGATCGGCGCCGATTGGGCTGCCCAACGCATCCAAGACCTGACCCTGGCCAGCGCCATCCTTTCGGCATTTGGCGCTAGAAGCCGCGCCAAGACGCTGATCCGCACCTTTCAATATCCGCGCCTTGGCCCTGGTATGCTTTGGGAACGCATGCGCGAGGCGATCGTCCAAAACGGCTCAGAGATCCTCCTAAATGCTCCCGTAACAAGCCTCAAGCACGAGTCAGGCCGCGTAACCCATGTCGAGATCGCTCCCCAAGGGGCACCCTGTTTGATCCCGTGCGCCAGCGTCCTCTCGAGTATGCCGCTTGGCGAGTTGGTTCAGCGCCTTGACCCGCCTCCCTCTGAGGAGATCCTTGCTTCGGCTCGCGCCTTGCGCCACCGCGCCTTTCTCCTCGTTGGCCTCATCCTCGAAGGGCGGGACCTCTTCCCCGATAATTGGGTGTACGTCCACAGCCCGGAGGTTTCAGTGGGGCGCATTCAGAACTTTCGGAACTGGAGTGAGGCGCTCGTGCCCTCCGCTGAGCATACCAGCCTGGGGATGGAATACTTTTGCGACGAGGGCGATGCCCTCTGGTGCCAACCCGACGAAGCCCTTATCGCCCTCGCCACACAGGAACTGCAGCAACTGGGCTTGGCGGATGGCTCTCGCGTGATGGGTGGGGTCGTGATCTGTCAGCCTCGCGCTTACCCCATCTACCATGCAGGATATCGCGCCCATGTAGACCGCCTGCGCGATTACCTAGCGGGGTTTCGGAACGTGCAGACCATCGGCCGAAATGGGATGCATCGGTATAACAACCTCGACCATGCCATGCTGACGGGCCTTTTGGCCGCGCGGAATGTGCTCGGCGGCCAGTATGACATTTGGGCCGTCAACGCCGAAGCAACCTACGGAGAGGCCCCATCGAAATGATCCTCGAAAGCCTGTATTGGACGCTTTCCCTAGCCTGGCGCGCCCGGCAACAAGCGCGCCTCCCCTTTTTGCCTCAAGAGGAATTAATCCGCCGTCAGCGCAAGCACTTGCGCGAAGCCATCACCTACGCATACCGGCACGTCCCTTTTTATCGGGATGAGATGGCCTCGCGTGGCAAGCCACGGATTATCATCCCTTACCAAGCGGAAGACGAGGCTCCTCCCCAAGAGGAGCACCCTACCCTGGGAGAAGATCCCTCGTGAAGGCAAGCCATTATTGGGATGGCATCATCCGAGAATGGTTGGCAGACGATCGCGACGCGCTCTGGAGGCGCTATAGCGATGCGTTGCACGTCTCCCTATTTCGCCGCTGGCTGGGCGAGGTTCCCTCAGAAACCCTGCTCAAAACGGACCTTTTCGACGAAGCGGTGAGCGAGGGGCTGAACACGCTTTGGCCGGAACACGGCCTCGCCGTGGGGATAGACATCTCTCCGGAGATCGCCCTGGCCGTTCGCCGCCGCCACCCGCATTGGCACGTGCTCGTCGCCGATGTGCGCCGCCTCCCTTTTGCCGATGGCGCTTTTGATACCATCTTTTCGAACTCGACGCTCGACCATTTTGAGGCCGTTTCTGAGATTCACCAGGCCTTGGGAGAGTTGCATCGCATCCTGCGCCCAGGGGGGAAACTCTTATTGACGCTCGATAATGCCGCCAACCCCATCATCGCCTTACGGCAGGCTTTGCCTGCCCGGCTTTTACAACGCCTTGGGTTAGTGCCTTATGCGATGGGGGTTACGGTAGGGCCTGATCGGCTCAAAAAGATGCTGGAGGCCACCTCTTTCACCGTTCTAGAGATGCTCCCCGTGCTGCACTGCCCACGCTTCTTCGCGGTGCAACGCGCCCGAAAGATGAAGCATGCGCCTGCTGGCCAGAAAGAACGCTTTCTCCGTAATCTTGGCCGTTGGGAGGCCTTGGGGAGCCTCCCTACTCGCTGGCTTACGGGATACTTTATCGCCATCTTTGCAAGGAAGGAGGCCCACTGACGGAACGTATCGCGAGGGAGATCTGCTCCCCCATGGGTGTGGAGATCGCCTGTCAGTTTACGCAGGAAGGGGAGGACCTGGGCTATCTCGTGCTCGATTCGACCTTTGAAGGCCGTGCCTCGGGCGGTTTGCGCATGCTCCTTGACGTATCGCTCGAGGAGATACGCCTCCTTGCCCGCTCGATGACCCTAAAATATGCTTTCTTGGGCCTACCCCAAGGGGGCGCCAAGGCGGGCCTCCGCTTTGACCCAGAGGCCCCTCTAGAGGAGCGACGGGCAGCCCTGCGGCGTTTTGCCCAGGCCGCCGCGCCGCTCCTCCGGGCGCGCGTTTACATCCCCCATGCCGATATGGGCACCAGCCGTGAAGATATCCATTTCCTTTTGAAAAGCCTGGGGCTGCGCCCAAACTCCCACGACGTGCATCGTAGCGACTCGGGCCACTACACGGCCCATTCGGTGCTAGCCTGCACCCTGCAGGCGGCTGCCCATTTGGGGCTTGACATCCGAGGCTCTTTGGTCGCCATCGAGGGATTTGGGCACGTAGGCGGAGCATTGGCCGGGCTGTTTTACGAGCAAGGCGCCAAGGTCGTGGCCATCTCTACATCGGCAGGGGGCATCTATGCCCCTCAAGGCCTCGACATCCCCTTCCTTTTGCGTTTACGGGGAGCCTATGGCAGCGCCAGTATCCTTCACTACGGCGCCGCGGAACGGATTGCCCTTCCCGATCTTCTCACGCTGCCCGTGGATATCCTTTCGCCGTGTGCGCGGCATCACAGCATCCATCTGGGGAATGTGGATCGTATCCAAGCCCGCTTCATTTGCCCCGGTGCGAACAACCCCATCACGCCGGAGGCTGAGCGCGCCCTCTCGGCGCGGGGCGTCCTCGTCATCCCCGATTTCGTGAGCAACTGCGGAGGCGTACTCGGCGGCACGCTGGCCTTCGCGGGATGTTCTCAAGCCACCATCGAGGCCTTTATCCGCCGAGAGATTGGCCACCGTTTGCTGGGAATCCTCCAAGAAGCCAAAGGGCAATCCCTGCCGCTACGCGATCTTGCCATAGCCCGCGCCCTCGAAACCCGCCAGAGGCTCTGCCAAGAAACTCAACGTCACCGCACTTGGCAAAGGTTGCTTTCCTGCGCCCTAGCCCTCTATCGCCGAGGCTGGATTCCTAGCGCGTTGACTTCGCCCTTTGCGCCGCGCTACCTAAAGGGGAAATGGGCATGAGGTTAGCCGTCATTATCCCCGTGTATAACGGCCGAGAGCACCTCGTGCACTGCCTTGCCGCCATCAAACGGTCATCTCGAATGCCCGACGAACTCCTCGTCGTGGACGACGGCTCAACGGATGGCTCCGGCGCCCTGGCCGCCGAGATGGGCGCGCGCGTCCTGCGCCTAGGTGAGCGTCCTCAAGGCCCGGCAGTGGCCCGCAACCGCGCTGCGGCCGTGTGCCAGGCGGATATCTTGGCCTTTGTGGATG
>Ga0315298_1009281_pt1 | contig 12215 bp, 6 predicted proteins | sample WHS_1_MG_FD_203077 | JGI IMG/M metagenome (GOLD analysis project Ga0315298, IMG submission 203077) | Extremophilic microbial mat communities from Washburn Hot Springs, YNP, Wyoming, USA - WHS_1_MG | ecosystem: Environmental > Aquatic > Thermal springs > Hot (42-90C) | place: USA: Wyoming... | reverse complement strand
GCTATAGAAATAGAACGCTCCACGAACTTCTCTCCCATGCCTACTTCTATTCCTTCAAATGGGGGTGCCACTCTTCCTTGAAGAAGATAAATTAATTTTTGAATAGTATCGTTATCAGCTTTCTTGAAAAGTTTAGAAAGTATGTCAACCATTCCAAGTCTGCTTGATGTTTTTTCAAGCTCAAATGCAGTTTCTGCAAATAATTTAAATTCCATAAGATTAGATTGTTGATAAAATTTAAAAACTAATCTAAAACGAGAAAAAGAAAAGCTATGAGGAGGTAGAAAAATAAAAACTATAGACTAAAAAACTAGATCATGAATTTCCCTCTTTTCATTATCTCTTTTCCATCTACTACTATTGTTGGCTCCAGCACAACAAAATCTTCGTGAATGTTGCATTTCCTTATTTCTCCTCCCCCACCGAATGCAAAGTGAATTGTACCATAAACTTTCTCATCATAAAGAACAATCCCTATTGGCTTCTTGTGATTTGGATTCGTCCCAATTCCAAACTCTACAATTCTCAGACCGCATTCTCCTGCAGAAAGCTGGTTTTTAACGTATGGCGAAGCAGCTTCTGTAAAATCAATTATCTTTCCATTCTTTATTCTCAATATTGCCTTCTGATCTTGTTTCCTGCTGTCTATCTCATTCCTCCATCTATCTATCACTAAATCTCCCTCTCCACCCGAGAATAAGCAATAAACCTCTCCTGCAGGAATGTTGGTGATCGCTCCTTTTCTTGAACAGTCTCCAGTATCATTAAATTCAAACCTGAAATTTTTATCAAGCTTGAATTTGAAGTAGGTGCCAGAAGATGACAATACTGTGATATTCTTTGCATTCCTAAGATAAGGCTTAAGCGATGAGTTTATTTTTTCTAATTTTTTAGGATCAGTTGCCATAGAATCGATAAATATCTTCTCAGTTATTCCAGGCATGGAGACAACTCTTACCCCTAGTTTTTTTCTTGCTTCCCTAACCTCTTTTGTATGTGTAATACTTTTGTCTGTCGGTGCTATAACAATATCGACTTTCTTAAGAATGTCCTTTAATTGCGGTAGAGGCGAACTGTGTTCTCTTTTATTTGTTATATGTGCGACAAATAATTTTCCACCTAACTGAGATACTGCTGCACAGATAGAAACAAAAATCGGACAGTCGTCCCTATCTGTTATTACTAATACTCTTTCGTTTTTCTTCATTCTTATATTTCTCCTTATAAGTAGTAGAGCAGCATTTTGAAGCTCTTTTGATACCTTTATCATGTTATGGTTTCTTTGGGAATGTTTTTTAATATTAACTAATATATTAGAATATGCCGAAAATACAAACTAAAACTGAGAAGGAAGCAGACTGGGAGGAGAAGAAATCAATTGTGGATTATATTTCAAGCAAACTGAAGAAAGCAGACTATTATGAAATAAGACTAGTGGAGAGCAAGGGCGACAGCATACTGATGAACAATGGAAACATTGAAGCAGTCGGATTTGGAGATGGGAGCGGAATAGGCGTCAGATATATATTAAATGGCTATGTTGGATTCTTCAGCACGAACTTCTTCAGCAAGGAAAAAGTTGATGAGACAATAGAAAGATCGTTAAAGATAAACTCTAAGATAGGAAAGCTTGGCAAGAAAACTAAATTTTCTAAAGAGAAAATAGAAAAAGCAGACTATACTGTAAAGGAGAAAAAGAGAATAGATGAGATTGACATCAAAGAAAAGATAGAGTACATAAAAGGAATAGATTCTTCATTGCTTGAAAGTCAAACAAAACTGATATCCAGAATGATATACTATTCAGATGAAAAAACAAAGAAGATGTACCTGAATTCAGAAGGAAGCAGAATAGAAAGCGAGATACCCAGGATTGATATTTATTACAGATTCGCAGTCAGTGAGAATGGAAGCACTCTTCAGAGATACTGGCAGAATGCTGTAAGTGGCGGATTCGAAAAGATAGAAGAAAAACATGTTGATGAAAAAATAAAAAAAGAAGCAATCGCATTGAAAAGAAACATAATTGAAGGAGTTCAGAGCCCCAAAGGAATGCTTGAGGTAATTGTCTCTCCTGAAATAACAGGAATTATGGCACATGAAAGTGTAGGCCATCCATACGAAGCTGACAGGATACTTGGTAGAGAGAGTGCTCAAGCAGGGGAATCGTTCGTTGAACCGACAATGTTGGGAAGCAGGATAGGAAATACTATAGTTAATGTAGTAGATGACCCTACGGTCGAATTTTCATATGGATTCTACCTATATGATGATGAAGGAGTGAAAGCAAGAAGGAAATACTTAATTAAGAACGGAATTATAAATGAATTTCTGCATAACAGGGAAACTGCATATGAATTAAATACGCATAGCAATGGTTCTGCAAGGGCCGTAAGCAGCCATGTTGAACCTATAATAAGAATGTCAAATACATTTGTTTTACCTATGGATTACAAAGAAGAAGAACTTATCCAAGAGACAAAATTCGGAATATACATAAAGAATTTTACTGAATGGAATATTGACGACAAAAGATTGAATCAAAAGTATAAAGGTAATGAGGCTTATCTTATTGAAAACGGGGAGATAACAAAGCCAATCCGTCAGCCATCAATCGAAATAACCACTCCTGCATTATGGAGTTCTGTAATTGAGATCGCAGATAATCTTGAATTACATGCCGCAACATGTGGAAAAGGAGAGCCGATGCAGGGAATACCTGTTACGATGGGTGGACCATCAATGAAACTTAAAATTAGAATAAACTAAAAATACTAAATAAAATAAGAAATAAAGGTGAAACGATGAAAGATATTGATTTTCAATACGTAATACAATTAACAGAAAAAGTAATGAAGCAAATAAAACAAAAGAATGTTGATGACGTAGTGCTGCATTCAGGAATAGAAAGAAATCACCAGACAAAATTTGCAAACAATAAGATAGTGAAAACAGATGTATCATCTGGATACTATATATCTGTATTCTGCAGTATAAACAAAAGAATAGTTGAAACTACAATAAAAGACCTGAAAGAGGAAAATATAGAAAAGACAATAAATGATATAATTAGATATTCCCAACACTTGCCAGAGAATAAAAATTTCGAAGGAATTGCGAATGGTCCGTTTAGATATAAAAAACTGAAATATGACAAGAAATTAATAGATGCAGAGGAAAAGGCAGGAGAGATAATAGAAGAATCAATAAACTCAGCATGCGAAAAAAAAGAGACAAGGAACAGCGGTGTATTTGAAACAAGCCTAAGCGAAAATTACCTTCTCACTTCAAACAATGCAGAAGTAGAATCTATAGACACTAATGTATATTTTTCTATAAGAAGTATATATGAAAAAGATTCATCAGGCCATAAAGTTTACGGAGCAAGGTTTCTAAAAGGACTGGACGCAGAGGAGCTTGGGAGGAAGGCCGGAGAGTTTGCAATAGATTCAAAAGATCCAAGAGAGATAGAGAATGGAAAATATGACATTATTATGGAACCCTTACCGCTCGCTATAATCATTGAAAGTATAGGCCATGCAAGTTCTGCATTTGAAGTTGAAACAGGTGAATCTTTCCTAAGAGGAAAACTTGGAAAGAGGGTGGGAAGTGAGGAATTCACCTTGATGGATGATCCAATGCTTGAAGATGCTTACGACAGCAGCGAATACGATGCAGAAGGAGTACCAACCAAGACTAAGGAAATAGTAAGCAAAGGAGTGCTTAAAACATATCTACATAATACCTCCACTGCGAAAAGATGGAATACGGTCACGACTGGAAATGCAGGGCTGATTTCTCCACATCCATGGAATCTAGTGGTGAAAAAAGGAAAGTATAAAACAGAAAAGATGATAAAAGAAATTAAGAGAGGAATATGGGTTACTAACGCTTGGTACATGAGGTTCCACAACACGCTAACCGGTGAGTTTTCCATAATACCAAGAGACGCTGTGTTCTACATTGAAGACGGAGAGATTAAGTATTCAGTAAAGAATATAAGAATAAACTCAACTTTGGAAGAAATAATGAAAAACACTGCAATGGTTGGAAAAGATCAAGAAAAAATCCACTCTTGGGAAGTAGAAGGGTCAGTCATAACTCCTTCTGTTTTATTAAAGAATATAAAAATAACTAAACCAGTAGGCTAGAAAAACAAAAAGAATAAATTAAAAAACAAAAAAGATAGTAAGTAAAAAGGCATGAATAAAATAAGAAAAAATAAAAAACTAAAAATCAAGGAGTAAGCCTGTGCATATCTCTTGGGAACAGAGTACATTCTCTTATGTTGTTTTGCCTAGTTATCGCCATTGTCAATCTCTGAAGTCCGATTGCCCAACCTGCATGGGGTGGCGCTCCTGATTTGAATGCATTTATATAAAATGCAAAATTCTCAGGATTCATTCCCTTTGCTTTAATTTGCTTTATAAGAAGCTCTGGAATATGTATTCTCTGCGCCCCAGATGCCATTTCAACTCCTCTATACATCAGATCATATGAGTTTGATATTTCAGGATTCTCAGAATTTGGCATTGAATAAAATGCCCTAACTTTAGTAGGATACTCTGAAATTATATATGCTTCTTCGCCTATTATTTCAAATAGTTTCTTCTCTTCATCCCTTCCGAAGTCTGTACCCCATTCGAATTTCATACCGTGTTTGTTCAAAAGATCAACTGCCTCAGTGTAGGTGTAGATGTTAAGTTTGTCAGGAACAAAAAGATCTATATTCAACTCCTTAAGCTGCTCATCGCAGTTTTTCTTAATGCTGGAAAGGATGTGTAAGAACGTCTCAGACAAAACTTTCATTGCGAAATGATGATCTGAAAAACCGATTTCAACATCCATTCCGGTGACTTCATTCAGATGCGCAGTAGTATTGTGTTTCTCTGCCCTAAAGTATTGTGGAGTCATGAACACTCTTTCCATTCCACCTATAACCGCAAGTTGCTTATAAAGCTGTGGTGATTGAGATAGAAAAGCCTCTTTATCGAAATAAATGACAGGAAATACATCTGCACCGCCTTCGCTTGCTGCTGCTATCAAGGATGGAGGGATTATTTCCTCAAAATCTAAGGAATACATTTTTTCTCTGAATGCCTTAAGAATATTTGATTGAATATGAAAAATTGAATATACTCTCCTTGTTCTTAAATCTATATGCCTATTATCCAGTCTTACATCAAGATCTGCCTGGATATGGGAAGTTGGATCTACAGGAAGTTGTATCTGTACTTTGTTCAGAACGTTTATTTCAGATGGTACAACTTCGATGCCGTTTGGAGCTTGTGGACTTTCTTTCACTGTTCCCTTTATTGAAATTACTGTTTCCTTTGGGAGCGACATATTATTAAATACCTCATCAGGAACTGCTCCTTTTTTAGCCACTAGCTGGACTTTTCCTTTCTTATCACGGAGAATCAGAAATCTTATCTTCCCGTGGTCTCTTATTTCATGAACCCAACCTGCGAGTTCGACTTCTGAATTTTTTGATTTATTAATCTCGGATGTATATATTCTCATAGAATCACATGATCATACATTGCAAGCAATAAACCAATAAATGTTTAACATTAGACGCATTCTATCTAGAATGGAGTTTTTACCTAAAAGAAAATAAAAATAAAATAAAAAAATAAAAGCCATAGAGCTTGAAAAGCCTTAGAGCTTTAGTTCTGCTGTGCTTCCTGGAGTTCTTGCTAGCACTATTTCTATGGTTGAGACCTTAGTTGGTGTTCCAGATGCTGTCTTCATGTCCTCTGTTGCTGTTTTTATGCTCTTTATTGTAACATCCTGGAGAAACTTGTTTCTCACTATTTCTGCTGTATCTACAGCCCTGGATATCACTTTTCCTCTTGCTTTTATGGTTACTTCCTTTGCACCTGAATTGAACTGTGTAACTACAGCAAGAACATACGCCATTACTCCCTTCTTGCTTACGTACACTATGTTTCCACCTGTTTGTGCCTGAGCAGGTGCTTTCTCCTCAGGCTTTATTTCTTCAGTTTCTTCGAAATCCTTGTTTTCTTCCATACTATCACTCTTTTCAGTTGTTAACAATATATTTTGTTAATGTATATCTTTAAAACATACATATTTTGCTTGATATTTTTCGATATTTGTTTTAATACTTTATTCTTTTAATACTTTTCTCAATTCATTTATTCTCTCAATTCATTTTTTCTTTATTTCCTTATTTTTTGTATCTCGATGAACGATACTCATTTATGATACTTTCAAGAGAAACAGAACCATCAGATTCATCTGTTCGTCTATCCGAATGGCCTGTCTCTTTTGAATCGATGGTGTTATCTCTGTTTATATTTTCATTTATGTTTTCATTTTTTAAATCTTTCTTTTTTTGGGTGTCAGTTCTATCCGGGTTCATATTTTCAGATTTTGTCTCTCTCTGCTGCTTGGATCTTGAGAAAAGGATCCTTTTTAGATGTCTTATCTTCTTATCCTTCGATTTAAGCAGATATTTGAGCTTCTTGATTTTCATTTCTTTACTGAAGAGCTCATTTCTAACCTCCTGATCCCCTACTGTCTCTGTGAGTTTATTCCGCATTATCTTGTTTTCCTCCTCTAGAACCGAAAGCCTTGCTCTCAACCGCATGTTCGACTCCAGCAAGCCTAGAATTGTATCCCTATTCTCTCTTCTATCTTCCTTTGTCTCTCTTGGCGCTTCAGGGAGAGATTTCGCATACTCAATTACTTTTAAATAATAGTCGTCTGATGGAACCAATGCTTTAATCGCATCATCCACCCTCATCCCTGAAAGTGCATACCTTTTAACATCCTCTTCTATTTTACTGAGCCCCTTATCCCTCAATGTCTTTTCTATCCACCTAAGTTTGTTGCTGTTTTCCTTGAAGAAAGAAAGCACAGCAATTATTGCATCTCGTTCATGAACTGAATTAAAATTATACTTTGCTGTTTCCATCGTCTTCTCAATATCTTTTATAATAAATTTTGGATAATACAACCTTGCATTAAAGTATGAAGCAATTTGAATAACAAATTCAGGCGGAGGAGATACATCAGATGCAATAACAATCGGATTGCCATACTTTGAGATTTCTGATACTGTTGCCTCTTTTCCAGGGTTGGTGATTGTAGTGGTGAAAATTAGATTCATATTTAAGTCAAAAACAGCAATTCCTACATATGTTCCTGGATCTAATCCTACAATTACCGGTCTCATCAAATCAACTGAAAGTAAAGGGAAATGAAATATGAAATGAAACTAAAGGTGAAATCAAAGGTGAAATGAAATTAAAAATCATCAGAATCCTCTTCGTTTTCTTCATTATTTTCTTTTCCGCTTTCCTTATCCTGGTCTTCAGGCTCCTTTATTTCTTCGCTTACAATTCTTGAGCCTTTTTCACTATCTGTGACTAATTTTATGCTTAATACCTTCGAACCCAGCTTTGTTCTTGTAACCCCAAGTGCTGTATCTGCTGATGTTATAACTATATCATTATGTGAAACTACTATGAACTGTGTATCCTTTGATAATGACTTAACAAGTTCAGCAAACCTTTTGCTATTTTCCTTGTCAAGAGCTGCCTCCACCTCATCAAGTATATAGAATTTTGATGGCTTGTACATGTGTATTGCAAATACAAATGCGATTGTAAGCAAAGATTTCTCTCCTCCTGACATTCCCTCTATGTGCCTCTGCTTCTTCCCTACCTTCATAACAATGTGTAGCCCTCCTTCGAATGGATTTGCTTCATTCTCTAAAACAAGGTAAGACTCACTTCCAAATAAGGATGTTGCCATCTTTTGGAAATGAGCATTGACCTCCATAAATGTCTTCATGAAAATTTCTTTCTTTCTCTTCTCGATCTCATCGATCATGCTGAGAATCGAGTTCTTTTCATTTACAAGGATGTCTACTTTTTGCTTTATCTGCTTGAATTCTTCTAATTTTTCATTATATGCCTCAGGTGCCTTAAGATTAACTGAACCAATTCCAGCAAGTTCCAATTCAACTTCTCTAAGTCTCTTATCTATCTCTTCTCTCTTCATCTGAAGAGGCTCCACATCTTTGTACTGGTCTGCCTCAACCTTGAGATCTGCGAGTCTTGTCTGTATGCTCTCCTTTGAGACCTCAAGTCTTATCTTATCTTCTTTAGCTCTTTCCTGTCTTCTTAGAAGCTTCCCTCTCTCCTGATTTATCATGTCCATTTCATCCTGTATCTGCTTGCTTTCCGCATACAACTTTTCAAGCTCCTTGCTCGCATCCTTTATTTTCTCCTCCTTCGCTTCCAGCTGCTTTGTTATCTGCTTCAGCTTGGCGTTCAATTCGGAGAGAGCAGATTCTATCTCTTTCTTTTCCGTTTGAAGCTGATCTAAAGAAGAATTCAAGGCTGAAAGCCTTTCCTCTAGAAGTATTGAATCCTGGCTCTTTAGCTTTTCCTCTAATGCAGCCAGCTCATTTGAATATGATTTTATCTCATTGTCCAGTCTTGCAATCTCTTTTTCACCCTCTCCCTGCTCTATAGCGATTCTAATCCTTGCCTTCTCTCCTTCCAGATTTAGGATTTCCCTTTCCAGATCCTGGAGATCAAGCTCTTTTTCTGATATCTGCCTTCTTATCTCATTAAGATCTTCTGAAGAAACTGAACCTAATTCTATCTCAAGCTCCTTCTTCCTAATCTCATCCCTTGCAATCTGCTTTCTTAGTATAGACATCTGCTCTCCTATACTGTAGAGCTGAGAAAGATATGTCTCTCTTAACTTCTTAGCATCATTCAAATCCTTTTCAAGTTGATTTGATTTCAAGGTGTCTCTTATTGAACGCTTTATTGAAGTACCTCCAGAAACCACACCAGATGACTCTGCAATATCTCCATCTAAAGTTACCATTCTCAAACCAGGGAATGATTTGAAATCATCTACTGAATTAACAACATGAGTGTTTCCGAAAACATAGAGAAAGACATTCGCGAATTTCTTGTCATACTTTATGAGATTCAAGACTGAACCAAGAGTTCCTTTCTGTTCAGGTGCTTTTTCTCCTGTCTTTACATCGAGTGGTATGAATGTAGCTCTTCCAACATTGCTCTGCTTCATCCTTTTTATTATCTTTGTAGCAGTCTCCATATCCTGAACAACTATGTGGAACAGTCTTTGTCCTGCAGCAGCTTCTGTTGCTATTGCAAATTTCTTATCCACTTCATAAAGCTCAGCGACAGTTCCATATATTCCTGGTATCTCATCTTTAAGACTGAGAATGAATGCAATTGACTGTGGGATTGCATTACCTGATCCTCTTGCTGATGCAAGGTCTTCTTTCATCTCAAGTATCTTTGAATCCAATTCTCTTACTATTGAATTTATTTCTTTTTCCCGCTTGAATAAAGAATCCAGCTCTGAGTTTGCTTTCTCTATAGACTGCTTTATTTGCTTAAGCTCATTCACTATCTTGCTTTCGTCCTTGTTGCCAGATGAAACGTCAAGCTTTGCATTTAGTTTTGCAAGCTCTTCCTTTAATCTTAATTCCTTTTTCCTAAGTTCATCAAATTTAACATCAAATGTTCCGAAGTTCTTTCTTTTCTCTTCCCATTCCAAGGCAACCTTCTTCTTCTGCTGCTCTAGGTTTTCAATTAGCTTCTTCAGCTCCACTGCTCTAGCTGCAGCCGCTCTCTTAGAACCTGTAAATGTAGAAAGCTTTGACTCTATACTATTCTTTTCTTCTAGCAATCCTGCGATCTGAGAGGTCAGTCTCTGTAACACTGCATCCTTTTCCAGTATCAATGACTCAGTCAGCATTTTCTTGTTTCTTAAATCATCAACTTCTGAGTATATATTCCTCTGGTCCTTTGAAGCTATCTTGTTTGCGATGTCGTTCTTCTTAGCTTCCAATGACTGTAATGAGTTCTGATAATCCTGCAATTGTTTCTCTATGTCTGCAAGTGTGCTTTGGATTTCTGTAAGCTTTTTGACAGTGTTCTCGAACTCCTTCTCAAGCTTCTGGTACTGAGTTAAGACTATGGTTCCTTTCAATTTTCTTTGCTCATCCTTCAATGAGAGATACTTGAGTGCAGTATTCTTTTCTTTTTCAAGCTCCTGCAGCACTCCTTCCCTTTCATTCATTACCACTGCTGCCTCGTTCAGCCTCTGGTCTACTTTGCTTAGTTCATTCAAAGCCTCTTTTTTCTTTTCTTCGTACTCTGCAACCCCTGCAACTTCATCAATGACTTCCCTTCTCTGCTTTGGAGTAAACCTAACTATTTTTTCTACTTCTCCCTGCGCTATGATATTGTGAGAGGAAGCCTCTAGGCCTTCAGACGCAAGAAAATCCAAAACAACACTCTTTGTCACCCTCTTTCCATTTAGCCAGTATGCAGTTCCGCCGTTCTTCTTAAGCTTTCTTACAATCTCCACTGTTCCATTGCCTTCATTGTTTTTTCCATCTGTCTCTATCATGTTTTTGTTGACAAGATTAGTGAGTTTCATTGAGATTGAAGCCTTGTCTCCTCCTCCATTTATCAGATCATTAACTGATCTTGCTCTGAGAGCTGAAAGACTGGATTCTCCGAATAGAAAACGTATTGAATCACAAATGTTGCTGTTATGAACGAAAATTCCTTCAGCGATGAAATTGTGCAAACCTTCCACAGTAAGATCGTAAACCCACTCCTCTCCCTTTACCTGCTCTATGGAAGTAATCGAATCAAAGAAGATATCTGAGTTTACTAAAAGCGAAAGAAATTCAAAGTCCTGCATCTGTGGCAGATACTTAAGCAAATACGTTAACCCTTCTCGTGTAGGCGTACATCTATTTTCAAAATAAGCGCGAATTCTGCTCGGCTTAACTTCTTTTAATTTTCTCTCAGATAATTCGGCATTCTTAATTGATCTAATTATTAACTCATTAACTCCAGGTATCAAATCTACATTTGTTGATGCAATCTTATTTGAACTTGCCATTTTTATTAAATCTCTTCGTTTATAATTAACTTTAGGAGAAATATAGTTTGAAAACTTGCGAATGTTCTCTAATCCTGTAATATTTACTCGATAATAAGTACGCTTGACTCCTTTAACTGAATTAGATGCCTTCTTTTGTGAAGAGGAGATTGTAGAAAGTATGCCAAGGTTTAAAAGAAGAAGATGAAGCTGCTTTGCGAAAACTTTGCTTGCGGTATCATACTCAACATACATTTTTCCTCCTTTAGAATAGGTTCCGTCTCCATTATAAAGTGCACTTAGAAACGCTCCAATTATGGCTTTTTCAGATTTAAATATAATCTTCGGAATTTCTTTCTTAGAAGAATTGTCAAATGGCTTTATTCCAAAAACAATATTTAGAAACTGCACTATAACCGAAGACGAAACTATAAAGAAACGTCTTTTACCATAAATGCATTCTTTTGTTTCACAGTTAAACAATTCCTTGGTTATTGATTTGAAATCATTTATTATTTCTTCGGATTCATTGAAAAAGAATATTTCTGCATTAACAATCCTTCCCTCTGATAAGATATAACCTATAAATCTTGCAAGGCGCTCATCTAGCGTATATGGAATAGAAATATACTTAGTTTTTCCTTGCGCCTTAAGCGATTTGAACAAATCTAAAATTTTTTCATCACTATAGCCCAATTCTTTAGATAGAATATAACCGTATCTAAGTTTTATTGACTGGCCCTTGCTAAAGGAGATTAAAGATTGCAAAGGTATTGATAATTTTTCTGACATCTGTTTCCAAGTGAGATTATTTAATGCTTTATAAGCACGTAAGCTTTTTCTAAGTACGTTTTCTTTATCGTCAAAATATACATTAGAATCTGCTTTACAAAACTCAAGTAAAGGACTGAAAAATGTTGGTTCGACAGATATTTTCCTAGGTGTAAGAATTGGCATTCCCACTCTAAGCTCATCTGCATTAACTGATTCTATCCTTCCGTTTTTGATTGTAAAAAGCGGATGATAGCTCGTGGCTGTCAATTCTTTTCCGCTTCTTGTCTTTATTCTGTAAAGAACATCCGGTGACTTTCTCTTTATAAAAGCAGAGATCCTTCTTTTCTCAATCTTAAGGGTGTAAGGATTCAATGAAAGAACGAAATAGCGATTTGGATTGTAAGTTGAAAACATTCCATCTTCCATAACCTGTGAATCAGCCAATAAAGCTGACTCGACTAGATCTTTTATTTTCACTAAAGTGCCATCTGCCAGTAAGACATCAGTATCTCCGACAACAC
>Ga0315298_1009280_pt1 | contig 12218 bp, 9 predicted proteins | sample WHS_1_MG_FD_203077 | JGI IMG/M metagenome (GOLD analysis project Ga0315298, IMG submission 203077) | Extremophilic microbial mat communities from Washburn Hot Springs, YNP, Wyoming, USA - WHS_1_MG | ecosystem: Environmental > Aquatic > Thermal springs > Hot (42-90C) | place: USA: Wyoming... | reverse complement strand
AGACCGGAAGGTCTGGAATCAATCGAAGTTGGCGGTGAAGCCCACGAAGTACTGACGACCGAAGATGTCGTACGTGGCCGCATCCGTCAGCAACGGCGCGCCTGCCACGAACGGCTCCCGCTTGTCGAACAGGTTCGTGATTCCCGCCCGCACCTGCAGTTCCGACGTGACCTGATAATGGGCATTCAGATCGAAGTAGCTGTACGCCGGAACACCCGCGTCACCGCTATTCACCCCATCCATCAGGTCGGTCATCGAGGAGATGAACCGCCAGTGCAATGCGACCCCGAGAGGCCCATTGGCGTAGCCGAGCATCGTGTTGGCCTTCCAGCTCGGATGCGAGAGGTCGGAGATGCTCGCGCCGTCTGCGGCGATTGCCGAGTAGGTATCAGCAATCGAACCGGCCAGGTTCACGCTCGGCGCGCCCAGACCGACGACTCGCAGCGAACGCAGGTACGAAACGTACGTCTGCAGCAGCACCCGCCCCGAGCGCTCCGACAGTCCGAGCGCATGCAACGGGAAGCCCCAATGCGCCTGGATGTCCACACCATCGGTGGTGAACGAACCGATGTTCTCCTCGAACGTCTTCAGAGTCGCCAGCGTTCCGGTCGTCGGATCACGCGAGATCTGCTGGCAGTAGAAGTTGCTGTTCGAATAGTTCGGGTTGGCACCATTCGTGTTGAAGCAGTTCTGCAGAACCAGATCGCCGGTCACGGCGCCCACCGCACCATTGAGCTTGATGTGGTAGTAGTCCACCGACGCACCCAGATCGTGATCGAGGCTGCCGTTGAAGTGCGGCGTCAGAACAAAGCCGAACGTATAGGTGTCGGCAACTTCCGGCTTCAGATGAGTGTTGCCGGTGTAGACACCGTTCGCCGACGCTTCGCCGTACGAATACGACGAGAGCAGTCCGCTCGGCACGCCCTGCGCCTGACACAGTGCCGCGACCTGCGCCGCATTGGCCCCGGTCCGGTACGAACTATTGTAGTCGCACGGATCACCGGAAATCGGCACCTGGGCCTGAATCGACGGATTGTAGAGGTCCTGCAGGCTGGGCGCCCGGAAGGCCCGCTGGAAGCCGCCGCGGAACGTCACGGCATCATTGACCTGCCAGTGCAGATCCGCCATGAAGGTGTTCGCCCCGCCGAACAGGTCATACTGCGAATGACGACCCGCGATGTCCAACGACACGTCTTTCGCAAACGGCTTGTCGTGCAGCACCGGCACGCGCAACTCGGCATACACCTCACGAACGTTCTGAGTGCCGCCCGTCGAGGACGCCAGATCGTACGAGGGGGAGATGATCTGCTGCGGCAGATTCGGTGCGAATGCCGGCAGGGTGTTCACCGCCGGATTGATCAGCGGAGAGGCGTCGTAGTTGAAGGCTTCGCCGCGGTAGTCCGCACCGAGCGCGAACTTCAGCTTGCCCTCGGGCAACGTCCAGAGCGTACCGCTGATGTCGCCCTCGAAGTACTTCTGCGTCAACACCGAGATGTTCTTGGCCGTCCCATTGACGTACTCGAGACACCCCTTGCTGAGCGGATGATTTCCGAGCGGATCCCACGCGTAGCCGACGCAGGAGTTTCCACTTCCTCCCAGATAGTTCGCCGTGCCATACATGATGGTCTCGAGCGCCGGGAGGTTGATGGTGTTCGACTCGTAATTATTGAAGTTCGTCTGGCCGTACGAGCCGAATACATTCCACCGCAGGCTCGTCGTACCGATCGAACCCTTCAGCCCCGCAGTCAACTGATAGTCGTTGTAGTCGAACTGCTCGATGCGAGGACCGAACTGCGTTCCCCACTGCTCGACCACCAGCGGTCCGCTGTTCGGGGTCGTCTGTGCAGCGATCAGCGACTGCAGCGACGCATTGCCCTGGACGAACGGATTGTTCAGCGGAACCAGAAGGGGCTTCGGGTTTCCATTGAAGAATGCCCCGCCCTGCAGATCCTGTGCAGTCGAGTGCATGAAGTTGATCTGCCCGTACGCCTCCATGTGGTGATTGAGCTTGTAGGTCACGTGTGCGAACAGGTTGTAGCGCCGGGACGGCACCTGCGCGGCGAAGTACGGTCCGAGCTCGGCCACGATCTGCTGGCAGTTCGGGCTGATGGCCAGTCCGAGCGTCTGACCCGTCGGCCGGTAGTTCTGCACGCAGTTCGGCGCATCGCCGGTCGTGAAGATCGACCCGTCGTTGTTCACGCCGAGGAAGCCCGGATAGGTCCCGGTGCCGCTCAACGGCGTGGTGCCCGGGTACTGGGCCAGCACCGCGTTCACCGCCGAGACCGGCACGCCGCCGAGCGCGAAGCGCCCTTCCGGCGGGAACGGCACGGTACGGGCGAATTGCGGGGAGTTGAAGAACGAGAGCTGCTGGCCGGTGACACCGCCGCGCTCGTTGTACTCCATGTCGACGACGGCATTGCCCTTGCGATGCGCGAAGTTCCCACCCATCAGCACGCTGAAGGAGTCTTCCTTGCCGTAGCCATGCGTGGACGCGCCGTGCTGATAGGACAGCTGGATGCCGCTGAAATGCCGCCGCAGGCGGAAATTGACGACACCCGCGATGGCATCGGAGCCGTAGACGGCCGATGCACCGCCGGTAATGACGTCGACGTTCTTGATCAGCGCCATCGGGACCGTATTCAGGTCCACGGTCCCGGCGGGGCTCGTCGGCAGCATGCGCTGGCCGTCGAGCAGCACCAGCGTGCGCTCGGCACCGAGTCCGCGCAGGTCGGCATACGATTGGCCGCCCTGGAATCCGGTCGCACCCTGAACGTCACCGACTTCGGTCTGACCCTGGCCGGCGGCAAACTGCGGCATCTGGCCGAGCGCGGTGTCGAGGGAGACCTGCCCGACGGAGGTGATCTGCCCGGCGCCCACGGTGACGAGCGGGCTCGAGGCGGTGTCGCTGCGGCTCGCGATCAAGCTGCCGGTCACCACGACTTCGGCAAGCGAACCCTGCTGTTGAGCCGGGGATGACGCCGCGGGCTGCGGCACGGCCTGCGAGGCCGGATCGGCACTGGCCGAGGCGCCGGCGGCCGGGGGATCGCCGGCCGGGGGATCGCCCGCAGCCGTTGCGGCCGAGGCCGTCGGAGGATCACTGCTGAGGTCCGCCGGGCTCACCCCGCCCTTGAGGATCATCAGCGCGCCGGTGGGCGAGCGCTTCACCGTCAGCTGCGTGCCGGAGAGCAGGTGGGTCAGTGCGTCCTGCGCGGTGTAGTCCCCGACCAGCGAGGTCGCGGGCGTACCGGCCACGACGGACTGGGTGAAAATCACGTCCTTGCCGCACACCTGAGCATAGGTCTGCAGCGCCTCGGACAGCGACTGGTGATTGATATCGAAGTGAAACAGCCGGCCGTGTGCGGCGGCAGCGGTTGCCATGAGCCCCGCCACGGTCGTGAAGACGGCGCGCGCGAGCGGCCGCTGCCGGTGGCCAGGATGACGCGCGGCCGCAGACGGGCTGCGCTTGCCGCGCGAGGCGGCAGACGATGAATCCGACTTGAACATGTGCTCCCCCCAAAAAGGATTGCGAATCGCAAAACCGGCCCGCAGAGACTTTTTTCGGGCCGTCTGAGGAGAAGACGCCGCAGTCCGCCAGATCCTCCTGGCAACTGTCGTTTTTTGTAAAAAAACAACATCGGGCGGCATCGGCCGCCCGCCGCCTCTAGAGCGAAGCGGCCCCAGAGGCGCGGATCTGCGGTGCGGACGCCGGGGCGGCCAGGTGCCGCGGAGCCCGGTAGGTCAGGATCACCGTGCCGTTGGCCCGCTCATGCGCCTGCACCGGCAGGTAGTGGGTGATCGTCCCGACGAAGCCATCGACGTCTCCCTCCTGGTAGACCCCGCTGATGCGCATCTGCGCGGTGCGCGGATCGCCGGCGACGATCGGCTCGGGGATGTAACGGTCGATGCTCGTGAGGACCTGATGCAGGGGCTCGTTCTTGAAGACCAGCTGTCCGCGCTGCCAGGCCGTCACGCGGCGCAGGTTGACGCGACTGACGTGCGGCGGCGCGTGCTCGGCGAGCACCAGCTGTTCGCCCGGGTCGAGCGCAATGCGCTGCCAGTTCGGCGGAATGCCGGTCACCGCCACGTCGACCATGCGCGGATTGACCCCCGGCTCCCCGACCGGCACGAAGGGCTTGACCGACGCGCCGGCCGGCAGGATCACCACGTGCCCCTTCAGCAGCGTCACCCGCAGTTCCGAGCCGATCAGGTTGACGTCGAAGGCCGTCCCGGTGGCGACGACCTTGCGCCCATCGGCGGTGACGGTGAAGGGTCGCAGCGGGTTGTGCGCCACATCGAAGCGCGCCTGTCCGCGAACCAGCGCCAGCGTGCGCGCATCGGCGGTGTAGCGCACCGTCACTTCGCTGCTCGCATCGAGCACGATTCTCGAACCGTCGGCCAGGCGCACCGAGCGCTGCTCGCCGGGACCGGTGGTATAGACGAGCGGACGGTGCTGCCACCAGAGGATGCCGCCCACGAGCGCGACCAGCACGCTCGCCGCGGCGGCCAGACGCACCGGCGGGCGACGCAGCTTGGCGCGCAGCCAGTTGCTGCGCAGCGCGTTGTAAGCGTGTACCAGCGCGGTGCGGCGCAGCCGCACCACGCTCGGGGAGGTCGACTGCTCGCCGAGAAACATCCACGGCGTCTGCACGGCCCGCCAGGCCTGCTCGTGGGCCGGATCGGCATCGAGCCAAGCAAAAAATTCCGCTCGGAACAGCTCCGGGGACTCCGTCAGCCGGATGCGCCAGGCGACGGCCTGCTCGAGGCTGCTCGCGGTGGTGGATTCGCCGTGCGCGCTCATTGTCCGCCGCACCTCGTGGCCAGATGCAGCATGGCGCGCATCACGTGCTTCTCGACCGTGCTCTGCGCAATCCCGTACAGGGCCGCAATGTCCTTTTGCTTCATGTTTTCCAGGCGGAACAGGATGAAGACGTTGCGGGTCAGCTCGGTGAGCTCCCCGAGCGCCTCGAGCACCTGCGCGAGGCTCGCCTCCCCGAGCATGACGCGCTCCGGAGAGCGCTCATCAATCAGCGCCTCCGGGGAGCCTTCTTCCCCGTCCTCCAGGGGCGAGCTGACCTCCCCGGGCCGGCGCGCGGCGCGCCGGCGCAAGTCCTTCAGCAGGTTGGCCGCCACCTTGAACACATAGCTCTCGGGTCGCTCGATCGCCTCGAGCTCCCCGGCGCGGAATACGCGCAGCAGCACCTCCTGAGTCAGGTCCTCCGCATTGTCGCGGTCCCGGACCCGGCGCAGGAAATAACTGCGCAAGGGCGCGGAAAACCGCTCGGCCAGCTGATTGCCGGCGATGAGTTCGACTTTCTCGGGCGGTTGACTCATGGTGCGGACGGGGCCGATCGGTGTTTTTACGCTAGCACATCCGGGCGATTCAACCAAAACGGGCAAAGGCGAGCAGCGCGAGGGTCACCACGATGGCCCCGCCGATGCGGATCGCGATCTGGGCGAAGGGCATCAGTTCCATCCGCTCGGCCGCGGTGAGAATGGCCACTCCACCGGTGCCGCCCTGCCCGGCATGCGTCGCGTTCACGATCGCCGCCTCGATCGGATACAGGTTCACCTTGCGGCCCACCCAGAAGCCGACCCCGACCAGGGTGAGCACCGTAGCCGCGATGGTCACGAGGTTGGCCGGCGCGAGCGCCGAGAGCAGGCTCTGCCACGGCGTCCAGGCCACTCCGACCATGAACAGCAGCGGGTAGGTGCCGACCTTGGCGAACATCTGGAAGACGGCATCGGCGCCGAGCTGCAGCCGGCGGGTCACCGCCCAGCCCAGTTTCATGGCGACCGCGACGACCAGCATCACCACCGGCGCGGGCAGCTTCCACATCTGGAAGGCGAACTCCCCGACCAGATAGAGCGTCACCGCGGTGATCAGCCCGGAGGCGATGCTCATGACATCGAGGTGTGGCGGCGGTTCGTCGCGGCGCAGAAACTCATCGTCCGCCGCCCCCGGCTGCAGCCGCCCGCCGCCGCTCAACGCCGGGCGGCGCTTGCCGAGCCAGTTCAGACCGCCGGCGAGCAGGATCGCGAACAGACTGCCGATCATCACCGCCGGCAGGATCAGGGCGAACTGGCTGCCGAAGTTCTGATGCAGCACGCTCGCGTACCCGATCGACAGCGGCGCTGCGCCGTCGCCGACGCCGCCGGCCATCACGGGCAGGACCACGTAGAACAGCGCATGCCCGGCACCGAGCCCGAGCGCCGTGCCGACCGCGGTGCCGACGATCACCGCCGCCACCGTGCCGACCGCGAGCGGCGCAAAAATGCGCACGAACCCGCGAATCAGGATGGTGCGGTCCATGGCGAACACACTGCCGACGATCACCGCGGCGATGTAGAGAAAGAGATAGTCGGACTGCTTGGTGAACTGCGAGACCACGCTGACCATGTGGGTCGGCAGGATGTGGTAGTAGACCAGCACCGAGGGCAGGAACGTCGCCAGGATCACCGCGCCGCCCACGGTGCGCAGACCCGGGATGCTCTGGCCGACCTGAGCGCACAGAAACGACATCAGTACCGTGACGCCGATCATCATCGGCAGTCCCATCGTGACCTTGTCGCCGGCCACGAAATACCACAGCACGAGCGCCAGAATCACCGCGATGGGCACCGGCACGACGCCGAGCCGCCAGTCCATCATCCGCTGCAGGGCCTGGGCCCATCGTGGCGGCGTATCACGCATGTCATCTACCCCCTCTTCTGTCGACGAGAGCCGGCCCTGGGGGCACCGACCCCGGCGCTTTTCGTGCGCCTTACTGGAGTACAGACGTCCGGGCGCGGCAAATCCTCCTCCTGCCCGGCCGGTTCGCCCTCGGGCTCAGGTGGCGCCGAACAGCCGGTCGGCCACGAACGGATTGGTGCGCCGCTCGGCCCCGAAGCTCGACATCGGCCCGTGGCCCGGCACGAAGCGCACGTCATCCCCGAGCGGAAAGAGCCGCTCGCGGATGGAACGGATCAGCGCCTGAGTGTCCCCGCGCGGGAAGTCGGTGCGGCCCACCGATCCGGCGAACAGCACATCGCCAACCCAGGCGATGCGCGTCGGACGGTGAAAGAAGACGACGTGGCCCGGGGTGTGGCCCGGGCAGTGCAGCACTTCGAGCGTCTCCTCCCCCACGCTGACGGTGTCCCCGTCGATGAGCCAGCGGTCCGGCTCGAAGGATTCCGCCGGCGGAAATCCATACTGAGCCGCCGCCGCCGGCAACGCCTCGATCCAGAACTGGTCCTCCCGGCCCGGCCCTTCCACCAGCAAGCGCCGTTCGCGCGAGAGCTGCGCCGTCGCCGCGCAATGATCGAGGTGCGCATGCGTCAGCAGGATTTTCGTCAGCGTCAGTCCGCGCCGATCCACCTCGGCGAGCAGGCGCGGCACGTCCCCGCCCGGATCGACGAGCGCGGCCTGGCCGTGCGCATCCCAGAGCAGCGAGCAGTTCTGCTGAAACGCCGTCACCGGCACGATCGAAAACTGCAGCGCGCCGCTCATTGGAGCATCTGCGCGAGCCGCGCGGCGGTTGCTTCCGGAGCCGCATCGCTCGCCTCGAGCGCACAGCTTCGGCCGCGTCGCGGGGCATACAGCTGCGCCAGAGTGACCTTGAACAGACCCGCCGTCAGCGTATCGGTCGCGGCCCCGAGATGCATCAGACCGGAGTCGGCGCAGACGAAACACTGCACGGCGTCGATCACTGCGGCGACCTCCCGGGTGCGGCGTGAGGAGAACCCCGGCAGCGCCGGGAGCGAGGCGCGTCCGGAGGGCGGACGGATCTCGATGAACCGGGCCGCCGGCAGGCGCGTATGCAGCTCGTCGATCAGCCGCTGCCACCACCCGAGCGCGAAGCGCTTCGGACCGGTCGCATGCGTGGCGACGGCGATCACCGGCGAGTGCGTCTCGCCGCCGAGCAGTCGGCGGACCTCGCGGCGGCCGTACTGACGCTCCGCGTCAGTCAGCCGCACGTTGAGCGTCACCTCATCGGCGCGCGCGGACTTCGGGTCCAGACCGAACAGCGCGCGGCGCGCCAGGTACACCGGATAGGCGCCCATGTGCCTCGGCGCGTCCTGGAACGGCACACTGACATCGACGCCCTGCTCGGCGCGCGCAGTGGTGAACCCGACCTTGAGTCCCGCCGCGAGGTGACGAGTGAGAAAACGCGCCGTCCAGGAGTTCGGGCATGGATCGATGATGACGTCGTAGCGCTTGCGGCGCACCGCGAGCAACGTGCGCAGGTAATTCAGCGGATGGCGGACGCCGCGAAACGGCAGCGCATGGACGCGCCGCACGGCGGGGAACTCCTGGAAGATCTCCGCCGCCGCCGGGCAGGCCGTGAGAATCTCGATCTGCGCCTCGGGGAGCGAGTGCTGCAGCTCCTCGACCAGCGGGGTCAGCAGCACCGTGTTGCCGAGGCGGGTATTGGGGCGGCAGATCAGAATGGAGGCGCCGGCGCCGAACTCGGGGCGCACGGCGGGCGCGGCGACAGAGGAGGTTTCAGCCCGGGACATCCGCGCATTGTCGCCGATGTCCCGGGCCGAAAACAGGCCGCCGCGGCCGCGCGCTACTGCACGCTGTAGCCGCGCGCGTGCAGGCAGGCGGAAAACGCCCGGCGGTAATCGGTGCGCTCACCCGCAGTGGCCTGGGCGTCCTGGCGCGCGTTCAGCGGATCGAAGCCGCTCTGCGCCACCGCCCAGGTGTTGCACGCGTAACGGTCGTTGGCGCTCTGCTGCGCATCCTGGCCCTTCAGCGGCGTGACGCGCAGGCTGAGCACTCCACTACCGCCCCCACCGGCGTACTGCGGCGCGGGCGGCGGACCCGATGCCGGTGCAGATGGCGGCGTTTGCACTGCGACCGGCGGCGGATCGGTCACGACGTACCCGTCGTAGTAAGGATTCCAGGCGTAGTAGACGCGGTTGACGTAGTAGTACGGCACCCCGCCGAACGAGAGGGTCATGGCGCCGAACGGAATGCTGGTCATGAACCACGGATAGCTCCAGCCGTAATTGACCGGGGGCCAGTAGTATCCGCCCCAGTATCCGCCGAGCCAGGCCGCGCCGTGCCAGTCGCGGTGATCCCAATCGTCACCGCCCCAGCCTGCATGCCAGCGATCGGCGCGCCAGCCGCCGTCGCGCCCGTCCCAGTGATCCCCGCCGTGCCAATGACGGTCTCCCCCGCCCTGCCAGTGCGAGTCCCCGCCCCCGTGCCACTGGTTGCGCTGCGGCCCGCCGGCATGCCAGGCGATCTGCGGTCCATGCCCCATCCAATGCTCGCCGTGCGGCTGCGGCCCGCCGCCCCGCGGTGCCTGGAAATGCCCGCCGCGCGGCCCATGGTCGGCCGCGAAGTGCGCATTGAAGGCAGGGCCCCGTGGTGGATCGGCATGGGCCGCAGCAGACGCGAACAGCAGCGTCAGCACGGCGGCAAGACCCGCCGCGCCGTGCGCGAGACGACCGGCCGGCGAGCGGGTCGTGACCGGGTTTGAACTGAACATGGTGTCCTCCTGCAGCTCGCCGGCTGCGGGCCGCGAGACCCGGGCGCTGCGATGCCTCTCATTAGACCACCCTCGGCCTGCGCCGTTCAAACGACGGCGCAGCACGGCGACTAGGCCCCCGTCGGCGTCGCCGGCGGTGCTTCCCCGGGCGCTGCGTCCGCGCCCTCGGCCGCTTCGGGCTCGAGCGGCGCGAAGGGCTCCTCGGCGGCATCGGCATCTGCCGCCGGTGCCGCCTCGCTCCGCGCCGGCGTCTCCTCCGGCACGGCCGAGATGACTCTGACCTGCGGCGCCTCGAGATGGCGGCGCTGCAGCATCAGGGTGTTCTCCAACAGCAGCGCGATGCCTTCGGGCAGAAACTGGATCGTCTTCGAGGAGCTGCGCGGCATGGGCACGCGCATCGTCAGACAGTAATTGACGATGGCGGCGGCGATGAGCGGCAGCGTATAGGTGCGCTCAACCAACGCCGCCTGGTTCGGCGGGCGGACCGAAAGCACGACGCTGCGCGAACGGTCGTCCTCGCCGTCGTGTACGGTGACTTCCACCAGCGCGGCGTTCGCCGGCCAGCGGCCGTGCTTGATGTCCAGTTCGATGAGCGCATCGACGACCGTGTCGAAGGGCAAGAGCAGACGCCGCGACTCGTGGATGAGTGTGTTGGCCATGGTAGTTCTGCAGCGCAATCCGCAATGCCCGGGCGTAGCGGGCCGAAGTCGAGCCGCAAAAGTATAGTGAATTCCTCACCCCGGCACCATGGACGCGCCACAACCTCCCGCGCGGATGTTGAGGCACTGCGGGCGGTCCGCCTCGTGATCGGACCCGGCGCACCGGGCAGGTTCGCCAGCGCACCGCCCGCCGGTGCGCTGCACATTCACTGCGCCGGACAAACCGTGCCGGCGGCCTCGCCGAACCCGATGCGCCGGAACCCTGCCCGCTCACACCAGGCACGCAGGATGACCCGGTCGCCGTCGGCGAGGAACGTGCGGGTCTCACCGTCGGGCAGCACGACGGGCTGCTTGCCCCCGCCGGACAGCTCCAGCAGCGAACCGGCCTCGTGCGGCTGCGGTCCGGACTGCGTGCCGGTGCCGAGCAGATCGCCCGGCGCGAGGTTGCAGCCGTTGACGGTGTGGTGCGTGACCATCTGCGCGAGCGACCAGTAGCTGTCGCGGAAGTTCGACTGCGACAGCTGCACCGGCGGGGCGCCGCGTTCGCGCATCCGGGCCGTCTCGAGTGCCACCGAAAGCGAGATGTCGAGGGCTCCGGCGGCGCGCAGTGCCTCGCCATCCAGATACGGCAGCGGCGCCGGATCGGCCGCCGGCCGCTGCCACGGGGCGCGAAACGGCGCGAGCGCCTCGAGCGTCACCACCCAGGGCGATACGGTGGTGGCGAAATTCTTGGCGAGAAACGGTCCGAGCGGCTGGTACTCCCAGGCCTGCACGTCGCGCGCCGACCAGTCGTTGAGCAGGCACAGACCGAACACGTGCCGCTCGGCGTATTCGAGCGCGATGGGTTCCCCGAGCGCGTTGCCCGACCCGATCAGCACGCCGAGCTCGAGTTCGTAATCCAACCGCTCGCTCGGGGCGAGGTGCGGTCGCTCGGCCCCGCGCGGCATCAGCTGACCGTGCGGGCGGCGCACCTGCTGCCCGCTGACGCCGATCGAGGAGGCGCGGCCGTGATAGGCGATCGGCACCCACTGGTAGTTCGGCAGCAGGGGCTGATCGGGTCGGAACAGCCGCCCGACCGCCGTGGCGTGATGGATCGAGGTGTAAAAATCGGTGTAATCGCCGATGTGCGCCGGCACGGCGAACTCGGCCCGTGCCTGCGGGACCAGCGCCGAGGCGAGCGCCGCGGCATGCGGTGAACCGGTGCGCAGCAGCTCCGAGAGCGCGCGGCGCAGCGCCAGTGCGGCAGCGGGTCCGAGCGCCATCAGTCCGTTCAGTGCCGGCGCGGCGCAGGCGGCGAGCGCCTCGGCCGCGGGCCCTGAGCGCGGCGCGGCCGACCCGAGCGCGGTCAGATCGAGGACGGCATCGCCGATGCCGACCCCGCAGCGCAGCGGCTCGCCGCTGCCGGCGCGGCGGAACACCGCGAATGGCAGGTTCTGCAGCGGAAAATCGCACCCGGGGCGGTTGGCCGAGTCCACCCAGCTCGCGAGGCTCGGATCATGCGTGACATCGATGCTGCGCATGGGCGGCTCAGCGCGGCGCGCGCGCAGTCGGATCGAAGCGCTTGGTCAACCCCTGCCAGCAGCCGGCATAGTCGCGCTGGCGCTGCGGCAGCGCGAGCGCCTGCGGGGTCGGACGGATCAGCGTGCGGGTCTCGAACATGAACGCCATGGTCTCGGTGATCTGCTGCGGCACGGCGGTATCGGCCCGGCTCGCGCGCTCGAAGGTCTCGGCATCCGGACCGTGCCCGCTCATGCAGTTGTGCAGCGAGGCCCCCCCCGGATCGAAGCCGCTCGCCTTGGCATCGTAGCGCCCGTGCACGAGGCCCATGAACTCGCTGGCGATGTTGCGATGGAACCAGGGCGGGCGGAACGTGTCCTGCATCACCAGCCAGCGCGGCGGGAAGATCACGAAGTCCATGTTCGCCGTGCCGACGGTGTCGCTGGGCGAGGTAAGCACGGTGAAGATCGACGGATCGGGATGGTCGACGCTGATCGAACCCACCGTGTTGAAACGCATCAGGTCGTACTTGTACGGCGCGTAGTTGCCGTGCCAGCCCACCACGTCCAATGGCGAATGGCCGATC
>Ga0315298_1009279_pt1 | contig 12220 bp, 12 predicted proteins | sample WHS_1_MG_FD_203077 | JGI IMG/M metagenome (GOLD analysis project Ga0315298, IMG submission 203077) | Extremophilic microbial mat communities from Washburn Hot Springs, YNP, Wyoming, USA - WHS_1_MG | ecosystem: Environmental > Aquatic > Thermal springs > Hot (42-90C) | place: USA: Wyoming... | reverse complement strand
ATACCGTAGAGGTAAAGGGGAGCCAAGTGCGGGGGCCCGTGATGACCCTGAACAAATCCGAAGGGCCTTGAGCGCCTTTGCTAGAATGGGAGATAAGGCCTTATAATTGAATAGGATGAGTTTTCTTGGTGGCCCGTGAAAGGCAAGGAGGGCCTTTTATGGCCGAGTTGCTTATTGGAGGGCTGACACTTAGCACCGATGATAGGGGTCGGCTACATTTCTGGGGCGAGGTCTTTAACCTCGGTAAGGAAACACAGCGTTGGGTGCGGGTGAGCATCCGCCTGCTCAGCCCCAGTGGGGCCGTCTTGGCCGAGCAGAGCGATATCACCGGCCTAGAATGGACCTCGCCTGGCGGACGCAACCCCTTTTACTTGCGTTTTCTCACGCCGCCCGAGGGCTGGCATAGTTTTGTGATCCATCTGGCGGGGCAAGTACATGATTTCAACGACCTCTCCTATCCCCAACCCCATCCGGGATTGGTGGTGGAAAAGGTCCATTTTCGCGAGATCGATCGCGCCGATTTGCGTTGCAGCATCATCGGCCTGTTGAGTAACAGGGGCTTAGCCCCGGCCACACAGGTCAAAGTGGCGGGCACGCTGTATAGCCCCGAGGGCAAGGTGGTCGGCGTGCTTAGTCCCTACCTGGTGCCGCGGGGGATGCTCGCTCCCGGTGACTCTCTGCCCTTTGAGCTTAAATACTATGCTCTGGGGGGCGTCGTAGCCAACTACACGGTGCAGGTGCAGGGCCGCGTCGTCGCCGAAGGGCTCGCCGCCTAGCTCATAATCCGTGGAACGGTCCTCGCTATCATTTGTCCGGGGGGACGACGCCGATGGTCAGCAGGATGTTGGCATAAATGCGCTGCTCGCCGGTGGCGATGACCAAGGCTACATCGCAGCCCCGGGCTGCCTCGTAAAAGGCCATCCGTCCCAAGGGCTGCAAGCCCACCCCCTTGGGCAATAGCTCGCGGAAACGGTCAAAGATGGGGGGCTCGACGCCGCTCTCGGGCATCATCACGAAGGCGGCCTCAATGGGTATTGCCTCCACCAACACGGCCAAGACCTCGTCTACAGGAGCAAAGCCTCGGGTGAGGTTAAGGTAGACGTGCTCCGCATTGGGGTTGGAGCCGGTGGAGAAGGGATAGTTGCCATCGGCGATAAGTACACGGGAACCATGTCCTGCGCGCCCCAGGGCGGCAAGGATCTGCGGATGGGTTAGCTTGGATTTAAGCATGGTTACCTCCCTTTTCAGGCAGATGATGATGGGGTTCAGGCATGACGACTTTAGCCCTGGCTCGCCTTGGCCCCACTGGCCTGTTGCAGGCCTCGCTGGTACACCTCGGGCTTGAGGACGCCGATGAAAGGCAAATTGCGATAGTTCTCGGCGTAATCTAGCCCGTAGCCGATGACGAATTCGTTGGGGATCTCAAAGCCGACGTAGTCTATGTGCAGCTCGATTTCCCGGCGCGCGGGTTTGCTCAACAGGGTACAGACGCGCAGGCTGGCCGGTTGGCGCACGCGCAGGTTCTCCAGAAGGTAGGCGATGGTGCGCCCGGTATCGATGATATCTTCCACGATGAGCACGTGGCGGCCCACGATGTCGCAATCTAAATCCTTGAGGATACGTACCACGCCGGTGGAGCGTGTGGCATTGCCGTAACTGGAGATGGCCATAAAGTCTACGCAATGGGGCACCGTCAACGCTCGGGTGAGATCGGCCAAAAAGATAAATCCCCCCTTGAGTACACAGACGAGCAGGGGGTTGCGTTCGGCATAGTCGGCCGAGATTTGCGCCGCCAGTTCGGCGACGCGCCGCTGCAGCTCCTCATGGGGAATCAGGATGCGCGCGATATCTTTGGCCCATGAGTTCATGCGGCTGCCTCCTCAGGGGTGAGCTCACCATGCGCAATTGGATTTTGGCATTATTCTATGATGATCAGGCATTGAAGGCAAACGACAAGGCGGGCGCAATAAAGCAGAAAGGGATGCGTCCGCAGGACGCATCCCTTTCTGCTTGAGCCAGGCCCAATTTTATTCCTCACCCTCACCGTTTGGTCGTTTTTGCCGTGAGTCCCCCACGGCACAAGGCTCGGACATTCAGGTGCGCACCCCTAATCGGGGCAAAATCCACCTATTTAGCACGAACCAAGCCAAAATAATCAAGAAAGGTAATAAATCATCCAGCGAAAGGCCAAATAACTCCACCCAACCTCCTTTTAACCCTGTATGCGCAGTAAAAGGCCAATCACTTCCTCTACCGCTCCCTCGGAGCGTGCGGTTTGAGCCTCCTTGAGGCGCGACAGGGCGTAACATCTGACCAGCTCTTCGCTCACGCGGCGCGTGGCAGCCTGGACGGAGGCCAGCTGGTTCAGCACCTCACGGCAATCGCGGCCAGCGGCCAACATGCGTTGGATCCCTTGCGTCTGCCCCTCGATCCTGCGCAGGCGCTTGATGAGCTCATCACGGATCTCTGCTGATAGCATGCCCGCTCTCCTCATACCCATGCCCCACCCCTAGGCTCAGAGGGCGTAGGGTAGTTTGCCTCTCAAGGAGCTAACTAGCTCCGCCGCTTGATCCCTCAGCCCGATGGTGCACAGGACGAGGCTGAGGCCTCAGCGCCCCCGGTCGAGGCCATCCCGAAGAGGGAGATGCTCTTCTCACAATTCTTGCTGTGGCATTGGGGGCACTCTACCACGACGACAGCGCCGGATATAGAGCGCACGAACTTTTCGAAATGTAAACCACAGTCCTTACAATGATACTCGTAGATAGGCATAACGCATCCTCACTTCGGCATCGCTTTCGCCAAAGCCCCATCGATCTTGCTCTTGAGCACGGGCTTGGGGGCAAAGCCTACCATACGCTCCGCCTCTTTGCCGTTCACATAGAGGATCAGCGTGGGTATCCCGCGGATGCCCAGTTTGATCGGCGTATCGGGGTTTTCGTCGGTGTTCATCTTGGCGAAAACCACCTTACCCGCATACTCTTCGGCGAGCTGCTCGACGATCGGCGCGACCATCTTGCATGGCCCACACCAGGGTGCCCAAAAGTCAATCACCACCGGGACCTTGGACTCAAGCACCTCTTGCTGGAAGTTGGCGTCTGTAACTTGCTTGACCTTGTCGCTCATTTTCTCTCCTTTGTAGAATGATCTTTCAACTGCGCTAAACATCTGTATCCAGGCTGATCGCCCCGTAGGGGCAGGCCAGGATGCAATTCCGACAGCCGAAACAACGGCTGGCATCCACCCAAGGGCCTTCGTCGGCATCAAGCACAACCAAGGCGTGGGTAACACAAACCTCTCGGGCCGGACAGTGCTTACAAGCCCGGCACAGCCTTGGAGATATGTGGGGTATGGCAGCTGCATCAACCTGCTTCAAGATAGGCATCGGCCTGCTCCATATAGGATACCCCCCTACCGTATTTATATTTTAGCATACATCGTCATCTTTGTCAAGCGCAATTGACGCTCGCCCAGGGTTATGCTAGAATCTTGTTGGTAGAGATCCCGATCCCAAGGAGGGCCCATAGCTCAGTGGTTAGAGCGGCCGGCTCATAACCGGTTGGTCCCTGGTTCGAATCCGGGTGGGCCCATAGACTTGTTCGTTTTCCCTCCCCTTGTGCCTCTGTGGTGGATTCCCCTGCCCTTTTGGCTCGTAAGGAGATGGCTACACGGTGCGCATCAAGGTCGTCCCCGCTGATTTTGTCGTTGAGGAACAAGTCCATTTGCCCCTGGTAGCCTCGGGGCCATGGGCGGCCTATCGCGTGCGTAAAGTCGGCTTAAGCACCCTTGAGGTGCAAGCGCGCTTGGCTTCTCTGCTCAAGCTCTCCAAGCAGCAAGTGATCTTTCCCGCCTTAAAGGATAAGGAGGCCGTTGCCGTGCAGTTCGCCGCGCTCCCGGCAGGGCCGGCCGAGGTCGTTGAGGACACGGGCTTCCGCGCGCAAAAGGTCGGTTTCCTGCGCCGGCCGCTTCGCCCCACGGACCTTCGGGGCAACGCCTTTACCATCTTGCTCCGCGATCTGGATGATGAGGAGGCCACACACATTGCCCGGCGTTTGGCCGAGATCGGGCGCTATGGCTTGCCGAACTACTTTGATCAGCAACGCTTTGGCTCCCTCATGGCCGAGGGGGATTTCATCGGCAAGGCGATCCTCCGCCGCGACGCAGAGGGGGCGCTGCGCGCCTACTTCACCCAGCCCTTTCTGGGCGATCCGAGGACAGTACTGGCCTTCAAGCGCGCCGCCGCCAACCTCTGGCCCAATTGGCCGGCCATGCTAGAGATCGCCCCGCGCCCCTCCAATTACCGCAGCGTGCTGACCTATTTGGTGAGCCATCCCACCGACTATCGCAAGGCCCTGAACCTCATCCCCCAACGCCTGCTCGCGCTTTACCTGGCCGCCTACCAGAGCTACCTGTGGAACCGCATTGCCGGCACTTGCCTTGCCCGGCTTTACCAGCAGGATGGAGTGCGGGCATCGGCTCTGACCATCGCTGGCCAATCCTTGCCTTGCCATACCTGCCTCACCGAGCGGCTTCTCGGGGAGTTATCCTCTTTGCACATTGCCCTGCCCAGCCATCAGGCCGCCTTCCCGGTGGAAGTGGCGGATATCGCCCAAAGGGTTTTGGCCGCCGAGGGCCTCGCCTTAGCCGACCTCAAGGCGCGTATTCTGAAAAAGGCCTATCTGGCCAAGGGCAGCCGGGCCGCGCTGGTGATCCCTGGGGAGATCAAGGTGGATGCCCCCGGCGAAGATGAGCGCTTCCCAGGCCGGCTGAAGTTGTCGGTGCGCTTCACGCTTCCGCCGGGAAGCTACGCCACGCTGGTGCTCAAGGCGGCCCAGCTCCCTCTCCCGGAACGGCGTGAGGACCGTCCCAGCCCGGAATCGGGCAAGGGCTAGATAAGGGCTTGGCATGTTCATCCTGTTACGTAAAGTTTTCCGCGACCTTAGCGGGCGCCGCATACGCTCGGCCCTGACTATCTTGGGCATCGCCGTGGGAGTGGGTGGATTGGTAGCCATTACTTCTACGGCTCGTAACGTGGTTCGCGCTCAGCGCGAGCTTTTTGACGCTACCTCCCAAGCCGATATCACCTATTGGGTGTGGGATGCGCCGAATCGCTTGGCAGTCGCCTTACAAGCCCATCCGCGCATCGCTGCTGCCGAGCTGCGCCTGACCTACCTCACCCGTTGGCGGGCCGGCGGCTCCTGGATGGATATCGAGCTGGTGGGCCTTGAGGACTTTCAAGTGCGCATCAATCGGTTTGATTTGCTTAGGGGGCGTTACCCCTCGGTTGGAGAGGTCGTCTTGGAGGTTTCGGCCAGCCGCGTTGCCGGGGTAGAGGTGGGCGACGAGATCTCTTATCGTGATCCGGGCGGGCGCGAGCGAACGCTCGTGGTGAGCGGCATCTCGGCCAGCCCCAGCTATCTATCCAGCGCGATCACCAAAGTGGCCGTGGGCTACGTCCCCGCCGCCTTCCTCCGGCGGCTGATGAACATCGCCGGCAATAACCAGTTGCTCATCAAGCTCCACGATCCACGCGATGCCCAAGCTGCGGTTCGCTATGTGGAGCGCCTCTTGCGCCGGCAAGGTGTGCCGGCGGGCTCGCCGGAAATCCGCCAACCCGATGAGTTCCCCGGCAAGCGCGAGCTGGATGCCCTCATCATGGTGATGTTCATCTTCTCTGCGCTGGGGCTAGTGCTGAGCGCGCTCTTGGTGATCAACACCCTTTCGGCCAGCGTGGCCGAACAGATCGGCGAGATCGCCATCCTTAAGGCTATCGGGGCCACGCGTCGCCAGATCTTGTTCCTCTACCTACTGGAGGCCTTGGCCTACGGGCTTCTCGGCACGCCGCTGGGGATCGCTGCCGGGGCTATCGGCGGGTGGCGGCTGCTGGCCTGGATCGGCTCGCTGGGCAATGCCACAGTGCGCTTTAGCTTGGCCCCCGAAGGGGTTTTCCTGGGGGTGATCGTGGGCCTTGGCGTATCCCTCCTGGCCGGGCTGGCTCCGGCGCTCCAAGGGATGCGCGTCCCCGTCCGCGAGGCCCTGGAATCCTATGGCATCCACTCGGATTATGGCCGAGGCTGGTTGGAGCGCTTGTTGCAGCGTTTCAAGCTCCCCCCTCTCGTGACCATGGCCTTGCGCAACGCCGGCCGCCGTAGGGCACGGACCCTCTTGACCCTTCTGGTCATCGCCCTTTCTACAGCAGCCTTTCTGGGGGCTGTGGCCGCCAGGGAATCGGTGGACTCGGCCATCGCCGACATCTACTCCACCTATTACGCCGACGCCTGGACCTGGCTGGATCGCAGCGTGAGCTCGCAGTTTGAAGAGTCCTTCCTCGCTGTGGAGGGGGTCTATGCCGCCGAGGGCTGGGTCATCGCCAACGGCATCGTCAAGCTGGCCGAGGCCCGCTTGTGGGGCCTTCCCCCCGATAGCACCCTCTATCGCCAGGTGATGCGCGAGGGGCGCTGGTTTCGCCCCGATGAGCCGGATGCGGTGGTGCTCTCCGCCGAGCTGGCCGAGGATCAAGGGGTGCACGTGGGTGAACGAGTGGAGGTGCAGGCCAACGGGCGCTCACGCGCCTTCACCGTGGTGGGCATCGCCGTGGATAATACCATCTTCCTGGGGAGCACGCTGGCGGGCAAAGCCTTCATGCCTCGGGCGAGCCTGGCGCGCCTGCTGGGCCAGGAGGACGGCGTCAATCTCTTTGCGCTGGGCCTCGCCAGCCGCGAACGCCAGGTCGCCGACGAGATCTTGGCCAAGGTGGAACGCAGATTCCGGGCCTACCGCCCGGGCGTGCAGCCCGTCTATGCCGAGGTAGAATCGGCCCGCGAGGCCTCGCGCCTGCTCACCTTGGCCCTGGCGGCGATGGTCATCGTCGTCGCCCTGGTGGGGGCACTGGGCATCCTCAATACCCTCACCCTCAACGTCACCGAGCGCCGCCGGGAGATCGCCGTGATGCGCGCCATCGGGGCTACCGACGCAGCCCTGATCCTCTCCTTCCTCACCGAGGGGTTGGCCCTGGGGGGTTTGGGCTGGCTCGTCGGCTTGGCCCTCGGCTACCCTGTTGCCCGGCTCTTCACCGTCCAGTTGAGCCGGGTGCTCTTCACCCTGCCCCTCGTCCTCTCCGCGCGGGCGGTCTTGGGCAGCATGGCTTTCACGGTGGGCCTAGCGGCCGTATCCAGCCTGGGGCCGGCACTGGGGGCAGCGCACACTCCGGCCAGCGCCGGGCTGAGGTATGAATGAGCATTTGCTATGCTGGCTTTGCCGTGGCATTATTGTGTTGTAATCTGGACAAAGGCAGATTTGCACATGGACAAAGAGACTCTCAGCATCAGTGAGCTGAGGGCGGGTCTCAGTTGTTATCTGGCACAAGTCCAGGCGGGCATGATCCTTGTGGTCACCGTCAGGGGTAAGTCGGTAGCGCAGATCATGCCCTTCACCCAGTCCCTGGAGGATCGGATGCAAGCCCTGGTTGGTGCCGGTTTTATCCAGTGGAGCGGGCGCAAGCTGAGATGCAGAAAACCTGTGGCGCGCACGCGGGGCGAGCGGACAGTGGCTGATTTGCTCATAGAGGATGGAGAATGAGCACCCCCCCGGGCGCTGAGGCCCGTCAGCCACAGAAGGTGGCCGATTATACCAGTGACCTTAGGACGCTTGGACAGGAAATGCCTTCTCATCTGTGCCCCCTGTTCAACCCAGCTACGCATTACGTCTACGAGTGGCAACCCTACTGGATCATATGCCCTAGTGCGGATTGTTTGCGCATCGGTACAGGGTCAGTTGATCCCATTGTGCCAGGGCGAGACCTTTTCTGCCTGCGCTTTGAGAACCAGCTCGGCCTGGCAAGGATCCAACCTTACGCCCAAGGGCGGCCCCTCGGCGAACCGCTTTACCTGGAGGTGCTCTCGCCCAAATTCCCCACGCCGGGTGAGCACCTGGCTTTCTACCACACTTTGCTGGACGAGCTCTTCATCCGCGCCACGCGGCTGCCCTTCACTTTCTCCGCTCCCACCGGCCGCGGGGTGGTCGAGGCGCTGCGCCCGCCCACGCCGCTTTTTACCCTACACTTCCTTTGCCAATATGCTCCCGCCCTGCGCCAGGCGCTGACGATCATCCAGGCCGCGCCGCATCGCCAACTGCGCGATAACCCCCGGTGCGTGCCCCTGGCCGAGGCTGCCGAGGCCGATGCCGACGTGCTCCTCAGCATCTTGCATAACCCTCAGGAGTGGCAGCCGACCTCGCGAGCTTTCCCCCTGGCGGTGGCCCTCAAAGGGCGGGCGCCGGCGCGCGTCTGGCAGAGGCGGCCCGAGGAGACGGCCGATACCCCGGAGAATCGCTTTGTCCTGCATTTCCTGCGACAGGTGCTGGTGGCCGCCGAGGGCCTGCCCGCCCAACTCTGGTGGCGCAACGTGCCCCTTGATCGGCAACGCTGCGTGCGTGAAGCGGCATCCTTGCTGCACCAGGCGCTGGCCCTTGCCCCCTTGGATGAGGTCGGCCCCATGCAGCGCCTGCCCTTCAGCTCGCAGGTGCTGCTCAGGCGCGAGGGCTACCGCGAGATGTTGGCCCTTTGGCGGCTCTTTCAGCAGGCCCGCCGGCCGCTCTTCGCTCCCTTGCAGCAGGCCATTGAGCTGCGCGACATCGCCACGCTCTACGAGTTCTGGGTTTTCTTTGCCCTGGTAGAGGAGATCGGCGTATGCCTTGGGGAATCCCCCGTCATTGACCTGCGCCCCTCGGATAAGCGTGGCCTGGAGTGGCACTCGGAGGCGTGCTTTGGGGAAAAAGGAACGCTTGTCTATAGCCGGGGCTTTCGGCGGCCCACGTCCTATTCCCTGCCCCTGCGACCCGACTTTACCTGGATGGTGGGCGGCCGCCCGGAGGTCGTGTTGGATGCCAAGTTCCGCCTGGAACGCGCCGAGTTAGAAGCAGGCGAAGAGGAGGACACACCCCAGGCCACGGCCAAGCGCGCCGACCTCTACAAGATGCACACCTATCGCGATGCCCTGGGCGTGCGCGCAGCGGTGGCGGTGTATCCGGGGGATGAGGCAGTGTTCTATGAGTGCGCATGGGGCAAGCGGCCTGGGATTACTCTGAGCGAGCTCCTATTGGGCGAGGCGCGTGGGATTGGGGCGCTGCCGATGAGGCCCGTTGGTGAAAAAAGCTAGGAGCAGGAAGTTGTACACACTTTCGTACATCCATTAGCGGCAAGAGGAGCGCAACATGGCTTTCCGTTTCGCTGAGGAAGACTTCAGACGTTACGTCAAGAAAGAGGAACATGGTGGCCGCCATATCTGGGATGATCTTCAAGAGCGATTGGGGGAGCTGTTTGGCGTACCTTTCTCATCGACCCCTTATGTCGCCCGGGGCGACCAGCTACGGAGAATCTGGTTCGCCCCGAAGGGCGGACCTCGTTCCACCTGGATGCATCAAGCCCAGTTTTTCCTGAGTCGCAACGTAACAAGGAGGCAGCTAACCTTTGGGCTCGAAGTCGAACGTCCTACACAAGCTGATATTACTGCGCGGAAACTCGATCCAGACCTCGACGCTCTGCGGCTCGTCGCGCAACTGCGCAATAACCGCAGCCTAGCTGACCAAGTCGATGAGTTCGCCAGGAAACCCGGTTGGGCGGTAGGAGTGGAGCAGTGGGGCGAGAAGGAAGACATGTGGCTCGCCTGTGCGTCAAGCTCTGAGATACTGAACAGGATCGAAAGTTTCCCGCCAGAGCAAGGGTGGAGCACGCTCATTCAGCGTTCGCTCAGTGCTGAAGAAGCCATCGCTGCTGGCGAGGGCATCGTTGACCAGATTATGGATACGTACCAAGCCCTTCGTCCCCTGTGGGAGGCGATTATCCCCGAGGCGGATTGCGAGTTCCTCAGGAAAGGCCAGATTTCTGTATCGGAAGGCCCCGGGGAAGCAGAGCTGCCTCAGGTGCGTTACTGGAGGATATCAACAGGAAGGGATCACGAGAAATGGCCGGAATTCCGCAAACAAAGCATCATCGCGGTTGATTATGGAATTGCAGAGAGTCTACGACGCCTCAACCCTCAGGATAGCGCCGACCTACAGGCTGGGCTCGGGGTTTCCGATTCAGTAGCTAAGAGTCTATGGAACTTCTATCATGAGATTCGCCCAGGGGATCATGTCTATGCCTACGTCCACAAGGGCCTGGCGGCCTGGGGTGTGGTGAAGAGCGATTACTATTTTGTGGCGGACGTCAGCGATTGCAAGCATCGACGCAACGTCACTTGGGAAAGGGTGCCCGAACGACCCGTCTCCATCGAGCGGTTGTCTCCCGAACTGCAGAGGAAACTTCAGCAAAGAGGGCGAGCCATTATGGAGCTGACGCCCGACGAAGGGAGGGCCATAGAGGCTCTGTTTGGCCCATCGCTGTCGTCAGAAAGCCCCGAGGAAGCGCAAGCGAGCCAGGTGTTGGAGACCATCTTGCCAGATCTCCAGGTGCGTAAAATGTGTCTGGACTTGTTCGCAGATTATATCTTGCAAGCACACGCGGCCGGCGAAAGATGCTGGGAGGTTACCTTGTCTCCAAAACACCAGCTTGTGAAACTTAATGTTGGTTGGCTGCGGGCATTTGGTATATCAGAGAGCTGCTGCGCAGTTATTGATCCCTCAGCCCTCTCTAAGATTGAAGTGGCCACGCTGGAAAAGGAGGCCGAGGTTAGAAGAGAGGGTGAGAACTTCAAGCTCTTCCAGGACTCGCTGACCGTTTGGTTCAAGCCCGCTGCCTTAGGAAGTATCCTGCCCATTATAGCCAAGTCGTATCAAGGCTTTGTCGAACGGGCAGCTCGAACCGGAAAAACGTCGCCATGGTGGCGTTCGCATTCACAGGGTGTGACCGCCTACTTACGCCGGTTTCTAGGGCGAGATGTCCCCGACCCAGCCTACGTTGATATTGTTGCTCCTCCGCCAGATATCCTGGCGGCAGCTGGTCGTGCCCTGGTCAGCCAGGGCCTTCACTTCACCCCCTGGCAACTCGCCACCTTCTACACCGCCCTGCAAACCAAGGGGTTCGTCATCCTCAGCGGGATCAGCGGCACGGGCAAGACCAAGCTGGCCCAGGCCTTTGCCAGGCTACTGCCGCAGCCCCAGGAGGGCGATAACTGGCTCTTCGTCTCCGTCCGCCCCGACTGGCGCGATAGCAAGAGCCTGCTCGGCTACTATAACCCCCTGACCGGCAACTACGAGTGGACGGATTTCCTGCGCTTCCTCCTCCGCGCCGAGCGCAACTACCGTTCCGAGAGCTCCCTGGCTTGGTTCGTCATCCTGGACGAGATGAACCTGGCCCACGTGGAGTACTACTTTGCCGACCTCCTGAGCGTGCTGGAATCGGGCCGCGACGAGGCGGGTTGGACCAGGGAGCCGCTGCGCTTGAGCTATCCCGATGGGGCTCAGGGGGACTTGCCGCCGCGCACGCTACGCCTCCCGCCCAACCTATACATCGTGGGCACGGTGAACGTGGACGAGACCACCCAGGCCTTTAGCCCCAAGGTGCTGGATCGGGCTTTTACCCTGGAGCTGACCGAGGCCGATTTCAGCGCCTACCCGCCTGGCGCGGGTGAAGGCCGGGCCGAGCCAAGCGATGAGGAGCGCCAAGCCATCCTGGAGGATTTCGGCAACGGCGGCACCTTTGTGCGGATTAGCAAGGAGGTCATCGGCGAGTATGTCCGGGAGCATCCTGAGGTGCGCGAGCGCCTGCAGAAGTTGAATGAGCTCCTGCGCCCCCACGAGTTGCACTTTGGCTATCGCGTCTTTGACGAGATTGTCTCCTTTCTGGACGCCGCTGAACGCAACGGGTTGTACGAGGACCTGGGCGGAGCCGAGGCCGCCTTTGACGCCGCCGTGCTGATGAAGGTGCTACCCAAGTTTCACGGCTCGCGGGGCAAGCTGGAAGCGGCGCTGAAGAAGGTCCTGGCCTGGTGCCTCAATCCGGATCGGCCGGCTGTGGATGACGTGGAGCGGACCATACAAGGACAAGGCCGCGAGAGCATGGATGGCGGCGCCGCTGTGGAGGCGTTGGCCGAGCTCGGTTATACGTATCAACGGACCGCCGGGCGCGTGCTGCGCATGTTGCGCGCGCTCTATGAGACGGGGTTCGCGGCGTTCGCGTAGAGAGGAGGCTTATCATGCGTTTGGCCCGCATCTCCATCGTCAACACCCATCAGCTCGGCGCGAACGAGGAGGATAGCGTCCGCCTCGCCCGAGCCGTAGAGCG
>Ga0315298_1009278_pt1 | contig 12220 bp, 7 predicted proteins | sample WHS_1_MG_FD_203077 | JGI IMG/M metagenome (GOLD analysis project Ga0315298, IMG submission 203077) | Extremophilic microbial mat communities from Washburn Hot Springs, YNP, Wyoming, USA - WHS_1_MG | ecosystem: Environmental > Aquatic > Thermal springs > Hot (42-90C) | place: USA: Wyoming... | reverse complement strand
TAAGAAGTCAGTGCCAACAGATATTACGGTACCATTTCAAGGGGGTTATTATCCTATAAAGATGATTGTGTTAAATAATATCTTGGGAGGCGTACCTGCTTCATGGGCAGATTTTAGCATTAAGATTGCAAAATGGGACAGTTCAAATACCAGTGGGGAATTACTACCTGCACCTGTTTTTATCCGCTAATGTGTAAAATAGAATCTGAGTGTGATTATACACTCACCATTTACGAATCATTAGCAAAAATGAAAATTCAACGGCTGTGATTTTTATCGGTTATTAATCGAAATCTTATTTACAAATGAAATTAACAAATTCAATTTATTCAAAGATGACCTATTATGGGCGGATTTTATTCGCCGTAATAGGATTGAGCGTCGCAGGGTTGGTTGCAGCCAATGCAGCACAACAAGGAAACAACACCGTCGGCAAAACGAATACAAAAACCACTGCCAAACAGTTGGATGCACGAATGGCATGGTGGCAGGATGCCCGTTTTGGCATGTTTATTCATTGGGGCATTTATGCAGTGCCCGCTCATGCCGAATGGTATATGACCAATGGACATGTGCCACGCGGTAAATATGAAGAGTATGCGAAACAATTTGATCCGACAAAATTCAATGCCAATCAATGGGTCAAGATTGCAAAAGAGGCCGGCATGAAATATTTGGTTATCACCTCAAAGCATCACGACGGGTTTTGCATGTTTAATACCAAAGCCACATCCTACAATGTAGTGAAAGCTACGCCCTGGCACAAAGATCCGCTTCTTGCATTAAGCCGGGCGTGCCATCGATACGGCGTCAGATTTTGCGTCTATTATTCCATCATGGATTGGCATAGTCCCGATCAGTTGGCAGCCAACCCGGATGCGGAACATCCTACTTACAATCCAACCAGTTTCGTGCCCGGAAAGAAGGAAGCCTATATTGCATACATGAAGGCCGAACTCAAAGAATTAATCGATCAATACCATCCTGCCCTGATTTGGTTTGACGGCCAATGGATGAATGGATGGACAGATCAGGACGGTCGGAATTTGTACGGTTACCTGCGTTCTTTGGATCCCAAACTGATCATTAATAACCGCATCAAAGGGGCAGGCGATTATGAAACTCCCGAACAGCAAATTCCACCAAACGGGTTGCCCGGTCACGATTGGGAAACCTGCATGACCATCAATGGAAGTTGGGGTTACAATGCGGAAGATCATAATTGGAAGTCAGCGGACACGCTTTTACACAACCTGATTGACATCGCCAGTAAAGGCGGCAATTATCTTCTCAATGTCGGGCCGGATGCAACCGGAGTGATTCCTCAACCCGAAGTACAACGACTTAAAGAGATGGGAGCATGGCTTAAAATCAACGGACAAGCCATTTATGGCACCATGGCCAGCCCTTTTAAAGAGCAATTGCCGTGGGGACGTTGCACCCGGGAAACAACCTCCGAAGGCACGACGCTTAATTTACTTGTGTTCGAGTGGCCAAAAGACGGGAAACTTGTTGTTCCTAATCTGAAGAATCCGATTGCAGATGCGTATCTTTTGACTGTTTCCGGTGAACACAAGCAGTTGAAAACCGTCAACGGCGATGATGGCGTGACTATTTCCGTTCCTCCCGTCGCACCGGACAAGATTGCTTCCGTCGTTGTTTTGAAAATCAAAGGCGCTTTACAAGTAGAATAGAGATGAGAATAAAGGAATCAGAGTGCAGAAATATGAAACGCGCATGTACAAATGTTCGTCAAAGAAAATAAAATGGCACGTAGTCTCTATCCCTAAACGTAAATAATCAGACAAATTCAAATGAAAACAATAAATTTATTGGTTCTTATTTTAGTTGGTTCCCTATTAATTCAAAGTTTTGACAACCCATTGCCCAAGCCAACAGCTGCACAATATTCATGGCATGAGCAAGGGCGGATTATGTTTATCACCTATGGGCCTGCCACATGGCAAGGGAGAGAATATGACAATCATTCTACTCCTTTATCATGTATCAATCCCAAGGCATTGAATACAGATCAATGGTGCCGGGTAGCAAAATCATGGGGAGCTAAAGAGATTCTGTTTGTAGCCAAGCATGTGGGCGGATTTTGTTGGTGGCCTACTAAGACGACGGATTATAATATCAGCCATACGCCGTATCAAGGAGGTAAAGGAGATGTGTTAGGACAATTATCTGCTTCGTGCAAGAAATATGGATTGAATCTTGGTATATATGTTTATCCCGGGAATGATCTTGGAAGTGCAGGCAAAACGAAAGACCCATCCCAACAAGCGGCTTATAATAAGACATACAGAGAACAGCTGAAAGAAGTGCTGACCCGATATGGGGATATTAAAGAAGTTTGGTTTGACGGGAGTTGTCAGATCAACGTGAAAGATATATTGCAGAAGTATGCGCCCAATGCTGTTGTTTTTCAGGGGCCGGAAGCAACGATTCGTTGGGCGGGGAATGAAGATGGCAAGTTAAGCTATCCGGCATGGAATTCATTGAAAAGGAAAGACCTGGAGACGGGAGTAGCCACAGAGCAACAAAGTGATCCGAATGGAGATGCATGGGCACCCTTAGAAGTAGATGTACCTTTGTATGATCATTATTGGTTTTGGAGTCCTGTAAAAGAAAAGAAGTGTCTTTCATTAAATCAGCTTATGGATGTTTACTACAAGTCTGTAGGGTATGGTGGTGTTATGTTGTTGAATGCTACCCCTGACACTACCGGACTTATTCCGGCAAATGATGTGAAATTATATGCACAATTGGGCAAAGAAATAAATCGAAGGTTTGGCAAGCCATTAGCAAGGGTAGAACATATAAAGGGAAATCTTGCCGAAATTTTCTTTCAGAGGCCGACTTTAATCAATCATGCCATCATTATGGAAGATTATCGTCAGGGAGAAAGGATTCGTTCCTATGTTATAGAAGGATATATAGATGGGCAATGGAAAAAGCTGACAGAAGGGATTTCAGTAGGGAGAAAAAAGATTGATTATTTCAATAATGTCATAGTTTCCCGCGTTCGCTTACGTGTTCTTCAAGCGGCTGCAACCCCACTTATTCGTTCATTTGCCGTATATCATGTTACAGGGTTCATCCCATTTAAAGATGACAAGCAAAAAGATTGGAAAGTATGCGCAGAATGGAACTCGAACGCATTTAAAGATGGCCATCTTTCACTAAAAGTGAATTTAACCTCATTCATACCGGAAGCAGGTCAATATGAAATAAAGATAATTCCATCTGAAAGTGGTAAGCAGTCAGAATTACAGGTGGATAGCGTGGCTCTTTATTTTCAGGCGGAACGTGCACAACCGGAATTTCTGAGAAAGATCGATACCTTTGATTATAGCGTGAACCAAACACAACAAATCACTAAGGAAACAAGTACCACGTTAGTCATCAATCTATCTTTTTTATCAGGAGAAGGCAGCGGCGGAGAAATACTCATTAAAAAGCAGGAATAAAATGTATTTTTGAGCAATATGGGAAAAAGATTCATTTAACCGAACATGTATGAAAAAAGGCGCTTTTTTTATTGTATTCATTTTTGTGTCAATACTTTCATTTGCCACAAAGCCTATCTGTAAAATTTTTTGGCAAGAGAATTTTAACAAAGGAGTAATACCTTCCGGGTGGAAAGATGTAGCGTTGAATGACAGCAATGTTCTTTGGACAGTTACTGATCAGCCCTATCCGGGTTCATACGGGCGAAATTATCAGGCGCCGCCGATTGCTTCAAATAGCCGTGGGTACTACCTAATGATCGCACCCGGGGTAAAGGTAGGTAAGAACATCAAGCAATGGGCAAAGGCAGGCATATTTCCGGATGCCTATATTCAAACTCCGGCTATTGATTGTTCGGGGAAGAAGTCAGTAGTTTTACGTTTTCAGCAAAACTTTTTTTGGGGAGAGTGGGAGCGTTCCTCCGCAAATTCAGGGTTAATTGTTGCGGTCAGCCATAATGGAAAAGATTGGAAACAATATGATGTTCATAACGGGATTGGGCCGGCTGAGGATTGCCCTAATCCGATGAATGTGGAACTGAACATCACCCGTGAAGCAGCGGGCCAAAAGACGGTATACATTCGTTTTTTGTGGCATCAGATGTATCAATGGTATTGGATGATTGATGACATATCCTTATCGGAAGGGTATGACAAAGATATAGAAGCCTTAGACCTTACGAGCAGGAAAACTGAAGGAAACGCTTTTCTAAAATCAGATACGTTATCCTTTCATATTGTCAATTTAGGAGCCTATCCGGTAGAGCATGATTTTGATTGTTATCTGCAAATAGATCAAAGGCCATTGATTAAGAAAGTGATTCGTGCCTCTGAACATAGTCCTTTTGGCATCATTGACACAATGAAGGTCTCCTTTGGCGGCCTTGATCTGACAGATATCGGCATCCATAAAATTAAGTTTTATACTGCTTTAGATGGAGATATGCGTACCTCGAATGACACGTTATCCATGGAACTGTATTCAAAAGCATGTCAATTAGGAGACATTACGCAATTTACATCAAAGGAAGACACGATCTATCTTCAATGTCATCAAACTAAGTTCAGAATTCAATTTTTAAGGAACGACTTATTTCGGATATGGATGGCATATGATGGCATTTTTACCAATCCGGCAGGGCATGATTTGGTCATAAATAAGCTAAAGACTCCTGTTCATCTTGCCACTGAAGATAAAGGTGCATATTATTTAATGCGCACACCCAATTTGACATTACGGGCTTATAAAAATCCGCTACATTTTGCCTTATACAAATCAGATAATAAAACATTAATTTGGGAGGAAGTCAAGGGTATTACCTACGGGAAGCAAACCATACAATATCTTAAACGGGGAAAAGAAGAGCAGTTTTATGGAGGAGGGATGCAGAATGGCCGTTTTTCGCATCGGGGAGATACCATTAAAATGACTATAGACTATGATTGGGAGGATGGAGGGAATCCAAATCCTGCCACTTTCTATATGAGTACCAAAGGATATGGAACAGTGAGGAATACGTATGCTACAGGATATTATTATTTTGGGGATACGATCAAGACAGTACATAACGAAAGCCGTTTTGATTGCTACTATTTTGTAAATGACTCATTAAAAGGCATATTAAATGATTATACGGATTTAACCGGCAAGCCTTTTTTAGTCCCTAAATGGGGATTGGGGATGGGAGATTCCAATTGTTACAACCGAGGTGCAAAGTCGGGTAAAACAAACGGTTCCACTTCAACAGGATATGAGGGGTTAACCCCCAGTGTCATTCATTTGATAGCAGATAAATATATAGAAGAAAAAATGCCTCGGGGTTGGATAATCCCCAATGACGGATATGGCTGTGGCTATACGAAACTTGACTCTGTAGTGCAAGCTTTACATAAGCGAGGTTTTTATACCGGGCTATGGACGGAAAACGGAGTTTCAAAGATTGCTCGGGAGGTAGGTGTAGACGGATCGCGACTGTGTAAATTAGACGTAGCATGGGTTGGCCCCGGATTCCATTTTGCCATGAATGCAGCAAAAACAGCGTATGAAGGGATTGAAGATAACAGCAACGCGCGTGGATTTGTGTGGATGGTGTGCGGATGGACAGGCGCTCAGCGCTATTCTGTTTTGTGGACAGGAGATCAAAACGGGAGTTGGAATTATATCCGTTGGCACATTCCTACTGTAATAGGATCAGGACTTTCGGCACAAAATTATGCAACGGGTGATGTGGATGGTATCTTTGGAGGAAGCGATTCAACCTATACGCGTGATTTAGAATGGAAGTGTTTTACACCCGTTTTTATGGCAATGTCGGGTTGGGCTTATAACAATAAAAACGGAATTAAAGACAAACAGCCTTGGTTGTTTGGAGAACCTTTCACGAGCATTAACCGTAAGTATCTAATGCTTAAAGAACGAATGACGCCCTATATGTACACTTTATGCTATGAAGCTTCACAAACAGGCGTTCCGGCGGTCAGAGCCCTGGTTCTTGAATTTCCAAAAGATTCGATTACTTGGGGGAATGCAACAAAATATGAATATCTGCTTGGGAAAAGCTTGTTAGTAGCTCCCGTTTTCAAATCACAAGCATATCGGGACAGCATTTATCTTCCTGCAGGAGAATGGATAGACTATTGGAATGGAGATCGGTATAAAGGGCACACCACTTTGATGCATTATCCTGCACCACTTGATAAGTTGCCTCTTTTCATACGTGCCGGAGCCATTATTCCTATGTATCAACCGATGATGTATAATTGGGAACGTCCCATTGATACTCTTACCCTTGATATTTATCCACGTGGAAAGTCTTCTTTTGTAATGTATGAAGATGATGGGTTGACCAGAGATTACCGAAAAAGCATGTTTGCTACAACGCAATTTGAAGTACATGCTTCGGCAACCGGTGAGGCACCCATTGCTATCATATTGCATGCTGCTAAAGGTGCATTCAAAGAGAAACAAAAGAACCGTGTTTATCTTTTAGTGATTCACTCAATGGTATCACCAAAAAAGATATTTATAGGAAGTAAACAGTTGAAACAAGAGAAAAATGCGAAAAGTTTTCTGAGCGCATCATCGGGCTGGTATTATGATTTGGATCAGAAAGGCATTATTCAAATCAAAACGCCAACTCTGTCCACTGATGAGACAACTGTAATTCAAGTGCGATGACTACAAAAGCTAATTGATCTATTTCAATAAATACGCAAAACATCTTATGGTTTAGTGAAGAAAAGAGCAAGCAATCTTACGCAAAACCATGTCGAACAAAAAATGGAAATTATTAAGTTCACTCAATTATATGATCCTTATGACAAAGAATATCTTAGAGAAGTACGGGTTTAGTCCGAATAGTTACACTATATCAGCTTTTGGTACAGGTTTAATCAATCACACATGGTTAGTAACGGATGAGAAAAGCTCAAAGCAATTTATTTTGCAACGAATCAATCATGCTATTTTTAAATCACCCGAAGCCATTGCCCAAAATATTAGACTCATTGATACCTTCCTCAAGAAGAACTATGCTGACTATTTATTTGAGGCTCCACTCAAAACTATTGAGGGGCAAGATATGGTGAAAGCTGACGATGAATATTTTCGATTATATCGTTTTGTAGAGGGATCACATACCGTTGATGTGGTTCAAGACCCGAAGCAGGCATACGAAGCTGCCAAACAGTTTGGAAAATTCACGGCTCATTTGACTAATTTTGATGTAACACAGCTCAAGATCACATTGCCCGATTTTCATAATTTGCCTTTACGTTTTGAACAGTTTAAGATGTCCCTTAAAAATGGAAATCCCCAACGTATAAAGCAATGCAAAAAAACTATTCAAAAGCTATTAGATTATGGATATATAGCTGAAGAAGCAACAAAAATAACTAAAATGCCGTTCAGGGTAATTCATCATGATGCAAAGATCAGCAACGTGTTGTTTGATGGGGAGAATAAAGGGATGTGTCTTATTGATTTTGATACAATCATGCCGGGTTATTATTTCAGTGACATAGGGGATATGGTGCGAACTTACCTGTCGCCTATCAGTGAAGAGGAAAAAGACGGGACAAGACATGAAATCCGCATGGATTTCTTTGAAGCCATTGTTTCGGGTTACCTGAGTGAAATGGGCAAAGTGCTTACTTCATTTGAAAAGTCCTATTTTGTTTATTCAGGCAGCTTCATGATTTACATGCAAGCATTGCGCTTCATCACCGACTATTTGAACAACGATGCTTATTACGGGGCAAGGTATGAAACGCATAATTTAGTGCGAGGTGAAAATCAGCTGGCATTGTTACAACGATATGCCGATAAAGAGAAAATCATGCAATCTATTGTGGCACGATCTTATTAGAGATTACCAGAAATACACAGAAAAATAGGCAGATAGAAAAAAGTTGATTTCATCCATGAAAGACAGGTGTCCTTATTTTATCTCTGAATTTTGTTCTTATATTTTCATTTGATGAAATGATAATAGCGCTTTGAATTCAATTATTCATAAAAACAAAAAACCATGAGAAAGAATCTATTTATTTTATTATTGCTCTCGTTGTATACGGGAGTTATCTTTGGGCAATCTATTTATCCCGGGACACCGATTGGCCATGCCGTAATTCAATCATCGCGAGACCTTGTTTTGGTTGAGAATCATGTACTTTGTGCCCGGTGGACAATACAGGGGCAAACTATGCACGCGCAATCTTTTCAGAATAAAGAAGCAGGGCAAAAAGTTGATTGGGATCACACTCCCTGGTTTTCTATTCAGCTTCAAGATGGAGAGACGTTAACCTCCAATGATTTTCGAATCATGTCTGCCCCGCAAATTAGATCCGTTAAGGGAATCAGCACCTCAGTCAAGCGATCGGGAAAAGACAATGGGAAAGAACTTATTGCTGATTTATATTGTAACAAAGTCAATTTGAAGATTCATTGGCAAGTTATTCTCCGAGATCACTCCAATTATATTCGTCAGAAGTTTACCCTGACTCCCAAAGACTCGTTGAAAGTTGATCAGATAACGCTTCTGGAAATTCCACAAAGCAGTTCCGTGAAAACGAATGGTGTTGTAGCCGGATCGCCTTGGGTAGGCCATGAAATATTCTTTGGGTTTGAATATCCACTCAGTCATAATGCCGAGAAAGACAATGAAGCAGTATCTTTTATAACAAGAACTACCCCATTGGTTCCTCTATCGCCAATAAGCTATTCTATGGCATGGGGAGTATCCCCCAAGGGTCAAATGCGCAGGGCATTTTTATATTACTTAGAGCGGGAACGGGCTGTGCCGTACCGGCAATTTTTGCATTACAATTCGTGGTTTGATTCTTATGGGGCTAAATTGAATGAAACGGAGTGTATGAGAGTAATACAAGCATACGCTGACAGTTTAATAGAGAAACGGCATACCCCCATGCAGGCTTTTTTGTTTGATGACGGGTGGGATAATAACAAGACGCTTTGGAAGTTTAACAACGGATTTCCTGACGGATTTTCCAATATGGAAACGTTAGCCAAGAAATATCATTCCAGCTTAGGTGTTTGGATGTCTCCTTTTGGCGGCTATGGCGAAGACAAAGAGCAAAGAATTCAATACGGATTAGCTCAGAAGCCTCCTTTTGAGGTCAATGAAAATGGCTTTTCATTGGCAGGGCCTGTTTATTTCAAGCGTTTTAGCCAGGTTATGGAGAACTTTGTCAAGAGCTATAAAATTTCCATTTTTAAGATTGACGGCGTCGGGCAAGGTGATAATGCCATTGGTTCTGATCTACATTACGAAAGTGATATAAAAGCGTTGCTTAATTTGGTAGATTCGGTCAGGAAGATTTCGCCATCGATTTATTTTAGTTTAACGACAGGTACATGGGCTTCTCCTTATTGGTTATATTATGGAGATGCGATTTGGCGAAGCGGGGGCGATACAGGTTTTGCAGGAACAGGTTCAACAAGACAACAATGGATAACCTATCGGGATGGGGAAGCCTATCGTAACATTGTGCAGAAAGGCCCTCTTTATCCGATCAATTCCCTGATGTATCATGGAATATGTATTGCAGATCATGGTCAACCGGCGACCTTTGATATGAAAGATCAGGATATATTGGATGATATATGGTCATTCTTTTCCAGTGGCACCGGATTGCAGGAATTATATATTAATCCCCATAAACTTTCAACCAAGAATTGGAATGTCCTATCGCATGCCATCCAGTGGGCAAGAGTAAATGCAAAAACGCTGGTTGATGTACATTGGATAGGCGGAGATCCTGAAAATGGAGAAGTCTATGGACGGGCAGCGTGGTCACCGAAGAAAGGGATCATCAGTTTAAGAAATCCAACGGGAGAGGTCAAACATTTTCATGTAGATGTTTTGAAAATGCTTGAAATTCCGAAAGGTTATCCACAGGTTTATGCTTTCAATAATCCACGTTTTTTCAGAGGTGCCAAGCCTGATTCCTTTAAGGCGGTAAAAGAGTTTGATGTAACGTTGCAACCATACGAAGTAAAGATTTTGGAAGGAATTCCAGTAAAGTAATTCTCTTAGAAGAATCATCATCACATTCTTAATTTTATCACATATGAAACATTATTTTTTAGTTCTCTGCTTTGCGGTTTCACTTTTTCATTTAACCGCTAGTAAACAGATTCATTCTTTCACATTTTCACAGGATCAGTTTTTAATGGATGGCAAGCCGATAGAGCTTATCAGCGGTGAGATAGATCCGGCACGTGTTCCCGAGATATACTGGAAGAATCGCATTCAGATGGCCAAAGCCATGGGATGTAATGCTATTTCGATGTATGTTTATTGGAACTATCAGGAGCCCACCTACGGACATTTTGATTTTACCACAGGCAATCGGGATATTGCCCGCTTTATCCGTCTTTGTCAGAAGGAAGGAATGTGGGTTTTACTTCGCCCTGGTCCTTATGTTTGTGCAGAGTGGGACTTTGGAGGATTGCCTCCCTATTTGCTGAAAATTCCGGATATCAAGGTACGCTGTAGTGATCCTCGTTATTTGCAGGCCGTTCAACGGTATGTTGCAGCTTTAAGCAATCAGATAAGGCCGCTTTTGTGTACCCATGGAGGTCCTATCATCATGGTGCAAATAGAAAATGAATACGGCAGTTACGGAGATGACAAATCTTATTTGAATCTATTGAAACAGTATTGGAAACAGAATGGGATTGATATTCCGTTTTACACGGCGGATGGGCCTTCTATCGCGATGTTGACTGACGGAAACATCAAAGGAGCAATCATTGGATTAGATAGCGGGAGTAATGATGGAGACTTTGCCGTGGCCAAGAAGATCAATCCGGAAGTTCCTTCATTCAGTAGTGAGACTTATCCGGGATGGTTAACCCATTGGGGGGAAAACTATGCTAAAACAGACACAACGGGTTTATTGAAACAGCTCAAATACCTGCTGGATAACAAGAAGTCGTTCAGTTTGTACGTGGTTCACGGCGGGACGAGCTTTGGATTCACGGCGGGAGCGAATGCCTCTTCGCCTACATCCTTTCAACCGGATATTACCAGCTATGATTATGACGCTCCCATCAACGAGCAAGGGCAACCTACTCCTAAATATTTTGCTTTGCGCAGATTAATCAGTCAATATGTGCGCTATAAAATACCGGCAGTTCCAAAAGCGCCGACAGTCATTGATATCCCTGCTTTTCAAATGCGTCCAATGACAAGCATTTGGAATAATCTTCCCGATCCTATCTATTCTCCGCAACCCAAACCGATGGAGATGTTGAATCAGTGGGAAGGATTGATTGATTACCGAACAAAGTTGATTGGACAACGCAGTGGTTATTTAACGATAACAGAACCGCATGATTTTGCTTTGGTTTTATTAAACGGTCATCTGGTGGATACTATTTACAGAAATGGAGGGAAATGGACAGTACGACTTCCCCAAAGTGATGTAAAAGAACCGGTTCTTGATATATTGGTAGAAGCGATGGGTCGCATCAACTATGGACCATACCTGATAGATCGTAAAGGGATAACTGATCGAGTAACCCTCAATGGGATCACCCTTATGAATTGGAATGTTTATCCGATGCCTCTAAACAGCGCGTTTATTACAAACCTGAAACAAGATACAACTCATTTTCATGATGGCGTCTTTTTTCAAGGGACATTTATCTTGTCCAAAGGTGCAGATACCTATTTGGATATGAGTAAATATGGCAAAGGTTTTGTGTGGGTAAATGGACATAACCTTGGACGTTATTGGCAGATAGGCCCACAGAAGCATTTGTATTGTCCGGCGAACTTTTTACAGACAGGGACAAATAAAGTTATTGTATTGGATTTGTTACAATCTAAAGCTTATCCTATTGAAGGAGTAAAACATTTAGAATAACAATATGGTAGTATCCCAAGAAGTGTATAAAAACTATCAACATTTAACACGAGGTTAAATATTTTTTTATTATTGTCAAATGAATAAAGGACAGTGAAGCAAAGGCATAGCCAAAGTGGAGCTGCCCTTTATTCTTCTCAATTAAATGGCGTTTGTTCATAGTCAATAGTGTGTTAGAAAAAAATTAACCCATTTTGCAGCTATCCGCCCATAAAATGATAACTTTCAACCACTTCATTTTTTAAAATTTGTGGTTTGGGCACTACAGATTTTTTTCGGATAAAGGGAGCGTATTTATATTTCAACGCATC
>Ga0315298_1009277_pt1 | contig 12221 bp, 8 predicted proteins | sample WHS_1_MG_FD_203077 | JGI IMG/M metagenome (GOLD analysis project Ga0315298, IMG submission 203077) | Extremophilic microbial mat communities from Washburn Hot Springs, YNP, Wyoming, USA - WHS_1_MG | ecosystem: Environmental > Aquatic > Thermal springs > Hot (42-90C) | place: USA: Wyoming... | reverse complement strand
AATAGAGAAAGCGATGCAACGATACATCGTCAGGCGTCTGATCCAGGCGTTTTTCACGCTTTTCATGGTTAGTCTCATAGTCTTTGTGCTCGGAAGGCTAACTGGCGATCCAGTTGCTTTGCTGCTCAGTGAATACAGTACTCAAGAAGATAGGGCAGTCCTCGCCCAACAGCTAGGCCTGGATAAACCTCTTGCGGAACAGTATCTCATATTCCTGAGCAACGCAGCGAGAGGGGACCTGGGCAGGTCGATAAGGGGAGATCGCTCTCCGGCGCTTGGAATGGTTCTAGAAAGGCTCCCTGCGTCGGTAGAGCTAGCTGGCCTATCGGTGATAGTGAGCTTGCTTGTAGGCATTCCCCTCGGCGTTTTGTCGGCGGTGAAGAAGGGATCACTCCTCGACACGGCGCTCAGAGTTGTGGCACTGGCTGGACAATCGGCCCCGGTTTTCTGGCTGGGCATCGTGGCCATGTACTTCTTCAGCGTGCAGCTACGCTTGCTGCCCAGCGCGGGGTACGGAAGGCCGGAGCATTTTGTGCTGCCGGTCTTTGCTATGAGTTGCTTTATGGTAGCCGCGTTTCTACGCCTCACTCGCTCCAGTATGCTGGAAGTGATCGACAGTGAATTCATCAAACTGGCCAAGATAAAGGGCCTGTCAAACACGACGGTGGTCTGGAAACACGCCCTGAGAAACAGCTTAATACCCGTTATTACCTTCACAGGAACCGTGCTGGGGCGTATGATAGCGGGGTCTGTTGTCATTGAGACGATCTTTGCTTGGCCCGGAATAGGACGCCTCGCATATGAGGCCGTGATGCAGCGCGATTTCCCGGTTCTTCAAGCGGTGGTTCTCGTTATCGCGGCCATGTTCCTGTTCGTAAACCTCGCGGTTGACGTGCTATACGCATTCGTCGATCCTCGTGTCAGGTACGGAAATGGATCCTCGCATTAGGTGTGGGAAAGGTAGACGGCCTGGCCCAGATCCGTGGGTGCGACGATGGCACCAAGATGTGGGCCAAGCGCCCAAGAAGGTGCAAGGCGTTTGCCTGATGGCAGGGGTTGAACTGTGCGACTGAGTACATCTGCTCGCATCACCAGCGCTATTGGGCTGGTTATAATCCTAGGGCTAATAGTGATCGCGGTTTTTGCGGATTACTTAGCTCCCTACGATCCAGTTACCGGCACTCTCGGGGATCGATTGATACCACCGTTCTGGCAGGCGGGAGGTAGCACTGCTCATCTTCTTGGAACAGATGTGCTTGGCAGAGACACCCTGAGCAGGCTGATCTACGGCGCGAGGTCTTCGCTGACGGTGGCCGTCGTTGCAATTCTTGTGGCTGGTTCCATTGGCTCGTTGTTGGGAATCGCCGCCGGCTACCTCGGTGGTTGGGTAGATGCTTTAGTAATGAGAGCAGCCGACCTAGCTTTTTCCTTTCCAACGATACTCCTCGCGATGGTTCTCGCCGTCGTGTTTGGAGCAAGCTTCTTCAATATCGTTGTGGTGATTAGCCTGGTCCTATGGGCGGAGTATGCCCGAATGGCCCGGGGCGAGTCTTTGAAGATTAAGGAGATGGACTACGTGGCCTTAGCCCAGGTTGCTGGATGTTCTAAAGTCAGCATAATGCTGCGCCACATACTGCCCAATGTGGCCAGTTCACTTATCGTCCTGGCCACGCTGCAGGTGGGTGTGGTCATCATCCTTGAGTCGTCGCTAAGCTTTCTGGGCGTTGGGCTTCCGCCTCCAACTCCAACGTGGGGTTCTATGGTAGCCGAAGGGAGGTCCTACGTCGTTTCTGCCTGGTGGCTTTCGCTGGTTCCGGGGGCAGCTATTCTAGTCACGGTGCTCTCGTTCAACTTGCTAGGCGATACACTCACCGAGTTAATCAACCCAGAGCGACAGTCGTGATGACACCTATACTGGAAACCAAAGGTGTAAGGAAATACTTTCCGGTCACAAAAGGGATACTGTTTTCGAAGACCACGGGCTGGGTAAAAGCGGTGGACGGAGTGGACCTGTCTATTGCTGCCGGAGAGACCCTGGGATTGGTAGGAGAGTCTGGATGCGGCAAGACGACGATGGCCAGGCTGATACTCCTGTTGGAGAGGTTGACCGAAGGCTCTATATTGTTTCAGGGCAAAGACTTGAGTGCGTTCAGTAGAGAGGACCTGGCGAGGTACCGGAAATGCGTGCAGGCGGTGTTTCAGAACCCGTATTCCTCGCTGAATCCTAGGATGCGGGTGGGGAGCATAATAGGTGAGCCGCTGTATGTGGGTAGAACTATCAGCCGGAAGGAGATCAAGCAGAGAGTAGCGACTTCCCTAGAGGCGGTTGGGCTTGACCCAAGTTGTGCCAGGAAATACCCGCGAGAGTTCAGTGGTGGACAAAGGCAGAGAATAGCGATTGCCCGGGCTGTAGCTAGCGATCCCCGGCTTATAATCCTCGACGAACCGGTGTCCTCGCAGGACGTGTCGATCCGGTCTCAACTCCTGAATCTACTGAAGGACCTGCAGCAAAAGCTCAGCTTGAGTTTTCTCTTTATCGCCCACGACCTTGCCACAGTTCGTTACATGAGTCACAGAGTCATTGTTATGTACCTGGGTAAGATAGTCGAGTGCGCCACAAGCGACGACCTGTGCACCGAGCCACTACATCCATACACTCGGGCCTTGCTCTCGGCGAGTCTCCCCGACCGGCCCGATTCCAGACGCGCGAGAAGCGTGCTTTCGGGGGAGGTACCAAGCCCTTTGAATCCTCCCAGCGGCTGTCGCTTCCGTACGCGCTGCCCACACGCCCAGGAAATCTGCTCTCAGGCTGTTCCAGCTCTCAAAGAGGTGCGTCAAGCGCACTCGGTGGCCTGCGTGCTGTACGAGTGAGTTCGATGTGGCCAGATGGTAGAGAGTAAGTAAAAGGTTAGGCAGATAAGGAGAGGGTCGATCGGGGAAGGTTACTCGGAGGCATATGGAGGACGGTATGGCAGCGAGGTTGCTTGAGGTTGATAACCTCAAGACCTACTTCATAGAGGGGAAATCCGTGGCGAAAGCCGTGGATGGTGTGAGCTTCTACGTGGGCGAAAACGAGACTCTGGGCCTTGTTGGGGAGTCAGGCAGCGGCAAAACCATGACTTGCCTTTCTATACTGCGATTGGTGCCACGACCAGGTCGCATCGTTGGAGGAAGAGTGCTGTTCGAAGGCGAAGACCTTCTGACTATCAGCGAGAAACAAATGCAGAAGCTTCGGGGCGGTAAAATCTCCATGATACTGCAGGATCCGATGACTTCCTTGAACCCGGTGTTCACTATTGGCAACCAGGTGGGAGAATCAATAGCTACACACCTGAAGTTGAAGGGGAGTGCGCTAACTGCCAGGATCGTGGAGATGTTGCGCCAAGTGAGAATCCCATCTCCCGAGACGCGCATCAGCGCCTATCCTCACCAGATGAGCGGGGGCATGAAACAAAGAGTCGTTGGCGCCATATCCATATCCTGTCAGCCACGCTTGCTAATCGCCGACGAACCAACGACTTCACTTGACGTGACGATTCAGGCGCAGTACCTGGAGCTTCTGGGGGACATACAACGCGAGTTGGGTATGTCCCTCATATTCATCACTCACGATTTTGGGATCGTGGCCAACACCTGCGACAGGGTAGCCGTGATGTACGCCGGGCAGATAGTGGAAAGCGCACCAGTGATGGATATTTTCCATAAACCTGCCCATCACTACACCGCAGCGCTGTTGAAAGCTGTGCCCAAGCTGGATACCAGGGTAGACAGGTTGACATCTATTCCAGGCCAACCTCCGCGGCTTGGATATTTCCCAAGCGGTTGCCGGTTCCACCCACGCTGCGCAGCGTCAGATGAGAAGTGCGTGCGGGAAGAGCCGCCACTCGTAGCGGTGGACGAAAACCACTCTGTCAAGTGCTGGCATCAAGTTAATGGCTAGTCTGAGGCATCAGAGTTTCTTCACAGCGCTTCCACTATTTGCGCCACGTTTTCGAGTTCTTCCACGCTCAAGATCGACCTGATCAGCTCGTCCAGCCTCTCTCGAGGTATCCGCCTGGCTGAATGCCCGGCACAATCCAAGAACTTCGCTACGAGCGCTTCCTGGCTAATGGGATTCTGGGGATGGCCATAGGCTAATTGCATTTTCCTGGTGATTGCCCCTAGCGTAGTACTCAGTTGCAATGCTCCTTGGCTTGCCCCCTTTGTATCTAATGAGGCGTCAACATCGCAGCAGACTCTTTGCGCCACGGCGAGCACGTCCCTGTTTCTCAATTCTTGTGGAGCGAAATCGTCAAGCGAGACTCTCCGGCGAGTCAAGGCTACAGCTAGGACAAAAGGCAGGCTGAACTTGGCATCTATGGCTGTCGCAGGGTTACGCTTGATCTCCGGGGGATGGCAAAGCATCTTGTTCACAGGACTCACGATAACCTTGATGACCTCGACATCATCTGGCTTCAGGTCGTGCTTGTCTACAACCTGAAGGAGCGCGTCGATATAGGAATGGGTTCCCCGACAACTGGGCCACGGCTTGAAGCTGACGTTGCCCCCCTCGAAAGTTTTGCCCAGGTTGTCTACTAACTTGGCTGGATCGTAGTTGCCCCTGGCGTACATGCTGAATAATCCGGCTTTCCCTTCAATAGGCTGGTCGAATCCCGCAACGCCTTTCCGCGCCAGTAGTGCTGATAGCACACCTGCCTGAGCCGAGAAGGCGTCGCGGATCGATCTGATAATTGAGTGTGTACTGTGAGTCAATTCGGCGCTGCACGTCGCCTGACAGAGCGTTAGCGAAAAGGCATCAAGTATTTGCCTTTCGTTCAGTCTCAATAGTTTGCTCGCTGCAGCGGTTGCGCCGAACGCTCCCAGGATCGGGGGCATGTACCAGCCATACTTGAGTAAATCCTCGTTCAGAGCTAACCCTAGCCTGCAGACTAGGTCGCTTCCGAGAACGACCGCGGTGAGGAACTCCTTGCCCGTCACGTTTCCAAGCGACTCGGCGACAGCGAGAGCAGCGGGTAGAGTGGCGGCGTTGGGATGGACAAGTGCCGCGTCGTGGGCATCCTCAAAATCGAGAGAGTGCGCCATCGAACCGTTGGCGAATGCGGCCAGCGGTGCCGGCACCTTGGCCCCAAAGCCAATAATAGTGCTTTCCCTTTTTCCACCCTGAGCAATAGCCAGGTCGATAAACTGCTTGCATCCCTCGCCTAAGGAACTCGCGGCTAGCGTCACTCCCAATGCGTCTAGAATGCTCTTCTTGGTTATGTCCAACACACTTCTTGGTATATCATCATAGTGGATATCCACTATGTTCCTGGCTAATGCTAGCGATTCGCTCGTTGCCATTCTGCCGCTCGCAGTTTCGCCGCTAAATGCTGATCGGGTCGCACTCTATCACGACCTCGTCTCCTTGGATGTTGTATCCAGTGCTAAGTCCCTGGTTTCTCGATATCTCTTCCATGTAGCTGACTATTTCGCCAAAGCGCGGGTCGATCGGGCTCAAGACTTCGGGCTGCGACTGCTTATTAATGTAAGCGGGCAGATAAGATATCCGTGCTATCTTCCCGTTAGAAATCAGGCATTTGGCGATGATGGTTTTCCTGGAATCCGGAGGCAGAAAGAAGGTAGGGTATTCGGGGTCGGGCTTCCAGTCGGGATTCAGGACCTCGATTTCCTTGTGCCCTGGCTTCTGGAGCAGCTCCTCGGTGGGACGCAGATCCAAGGCGAAATTGCTGAGACTGTAGAAGATCGCTCTTCCCTTGTACACTTCGATTCCCTTGAGGATGTGAGCGTGGTGGCCAAGTATCAGGTCTGCTCCCGAGTCGATGGCAACGCGAGCGACTTCCCTCTGATAATCCGCCAGCACTGCCGGGATGAAGTGTATGCCCCAATGCATCGACACCACCACCACGTCGGCCTGCGATTTTGCCTTGCCGATATCGTCTACCATCGCCCTAAGGTCATCTCTGTGAGCAAACGTGTGTATTCGGCAAGGCGTACCCGGCTGGTCATGCTCAATCTGCTCATAGAAAGTGAACGCTCTCATCGGCACGCATCCTGGTCTATCGACATCGGCCCAATAACCCTGCGGCAGAATGGAGTTGTAGGCCAGGAACGCCAGGCGAGTGCCGTTGCGCTCGATAATCGCCGGTCTTCGGGCTACTTCGATGTTCTCTCCTACTCCGATAACCAGGAGGCCCTGTTTTCGCAGAACGTCGAGTGTGTCGAGAAAGGCTTCACGCCCCCAATCCATACAGTGATTGCTGGCGAAGGAGACGACGGTGAATCCAGCCCCTTTGATTGCGCTAGCCACTTTGGGATCGGCACGGCAGGCGAGCCTGGCTTGTGGCAGGGCAATGCCCCGGCGGGACAGGACAGCTTCAAGCTGACAGAAAGCGACATCGCCTCCCCGGAGAAGAGCGGAGACCTTTTGGAATATGGAACCAGGGTCTTCCCGGTCAGGCGCAACATCACCGGCAGCATACAACACTATGTCATTGGACATCTGCCACTCCTTTGGTCGGTCGAATCAATAAAGTAACGCAGCAAGAAAAGCGAACATATCCAGCTGGGAGATCCCTTGTCTCCTGATGGCACATAATTCCCCTCTCTTTCACAGAACAGGGGACGATTCAAACAGTGCTTGGTGCGAGATTATATCAGTCACCCGTACGATAGTCAACTGAGGAAATGGTTACACGATGTAAATGTTGCATTTATTTGAAATGGAAGCAACTATGTGGTACTATTACTGCCGAACCTTCCCAATCCAAATCGTTAACCGAGTTGCGGTAGATGGACCTTAGGAGGCTCGGATTCGGTGTCACAAGGCTGTAAGCTATGAGGGGGAAGAGGCGACTAGGGAAATGCAGAAGACGATGACACAGAGCACTGCGACCGAGAGCACTGCGCCTAGTGGCGAGAGCAGAACGGACGCCCTAGACATAGGTGAGGTGCAAAAGGCGATACGGGCCATGCACTTTCCTCGACTGGTGATATTCGCCGATGTTATCGACCGGTATGTTGACATAGAGCTGAAAGGCAAGGTCAACTGGCTGAAGGCCAGTGCCCTGATCGTGCTGATAACCAGGGGTGGTAGCCTTACCCTCGGCGAATTTGCAAAGTGCATGCTTCGGCCAAACAATAGCATCACCAAGCTAACGGACAGTCTTGTCAAGGAGGGCCTTGTTAGAAGATATCGTGGTGGCAAAGATCGTCGTACTGTTCGGGTGAAGGTAACACAGGTGGGCCTTTCTTTTATGATGGAGACCCTCAAGAACATCGATTTGCCAGAGCAAGAGATAAAGGCCTGTCTAAATTCGGCAGAAATCGAAGCGCTAGCAACTCTCACCAGCACCCTTAGACGTCATTTCATAGAGCGTATCGGCAACTGACCTCATTTCGTCTGTTGAAGTCTACCTTTGAAGTCCACCTGGCGCTCTGCTAAAATAGTTACATTAGGAAACCATTTCCTTAGTTGACTTTCCCACCGATCACTGATATAATGTCGTACCAAGTGGATTCTTGAAGCTGTCCGTAGGCGGTGGGAATTTCGGCGTATTTACCCGTTTGTATTTTCTCGCCAATCTGGCGTAGGGGCCGCGCAACTTGCTGTCGTGCTCCTGGATACCCACTGGAGGTCCTTCTGTCGTGCGCGAAGTGCCGGATGCAAAGGGCGTAATCTTCAACATACAGCACTACTCGATTCACGATGGTCCTGGGATTCGGACCACTGTCTTTCTCAAGGGATGTCCGCTTCGTTGTAAATGGTGTCAGAACCCCGAGTCGCAAGTATCCCGGCCTCAGCTGTTTTTCGTCAGCGATAAATGCGCCGGATGCGGCAAATGTGCCGATGCTTGCCCCGAGGGAGCCGTACAGGTTCGTGATGGTCGTTCGAGGACAAACCGGGAGCTTTGCCGTGCCCGAGGGAAGTGCGTTGAAGTGTGTCCCAATGAAGCGCGCAGTCTTATGGGGCGATACGTGACGGCGCAAGAGGTCTTCGAGGATGTCAACGGCGATGCTATATTCTACGTTAGATCGGGCGGGGGAGTCACCTTAAGCGGTGGAGAGCCACTTGCCCAGCCCGAGTTCGCCACCGTTTTGCTGAAGCTCTGCAAAGACGCGGGCCTGCACACGGCAATCGATACCTGTGGGTACGCGAGATGGGAGGTTGCCAGGCGAGTCCTAGAACACGTCGACCTCGTGCTGTACGACTTCAAACATATGGATTCGATAGTGCACGAGAAACTGACTGGGGTGCCAAACGATCTGATACTCGACAACGTAAGAAAGATTCGCCGAGAGTTATCTATTCCCATTCTTGCTCGGCTGCCCCTGATACCTGGCTACAACGATTCTCTAGAGAACATCGAGGCTACGGCGAGATTCGTGGTCACCGAACTTGGTGATTCCACAAGAGTTCACCTCTTGCCATATCACAGGCTCGGCGAAGCTAAATACGAAAGGCTGGAAATGCCGGACAAAGCCGTTTCCATTGAACCGCCCAGTGACGAACGTATGTCGGAACTGCAGAAGACCGTAGAGTCCTTCGGACTAACGTGCGTTGTGGGCGGGTGAGGGCTCCGAGGCCAGCAGAAATCGGGGGTTAGGCCTGTCTCTTATTGGGAGGTACCGATGAACCAAAGAGTTGCAGAACTTAAGAGACGCCTCCAGGTGGAGCAGTATCCGATTTGCGTTGAGAAAGCTCGCCTGGTAATGGAGTCGTACAGACAGACAGAAGGCGAGCCAGCGATTCTTAGAAGAGCGAAAGCAACAGCTCACTACCTGGATAACAAAACGATATTCATCGAAGATGGCGAGCTTATCGTTGGCAATGTGGCGAGCAAGCCAATGGGGCTTGAGGCTGGCTCGCTCGGGCCGACGTGGCCTGAGGAGGATCTAGAGGAACTCCGAAAGCAAGGACTCGTATTGTCCAGCGAGGACGAAAGTCTGTTGAGATCAATGGACGACTACTGGAAAGGTAAGGGCCGAACTCTGGAGGAGAGACAAGGGCAATTCTACGATGACGAGCGGTTGTGGCCGTTTATCCAGTCGGGCATCCTTCTCCCTCCGTGGAACAAGAAAGACGAGGGACGCGGGTTTGGAGCCGCCGGAGTTGGCTGGGGCTTGGGGCTGGGCCTGAGCCTGATCGTGGTGGACTACGCTAAGGTGCTCAATCAAGGCCTTAACATAATCATAGCCGAGGCAGAGGAAGAGCTAAGGAACCTGAGGTACATGAGTGCCGATGCGGTCAAGAAGGCGGATTTTCTCAGGTCGGTAATCATAGCCAACACGGCCATTGTTCGTCTTGCCAACCGATTCGGCGATCTGGCAACAGAGACGGCCGCCAAGGAGGGCAACCCCATACGAAAGAGAGAGCTGGAGAGGATAGCGGAAACCTGCCACTGGGTACCCGGCAATCCGGCGCGCACGTTCTACGAAGCTATGCAGTCGTTCTGGTTCATCTGGATGATGATCGCTAGTGGAACGGCACCTGGTGGCAGGTTCGACCAGTTTATGTTCCCCTTCTACAAGAAAGACAAGGAGGAGGGCAAGATCACCGACGACGAAGTGCTGGAGTTGCTGGAATGCCTTCGGATCAAGGTAATGCAGTACAACTTCGTTGGCGGCGGAAAGATGCAGCGGCAAAAGTGGGCAGGACTGGCCAGATGGCACAACTGGGTCATCGGTGGCGTGACTGCTGATGGCGAAGATGCTACCAACGAGCTTTCCTACCTTATCCTCGAGGCGGCTAAAGACTGTCAGACCCCTCACCACACGATAACCGTTAGAGTACATTCAGGCACCCCCGAGGCTCTAATGCTAAAAGCCCTCGAAGTTGTCAAGACCGGAATCGGTATGCCTGCTTTCGTCGGAGATAAGTCCTACACTGAGTACTTGGTAAGCCAGGGCGTGCCTCTCCGGGATGCACGGGATTACGCGCTGGCTGGATGTCTTGATGTAAACATCCCCGGCAAATCGCGCATAAACGCCTTTGGAATGTTCATCGTGCCACTGGTATTCGAAATCACCCTGAACAATGGTGTTGACCGGCGAACTGGCAGGCAGCTTGGGCCTAGAACTGGAGATTTCGAAAGCTTCGAGACGTTTGACGACCTTTTGAGAGCATTCAAAGAACAACTTGCCTACTTTATGAGCCTTACCGCGGAGGAACACAACATTCTGCTACAAGCACAGTCCGAGCTGTTCCCTGATGCGGTTCATTCGTCGCTTATGGTCGACGCGATCAAGGAGGGCAAAGATGCCCTCGACCGCACGCTGCCGTTTGAGAACGGGTCCGCGCTCAACGCTGTGGGTATGATAAACGTCGCGGATTCACTGGCAGCGGTAAAGAAGCTGGTCTTCGAGGAGAAAAAGGTCACCAAGAGGCAGCTGAAGGACGCGCTAGCATCAAACTGGGAGGGCTACGAGGAAATACGAAAGATGTGTTTAGCGGCGCCGAAGTACGGGAATGGCGACAGCTACGTCGATGCGATAGCTAGAGACCTCTATCAGTTCTGGGCCGATACGGCGGTTACGTTCCCAACGATTTGGGGAGGAACAAACAAGCCGACGGGGATTTCTATTACTGCACACGTGCCCGGGGGAGCCCTTACCGGAGCGACACCCGATGGCAGATATGCTGGCGAAACCTTAGCCGATGGAACCATGTCCGCTGCGCAGGGCAGGGATACCAAGGGCCCCACGGCCCTGCTTAGAAGTGCGATGGCCATAAATCAGGTGCCTTTTCAGGCCACGCTGCTTAACATGAAGCTGCATCCATCAGCATTGAAGAGCACCGATGATCTCAGGAAGCTGTCAGACCTGATAAGAATCTACTTCGAGTTTGGCGGAAAGCACATCCAGTTCAATGTTGTGGACAAGGCGACCCTGCTAGATGCCCAGAAACACCCTGAAAGGCATCGCGATTTGATCGTGAGAGTAGCTGGCTATAGCGCATACTTTGTGAATCTGGGGAAGGCGACACAGGATGAGATCATCGCGCGGACCGAGCACCAGCTTACAGCTTAGTGCTCTCACTGAGTCGTAATGCGCGGCTCACGCGTGTGCTCCTTTGTCCGTATCTCGTCCCGAATTACTGCGGCGTAGTGGGCTGTGTCGCAAAGCCAACGGTTCCTCGAAGGAGGTTACTGATGAACGCGAGAGTGGCGGAATTGAAAAAGAGGCTTGAAGTTGAACAATATCCGCTGTGCATCGAGAAGACGAGACTAATCACGCAGTCATATCTCGAAACCGAGGGCGAACCGCAGATCATTAGGAGAGCTAAAGCGCTAGCTAATGTGCTTGAGAAAATAAATATCTTCATCGAGGACGGAGAACTCATAGTCGGAAACGCGGCAAGCCAGCCTATGGGACTTGAGATCGACTACGACTACGGAATCTGGTCTCAAGAAGAAATCGATGCCCTCAAGCAAGAAGGCTACATTATCTCTGAGGCAGATGAGCTTGAGTTAAAAGCGCTGAATGAACACTGGAAGGGGAAGACCCTTGTCGGCCGAGGGGGAGACGTGTTTGCCGACGACGAGAGGCTTTGGCCGTTTATGCAATCGGGAGTGGTACTGCCTCCATGGAAGGACAAGGTAGAGGGTAGCGGAGGAGGATATGCCCAGAGCGGCCTAGGACTAGGCCCAGGGTTCTATCTTTGGGGGGTCGATTACGCGAAGGTGCTTAACGAAGGACTCAGCAGCATAATCGCGGAGGCAGAGGAAGAGCTGAGAAACCTGAGATACACGAGCCCCGATTCGGTGAAGAAGGCATACTTTCTGAAATCGGTGATCATTGCCCACAAAGCCATCATTCGCCTAGCTGGTAGATTTGGGGACCTAGCGTCGGAGATGGCGAGCAAGCAAGCCGACCCCACGCGGAAGAGAGAGTTGGAGAGGATAGCGGAAACGTGTCGCCGGGTGCCAGCAAATCCGGCGAGAAGCTTCTATGAGGCGATTCAGTCCTTCTGGTTTATCTTCCTGGTGATAACTCCCTGCACAACCGCAGGCGCCGGCAGGTTTGACCAGTACATGTACCCGTTCTACAAGAAGGACAAAGAAGAGGGCAGAATCACCGACGATCAAGTGCTGGAGTTGCTGGAATGCCTGCGCATCAAGGATATGCAGTTGAACCGGACTTCGGGCAAGGCCAACAGACAGAAGAACTCGGGCATGGCCAAATGGCACAACTGGACCATTTGTGGAGTAACCCCGGACGGTGAG
>Ga0315298_1009276_pt1 | contig 12221 bp, 10 predicted proteins | sample WHS_1_MG_FD_203077 | JGI IMG/M metagenome (GOLD analysis project Ga0315298, IMG submission 203077) | Extremophilic microbial mat communities from Washburn Hot Springs, YNP, Wyoming, USA - WHS_1_MG | ecosystem: Environmental > Aquatic > Thermal springs > Hot (42-90C) | place: USA: Wyoming... | reverse complement strand
TTTGATGGTGATTTACTGCTGTATGAGGGAAAGCCTCAGGAATTTAGGGATTTGATGAGTAAGACCGGGATGGTACTTAGTGGGGTGTATACTGGAGGTAATTTCATTTTTGAAGAAGTTCTGCCCGAAGAACTCTCTAAGATCAAGAGGGTTGCGGAACTTGCTTCACAGATTGAAGCAGAGTTTCTTATAGTGGGTGGTGGAGCTGTCCGTGCTGGAGGAATTGTGGATGAGGATTATCGAAGATTAGGCAAAGCCCTTGACGAAGTGCAAAAAATTGCTAGCGATTGTGGTCTTAATGTATCTTACCACCCACATCTTGGGACATGTTGCGAAAATTGGAATCAATTGGTACGGGTCATGGAAAATACTACTATTGGGCTTTGTCCTGATACGGCTCACATAGTTGCTGGTGGCACCGATCTTGTGACATTGGTTTCCCTTTTTGGTGATCGCATCAATTATGTGCATCTTAAGGATTATAAAGATGGAAAGTTTCTGGAATTAGGGGAAGGAATGGTTGATTTTAAGGCTTTTGCAAAGGCTCTGCAAGAGAGAGGATACGATGGTTGGATTGTCGTCGAGCTAGATTTTGCTACTCGTACGCCCAGTGAGAGTCTCGTAATGAACACACGGTATCTAAAGGCGGTTTTGGAAGAGATATTCTGACGTTCAGGTCTCAAGGTCGTTTCCTCTTGAGTGTTGTTCAACCCCACAGGAGCTGTTTTTTTGTCCTGTGGGGTTTCTGCGTAACTTCTTTTTCCAGAAAGATTGAAACTCCCCTGTGTTATAATGGTACTTGTCTTTGGGACTCTGTGTAGGGAGGACGGTTATGCTTTCTCTCTTGAAAGAGATGTGGGCAAGAAAAGCCCAGGAGCGCATCATCCGGGAGCTTCAGAAGAAGTTTGTCGAGCCCATCAATGCTTTGGAAGAGAAAATAAGCGCGCTTTCAGATCAGGAACTTTCCCGGAAAACCGAAGAGTTCAAAGAACGCCTCGCCCGGGGCGAGACTCTTGATGACCTTCTCATTGAAGCCTTTGCCGTGGTGCGGGAAGTGGCCAGAAGAGCCGTGGGGATGCGACCCTTCGATGTACAGCTCATGGGAGCGGTAGTGCTCCACCAGGGTAAAATCGCCGAGATGCAAACGGGTGAGGGAAAGACCCTTGTGGCTACGATGCCTGCCTATCTTAATGCCCTCACCGGGCGAGGTGTCCACATCGTCACGGTGAATGATTACCTGGCCAAGCGTGACCGCTACTGGATGGGTCCAATCTTTGAGTTTCTGGGGCTCTCAGTGGGTCTCATTCAACATGAGTCCACTCCCGAAGAGCGCAAAAAAGCCTATCGGTGTGACATCACTTACGGAACCAATGTGGAGTTCGGTTTCGATTACCTCCGGGACAACATGGCTCTTCGCAGGGAAGACGTGGTCCAGAGGGAACTTCACTATGCCATCATCGACGAGGTGGATTCTATCCTCATTGATGAGGCTCGAACGCCGCTTATCATTTCCGGACCATCAGAAGAAAATACCGAGATATACTACAAGGTAGATCGGGTAGTGCGGAAACTCCTTCCTCAGGAGGACTTCGACCTTGAAGAGAAAACCCGTTCCGTCTGGTTGACGGAAAAGGGGATTGCCAAGGTAGAGAAGTTACTTCACGTGGACAATCTCTATGAAGAAACAGGGAAGGGAACACTTGAGCACCTTATCCGGCAGGCTTTGCGGGCTCATCACCTCTACCGGAAGGACGTGGACTATGTCGTCAAAGATGGTCAGGTAATCATCGTCGACGAGTTCACCGGGAGGCTCATGTATGGGAGGCGTTACAGTGACGGTCTCCATCAGGCCATCGAGGCCAAGGAAGGGCTTCAGGTCGCAAGCGAAAACCAGACTCTGGCCTCCATCACCTATCAGAACTACTTCCGCATGTACGAGAAAATCTGTGGCATGACTGGCACGGCGAAAACAGAGGAAGAGGAGTTTATTTACACCTATGGTATGTCCGTTGTGGTGATTCCCACCAATAAGCCCCTCCGGCGTACCCTGTTCCCTGATGTCATCTATCGAACGGAGAGGGAGAAGTTTGAAGCGGTGGTAAAGAAGATAGAGGAACTCCACACCATGGGACGGCCCATCCTTGTGGGGACTACCTCCATCGAAAAATCGGAGCGCCTCAGTGAGATGCTCAGAATGCGGGGCATTCCTCACCAGGTTCTCAACGCCAAACACCATGAAAGGGAAGCGGAAATCATCGCTCAGGCGGGGCGCAAAAAGGCGGTGACGATTTCAACGAATATGGCCGGTCGGGGAACGGATATTCTTTTGGGAGGAAACCCTGACTTTTTAGCCAAGCGCAAGATGCGGGAGATGGGATTCCCTGAGCATGTCATCGTGCGCTTGAGCCTGGGTATGCCCTCGGATGACCCGGAGGTCCAGAGGGCAAGAGGAACCTACCGAGAACTCTATGCCCACTTCAAGGAGGAAACCGACCGGGATGCTGAGGAAGTCAAGACCCTCGGAGGACTTCATGTTATCGGAACAGAACGCCATGAGAGCCGCCGCATTGACAACCAGCTTCGGGGAAGGGCCGGACGCCAGGGAGACCCTGGTTCTTCGCAGTTTTTCCTCTCTCTGGAAGACGATCTTCTGCGTCTTTTCGGTTCAGAGCGCCTCTCGGGTATCATGGGACGCTTGGGGATGGAAGAGGGTGAGCCCATTGAACATCCTCTGGTGACCCGTCTTATTGAAGCGGCTCAGAAGCGGGTGGAGGGTTACCATTTCAACATTCGTAAGACCCTCCTGCAGTATGACGATGTCATGAACAAGCAGAGGGAGGTTATCTACGCTCAACGCCGGCGGGTCCTTTTTGAGGAGAATCTCCGCCCCTTTGTCTACGATATGCTTGAAAAGGTCCTTGAAGAGCTCGTGGAGACTCATGCCAACGAGCGGGCGTATCCGGAGGAGTGGGACCTTGAGGGACTAAACCAGCGCCTGCGGCTTTTGTTCGGTGTGGAGTTCAAGCCCAAAGGGGAAGAGCTCTTGCGTTTAACTTCTTCGAGCCTTAAAGACATGCTCTGTAATGAGCTCAAGAGATTCTATGAGGGAAAGGTACGGGAGGTTGGAGAAGACGTTTTTCGGGACATCGAGCGCTATGTCCTTCTCAGGGTTGTCGATCACCACTGGAAAGACCACCTCCATAACATGGACCACCTTCGGGAGGGAATTGGCCTTCGGGCAGTGGGCCAGAAAGACCCCTTTGTGGAGTATCAGCTGGAAGCCTTTGATATGTTCCAAGATATGGTGGCCTCAATCCGTGAGGATGCTCTTCGATACCTTTTCCATGTACGGGTGGTGCAAAAGCCTCCTTCCTTGCCGAGGGGAAGAGAAAAGGTAAAGGAGGCTTCTCCCCAAAAGGTTCAAAGAGAGAGAAAGATTGGTCGGAACGACCCCTGTCCCTGCGGGAGTGGCCTCAAGTACAAATACTGTTGTGGGAAAAAGTAGGAGAGAGGAGGAAAAGGAGTGCAGGTTGATCTTTCCCAGGAGCTTGCTCTTGTTCGAGAAAAACTTGAAGAGATCGGAGGGTATCTTTGAAGAGAAGAGAGTCCAAGAAAAGATAAAGGCCATCGAGCTCGAAATGAGTCAAGAAGGCTTCTGGGAGAACAAAGAGGACCAGGAGCGTCTCCTCAGGGATTATCGTAAGTACCGGCAGGTTTTTGACGAGTACACCGAGCTCAAGGAAAGATTCGAGGACGCCGAAGAACTCCTGCGCATTGTCTCGCCAGAGGAGGTTGAGTATGGGGAGTTGGTGAGGGAGATCAGGGAACTCAAGGAAGCGGTTGAGGACCTTGACATCCGTCTCCTCTTCCAAAGGGAAGAGGATCGCAACAATGCCATCGTGACTATTCACTCCGGAGCGGGAGGAACAGAATCGCAGGATTGGGTGGAGATGCTTTTTCGGATGTACCTGCGGTTTTGTGAGCGGAAGGGCTTTGACGTGCAGGTCACGGATATCCTGGAGGGAGAGGAAGCGGGCTTGAAGCACGTGACCTTTCTTGTTCAGGGAGAGTACGCCTATGGATACCTTCGCTCCGAGCACGGAGTGCACCGCTTAATTCGTATTTCTCCCTTTGATGCCAACAAGCGCCGCCACACGACCTTTGCCTTGGTCGATGTCATTCCGGAAATTGGTGAGGATGTTGACGTGGAAATCAACCCTCAGGACCTTCGCATTGAAACCTTTCGGGCAAGTGGTCATGGAGGACAGCATGTGAATGTGACGGATTCCGCCGTGCGTGTCATACACCTTCCTACAGGAATCGTGGTACAGTGTCAGAACGAGCGTTCCCAGCATCAGAACAAAGCTGTGGCGATGCGAATTCTTCGTGCTCGCCTCTATGAACACCACCGTCAGGAGCAGATGAAAAAGATTCAGGAGCTCAAAGGAGAAAGGAAGGACATAGCCTGGGGTAACCAGATCAGAACCTACGTCTTCCACCCCTACAATTTGGTCAAGGATCACCGCACTGGTCATGAGACAGGAAATGTGGAACGGGTTATGGATGGCGAGATCGACGATTTCATAGAGGCCTTTCTCAAAAAGGAAAGAAGCCTATGAAGGTCTATGCTCTTGTGGGTCCCACAGGGACGGGAAAGAGCTACCGAGCTCCTCACCTTGCCAAGGAACACGGCATTGAGTGCATTATTGATGATGGACTCCTCATTACCCAGGGGAAAATCATAGCCGGGAAGTCTGCTAAGGCGGAACTCAGCAAAATTCGGGCAGCAAAAGTAGCGGTCTTCTATTTCCCTGAACATCGGGAAGAGGTGAAGAGGGCCCTTGCAGAACTTCGCCCGGAGAAGATGCTCGTTCTTGGTATATCTCTCCCGATGGTGGAGAAGATTTGTGAACGCCTCGGTTTGCCCAAGCCTGAAGTGATATGGGATATATTCGACCTCGCCTCTTTGGATGAAATTCAAGCTGCCCTGGTAGCAAGGGAATCGGGGGGAAAGCACACTATTCCTGTGCCCCTGGTGGAGGTCAAGAGAACCTTATGGGGAGCGCTGGCTGAGGCTCTCCCGGTGGGGGTCTGGCGGTGGTTCTATGCCTCTCGAGAGAAAACCGTGGTGCGTCCTCCTTTCAGCTACCTGGGAAAGCTTGTGATGAGTGAAAACGCCTTAAAAACCCTTGTGTTTTTGTGTCTTGTGCATACTCCCTGGGTGCAGCGGGTGGAGGAGATTGCCTTTCATCGAGCCGGTGGGGGGCTCGAGGTAGAGCTGAGTTGTGTTTTGCAAAACGGGTCTTCTTTGGCTCAGGTTTGCCGCTTTCTGCAGCAGTACCTCAAGGAACGCATAGAGTATCTCACCGGGGTGGAAGTCAAAGCGGTGCACGTCAATGTTGAAGGGGTTCTCTTGCCACAGTTTGGGCGGGGCACGGTGCACTCTTCCGCGCTCTCTTGACTTTCCCCTGTGTATCTGGTAGGAAATACGAAAGCCGCGGGGTATGGTGAGTATGGCTCGCAAAACCATAGAAGAACTTCTCAGAGAGCTTCAGGAAAGAGAGACCTTGCTTTTGCAGGGTGGTGGGGAGAAAGCCGTTGAAAAGCAACATCAAAGTGGTAAGCTCACTGCCCGGGAACGGGTTGCTCTCCTCCTTGATGAGGGAAGCTTTGAAGAGGTCGACCTTTTTGTAGAGCATCGGGCGGAAAAGTTTGGCATGCCTGAAAAGAGGCTTCCTGCGGATGGCGTGATAACCGGTTTTGGTACTGTCGATGGTCGAGTGGTCTTTGTCTACTCCCAGGACTTTACCGTCATGGGTGGGTCCTTGGGGGAGATGCAGGCCCAAAAAATCTGCAAAATCATGGATATGGCCCTCAGAGTGGGAGCGCCGATCATCGGCATCAACGATTCAGGGGGAGCAAGGATTCAGGAGGGCATCGACTCGCTCTCCGGATACGGACAAATCTTTTTTCGCAACACCCAAGCGTCGGGTGTCATCCCTCAGGTTGCCATCATCGCCGGGCCGTGTGCTGGAGGCGCGGTGTACTCTCCGGCCCTCATGGACTTCATTTTTATGGTTGAGGGCATAAGCCGTATGTTTGTGACCGGTCCACAGGTGGTGAAGGCGGCAACGGGTGAAGAGGTTTCGGCAGAAGAATTAGGGGGAGCCCTCACTCATGCTACAAAAAGCGGTGTGGCGCATTTTACGGCAAAGACAGAGGAAGAGTGTTTTGCCATGGTACGGAAGCTCCTCTCTTTTCTTCCTTCCAACAACGTTGAAGACCCCCCCTTTGTGGAAACCGGGGACCCCTTAGAGCGACAGGACGAAGAACTCCTGCAGGCTGTTCCCACCAATCCCAATAAGCCCTACGATGTGAAAGAGATCATTCGGCACATCGTGGACTATGGAGAATTCTTTGAAGTTCACAAGAGTTTTGCCCGGAATGTGGTGGTGGGTTTTGCCCGGATCGGGGGACATGTGGTGGGAATTGTAGCAAGCCAGCCATATCACCTTGCCGGGTGCCTTGATATCGACTCAGCAGACAAGGCGTCCCGCTTCATCCGCTTTTGCGATTGCTTCAATATTCCTCTGGTGACGCTGGTCGATGTTCCGGGATTTTTGCCCGGTACCAACCAGGAGTTTGGAGGTGTCATCCGCCACGGAGCGAAGATGCTCTATGCCTACTCCGAGGCCACCGTTCCCAAAATTACCGTGATCCTTCGCAAAGCTTACGGTGGGGCATATCTTGCTATGTGCAGCAGGGATCTGGGGGCGGACATCGTCTTTGCCTGGCCGACAGCGGAAATCGCTGTCATGGGCGCTGAGGGAGCGGTGGAAATCATCTTTCGCCGGGAAATAGAGAGTGCCCTTGACCCCCAGAGAGAACGCGAGAAGCTCCTTGAAGCCTATCGTCAGGAATTCTATAACCCCTATCAGGCAGCACGGCGTGGTTACGTCGATCAGGTTATCGATCCCCGGGTTACAAGGCTCAAGATAGGGCGGGCCTTGGAAGTCTTCTGGTCGAAACGGGAGGAAAGGAAGGGAAGAAAGCATGGCAATTTCCCGGTGTGACCTGGGAATTGGTGTGAAAGGAGAAGTCTTGGCGGCCATTGTGGCTGCTGTTCTGGAGTTTTTAGAGGGTGAGAGAGTATCTCGTTTTCGACCCTATGTGGCAAGGAAAAGCCATGCCTGGAAGACTCTGGCGCTGAGGGAAGGGCGCTTTCAGGTGCGTTTGGGGAGGTAAAAAGGGTGCGGAAGTTCCTCGTTCGGGTCAACGGTGAGGAGTATGAAGTGGAAGTGGTGGAAATTACCGAAGGTGGAAAGCGAGAGTTTGCCCTTGGTGGAGTGCGAAAGGTTGGTGAAACCAAGGCTCCTGAGGGTCTTTTCCATGTGACCACGATTGTCCGGGCCCCCATGCCAGGGCGAATCGTGGCGGTGAACGTGAAAAAAGGTGACGCAGTTCGAGCAGGTCAAGTGGCCGTGATTTTAGAGGCTATGAAAATGGAGAACGAAATCCCGGTAGAGAACGATGGTACCATCGTTCAGGTCTATGTGGAGGAGAACGACACGGTTGATGTAGGCGATCCCCTTTTTGAGGTCGAAGAGGTGCGCTCCTGATGCGGAAAGGGATTCTTCTCTGTGTGACAAGCCTTGTTGTCCTTGCCCTTGCCCTGCCCTTTGCCTTTGAGCGGGTGGCAAGGGAGAAAGCTGACAGTAATGTGCTTTTGGTGGTTGATTGGGATGATATAGAGTGGTTTGCTCGTACAAGAGGCGTAGACCCTCTTTTCCTTGCCGAGGAACTTAAAAAAGAGGGTTTTACCACTCTTGGGGTGAGTGAATGGTCCTTAAAGTCCCTGAAAAACCGGGGTATTCTTGTGCCTGTGGCTCCCAAAGAGGGTACTCCCCAGTACCTCCAGTACTTTGCTGTTTCCTCTCCTCGAGTTTTGAACACCTTGGTGCAACGCCTGCAGAAAGTGGGCAAGAGAGTGGAGGTTTTTGATAACGTAGCAGGGGTGAGTCTTCTTCCCGAGGAAGAGGAAAAGATTGGCCTGGGATGGGATGAAGAGCTTCTTGAGATTCTCAAGAACAGGGGCTTCTCTCTCATTTTGAGGCCCTACAATTATCTTGGTATCTCTCAGGAGGTGCTTTCCACTCTTCTTGAGGAAAAAGCCTGGTCCATGGGAGAGGGGATTGTCTGTTCGGGAGACAGTATTTTAGGTTATGGGGATTGGAATGCTCTGAAGAGCCTTGCTCAATTTCTTCGTACCCGTAAGATGTTTTTCGGCTATGTGGAGTTCGTGGGACAAAAGGGGGAGGATGCCCTGGCTTCTTTTATCCCGGAGTGGACCGTCCGGGTGCACAGCATTCCTCCCGATGAGCTCAAGAACTATACTCCCTCTTTGGCCCGGGAGAGATTCATGAGGGCTCTGAGAGAGCGTTCCGTTCGAGTTCTGTATCTGAGGCTTTTTACTGAACCTTCTTTCCAGGGTTGGGAAAAGAACCTTGAGTACCTCAGGGCGCTGCGAAGAGACGTTCTCTCTCAGGGAATGGGTTTTGGGGTGCCTGCTCTTCCTCATGGTTCTTTCGCTCCGCCTCTTTTTCTCCTTTGCATCTTTGCGATTGTTGCCAGCATCTTTTCCTTCTTTGTTCTCCGGGGCTTTTTCTCGCTACCCTTTGGGGTGGTTTTTATCCTTGCGGTCCTTCTTCTTGGACTTTTAGCGTGGGATAGGCTGTGGGGCATGAAAATTCTGGGACTGTGGATGGGAGTTTCCGCGCCAACTCTTTCGGTTTTTCTCCTTATCGATGAATTTTCGGAAGGGAAAAGGGGATGGGGAATTGTCCTTGCCTTCCTTGTGTCTTTAGCCGGGGCATTTGCAGTGGCACAAGGGCTATATCACTGGCTTTTTGTCCTGCGTATTGAACAGTACTTTGGAGTGAAGGTGACCCTTACTCTGCCCCTTCTTCTTGTTCTCCTTTACCTCTTTCGTCGTCGCCTCCTTGAGGGGAGTATCGTTGGGGTCTTGCTCGAGAACCTGCGCAGGTTTGAGCTTTTGGTTTGTCTTTTTCTTGGAGTGGCCTTTATGCTCTACCTTACCCGCTCGGGGAACTTTCCTCTTCTGGGAGCAGGAGAGCTGGAGAGCAGGATGCGGGGACTTTTGGAGCGGTTGCTCTTTGCCCGTCCTCGAACCAAGGAGTTTCTCATCGGGTACCCGGCTCTCTGGCTCTGTGCGAGTTTCAGCGGGAGACCCTTGCGTCCGGTTTACCGTCTCGTTCTCTGGCTTGGGGTAACGGTAGGCTTTGTGACTCTTCTCAACTCTTTCTGTCACCTCCATACCCCCCTTCTCTTTGTCCTTTTGCGTTTTGTGAATGCTTTGGCTTTGAGTTTTCCTGCTTTTGTGGTGTACTACCTCCTTATCCTCCTGGGGCTCTTTTTGTGGAAAACCATCGGCCGATGGGGAGAGTAACCTCTGTTCCAGAGATACCCTTCTTCCTCTTCGGTTATTACGGTTTCGGGAACTGGGGGGATGAGCTGAGTCTTCTTGCCACTTTGAAAGTCCTCGAGGACATCGAAAGGGGGCTCCCCTTCTCTTTTTCCTATCGGGTGCTTGCAGGAGATCCCCGTTTTCTCCCTCCACTTCCTGAAGGAGTAGAAGTGGTGAAGCGAAGAGAAGTTTTCAGGCTTTTCCAGACCCTGTCTTGGGCGAAGTATGTTGTAGTGGGGGGAGGAAGCCTTCTTCAAGACACCACGAGTTTCCGTTCCCTTGCGTACTACATTTCTCTCCTCTCTTTGGCCCGTTTTTTTGGGGGGGAAATACTTTTTTTCGGTTGTGGCCTTGGACCCTTCAGGCACAGGGTGAGCGAGCGTGTTGTCTCCTCTCTGCTTCGTCGTTCCTCCCTTTTTCTGGCCCGGGACGAGGACACTCTCCTTTTTCTCAAAAAATCATCCCTCTCCGTTCCTTTCGATCTCTCTGCTGACCCGGTTTTTCTTCTCTGGGAGGGGGAGACATCAAGAGGCGATTCCTCTCGTATAGGGGTGTTTTTGAGAAAGCAAGCCTTGGAAAGGGAAGGCGTACTTTTTGAGGCCCTTTTCAGGTTCAAGAGAGAGGGATGGGATCTCGAGTTTGTGGCCTTTCATCGGGATGAGGACTGGGAGGTGACGGAGCGTTTGGCCCAGAGCCTCCGGTGTCCGGCAAGGTGTTTCTTCTCCCTCTCTGAAATATTCTCGTATTTTCTGGAGCTCTCCGGGGTTATAAGTATGCGATTGCATCCCCTCATTGTGGCCACGTCTTTGGGGGTGCCGTGGCTTGCCTTTCGGGTTGACCCCAAAATCGTCTCTTTTAGCCGTCATTGGGGGGGAGAGAATCTTCTCTCTCTTGAAGAGTTGAGCCCTGTGGAGCTTTGCCAATACTGGCGGAAGCGTCTCTTTCTCCGGGAAAAAACCCTTGTCCTGCGAGAGGTTTTTTTGGCGAGAGCCCTTGAGGGGAAGGAAAGGCTTTTAGAGTTTCTGGCAGAATCTTCGGGGTGAGAAGATGCGAGAAGTGAGTCTTTTGGGGTATTCCTTTTTTGGGGGAACCATTGAGGAACTTCTGGAGAGAGTTGAAAAAACCATTGTTGAGGGGAGGAAGCTCCACATTATCACGGCCAATCCAGAGATGCTTGTCTTTCCTGACCCTCGATTTCGGAAAGCCCTCAGGGAAGCTGAAATCCGCCTGCCTGACGGTATCGGGGTGGTGTGGGCGTCGCGGTTTTTGGGGTGTGGTACTCTTCACCGTCTGGCGGGAATTGAGGTTGCCGAGGCTTTAATGGAGAGGGGCAGTGTTCGTGGCTGGTCTTTTTATTTTTTAGGGGCCAGGGAAGGGGTGGTGAGAGAGGCGGTTGCAAAACTCCACTGTCGCTATCCTCGTCTTCTTGTGTGTGGCTTTCATCACGGATATTTCACGGAGGATGAGGAGATTTTGGAAGATATACGCAGGAAGTGTCCCAATGTACTCTTTGTGGGTATGGGGGTGCCCCGTCAGGAAATGTGGATTGCCCGCTACCAGGATGCCCTTCCTGTTTCTGTTTTCATGGGTGTGGGAGGGAGTTTCGACGTGTGGGCAGGGGAGCTCAAGAGAGCCCCCATGGTGTTTCGCCGTCTGGGGCTGGAGTGGTTGTGGAGAGTACTGCAGGAGCCGAGGAGATTACGCCGTATTGTTCCGGCTTTCTTTCGCTTTGGTTTTGCTCTTCTTTCAGAGAAGTGGTGGAGGGGGTGATATAATACAGGATGAGCAAGGGGGATTGGGATGGCGTTTTTAGAGTTTCGTGGTGTTTCAAAAGTTTACCCCCCAGGCGTTCGGGCTCTTGAAGATGTGACTTTTTCGATAGGACGGGGAGAGTTTGTCTTCGTTCAGGGAGCTACAGGAGCAGGAAAGACCACCCTTTTTCGACTCATCACCCGGGAAGAGCGGCCTACAAAAGGAGAAGTGTGGTTTTTGGGGAGGCGTATCGACAACCTTGATCCTCATTTTGTTCCCTTTCTGCGGCAACACCTGGGAGTAGTCTTCCAGGACCTTGAAATCGTTCCCGACTGGACGGTGTACGAGCACCTCATAGCTCCTCTCTCAGTACTTGGAATAAACGGCAGAGAGGCCACAAAAACGGTTCGGGAAATGCTCAAAATCCTCGGACTGGAGAGAAAGAGCTGGTTCTGCGCCCGGTGGCTTTCGGGAGGGGAGAAGCAGAAGCTCTGTATTGGCAGGGCGCTGATTCATCGGCCCAGGCTCGTTTTAGCCGATGAGCCAACAGGCAACTTGGATGAGGTTTCCTCAAAAAGCGTGCTTCAAACTCTCTGGGACTTTGCACAGCGAGAGAAGGCTACGGTCATGGTGGCTACCCACAGTTCGGCCCTTCTTGGACATTTTCCCTCAAGGGTCATATTCCTGGAAAGGGGAAGAATTAAAGAGGACACAAAGGGAACCTGAAATGGGGCGTGTTTCTCGATATCTTTTTCGGAGACCCAGTCTTTTTTTGCTTGCTTTTTTAGGTATCCTTCTCTCCCAGCTTCTTTTGAATGTAGCGACCTTTACCTATGTAGAGGTGGTGAAGCTCAGGGGGAACTGGCGAGAACGATTTGTGGTGCGGGCCTTTTTCCGGGGAGCCTTATCTTCGGAGTCCATGGACGAGGTGCGTCTCTCCCTTGCGACTGATCCCTTGGTGGAGCGGGTGGTTTTCATTTCACCT
>Ga0315298_1009275_pt1 | contig 12221 bp, 10 predicted proteins | sample WHS_1_MG_FD_203077 | JGI IMG/M metagenome (GOLD analysis project Ga0315298, IMG submission 203077) | Extremophilic microbial mat communities from Washburn Hot Springs, YNP, Wyoming, USA - WHS_1_MG | ecosystem: Environmental > Aquatic > Thermal springs > Hot (42-90C) | place: USA: Wyoming... | reverse complement strand
TTCTGGTGCCGTGATGTGGCGGTAGGTTCCGAGCACAATGTTATTGGCCGCGAGACTGTCCGCTGTAACAAAAAATCCCAGGTTACGCTTGACGATACGACGTTCATCATCCGTGAGGCCTTTGGGGTCTTTCCAAATGGCAATATCACGAGACATCTGAATTTCCTGGGGCATCCAATGATTAGCGCAAGCGGCAATGTACTTGTCCCACGCCCATTGGTATTTGAAAGGGACCAGCTGATTAACATCAGCACGGCCATTGATAATACGCTTGTCCTCAACGCGAACGCGCGAGGTTGCTGCCATGGAATTCATAGCACCTCCGATAATAGCTGGTTGAATTAAGGCAAAGAAACATCCCGGACTGGGAGATTTGCCAGTATTGCGTCGCCGATACCCATGCGGCTGTTTTCTTGAAAATCAAGATGGGCGGAAGAGTCATAACTGTACGCCGCCACGGTTTATTGTGCAAGTTTTCAGAGCCTTTCTGCACATTTCAAAGCCTGTTTCATGGGGGATTGATGCTGGGTCGGGTTCGGTTGATTTCCATTTCCCGGTTTCCAGATCTGGAAGTATTTGCCTGAGCGTCTTCCGCGCTTTGGGTATTGCTGCAGTAGATGCCGGATGTTCCGAGTAAATTTCGACCAGTTCAGCACTGACCACGCGAATCCACGTTTTCTGGTGATCGGTGTAAATGCGACCGCCTCCCCATTTTTCGTCGGCCCGTTTGATGGCCTTCTCTTTGCGCTCAACATCTTTGTGGCTCTGTACGGCCATGGGTCGAGTGTTCTTCCAGAGGTCTTTGCCCTGCATGATTCGGCGGACCACACCAGATAGGTAGGCTGTGGCGTTCTTGGCGTCCCTGAGCCGATCCTGAATGGTCTGAGCAACCGCTGACAAGGTTGTTCCGGCCATTCTCAGCGCTTTCATGGCCCAAAAGATCACAGGGGCGGGTATCTGGTGGTCCAGCTGCAACCATTTCAGGTCGTCCGGGATGGATGAATTTTGCGGCGCCCTGTCTGTGCTTTTATTGTTCTTTCTGGTTGGAGAGCGTAGCTCGTTCTCTATGGCGGGGACCGTGTTGAACTCCGGCCGGAGTTCATTTTCTGGTCTTTTTATAGCGGTTTTTTCTAGCCGGGATTCGTCTTCTAAATCTTCGCCTCTTTCTTGTTGCGTTGAAATGTTGCTAATTTTGTTTAACAAACCTGAAAATATAAGCGTTTTTTCGCATAAAGACGTGCGCCTTGTTAGAAAATTTCCCGTACTTTTACCTCTTTCCTGGCTTAGTCTTGTAATGTAACCATTTGTTTCTAATTTATTTATGGCTCTCTTTATAGATGACACAGACAGCCCCGTGCATTGCGACAGCGTTTCGACTCTGGGGAAAATGGGTTTTGTGGGGGTTTTTATACAAGCGTAACTCAGTAACCAGCTTAAAACGGACTTGTCTCTCGGCGTAAGCGTCTGGTCATCTACCTGTAAAATCCTGGTCATGGCGCTTGAAATGGGCACTGGGATATTTCTCATCTTTAATCACCTTTTTCTGTAAAAAGGCAAAGCAAACCTATTGACAAGAAAATGCGTTTATGAAAGAATCCCAATCACTAGCTATTGGTGATTGGTTGCCTCAATCGCATGAGGTGACTCTTTGTAAATGACTTTCCGGTCGGCAAGGGCTTCAGTGGGGACTGAAGCCCTTTTGCTTTGTCTGTATGCTTAGTCGATAGTTCTTCTCAACGTAAATTTGAAGGCATCATCATAAACTGCTTTAAGCTTCCCTTTCAACTTCAACATAGAAGAAATGTGATTGGGGCCAGCTTTTGTTAACATTCTAGCCAGTTTCCCTTTCTCTCAACTCAACCTTTTCCGAGATTTCACTGAGAAGTCTATGATGCCTTTTGATATTGAAAAACAAGGTATTGTTTCCAGATTGGGCCGTTCCGTGGATCTGCCCCCAACCCCGATCAATAAAATCCATCTCCGCCAGCTTCAAATCATCGGTTTCCTGGGCAAATGTCTGGAGGCGGGCATAGTCCGCACCGTCATCGGATGGTGAAATGAGAATGCACACCCCAGGATCCCCGTTCCGCCCTACCCTTCCACGCAACTGAACCAGGGAAGCGGTTCCAAACTTGTCGGCATTGGCGAGAACCAGGCAATCGACCCCTTCTACATCAATGCCTACTTCGACAATGGATGTGGCGATGATGAGTGGTGTCTGCCCGCTGGAGAAGCTTTTTAATACCGCCTCCTTCTCTTTGCCGGACATCTTCCCGTGGATGATGGCGGTTTTGTCCGGGAAATTGCGTCCCCAGAAATTCACCGCGCCATCCATGTCGATCCCTGATCGGTACAGGCTTTCCCGCACCAGAGACACTTCGGGATAAAAATTGGCACGGATCTCTTTGAGCAGCGTATCCCATTTTTTGAGCTTTCTTTTGTTGCCCCGCTTTTCTGTCAGTGCATTTTTCTCAATGAGGTATAGGCTACCCTGCCTGTCGGAGTCATAGGCCAGTATGGGAAAACGTACCGGTTCCGCGTTCTCCTGGCGGATAATCAGCTTTCGTGCGTCGAAATTTTTATTGATTCGATAGAACCTTTCCAGATCTTCGGCGCCAAACATGAGTGATTCCTCGTGGGCGTCTTTTATATTTTTTGACTGTCTAAGTAGGGCTACCCGGTCCCCGGGAAAATTCGGGGAGAGGTATCGAGCGCCTGCCCAGGTGATGTCCGGCTCTTCGGCGCGGCTGATCGTTCCGTACACCACGATTGCTTTTTTGTTTCTGTTCAGTGTTTCCCTGACCTGTTGTACGGCTATTTTGCCTTGGTCTCTGGTGATGAGCCGCGTTTCTACGCGACGCGCGTTTGGGGTTCCCTGGATACGGACCAGCTCCATTTCCCCAAACATGAACAACGACAAACTTCTGGGGATGGGTGTGGCCGACATGAAAATGCGATTGGCGGTTTCCGGTAAGCTGGCAAACTTCTTTTCTGTGCCAAATCGGTGTTCCTCGTCAAACACGACCAAGCCAATTCTCTCCCACTGCAGAGATCGGTTAAACGACCCGTGTGTTCCAAAGTAAACTTCTACGTCTGGAATCTTTGCGCCAGGCTTGCTCCCTACCAATGAAGATGTGGTGATCGATGGAAAGAACTCATTGAATTTGGTGTGCAGCTGGTGGACGAGTGGTTGCGTAGGGGCCACGATCAGTACCTTGTTACGGCCTTCTCGCGCCCCGTAAACAACGGCTCGCGCGGCGGTGTGGCATATCGCCGTTTTTCCGGAGGCAACGCCGCCCATAAGCAAGATGCGGCTTGGCCAGGGTGAAGCAAGGCTTTGGCGTATGGATTCCAGGGCCTTGCTCTGCCCGGGGGATAATGTATAGGGAAGCATGTTTGAGAATTCAGCGATTTCGGAGGGACTGATGTGTACCATGACCCCTTTCGTCTGCTCTCTAAACCGACGGATGCTGATGGTCCGTTCTGCGCGTTCCAGAATTTCCATCCGAACGAGCGTGTCTTCTGCACGCTGTATGTCGTCAGGGGTTTGAGGATTACGGATACATCTTAATGCTTTGGCAACGCTCATGGGTGTTTGACGTGTGATTTGTGCGTTGACCCACGGCGTTGTGATACTTTGCAGGTCTTTATCGGAGGCGGATTGGAGGACGTTCTGGATCATCTTTCCAATATCTTCACCGGATGAATGCCCAGTTTTTTTATAGATGGGAACGATCATGCCAATACTATTCATTTCAAGTATGGTTGGTTGGGATAAGCCGCGTATGACCCGGTTCCCGTCACTGTACTCTGTTACCTTGCCTAAGAAGGCATAGGTATCACCTGTGACCATTTTCTCTGTGTGCCAGCGGTTGTAGTGAAAAAAAGTGATGTTGAATTCTGTTTTGTATTTTCTCACGCTGTTGACATCTTCGGCCCAAGCTTTGAGCTGTCGTCCATTTCCATGGTAGCGAATGATTTTGCCGACAATGAGGCACTTTTCTCCCGGTTCCGCATCCATAATAGATATGGGTGTCCTTCGATCCTCATAGCGCAATGGTTTTATGAGGACCGATTCTCTCAGGCTTAATGACTCTTCTGGCACTTGAGACAAAGTGGTTTCCCTTTGTTTTTTACACTGTAATCGTGTACGCGCTGATCTATACCGCATCCACATCCGGAGCATTGCAAAGCGCCGTTATTCTGATTTGCGGGTTTTTCCGTTGCGTTTTGCGCGGGTTGTTGTGAGACAGGTGCGCCAAAGATAAAGCTTCCGCGTAACAGTTGCTCCATAGATACGCTGTCAAGCCAGGGAGTTTCTTTGAGTATCTGGCGCGTAATAATCGCACCCATCATAAATATGTCTGGCGGGCTGATTTTTACCGCCATACTTTTCCCGGTTGCGTTGACGCGGGCAATGATTCCCTCATCCTTTCTTTCCAGAGAAAATCCTTTGTCTTTGGCTGGTCCGTGTGAAGAAAAGGTGCAGGATTCCTTGTAACCGTAAAACACGGCTGCGACTGTCAGGAGTTCTCCTTGTGTCAGTTGCAGGGTTACTTTATCTGACCATTCATATTTTCGGCTGGCCCCCTCTGTGGCTTTTGCCGCCTCAATATTGATCGTGTAGTGACCGCTTAAATCCCCGTTGGCTCTGCTCTTTGCCATAAGCACTACAAAGGCCGCTTTAGCGCCGTATGCCGTATGATTCATGTAGCGCATATCTTCATCGCTGATGGTATCCCTGGCTATGGTGATAACGCCATTTTGGGCAGGTGTGCTGGCTGCTGCACGGTTCTGTCCCGGACGTTCTGCGCTGGCGGATTCCTCGTTTTCGTTGCCGCTTATCTGTGCACGCATTTTAGCCAGATCGTTGGTAGCCCGCATCCGTTCTCTTTCATTGATGCGATTGTCTGCTATCAGTTCAATCAGGCGGGACAGATTGTTTCTGGATGCCTGATTGGCTGAAATTTTACGATGCTCTTCGCGGGAGATGGGCTGAATATTGGCGTCGGTCAAAATGTCATTCACATCTTTCAATGTTTCCAGTTTGACTACATGCTTTCTGGCTTCCATGGCTTTTACCTTACTTGAAAATACCCTTTAATTTTAGCATGAAAAATTGATTAAAAAACAAAAAAAAGGAGCCTAAAAAGGCTCCTTGATCGAAAGGTTTTGTAATTCTAGTTTACGATATTACAAACCTTTTGGTTAGCGTTATTGGGATTGATGGCCGGTGTCATCATGGATGATGGAGTAGCCTGAACTGGAGCTACCGGATGGTTTTGCGGAGCTTGCCAAGACGGCATCTTAAATGCTGGTTTGGCTGATGCTTTCTTTTTATTCAAGCTGATAGCCGTATTTTTCATATGCGGATAGGCCTTCATAAACAGAAAAATTCCCCATGAAGCCGCAGCGGCGATCATGAAAGCGGTATAAAACACAAAACCAATCTCCGGTGCCAGAAATCCGGCAACCAGTAACAAGATAATGGTCATCACCTTATGGCGCCACATCAAGCCTAAAAAGTTGCTGAGGTGTCCTTTGGCGTTTGCTTTTGTAGTCTGGCTGAGGTTTTTCTGCCATTTCCAGAGCAAGTAAATGCCAATAGCAATGCCACCGATTTGGAAGATCGCAAACAGGACAACAAAGATTCCTAACAGAATATGCATGATTTTCTCCATCGCCAGCCGCAGGCGTCAAAAACTTTTCCTTGTGCGCGGCAATGGATAGACGGATTTTCCTTGGCGGAAGTCAGTCATATCCGCACAAGGGATCGGGGTTAAAGCCATACATCGGCTATATTGCGTCGCAGATTCCCAGGCTGCAGTTTTCATTAAAAATGAAGGGTGGTAAGAGCCTGTATTTTTTCCTTTAGGCGATGGCTTGTCAACTGGCTTGCCGGGTTAACTGCTCTGCATCCACGGTGATCCCAGGGCAATGGGCTATTTCGTAGAGGAACCGGCTGGCTTTTTTGGCCGGGTTATTCTTTGAGGCTGTTTTTTGTTTTTTGATGAGAGCTTCCAGCTGCGCGTCGTGTGGACTGAGTAAAATCAGCCGTTGCCTGGCCCGTGTCATGGCAACGTAAAAGAGGCGGCGCTCTTCTTCGATGTCCGGGTATTCCTTGTCTGTGCGGATGTACGGGACTTTCCCATCTACGAGATCGGGGAGAATCACGGTGCCGAATTCACGTCCCTTGGAACCGTGCCAACTGGTGATATGGATACGTGCGGTGCGCTTCGGGCTTAGACCGCTGCCACGGCTTTTCCGGGCAAGGGTTTCCACGTTTCCTATGAATTGCTCAATGGAAAGGTTGTTGGCCGAAGCGTAGTCGGACATTACCGCATAGAACGCTGTACGATCATTGGCTCGATCTGCGGGTCCTGAATGGCGAATATAATCATGAAGCCCAAGCCTTCCGTATATGGTGCGGATCATGGACGACGCAGAGTAATCCCCTTCCCTTGCGATCCCTTTCAGGAAATGGATGTGGCCCAAGAGGTTATCGAGGGTTGCATAGAGCCGTTGTGCATAGCTCCCTTCACCGTTGATGAGGTTATCCATTTTCGTTTTTAGCCATGATTCCAGGCTGGTTCCTTCCACAACCGCATCTTCGGCCGCGTTCAGGTCCTCCTTCCGGATAAATCGGTTCGGAGTGGTGAGCATGGCCCGTACCGCTTTGCGTAAGCGATCCCGATCATGGAACAAAGTCATATCCCCTAGTCGGTTTATGCTGGCGGCCAGATAGCCAATCGTTGAAAGTGTATCCCGACGATCAAAAGCGGGTGCGCCACCTTCCAGAATGTAGGGGATTCCGGCTTCCGTCAAAGCGATCTCGCACAGCGCGGATTGATGAAAGGTGCGGACCAGTATGCCGATGTTTCCGGGGGTGTGTAAGTCTTCCTGTATGAAGGATAGCGCGGTGTCGCCGGGAGTGTCGGTAAACCGTAAAAAAACTGCCGTATCCTGCACGCCTTTTGCTGTGACGATTTCCTTTTCAATCCGGTCGGAGTTACGGGTAATGAGCGTTCCTGCTACTTGGCTTAGGCTTTTGCCGTATCTGAATGTTTCTGTGATTTTGTAACGGGTAACATCATGAAATATCTGTTCAAACTGTTGCGTCATGTAATAAGGGGAGCTGCCGCGAAAGCCGAAAATGCTCTGGTCATCGTCGCCGATGGCGATAACATTCTTTGCGATGATACGAATAAACTCCATATTGGCCCGATTCATGTCCTGAAACTCATCAACAAGTACCGTTTTATAGGTTTTTTTCAATATGCTTTGTGCGTTTTTGTCGTTAAAGTAAACGATCAAAAGATCGTATATCATGTCGTCAAAAGAAATTGTCCCTTCCTCTTTTCTGATTTTTTCGTATTGGGCATAAACCGCTTTGCTGGTTTGTAGATCTTCCATGTCCATCTGTGCCGCAATCTCCCGATTCACCATGTCTGGTGTGATGAGATTGGCTTTGAGTATTCCGATTTCTTTTCTTGCCTGTTCAATGGCCTGGGCCTCGACATCTTCTACGCGGATCTGGTTGACGCGGGCTATGGCTGAGGCTGCCAGCTGATCCCAGTAGAAGTCCTCAACCTTGAGCGTCTTGGGCGCATCCATGCCTGCACGATAGGTCGCGCGGAGGAATCGGTAGGCCGCCGCATGCAGGGTGGAGATAGCTGGCATTTTTGTGGGGCAAATTGGCTGCATTTTTGCGGCAAAATCACGGGTGGCTTTCTCGCTGAACATCACAATCAGCATGTCCTCTGGGCGGGTGATGCCGTTTCGTAGGTGATTGGCCGCCAGGTGGCGCAACGTCGTGCTTTTACCACTGCCCGGGCCGGCGATGATCAGCGCGTTTCCGTCGGTGTGTTCGGAAGCCTTTTTTTGTTCTGGTGTCAGCACTGGTGTTCCCCCGTTTATTGTTTCTCTATAGACCATTATACGCTTCTAAAACGGTGCTTTTTGCACAAAAAAAAGCCCATCATTCAAGATGGGCTGTTCGTGGCCGCTATTAAGCAGCGGGGGTGAGAAATTCTTCGATGTTCGGGTTCATCCGTAACCATGTTTGCCGATCCACCTTGAGCGGTGAACGACGCATGGTTTCCAGACTGGTGAATGCCCCGTGTACTTCGATGTTCCTTTTGGAAATCACATCCCAGAGGATGTGGAGAGCGCCGGTTGTGACATCCCGGTTTACGAATAGATCCTGCTTTTGCAGTGCTTCGGCGAGAGAACAGGATGGTCCCTGGTCTTGCTCGTTGAAGTTTTCATCGTTGATTTCAGGAAACAACAATCTGAGCGTGGGTAGCTCATAAACACCGTTGCAGTACGCGCCCAGAACCACTTGTCCGGATTGGGTGCGGTTCCCGACATCAAGGAGGTATTTGGTATGATATGCGTTGAAAAATACAGCTTTCTCGATATCTACACGACTTTTGGCTGTGTCTACAGCGGTGACGAAAATATCTATTTGGTCGAGTCGTGAGTTTTTGCCGACACGCTCAGGAATCGACGACCAGTTGAAACCATAGAACCAGTTTGTGCGTTCTACGATCACATCCGATTTGAAGCGTCCTACATCGGCGGGGCTGAACAATTGCCGACCGACATTGGCGTGGGAAACACGGTCGTCGTCATAGACATAGACCGCCAATGGCAAACCGCCGCGTGCTTGTAGGGCTACGGAGATTTGCGCGATTCCAGCGGCCATTTGGGCGCCGTTGCCGCCAGCACCGATGAGTGCGACGCGGATAGCTCGGTCCATGGGTAGCTTGCAGTGATACATTTGATCTCCTTACCCATTTAATGGGATGGTAATTTCCCGCGAAATAAAGCGGGCTGTCAGGGAATATTCCGTTTTATCCATGTTCCCAATGACGATGGCGATCTTGGTGTCTCCAAAATCATCCTTGTTGTCGGTTGGGGAAAAGTAGGCGTCATAACGCCCGTGAGAGTGTATATCCCAGACAAGGGACTCTCCGGGTAAGGGGGCTGGACGATCATACTGGATGGCATCAGTACTGGTTTTCTGTTCATACCGGACCAGCCGTGCTTCGCGGGTTTCTGGATTCCAGAAAACCCAGCAGCCAATCTCGTTCGGGCAAGCTTCCCGAGCTGCTTCCACGAATTCCTCCATGACGGCACGGGGCAGTCTGGGTAATTCGAGAATCGGGATGTTGATTGTACCGAAAGGGGTGATGGCTTCATTGCGAGTAGCTACTGGCTGCAGCAGATACATCCATGGCCGGGATATTTCGACCCAAAGGCCGTTGTTTGCCACCCAAAAGCGTGTACCAGGTTTTTCGGGTCGGCTTATGGGATGCTCCACACTCACGGGAAGCGTGGGGCAAAGAGATTGAATGAATTGGTCTTTATTCATGCTTCCTCCGGTTTAATGAGATGATTTCAAATCTGCCCATTGGTGCAGTTTGTACGGTGTTTTTACGAGCATGGATTCAGGAAATCTGGAGCTTTTCATCTTGATGCGTTTCCGCCAAAAATTTAGCGCTCCACCTTTCACTACGCGGTCGTAATTTGGGTGACTGAACGCGGAATTGAAAAAGACCTCTTCCCATGCCGCGAGTTGTTCCCGTTCGGCCCCTATTGGCGGGTAATCCGCATTGCCGTGACAAACCACGGTGCTTTCCCAGATGTTGAAGTATGGGGCATAGTACATCGTGGTCTCCGGGGTTGGTCGTGCGTCTCCTTTTACCGCACAGACAGCCAGCGGGTTGTTGGTTTTTTTAGTGTTCAGACGAAACACCAGCGCGGGATGAGCGCACTTTAAGGGGCCTTGCAACGCTTCGTCGCGGGTATTAAAAAATATGGTTCTTGCCGATTGCCTCGGACACCACCAGATAATTTTACCCGAGTCTTTATACAGAACCTTGTCATCGATAAACTCGGACGACTCGGTGTTGTTCATCAGGCTACGAAGCAGGCTAATACTGACAGGCTTACCAGGTCCTATTTCAGTGCCATTTTCTGTCTGGCGTATCTTGTTGAAGGTTACAAACGCGTTAGCATCTGGTATCCCTTTTCCGTTGGCGTACAGCAAAAATGCTGCCTGCAGCGACCATTGTGCGGTTCCACTGCCTAACTCAACTCTTATATCCATATTTTCATCTCCTTCAAAGCTTGTTCGTGCCGTTTTAAGGCGCGGAAAAAAGGGAATACATTGCGTGGGTGAAGAATAGCCAAGAGGCCGTCGTTTTCGTCCTCTAAAATTTGATCGAGGTTGTCAACGCATTCTTCAATGACGTGCTTGTGATTACGATTGTGCAGTATGACCGCCGGCAGATAACCCACGGTGTATGCCGTGGAAAGCTGGCGTAAGCTGTCGCCCGTTGCTATCACTTTCAAGGCTGACTTCGCGATTTTACGGGTTTTTTTCTGGTACTTCTGGCTGGTGATGATATGGATCATCTCCTTGTAATTAGGGCGGCTCCATTCAAGATCTGCACCCTCTTTCTTTAGCCATTTGTAGCATTTTGAAAGAGCCTTTCGCATGCTATCGGCTTCGGGCATGTCGAAATACTTTTTGAGATGATTTAATCGCGCATACACGCTGTATGCGGTTTCTATTTCTGCGCCGGGACTCCAGGTGCAGGCCCACATGAGTGACTTTTCTTCCTCCGGTGGGAGGTCGGACAAGTCGATGGAGATGCGCGATAGCGGGGCCATAAAAACCTGGACAAGAACCTGGCCCTTTTCAAGCGTATTCCACTCCATCATCTGGGCACCTGATTCTGTCAGCGTCAGGGATGTTTCCTGATTTTCAATCCCCTGAGAGTTTGTGACTGTTCCGCAAAGCATCGAATCAGGCTCCCCAGAGTTCATCGAATCCAGCTCATTCTGTACGGTTGCAGTCACGCTTCCCGCATTTTCAACTGCTTTATGCCACAAACTTCGTGGTAACATCTCAAAAAATCCGTCCATTCCATCGTCGTCATCATCGTTGATAAAAGACGGATCCTGATTCACTTCAAACATCGTCTGTACGTCAGCTCCTATTCTGAGCATGGCTAATCCTCCACGGACAGGGTTGAAACCAACTCATCGAATATGGCCTGCAATCGCGACCAGACCCGCAGAAAAGTGGTTAGTTTTCTGGTTGGGACAAGGGTTAAATAACGCAGGCTAGTGTCTGCACCCATTTGTGCCGCCATTTCTGCCTCGTCATCAACAAGCTGGCGATGCACAGATCTCATCGCATCTTCCGTTTCGTGATCGCCAGTAAGGATGCACCGGTATCCGTTGTAGAAGCCGGTGATATTGGAGTCCTCAAAAAAATCCAGAGAACGTAATTCCCTTTGCAATATCTCTGCATGAAGCAGGAGTGTTTTGAAAGGTTCTGGAATGACAACCTCTGACTGGGCCGCTTCCAGGTAGAGTTTCAGGTTGGGGTGGAGCTCTTCGTAGACGCGATGTTCCAGGGTGGGTTCGCCGTCTTCAAAGTCCTCAGAAAACGACATAAAAAGCATGTCACCATGCTCATAAACCTCTAACGGATTAGATATCCCCAAACAGTATAATGGGGTGATCCTTCTCAAGATTGCCCCCGGTAGCAGGGGATCTATTTCCGCCAGTTTATCTATGGTTTTCCCGATACCGTAAACAACGGTTTGAGTTACGAATCCCACTATTGAAATAGGCTCTTCGGTTTTTGGATCCTCTTTAACCATCTCCAGACACATGCCTGGATCGCCAGAAAAACTCGGTAACCAATCCATGAGTTCTGCATAGCGTTCTTCATCAAAAGGCATGATGGTCAGAGTAGATTCATCGACTTCATCACAGGCATATTTGCGTGTGTACGGTTCAAATCCGTCAATGCTCGCTATCCCCGATGCGGGGACTTTCAGTTCAGCCAGTAGCGACAGGGCGTGATGATCCAGTTTTGTGGATGCTGGAAGCATGGCCACAGGCGTTTCAGGGCTCAATGTGAGCATGCTTATCTCCTTACCAAAATAAAGGGTTGATGGCGCTTGATGGCGGGGTGTAGTCCGTTTCTGCCGCAACTTCCGGTATGACGAACACGTACTTCTCCTGTTCAAGCGAAAAAAAACGCCGGCCCAAACTGGATCCGGCGGGCTCGTCTTGGAGAAGGCGCCGAAGCGCCTCCTCCCGTTTGCTGGGTTGATGGGAGGACATGGTGTTTATGCCCCCTTGGTTCCTGCGGCGCGTACAAATTCGTACACCACGGTATCCCCTTCAATCTGGGG
>Ga0315298_1009274_pt1 | contig 12221 bp, 5 predicted proteins | sample WHS_1_MG_FD_203077 | JGI IMG/M metagenome (GOLD analysis project Ga0315298, IMG submission 203077) | Extremophilic microbial mat communities from Washburn Hot Springs, YNP, Wyoming, USA - WHS_1_MG | ecosystem: Environmental > Aquatic > Thermal springs > Hot (42-90C) | place: USA: Wyoming... | reverse complement strand
CCATTCATCACTACGATCTGAAGTCCGACGCCACCAGTCCAAGGAAGGCGAGGCAACTGGTCGAGCAGTTGCGGCAGGCGGCCTTGGATCTGGCCATGTCGGAGGTTGGCCAGCTTGTGGAATTCTCGGGCACTGCCTGCCACTTCCAAAACACGCAGGACGAGTCGCTCCGTTGGCTTCTGGTCCAGGCTCGCCGGCTGATCCGCGTTGGCCAGGCGTACTATTTCGCGGTGCCCACGCGGCGGCTATTCGCCTTCTCAACCTGGTCCGGCAAGGGGTGTGAGGTGGCCAATTTCGGCTTGGCGGCTAACCCCAAGGCCATCGAAACCGAAAACGGGGAACTGGCCACGGACTTGAGGGGTTGGTCGTGGCAGTCGTTCTGCAAGACACAATACGCCAGCAACCCGGATGTCGCCGGGATTGCCAACTTCGTCCGCTGCCACGTCAGCGTGGTTAGTCTGCTTGACCGCGCCAAGGTGATGGGCATTCTGGAATCTGTCAAGGACGAGAGCCACTTCTGGGAGAAGCGGGACATCCAGGCCCTGGCGGAGACGGTAGGGCGGTGGAACCGGGAAATCGCCGCCTTGGTCGGGCAGTGGAAGGATCAGCTCGGCGGCGACTTCGCTGCTCCCATCGCTGAGTGCCGGAACTTCGAGCACCTGGAGGCGGACGGCGGAAGGCACGCGCGGCAGAATCACATGAAAGGCCGGCCCGATGATGGCCCGGGAGTTGATGGTCACCCGCCCTGAGCTGCGGGAGGCGCGAGGCGAGCTGCCGCAGCGCCCGAGAGGGGATTTTCTCAGCTACCGTGCCGATAGGAAGCCGTACCAGGCCCCGGCAACCTGCGGCCGCTTCTGGCCCGGCCGCCCAAGGAGGCCACTGGGTAGTAGCAGACGACGTCGCATTGCGCGAGGAGGCTGGCAGGTTGTTGAGGGATTACCAGGACCCTGGCATTTCGTGATTACCCAAGGTACCTACATACGATGGGGCCGTATTTCACCGATTTGTTTTCACTGCTCGACTCGCACGTCGTCATCCAGGCCGAGCTCGCGGAGCGCCGCCTTAATTTCGTCGACCCGATGTGGCGGCACACCGCCGTCGGGAGTCACATCGAAACTCACCTTTAGCTGGAGACTGCCGCCAGAGACGAATTTTGCCAGAACCTTCGTGTAGAAGTTCATCCACTTCTGCGGAGGCACCTCGCCGGTCCATCGGATGGTCTTCGCCATAGGCGCGGGCGGAGGCGGCGGTGGCGGCCCGGCGGCTTTCGTGATCGTGACCGTGGTTTGCGCGGACAGGCCTCCGGCGACCACCTCGATGAGGTACTCCCCCTCGTCCATTCCGGCCTTGAAGCCGCCTTTTTCATCTATCACGCCTCCCTTGGCGGACCAGGCCAAATCCGGCAAGGCCATGGGCCGACCATGCTGGTCAACGCCGCGGGCCTGGAAGGTAATGTGCTCACCCGGCTTCACTCTGGAATTCTGGGGCGAGATGGACACGGCGGTAAGCCTGGGCGGCTGGATGTGCTTCTTCGCCTCTTCGGCGGTGATAATAAAAGTCTCGTCGCCGATCTCGACCTCTTCCGTCGTCATCTCTGTCTGGAACCTGAATGGCTCGTAGCGACCATCCGGTCGTTTGCCCACATAGGCCAGAATGCCCTCGCGGACACCCCGCACAATGGTCTCTTTCACGGTGTCGGAATTCAAAAGGCGAGGAAACTCGGGAGACGCGAAGAACGCATCCCGCACGGCCTTGGTGCTCCATTCGGCAAACCCCGGCCATTTGCGCACGAGGAAGTTCGGACTGACGGTCGTCTGGACCTCGTCGTCCTCACGAAGGCGTCGCAGTATGACGCCGGTGAGCGATTCCTGGCCCGACTGCGAATGGATCAGCCCCAAGTCCACCCGTCGCAGCTCGTTGTCTTTGCCAAGAAGCAGGAGGTTCTTGTACGTTCGCCAGACTGCTTCCCGCACATCTCGTTTCGACCGGCGAAGGTGCTCGTCCAGTTGCCGCTTCTGGCTTTCCTCAATGTGCAGGTCGTCCTTCTCCGCGTCGATGGCCTCCCATGCTAGGGCCTTGCGGGCTTCCTCGCGCAAGGTCTGGGCGGACTCGGCGACGCACCAAATGATCGCGCTCTTGAAAGTTCGCCCGGATTTCCCGCACTCCCACGTCATCGACTTGGCCAATGCCCACGTCGTGGCCTCATCCTCCATTGAGTGTTCAGGCGCTAGAATCGCCAGCACAAGCGCCGGCCGGTCGGGGATGGCGTTGCTTCTCTCGGGGAAGAAGACGCGCTCGATGCCGGCTTCGGCCGTGAAGACCTTCTGAATCTCGGCCCGAATCCGTTCCTCAATAGCCTTATCGGAGATACTTGCCCGCCGGTCCGAGTACCGTTTTATCAGGTTTTCCGTCGTGCTGAACCGATAGCGGTTTCGCTCCACAGACAGGTAGTAACAGGTCTGGCCGAGCGTCTCCAGTACGGTCTCAACGTGGCCGATGTCGAGGTCCGGTTCACCGACCGCCAACCGGATTTCGGGCACCGTTGCCTCAGCTCGCATCTGGCCGCCATTGGACTCGAAGAAAACGGTCGTAGCCACCTTCCGGTGCAGGCGGGCCTTCTTGATCTGCTCCGTCGCTTCTCGGTCGAGACGTTCTGCGTGCGAGTCGCGCTTGCCACAGATGTCGGTGGTCACCGCTCCCTCCAATCTACTCTCGCCGAGCTGCTCCAATACGGCCGTGCGGAAGAACGGGTCCTCAAGGGGTGCGGTGCCGAGGCCGATGAGGGGGTCACGGTGAGCGCCCTTTAAACCTTCGCTGTACGCTTTGGAGACCCAAAGCGCCAGCAGCCGCAGAATCCCTCGCGTCTGCTGGAACCGCGGCAACTGCTGCCACTTTCGCTCGAAGACGGAGAGCACCACAGGATGGAACGGGTACGTCGCACGGAAAGCATCCCGCGCATTGTCCACCGGGAACCAGCCCGGAATCTGCGTGCGATGTTCCACGCACCAGTCAGCGAACGCGGCGATGGTCCTTTCCGCGTCCTTCGTCAGGCCGTCCCACTCGAACAGCCTCCGGCGGATGATCTCGGACGTCTCGGCCTCGGCCGACATGATGACCGCCTTGCCCAGGCGGTCGAGCATCTTCTTGAACCGGTCGTAATCCGCCTGGTCTTCCGCGCTCATCTCCAGTTCCGATGCGGGGATCGAGACAACGAGGACCACGCACTCCTGCCCCCGGGCCTCTTCCGACAGGTTATGCAAGAAATTGTAGAGCTGCGTTGCCAAGCCGCTCTTGCGATTCCGGCTGACATAGTTCATCAACTCGTCCATGAGGATGAGGCACGGCCCGTCCGTCGGCAGGAACGACCGGATGACCTCGCCCGATGGCGCGATCATCTTTTTGTCGTGCTCCGCAACGGTTTGGAAGCCTTTCTCGCCACCAAGCTGGAAAGCGAGATCGCCCCACGGCGTCTTGCGAAGCGGTGTGCCGTCCTTGCCGCCTCGGCCGGTGATGGAATCGAACTCTGTCCCCACGAAGACGCCGATATGCGCCTTGGGCATCTCGGTTACGCCGGCCCGCTCCAGGATGCGGCTGACGCCCGTCCAGGCCCTCGCCTGTTTGCCGGCGCGGGCAAGGTGATAGAGCAGCGTCAGGGCATGCGTCTTGCCGCCGCCGAACTGCGTAGTCATGTTGTAGACGGCCGATGTTTCGGTCCTGATGCCCGACAGCCGCCGCACCGCCTCCGCCGCCATGGCCAGCAGGCTCTTCGTGAGGTACGTCTTGGTGAAGAACCGCGCGGGGTCCTGATAGTCGGCATTGGCCCGCCCGTCGCGCACCTGGTCCAAGTGCACGGCGAACTCGGCTGCGTCCAGCGGCTTACCCTCCCGCAGGTCCTCCCGCGGGTCAATGACTTTGTACCAGGGTGGAAGACTGGCCATGCCGGTCATTCCCCTATCTTCTTCAGCGCACGCTCGATCACCTCGTCCGACAGGTACATGCCCGCACGCCGCAAGCGTTCCAAGAGCGGTCGCGCCCGGTCAACGATTCCGCGCCGTTTGGCGCCGAGCACCAGCGCAAGCGTTCCCCGCACGGGAATACCCAGCGCGGCCGCACAGCGGCGCGCGGCCTGGTCGTCGCAAATCACCTCGGTCCCCGGGTTCGCCCGCGCCCAAGCCAGAACGGCCGATTCTCCAGCCCCCAAATCCCAAGCGAGAATCGAAGCGGGAACCGCCGGGTCTTCGACCACCGTGAGCCAGTTCGCCTCGCGCATGGCCTGAACGGTCGGGTCGGCCGCGCCCCGGCGGAAAATCTCGTTGGCGACCGCGGCGGGCACAAGCACGCGGTCTCCCGCTACGCGCAGCAGATCGAACAGTCCGCCCCGGGCCAGAACGATCAGCGGCGACGCGTTGACGATCGGCGGCTCAGGCACGGTTCACTTCCTCGTCCAGGCTTTCCCAATCGACGGTAAACACGTCCACGCGGCGCTCGGCCAAAGCCAGGAGAAAATCCGTCCTGTCCAGGCCGGCAATCTCCGCGGCCCGCTCTTGGGAAATCTCGCCGCGGCTGTACCAGTAAATCGCCGCGGCCAGACGCATCTCCCGCGCAAACTCGGCCGGTGAACGCCGCAACGCGGCAAACGCCTCCTCGGGCACATCCACAGTGATCGCGGGCATGGCATATCTCCTCTCAATCGAACCGGTACCCAACTCCCTATGATACCATCCGGCGATACCATCCAGCGCCGGCCGCCTACAACCCCAGCCCTTTCTTCCGCGCCAGGACGCCATCGACCCAGCGCTTCTCGGCGCTCCCGGCCGGGTACAGGGCCGACAGGGCCTGCGCCAGCGTCCAGAACTTCCCGTCCCGGCCGACGCCTTCTTCCACTAGGAACCGCCGCAGGGCCTCGCTTCGCCCGGCGGCAAACAGGATCATCGCCTGGTGCACGCGGTCGAGCGTCGTCTGGCCGACCTTGGGTGCGCCCTTTTCGCCCCAGCCGGCCTCGGCTTCCGCCCGCTCGACCTCCTCGGCGAACGACAACTTCATCTGCTTGGCCTTCTTACGCCGCCCCGCGGCGGGGGCGTCGCCCCGGGCCCTGCCGAAGAGGTGGGCCGTCCGCTCCGAGACCGCCAGCAGCCGCGCCGTATCGCCTTCGACCGCCACGACACTGGTAAGGTTCTCCAGGTGCGCCCCGAGCCCCTGGGCGATCTTGCGGGCGGCGTCGAACTCCAATGCGTATCCGCCGTTGGGCTTCTTCTTGCGTCCGCCTTCCGGCTCCTCCTCGGCCGCCTCTTCCTCGTCCTCCTCGCGGGCTGCGCGGGTTTGGCCGTTGCCGGTGCTCAGGGTCCACAGCCACATGGCCGTCAGGCGGGCGTCTTCCTCGAAGCCGCTGGCGTCGGCTCCCTCGAAGACCATCCGCAGGGCTTCCTGCGAGACGGCAGCCCAGACCTGCTCCAGGTACTCGCGCAGGGAGACCTGCTCGCCGCTTGTTTTCTCCACGCGCGCGTAGCGGGAAAAGACCTCCAAGGCCGGCCCGAGACACGCGAAGATGGCATCGGCACCCACGATGCCTTCCCTAGCCAGGCGGGGCATCCACTGGTGGATGCGCTTGGGCAGTTCCGCCAAGACCTCGCGCCAGTCGCCGACCGACAACTCAGAAGTGAAAGGGCACAAGTCAGAAGTTATTGTTCCTCCCCTTTTCCGTTCTGCCTTGCTCTGTCGCGGCCGACAGACCAGGTGAACGGAACTCGCTAGAACAGCCGAATTCACGGCGCGAAAGCGGTGCGGATCCTCAGTGTCTATGGGCCAAGCGGCCGTTACGGTCCAGCCGGCGTTCACCAGGGCGCTGAGCAGCGCTTCCCACCCGGCCGTGCCCTTGTGGGCGAAGATGACCACGCACAGCCCATCCGGTCGCAGCACCCGCCGCGCATCGGCTAGGGCCGCCTGCATCGTCGCCTCAAAGTACACGCGGTCCTTGCTGGGTCCGCCCTCGGCCGGCGGGCCGGGATCAAAGATGCACTCCTCGGCCTTGGGCGACAGCTCGGTCCTGAACAGGTCGGCGTGAATCGTGCCCACGGCCCGTTTGAGCCAGACGTAGCAAAAATCCGATAGCGCCGCGTAGGGCACGGCATCGTAGTACGGCGGGTCGGTGACGACGTAGGCCACGGCGTCGTCCGGCAGCGGGACCCGCGTCGCGCTGGAGCGCTGGGCGATTCCAGTAGGCAACTCAGCGTGGACCGCCAGGTGAAGAAAAGCGACAACGCGCTGCATGAAAAAGTCCAGGCCCCTAAACTCCGGGGCCAGGATGGCGAGTTCGGCGAAGTCGGGGCGCATCGGCATTCCACTGCCCAAGAGGCCGGATCGGATTAGACCCCAACTGAACATCCACTGGCACTGTGCGCTGAGGTTTTGGGCCATGTTGCTCACCGCCAGCGCCAGGCACGTCGCCACCGCGTCGGCGAGCGACAAGTCAGAAGGCGGAAGGCAAAAGTCAGAAGTTGCCGCGGCAGCGCTTTTCCGCTCTGGCTTCTGACTTTTGCCTTCTGCCTTCCCGTCTGCCGTCTGCTTTCTGATTTCTGCCTTGATATTCTCGTGTACCTCGCGCACCAGTTCGCAGAACGTCCCGAGTGCCAGTGCCTGCCGCGGGAGATACAGGTCGGACCACTCCGCCATGCCGTATTTGTTGATGCGGTAGCCGAGGGTACCATCGGGTGGCGTCGGCTCGTGCGGCACGAAGGGCCAAGGGCCGGTGTGGGTTTTCTGGCGTTTTTCCAGGTCGCGGGCGGCCATTTCGGCGGCGTGGAGATCGTCGCCTGTGGGCAGGCGGAAGTGCCGCCCCCCGTGCTGGTCCAGCGTGATCACCGCGACCATGCGAGCGTCCTGTGTTCCGCCGCGCTTGGCACGCAACTGCTCGCGGACGCTCTTGTAGGGCGTGGTGTAGCCGCAGCAGGGACACGTGGCGGCAAAACGCCGGACGATAGGTGGCTGCACCTCACTTTCGGATCTCGCCCGAAAAACCTCGACCACCACTTCTGCCTTCTGCCTTTTGCCTTCTGCCTTGATGCCGCGGTATCGCAGCGCGACCAGGTTCTTGGGCTTCTTTGAGAGCCAGAGCATCCCCAGCAGTGGCACTTCGGCCCCGCAGCCCGGGCCTTCGCAGGTGATCGTGCGTGCCCAGATGTAGGCCAGCGGGATGTTGCCCTTCGAGTCTGCCGGGTAGTACGGCGCGAGACGCTTTCGGGCCTCTTCCAGGACCCACTTGCCCCACTTCTCCACGCCCTCGGCCAGCCGCCGGCCGTACTTGGGCAGGTATTCCAGGGCGACCTTGTTGATGAGGACGGCCACGGGGTTCAGGTCCCCTGCAAACGCCTGCGCCCCCACGCGCAGGGCCTCGAACGGAATCGACCCCGCCCCCGCGAACGGGTCGAGCACCAGCGGCGGACCGTCCGGGTGCGCCGCGGCCACCAAGGACCGCGCGGTACGGAGATAGTCCGGGTCAACGCCAGCGTCCCAAGCCGCAAAATCGGCGATGAAGTCCAGCAGCGCTCCCCGTAACTCGACCGGGTCATCGAGGATGGAAAGGTCTTTCTGAATCTTCACCACGCGGCTGAAGCCCTGGCTTCCGGCCTTGGATGCGTGCTGGCAGGCCCACTGGCGCATGAGATCCCGGGCTTGGCGGACGAAGTCCGTTGGGCAGTTCGGGTCGGCCGGGTCGGGCAGGAGCGTGGCCATGATGACCGCCCGGCAGGAGGCCAACGGCCGCGTGGCCCACCAGACGTGGATGCTGTGCAGGTGCCCCTTGCGGATGTTCTGGTCCTTCCGGGCGTGCTCCGAAATCGCCCGGATGGGCAGGTCAACTTCAATCAGTCTCTTGGGTTGCGTCATGCGTTTGCCTTTTCTTCTGCCGCGATGATGGCCGCTGCGTTGACCGAATAGTGCTCGACTTTGACGATGGGCTTCCAGCCCAGGCGCGCCGGGTTCCGAATTGCGTGGACCTCGGGCGCTGAGCCGCAGTTGAAGACCACGTAGAGCCAGTAGTCGTTGCCGAGCCGCTGGGCGGTCTTGTATTCGTTAGCGGTCAAGGCTACCTCGCCGATGGCGGCGCGGCCCTTGACCTCGATGAAGCGAACCTCCATGGCCGTGGCCGGGTCCTCGGGGTGCGGCCGGCGGGAGATGAGGTCGAAGCCGCGGCTCTGGGCCTCGACGCTTTCGACCTTGCGGCCTTGGGCTTCCTCATGGGCGATGACCGCCTGCACGGCGATCCGTTCGATCTCGTCATCCCGCACCATGGGGCGGATGTTGGGGCTGGTGCGGTCGGGGTGCGGCAGGACCCACGCGCAGCCGAGCCGCTGGAGGTCGCCAATGGCGCACTGGCATTCCTGGCCCAGTTCCGCGAGGCGGCGCTCGCGTCGGGCGTTGAGTTCCTCCAGCCGGTCCTCGCACTGCTTGATGCTGGCGGCCAGCCAAGACGGCGTGGTGCTGAGTTTGGCGGCTTGCTCGTGGAGGCTGGCAAAGGTCAGTTGCTGGCGATGGATGAGTTCGTTGAGGCTGATTTCGACATGGCGACGAATCGTCTGGACTTCGCGGCGGCGCTCGGTGGCTACCTCGTCCAGGAATTGCCTCAGGCACTGTTCGACCAGCGCGTGTTCCCGCTGCTCAGGACTTGGCAAACTGTCGGAGGGCGGAGCGGTCGTCCCCTTGGGCGATGGAGTCAGTTCCAGGAAGATCGTTGGCTGCTTGACGACCATCTGCCCGTTGGGAAGCGACTGTACCACAAAGAGCCGGCGGTGGAGTTCATTGCCGCGCCCGTCCTTGACGGAAGCGGAGAACACGTCGAGGTGATAGGGCACGCTGGTGTGGAGGTCGTAGAAGACGGTGCCTCGCATCAGGCCGTCTCGAACCTGCTCCCAGAGGCTCTGGCGAACGGTTTCAAACAATGGGTGGCCAGGCGTTACCCATTCGCACGTCGGGTCCTTGGCGAGCAGCGCCTTATCGAAGACGATCTGTTTGTATTCCTTTCCGAGCCGGCCGAAGCGCGGCTCCAGCCGGTCGCCCATCGGCCACAGATGCCGCGGCACGCGTCCGATACGATACGTGTGGCTGCCTGGGTGTGTTTCCTTGGGCACAAGACCCACCACAGGAGCCGCTTGGGTAAAGAACTCCTCGACCACCTCGGGCACCAGGCGACGCTCGCGGGCCTCGGCGGACTTGCCGACGATGGCCGCGAGGTTCAATTCCTTCTTGGCGAGGCCCTCGAGGGTCGAATCGGTGATGCGGCGGAAGCGGTCGGCGTCCACCTCCTGGACGATGCGGGCCTTGATGCTCTCCTCGGTCTGGTTGTGGAGGTACATGTCTCGGATCATTTTCTCGAGCTGGTTGGCCGGGAAGACATCTCCGAGGACGTTGAAGATCCTGCCGGTCCGCTGCGGGTCAAGGTCCCTCTCGATCTGCTCAAGTCGCTCAAAGAGCTTCTCGAACACGCGACCCTCGCGGGTGTTGGTGGCGACGAAGTTCAGGATGAGGCAGTCTTTCTCCTGCCCATAGCGGTGTATGCGGCCCATCCGCTGTTCAAGTCGAACGGGGTTCCACGGGATGTCGTAGTTGATCATGAACCAGCAGAACTGGAGGTTGATGCCTTCGCCGGCGGCCTCCGTGGCGACCATGACCTGGGCCGACTCGCGGAACTCCCGCTCGGCCCAGAGGCGCGTGCCGGGGGTATCGCGATCGCCGATCTTCATGCCGCCGTGGATTTGCGTGACACTCAGGCCCCACTGCGTGAGCCTGTCGACGAGGTAATCAAGCGTATCTTTATGCTCCGTGAAAACGAGCAGCTTCATTGATGGGTCTTGAAACACGCCTTGTTCGGAAAGGACCTCTCGCAGCCGGTTGAGCTTGGTCTGAATTTCTCGCTGTTCAAGCACACGGGCCTGGTCGATAAGCCTGGTCAGTTGGAGGATTTCCTCGCGGAGCGCGACTGGATCGACGGAGGCCACCACATCCTCCAGTTCGGCAAGAATCTCCTGCTGCTCGTCCTCAGGCAGGTCGTCGAAATCCTCAGGGAGCTTCCTGGCGATCTGTTCCCGGCGGTACGCCTGCGGGTCATCGAGAATCTTCTGCCGTTTGTCGCGCATGCGTTCCAGACTGCGGCGAGCCGCGTAGACGCTCGAGGCAAGCCGGCGTTGAAGCATCGCCATCGTGAACCCGACGGCACGCCCCGTGACCGCGTCCGCCGCATGGGCCTTGATGGACTGGTCCTCGACGTAACGTGTCAGCGCGTCATAGAAGTCCCACTCGTCGCTGTCGATCTGAAAGGGGACGGTCTGAACTGTTCGTTTAGTGAACAACTTCTTGACCTGCCCCGTGTCGGGGTCCGGGAAGGTCACGAGCGCTTCCTTTGTGCGCCGGAGGTAGAACGGGGCGGAGTTCCGCTGCATGGCATCTTCGAGGCTCTTCACGTCTCCGTACACATCAGCGTCAAGGAGCCGTAAGAAGAGGCAGAAGTGCTCAGGGTCCCCCTTGTGCGGCGTCGCCGTCATGAGCAGGTAGTGATCGGTCTTGCCGGAGAGCACCTCGCCCAACTCGTAGGCCAAGGTCTTATGGTCCGGGCTGGAGGCGCTCATCTTGTGTGCCTCATCGACGACGATGAGGTCCCACGTGCTCCGAAGCAGGCTTTCGCGCGCGTCCTCGATGCGGGAGACCCAGAAGACGGAGGTGATGACCTGACTCTTGTCCTGCCAAGGGTTGGTCCCGTAGTTGGCCCGGAGAACGCCGCCGCTGACAATCTCGAAGGTCTCGCGGAACTTGTCCTTCATCTCGCGTTGCCACTGGAACGTCAGATTCGCGGGCGTGATGATCAGCACGCGCTTGACCAACCCGCGAATTTTCAACTCCTTGAGCAGCAGCCCCGCCATAATGGTTTTCCCCGCGCCGGGGTCGTCCGCCAGAAGGAAGCGGATGCGGGGAAGCCGGATGAAGTAGTCGTAAACGGCCTCCAACTGATGAGGCAGCGGGTCCACGCGAGCGATGGAGAGCGAGAAGTATGGGTCATACTCATACGCCAAGGCAAGCCGCAGGGCCTCCACCCCCAAGCGGAAATGGAGGGGGTCACCGTCAAATGGAGGCTGTTCGGGGCTGACCTTCAGGGACGCCAGTTGATCCGCATCCAGGATGGGTTCATACACCCGACCGGAGTCGAGTCCTTTACCGACCAGTTTGACCGCCGCTCCGAGCGGCGTGCAGACGATCACTTGGACGGGCTCGGGGAAAACAGGCCCGGTCACGATTGATCCTGGGTTTGGAATGGGCATGCTCACTGTTTATCTCCCCCGATACCGCCCCTCGGCGGCCTGCGCGACTTGCCCAGCCACTCATGCACAGCTTCTCGATGGAACCGCCAATGGCGACCGACCTTCTGGCTGGGCAGCCTGCCCTCCTGGGCGAGCTTGTACAGCGTCGACTTGGCGATCTTCAGGTAGGCTGACAGTTCGTCGATAGTAAAGACTTGTCGTCCTGCCGGTCTTTCATGGAGTCGCCTCGGCCTGAAGGGCGTAAGAAAGCACTACCCCCACCTCGCAACGTCGAACCACGCTACCAGATGCTCTCGGTTGTTGTCAACCGCTAGTACCTCTGTCGGCGGGTGCTTGTATCGGCAGCAAGGTACGCCGATTGAGCGGTAGCGAAAAACGGTCAGTCTCAGGAAGTGTCGGCCTGACGCCTCGTTTCCCCCGAGCGAGATATCCCCAACACCGCGCGCTCCAGGCGTTCCGTCACCCAACGATGGTGATGGCTTCTCACCGAGGGCGAGGCCAGACCGCCGCGGCGTTCCGCCTATCGCCAGCCGCGCCGAGCGGCTGCTCGGCTTTAACGTTGACGACCTTGCAGAAAATCGACACAGGTACAGGCCCCCAGCAGATTGGCGGGCGCACAGCCGCACCTGCATCCTGCGATGCTTCCCATGGTGCTCTCGTTCTGGCCCGCCGTGCGCGCCAGGGTGTCATACTACTTGCCGGCCGTTGCATCGGTCGGCACCAATCTGCAACGAAGCCGGGACCGAAAGGCGGGCCGGGCTTCGGCTTCCAGGGCCGACGGAAGCGGCCAAGTAGACTAGAGTTTGGGGCGTGGAAAGCAAGACGCCGCAAGCGGTTACGGCTTGCGGCGTATGGGGTTAGGGCGAGGTAACAAGAAGCGTCCCCGACAGGACTCGAACCTGTAACCTTCGGCTCCGG
>Ga0315298_1009273_pt1 | contig 12222 bp, 8 predicted proteins | sample WHS_1_MG_FD_203077 | JGI IMG/M metagenome (GOLD analysis project Ga0315298, IMG submission 203077) | Extremophilic microbial mat communities from Washburn Hot Springs, YNP, Wyoming, USA - WHS_1_MG | ecosystem: Environmental > Aquatic > Thermal springs > Hot (42-90C) | place: USA: Wyoming... | reverse complement strand
CGCCGAAGTTCAAATCGGTTACGGCCATCTCTTCCCGCAACTCCTGTTCTTACACCAACTTCCGGAAAGATGCCGGAAGTTCAACCGGACACTACTGGTGACAGTCACCTATTTGCCGCGGCTGCTTGGTGTTCTTCCCTTCCGCTTTCGGGGCCTGCCGACCGGCAGAGGCCTGAGACGCCGGCCCATCTTGGCCTCAATCTTGCTCAGCCAGCTATCGCTGCCCAGCGGCCGGCCTCGGAACAGGTGACAGCGAACAACCGTCACCGTTTGCGGGTCCTGCGGCTCGTCTAGTACCTCCGCCCATGCCGGGGGCCGACGCTCGCGCCAGCTGCGCAAGTCCACCAGCCCCCGTTCGTCCTGACCTGTCACATGAGCAACCGCGCTGGAATGCTCGTAACGGCACGCCTTGCGCAGGATCCCTGCACGGACCGGGTTGCGCTCCACATACGCCATGGCGGTCCAGAAGTGGTCGTCGTCCAGCGGACAGGAATAGAAGCGGCTCTGCCACAGATGGCCACTGCGGCGATGCAAACGGTTGACGTACTGGCTGTAGCACCAGTGGGTCCGGCCGATGGCCTGGGCCAGCGCGCTCTGGCTGGCCGGTGTGACGATCAAGTGGACATGGTTGGTCATCAGACAGTAGCCGTCGATGGTCAGGCCGAAACGGCCGGCCTGCTCGCGCAGGATCTGAAGGTAGGTCGTATAGTCATCGCGGACAAAGAAGATATCCTGGCGGTTGTTGCCGCGCTGCGTAACGTGATGGGGGCAGTCGGGCACGACGATCCTGGCCAAGCGTGGCATGGGCAAGACCTCCTGCGCAACGGCAAAATAGGTGACAGCCACCTATTTCGCAATCGGACCTTCCGCAGGTCCGGATTGGGCACGTATCGTACTTGTTGAAGATCACAGGGACAATGGGAGACAGTAAATAGGTGGCTGTCACCTATTTCGTCCTGCCGAACGCAGCGCCGCCGCTGGAACCGGCAGGCACATCCGCTCGATCGTCACCGCGCTGCCGGTCTCGCTGTCGGCCGTGATCGTCGCCCCGCACAGCTTCACGTCGTTTTCGGCCACCTCAAACTCCGTGGGGATCGCCGTCGTCATCACGCTGAGCACCCGCTGCACGTCCCGGCCCAGGATCGATTCGTACGGCCCCGTCATGCCCAGGTCGGTGATGTACGCCGTCCCCTTGGGGAGGATCCGCTCATCCGCCGTCGCCACGTGCGTGTGCGTGCCGACCACCGCCGTTACCTGTCCGTCCAGGTACCACCCCATCGCGATCTTCTCGCTGGTCGCCTCGGCGTGCATGTCCACGATCACCAGCCGGATGTCCGGCGGGATTCTGTCCAGCACCCGCCTGACCGCATGAAACGGGCAGTCCGCCATCGTCTTCATGTACAGCCGACCCAACAGCGAGACCACCGCCACGCCCGGACCGCCCTGCGGCGGCCGGTAAATCGCCATCTCCCTGCCGATCGACTCGGGCGGCAGGTTGGCCGGCCGGCAAATCCGCTCCGACCGCTCCAGCACCGGCAGGATCTCTTTGCGCCGGTAGATGTGGTCGCCCATCGTGATCAAATGCGCCCCGTAGCGCATGATCTTGTCGTACAACTGCGGGTTGAGCCCCGAACCGCTGGCGGTGTTTTCCGCGTTGACCAGAAAGCAGTGGACGCTCTGCTCGGCCGCCATCTTGGGTAGCCAGTACGCCAAGGCCTCGCGGCCCGGCCGGCCCACCACGTCCCGATGCAGACAATCTTGACCAGCATCCCGAGTCTTTCCAGTCACGCAGCCCGCAGCCAAGAGGCCGCAAGAACCCATCGCGCGTTGCCGGGCCCTCCGTCGCCTTTGTCAACCGACGGCGGCCCCCTGTCAACGAACGTCTTACCGTGCGTACTCCACGGCCCGGACCTCCCGGAGCACGGTGACCTTCACCTCGCCGGGGTACGTCATCTCCTGCTCGATCTTCTTGGCGATGTCCCGTGCCAGCTTCACCGATGCCTTGTCGTCCAGCCGGTTGGCATCCACGATTACCCGCACCTCGCGGCCGGCCTGGATCGCATACGCCTTGCGAACCCCGTTGAAGCCCACCGCCAGCTCTTCCAACTGCTCCAGCCGGCGGGTATATCGCTCCAGAGACTCGCGCCGGCCGCCCGGGCGGCTCGCGCTGATCGCATCGGCCGCCGCGACCAGCGGCGTGTACGGGAAGCGGGCCAACAGGTCCCCGTGGTGCCCGGTGATCGCCTCGATGACCTCGGCCGGCTCATTGAACCGCTTGCACAGCTCAGCCCCGATCTGCGGGTGGCTTCCCTCAACCTCGTGGTCGACCGCCTTGCCGATGTCGTGCAGCAGACCGCACCGCCGCGCCAATGTCCCGTCCAGCCCCAGCTCGTCCGCCATGACTTGACACAGGTAGGCCACCTCGATCGAGTGCTGGAGCACGTTCTGGCCGTAACTCGTACGGAAGTGCAGCCGGCCCAACAGTTCCAGCTCCTTACGATGCAGGTTGTGAATGTTCGCCTGCAAGGCCGCCTTCTTGCCGACGTCCAGGATCTGACGGTCGACCTCCCGCTGCGTCTCGGCCACGATCTCCTCGATACGGGCCGGATGGATGCGGCCGTCCTGAATGAGACGTTCCATCGACATGCGGGCGACTTCCCGTCGGACCGGGTCGAAACCGCTGACCACGATCACGCCCGGGGTATCGTCCACGATCACGTCCACGCCGGTCGCCTTCTCAAAGGCGCGGATGTTGCGGCCTTCACGGCCAATCACACGGCCTTTCATGTCGTCCGAGGGGATCTCGACGGTGCTGACGGTACCCTCGCACGTCTGTTCGGCCGCATATCGCTGAATCGCCTGAATGATGACGTTGCGAGCCTTGTCGTCGGCGGTCTCCTTGGCCTCCGCCAGCCGCTTTTCGATCAGCTCGGCGGTTTCCTGCTCCATCTCGCGATCAAGACGCTTCAGCAGCAATTCGCGGGCCTCATCCATGTTCATGCCCGTGATCCGCAACAGCGTGTCGCGCTGCTCGGCCAACACCTGGTCCAGGTGGGCTTGCTTGGCCTGAAGCGTGCGTTCGCTCTGCTCAATCTCCTTTGCCTTGGTTCTCAGGTCGCGTTCCTTGTTGGCCACCTCCTCGAGTTTGCGATCCAGCAGGTCCTCCCGCTTGGACAGCCTTCGTTCCAGGTCCTTCAGCTCATTTCGGGTGTTTGCGGACTCCCTCTCGAAGTCTTCCCGACGCTTGAGGTACTCTTCCTTGGCATCTACCTTGGCCTGCTGAAGGGTTTGATCTGCCCGCTGCCTGGCCTCGTCGATGATCCGTTCGGCCTCCCGTCTGGCCGCCAACCGAGTGCCCTTGTTCAGAATGGTGTATATCGCAATGCATCCACCGACCCCGACCAAGAACCCCAGCAGGCCGACGAGCGACCCCTCGAACAGCCCCACCGACAAGACCGCAACGGCTAGTGCGTGCGGTCCCATGTTCATACCTTCTTTCTGGCAATACGGCTGTTTGAACCCGTGCCACAGTTACAGTTCCCTTAGGGTGCCGCTGGGGCTTACAGCCGTACGATCCGCTGCGGGCGGGACATGCAAAGGGGGCGCGGAAGGTCAGGGCTCGAGGCGTGACTTCCTGAAACCGGTCACTCGGGGTGGCTGGAACAACGCTGTGCTGGAGAAACTACGGAATATTCTGGTGCCAACGCGGTATTTCCTACCGCCGGCCAATCAACCATCTACCTATGTGCCCTTCGATCACCAGATACTCTCTTGATGGCATTACCGCATTTCATAGCCGGCCGACCCACATGCAGCCGGGTTGCACAGTTAGACCCTACTCGAACCCGGAGAACAAGACGGAAAAAAACCGTTCCTGACGTCTCCTAACCGACCTTTCGTTCTGCCCTCATTTCTACGCGGTCTGAGGCGGCCCTGCCGCCCACAGCCCGGTCAGATTGGTTGCATCTCCCGCATTGAGTGCGGATCCGTCTGCAAAACACCAACGTCACCGATGTATCAAATATATCGGTAACTCGTACTGGCCGTCAAGGCCCTCTGGCCCAATAGTGCCAACAGACGTAGGATTGGGAGACGTTTACCCGGCAGTTGGAGGCCTATATGCGAAGCATTCGGCAATTGTTGCCTGGGTTGTCCGTTACGGCCGGAACTCTGTTGTTGGGTTTTTCATCGACCGCAGCTCAACCGTCCGGGGCAATCCCTCAGGCCATTCGCGATATTCGCGCCGTGGCCAATCCTGCGAAGTCCGCTCCAGGCCAAGAGTTTACAGTCGTGGTCGACCTGATGGTGGAGGAGGGGATGCACATACAGGCGGCCAAGCCTTTGCAGGAATTCCTGATCGGAACGCGACTGGAGGCCGAGCCCGTCGAGGGGATTGACTGGAAGCAAGCCCGCTACCCTGCGCCCCATGAGCGGGTGGATCCCGTCTTCGGGACGCTTGCGGAGTATAGCGGCAACGTCCGGATCGAGCTGCCCGGGGTTGTCCAAACGGATGCCAAGCCGGGGCCGCGTCCTATAAAACTCAGCCTCAGATACCAGGCGTGTACTGACCAAGGGGCCTGCTATCCTCCGAAAACCGTCCCTATCGAAGCGATACTGACCATCATCGCCCCCTCGACCGGGGGCGCGCGAATCTCCCCTGCATCAGCTGCGGCGGTGGGCGGGGCCGGACCCGGTGCTGCCGCTTCGGCCCCCGCGCCCACCGACTCCCTGCCTGGAGCCCTCGGAAGCGGCGCGCTCCCGACCGATGCCGGTGCGGGATCGGCCGCGGCTCCGGGAGGTGCCCGGCCAGCCGCAAAGGCCGTTGAAACACCCATAGGCGTTCGACTGCCGTGGGAGCCGTTCAGCGGCGCGCGACTGGCTGAACTTACCGTCGCGGGCAGGACCGTCCTGATCGACTTTACGGCCGATTGGTGCCCCAACTGCAAGCTGAACGAGCTGATTGCCTTGAACGCGCGGCAGACCGCCGAACTGGTCGAGCGAAACGGGGTCGTGCCGCTACTGGCCGACTTTACGCGCGAGGATCCGCAGATCCGCGACTGGCTGGGCAAGTTCCGCAGCGTCAGCGTGCCGCTGACCGTGATCGTGCCGGGCGCAAGGCCGACCGAGCCGATCCTGCTGCGCGATACCTACCGCCAGGCGACGCTGCTGGACGCCCTGAGGCGGGCGGGACCGTCCGTCGAGGCGGGCGAGGTGCCGGCCGGGGAGCGGGTGGCGCTGACACTGGAGACGCCGCTGACGATTTCGGAGGCGGGGGGCTCGACCTGGTGGTACCTGCTGGCGGGGTTGGTGGGCGGGTTCATTCTGAACTTCATGCCGTGCGTGCTGCCGGTGATCAGCATCAAGGTGCTCAGCCTGCTGGGGCAGGCGGGCGAGTCACGGCGGCGGGTGTTCGGGCTGGGGCTGAGCTTCGCCGCCGGGATGATCGCGTTGTTCCTGGCACTCGGGCTCCTGGTGACGGTGGCCGGTCAGACGTGGGGGGCGCTGTTTCAGTCGGCGGCCTTCCTGGTGGTGATGTTGGGGATCATCGTGGCGATGGCGTGCAGTCTGTTCGGGGCATTCACACTGTCGGTGCCGGGGGCCGTGGGGGAGGCGGATGCCGCCATCGAGAGCGAGGGCTACATCGGGTCGTTCGGCAAGGGGGTGCTGGCGGTGCTGCTGGGCACGCCGTGCAGCGGGCCGTTTCTGGGGTCGGCGCTGGCGTGGGCGGCGGCGAAGTCGGCGGGCGGTCAACCGGCGGTCGGGATGCTCGTGTTCCTGGCGATGGGTGTGGGGATGGCGTTTCCGTTCGTGGTGCTGGCGGCGCGGCCGGGGTGGATGCGGTACCTGCCGCGGCCGGGTGCCTGGATGGAGACGTTCAAGGAGGCGATGGGGTTCCTGCTGCTGCTGACGGCGGTGTACATCGTTTACCTGCTTCAGGACCGCGTGCTGGCGGCGATTCTGTACTCGCTGGGCATTGCGTTCGCGGCGTGGCTATACGGGAAGCTAGTGCGGCCGGGCCGCTCGCCCGGCGCGAACTGGGTGGGGCGAGGGACCGTCGCCGCTCTGGGCGCGCTCCTGTTGTGGATGGTTCTGTAGCGCACGAGCAAGGACGTATCGAAGAGGATCATGCCACCGTCCGGGGCCTACGGCCGCAGCTTGAAGTCGTCGAAGCAGGTCAGGCTGTCGGCCTTGGTCCAGAGTCCGACGCGGCCGGGCTCGCTGAAGGTCTGGTCCTCGGCCTGGATGACTCGCCGGCCGTCGTAGGAGACATCGAACCGCGGGCCCTCAGCCTGAATCTCGAGGGTGTGCCACTGTCGGGCGGTCACTTCGAGGTCGGCGGTGGCCAGTTGAGTCCGCTTGCCCTCCTGGACCTTGTAGAACCGGACGTTGCCCTCCAGGGCGTTGGCGCGGGTGACGTAGTAATTGTTCCTATCGTGGTAACGAACAACAATCCCGGCAGCCTGATCGACTTGGCCGGTCATCGCCTTGAAGCGAACACTGACCGCAACGTCCCGACCGACGAAGTCGTCATAGATACAGAGCGGATAGCGGCCCCGGGTCGGGTCGGTGCTGAGTTGGGCGAGGACGCGCCCGCGGCCGGCGTCTTGCGGGTCGCGCGTGACCAGCCAGACAGGCGTTCCGCCCTCGTGGGTCTGGTCGACCGAGAAATGGCGAGGGGGCTTGTCGAGATCCATTCGGTCGAACGTGACCACGTGCCGCCACGGCCGGCCAGGAGCGCCTGCGGCGGATCCGCGGCGCGAGCTGCAACCGGCCAGGAAGACCATGGCGACGCACGAAGCCAGGCAAAGCGGTGTTGCTAACCTGAACATGGCGGCTCCTTTGCGAATCTTTTTTCTCGGACGCACCATTAACCAATATCTGCTATCGAGATTCAAGCATGCGCGAGTAAGTCGGCGACGAAAACTCGTCGCAAGTATATGACTTGCACGTGTTGACAGCCATGGCTGGTCGCATAGAATGCGTGTCAGATGGGGCTAGCGGGGGTATCGAGGAACCGGTCCTCAACCGCTGGTAAACTCGGGGCGTGGATCCGAGTTTCAGTCGCAGTCAACACCAAAGTTCTATCGTATGGTCGCAGGAGTTTCTGGAGCCTTTCGCTGAAACCCGTCAGACGGGAACGATGGGAGTTGTACTGCTGCAATCCTAGCTGCAAGCCGTAACTTTTTCGCGAGGAGCCGAAGCGTGGCTACTGGTACTGTCAAGTGGTTCAATGACGCCAAGGGGTACGGATTCATCACGACCGAGAACGGCACCGATGCGTTCGTGCACTACGGCGACATTCTGGGTGAGGGGTTCAAGTCGTTGGCCGAAGGGGATCAGGTGGAATTTGAACTGTCACAGGGTCCGAAGGGTCCGAAGGCTGTAAAGGTTCGCAAAATCTAGCGAGCCCGATTCGCAACAAGTTTTCGTGGACGCCGCGCGTCGGCGCGGCGTTTTTTTGCGCGCAGGTCCGTGCGGCCCCGCCGCCGCAACGACGTTCACCGCCGAGACGCAAAGGTTGCAGAGACAACAACGACAGCAATGACATCCACCGCCGAGACGCCGAGGTTGCCAAGACAGCAAGCAAGAAGACGGGATCTGGCATGGCGCGGCCCGCGGCCGCAAACGAACGCCAACCACGTTCCGGCCCGAAGGGCCGTGGCAGGGGAGGGGCGCGGCACGGGCTTGGCCGGGAACCTGAACATGTACCGGGCAGACTCATGCCGGGCCGAGAAGAGGCCGCACGATGATTGCACCGGGCCGCCGCGCATTACGCCGGACCTTGCCCGCTCAGGCCCGCCGCATAAGCTTGAAGCATGGTCAGCAGCATCTGCCCCGCCTGGCCCTCGGGCAAAGGCAGCTTCAGGTAAGCGCGTCCCGTGGATGCGTCCTTACCGATCAGCGACTCCTGCCCGCCTGCCTCGCCGGACTGCCGCAGCGCCTGACCCAGTTGAGTCAGGAACGACGCCCCGGCCGACAGGACATCGGCGAGCGTTTGGCTCGACAGGGCCGGCGCTTGCCGCACCTGGCCGGCCTGGGAACCGGCGACTCGCGCAAAGACCGGCTGCGCCGCCCCAACCTGCCGCGGCGGCAGGACCTCTTGTGGCTCGGCGGGTGCCTTGCCGGCACGCCCATTGCCGCCGGGCTCGTCCTCGGGTACGGCAGCAGGAATCGTCTCGGATGCCCGCTCCACCGACTCCATGAACTGCTTGAGGCGCGTACCGCCCAGGAAAACTTCGCTCTTGCCGCCGTCGAGGACCCCGGTGAATACGGAACGCTTGAAGGACAGCAGGTTGAGCATTCCCTCCTCAATGGTCCCTTGGGCAATGAAATGCACCACGCGGACCGGCCGATGCTGGCCGAGCCGGTGCACCCGCCCGATCCGCTGCTCGAGCACGGCCGGGTTCCACGGCAGGTCCATGTTGGCGACCACGCTGGCGTGCTGGAGATTCAGGCCGACCCCGCCGGCGTCGGTGGACAGGAACAGCCGGCAGGCCGGATCCTGGCGGAAGCGATCGACAAGGTCTTTTCGCTTCGGCCCCGGCACGCCGCCGTGGAACAGCACGTGCCCCAGCCGCCGGCGTTCCAGCCGCCGCGCGAGCAGCTCGTGCATCCGAACCCACTGGCTGAAGACGACGACCTTGGACTCCGCGTCCTCCAGAATCTCGTCCAGCAGCGTCATCAGCTCGTCGGCCTTGCGGCCGTGGTCGGTCTGGCCGTCGAGCAGGTACGTGCTGTCGCAGGACATCCGCATGTTCTGCAAGGCGGCGGTCAGCCGTCTCTGGTCGATCTCGGACAGGTAGCCGTATCGCCGCCACTTGGCCACGATTTTCGCGACGATCTCGCGGTTTTCCTCGTGATGGTCCATCTGCTGCTGCGTCATGGGGACGAAGAACCGCTTCTCCATGCGTTCGGGCAGCTCCTTGAGCACGGCGTCCTTGGTCCGGCGAACGAGGATAGGCGCGAGAGTGCGGGCCACCTGGTCCAGCTGGCGATATCCGACGACCCGCCCCGTCTCATCCGTGTGCTGGTGCGTTGCCAGGAAGCGGAACATCGGCCCCAGGCGGTACCGGTCGACGAACTCGACGATCGAGTGGAGTTCCTCCAGGCGGTTCTCCAGCGGCGTACCGGTCAGGACTAGCGCGTACTCCGAGTCCAGACGCTTGACCGTCTGCGCCGCCCGCGTCTTCCAGTTCTTGATGCGTTGGGCCTCATCCAGGATGATCAAGTCCGGCCGGCACCGGCGGACGGCGTCCAGGTCTCGGTGGACGACGTCGTAGTTGACGATCTTGTAGAACCCCTCGGCCGCATAGCCGCGCTGGCGGGAGGCGGTCAGCCCCTCGACCACCACGGCTGAGCGGTCGGTGAACTTTTCGATCTCCCGCTTCCACTGATGCTTGAGGGAGGTGGGGCAAATGACCAGCACGCGTTGGATCTGGGCGCAGCGGGCGAGGATCTCGACCGCGGCAATGGCCTGGATCGTCTTGCCGAGCCCCATGTCATCGGCGATGAGGCACCGCCCGGCCCTGGCGGCGAACAGCGCGCCCTCACGCTGGTAAGGGTACAGCGGCACCTTCAGCAGGGAGTCGAAGGCCTTGCTGTGGATGCCCTGGGGGAAGGCGGCCTCAATCCTGCGGCACAGTTCCTGCCGGTCTCTCGCCTGCGATACGAAGGCCAAGGCGTCGTCGTAGCAGCGGACCTCATGCCCGTTGGCGGAGACCTTTTCCAGAAATACGTGAAATCGCGGCAACGCCCCGGGGCGAAGGACACCGTCTTCACCGAAGTACTGCGCCGCCAGATTGCGGACGTGCGAAGGACATTCCACCGCCGGACGGAAGACCACGTCCCGCCGGGCCCCGTACCGCAGGTACACCTCGCTGTAGGGCGGTCGGAAGCCCCGGGCCAGGGCCGTCTTGCCGCCGCGTTGGCGGCGCAGCCTGGCCAGCGTAAACTCGATGTGCTTGCACGTACCGAGGGTGTTGACGGCGAAATCCGGGCACGAACAGAAGTTCACCCCCAGCGCGTTGCCGCGGATCGCCACCCGGTACACCCGCCGCGTCTGCGGGTTGGTGACCTCGAATTCCGAGAAGATCGGGTGGCCCCCGACGTTGCGGATTTTGAATTTCTGCTCGGCCGCGAATTGCCGCCGCAAGGCAATCTGCCAGGCCTCCAGCGACAGATCTTCAGGCTTGCGAAGGCGTGAGAGCTGTCGTGGCCGCGTCGCGGCTGCCGTGTGACGAGTCATGGGGTTTCTCCCGCCCGACCTGCGGGCCTCCTGTCCCAGGAAGTGACGATACCTTGTTCGAGTTTCGCCTGCCAATTCTGTCAAACACCCTCAGCCCGCCGACGTCAAGTCCTTCCGGCACAGCTACCACCCCAGATCCTTGCACACGTGTTTGTTTCGGGCGATCTGGCGGCGGACCTGGGCGGCCAGGACGCGCTTCTCCACGCCGGCCGGGTCCCAATCGCGAAAGAGTCTGGCACGCATCTGCAGCAAGATCGACAGATACCGCGGATCGGTCGCCAGATCGGTCATCTCGTACGGGTCCGCCTCCAGATCGTACAGACGCTCGTCGGCCGTGTGGTTGTAGACGTACTTGTACTCACCGACGCGGATGCACGCCCGCGGGTGGTTCCAGCCCTCACCTTCAAACTCGCAGAAGACCTCGCTGCCGGCGAAGTCCTGCGGTCGGCCCTCCAGCAGCGGCACCAACGAATGGCCGTCGACGGTCAGCGGCGGCGGCAGGCTGACCCCGGCGATCTCCAGGAATGTCGGGTACAGGTCCACGAGCGATACCGGCGTATCGATACGGGCGCCCTGCGGGTAGTGCCCCGGCCAGGAGACGATCAGCGGGGCCCGGATGCTCGACTCCAGCAGCGTGACCTTGTTCCACATCCCGTGCTCGCCCGCCATCTCCCCGTGATCGGAGAAGTAGAACACCACCGTGTTCGCGTCGAGTCCGCCCTCGGCCAGGCAATCGAGGATCCGGCCGGCGTACTCGTCGAACTCCGTGATCAGAGAGAAGTACACCTCCCGCCCGTGGCGGATCGCCTCCTCGCTGGCCCGCTGCATGTTGCCGTGCCAGTGGAGGATCCATTGGTCGCACGCATCTCGCCCCTCGCCGCGGATGTTGAACGGCAGGTCGCCCTTGCCGCGATAGCGTTCGACGATGTCCGCCCGCCCGCGAAGCGGCGGGTGCGGCAGCACGAAGGATGCGCAGATCGCCCACGGCCGGCCATCCTTGTCGGTCGCCTTCTCGCGGAGCATCTTGCACGTGACGTCGAGGACCTCCAGGTCCTTCTGGAAGATCTTGAGGCGTTCGGGGCTGTCGGGTCCGGCATTCAGCAGGGCCCGGGTCGGGTCGAAGGTCTGCGGGTTGACGCTCGAATACGGCAGCGGGTCCGTCCAGACGTGACTGGTGCGCAGACCCCAGGAATAGAAGTGCTCGCCGGCCTCGCTGCCTTCCAGGACCGGGCGGCGATCGAAGCCGTACATCTTCTGGTAGCCGTTGAAGTGCATCTTGCCCACCAGGCTGGTTTCATACCCGGCCAGGCTGAGCATGTGGGCCCAGGTCACCGTGTCTTCCGGCATGGCGGCCGTGTTGTTCCACATGTCGATGTGGTGGCAGTACAGCCCCGCCATGAAGGACTGCCGGCTGGGCGAGCAGAGGGGGCTGCTGCAGTAGGCGTTGTCGAACACCACTCCCCTGGCCGCCAGCCGGTCCAGACTCGGTGTCTGCACGATCGTGTTGCCCATGAACCCGGCCATCCGGGCGTTGTGCTGGTCGGAGAAGAGCATCAGGATGTTGGGGCGGTTGTCCCGTCCGAGCCTGGCGGGCGATTTCATACTGACTTCATCACCGAGAGACATATCAATTCCCTTTGGCACTTCGTTATGTCAAGATCGCCTCAATCGTACCTCACGGTGCTCAACAACAAAAGACAGAACGACCGGTTGTTGCTGGTTCTTCTGACAACAGCCGCGAAACCCGGCGGCGGTGGTACCACGGGGGTCGGCCGCGGACGCCTTGACTGCAGATATACCCATCCCAGGACCAGCGCGCCAAGCAGCACGAGCAGGAGGCCGCTGCCCAGAACGTACCAGCCGAGTTTCTCGCCGCGCGACCGGACGCGTCGGCTCCGCTGTCCCGGTTCAACGTCGCCGTGTGGATGGCCGCACTCGGGGCAGATGGGGCTGGCCGACCCGGTCAGGTTATACCC
>Ga0315298_1009271_pt1 | contig 12222 bp, 13 predicted proteins | sample WHS_1_MG_FD_203077 | JGI IMG/M metagenome (GOLD analysis project Ga0315298, IMG submission 203077) | Extremophilic microbial mat communities from Washburn Hot Springs, YNP, Wyoming, USA - WHS_1_MG | ecosystem: Environmental > Aquatic > Thermal springs > Hot (42-90C) | place: USA: Wyoming... | reverse complement strand
CTCGGCATCGCCACCGGCCTCGCGCGCGAGGAGATGCTCGACCTGCGCCACCTCCTGCCCGGCGTGCGCTTCGCGGTCGACGCCTATGTCAATTTCGCCCGCCGCGCGCCCTGGCAGGAGGCCGTCTGCTCCTCGCTGACCGAGCTTTTCGCCCCCGACATCCACCGCCAGCGCCTCGCCACCTGGCCCGGCCACTATCCCTGGATCGAGAGCGAGGGGCTCGACTATTTCCGCAACCGCACCAGCCAGGCCCCGCGCGACGTCGTCCACGGCCTGCGGATCACGCTCGCCCATTTCGCGACCCGGCCGATGCAGGAGCGCGCCCTGCAGATCCTCAAGTTCAAGCTGGACATTCTGTGGACGATGAACGACGAGATGGGACGACATTACGGCGTCGCCGCCTGACCGCCCGGGTCCATCCGCCCGGCTCCGGCCGCGCCGCCCGCCCGCAAGCCAGCCGGAGACCGTGCAGATGCCGAGCGACAGGCCCCACAACCTCGCGGACAGGGTCCGCCTGCGCGCCGAGGCGCTGCTCGCCGCCGGCTGGGGCCGGCTGACCAAGGTCACGTTCGACTGGCGCCGTTCCGACGGGCGCTGGCAGACCCTCACCCGCGAGGTCTACGACGTCGGCAACGGCGCGGCGATCCTGCTCTACGATCCCGCCCGCCGCACCGTCGTCCTGGTGCGGCAGTTCCGCTATCCCGCCTTCGCCGAGAGCGGCGACGGCCTCGTGCTCGAAGCCATCGCCGGCAAGCTCGACGCCGCCCACCCCGAGGCCCGCATCATCGCCGAGACCGAGGAGGAAACCGGCTACCGCATCGCCGGCATCCGCCCCGTCTTCAGCGCCTACATGAGCCCCGGCGCGCTCACCGAGAAACTCTTCTTCTTCGTCGCCCGCTACACCCCGGCCGACCGCATCGCCCCCGGCGGCGGCTGCCCCGAGGAGGGCGAGGACATCGAGACCGTCGAACTTGACATCGACGACGCGCTGCGCCGCATCGAAACCGGCGAGATCCACGACGCCAAGGCGATCATGCTGCTGCACTACGCCGCCCTGCACCTCTTCCCGCCCGCCGCCCCGCGCCAGGAGCCCTCGCCATGACCCGCCCGTTCCGCCTTGTCGACGTGTTCGGCACCGCCCCCTTCACCGGCAACCCGCTCGCCGTGATCGCCGATGCCGACGGCCTGTCCCCCGCCGAGATGCAGGCGATCACACGCTGGCTCAACCTGTCGGAAACCACCTTCCTGCTCCCGCCCGCCGACCCCGCCGCCGATTACCGCGTCCGCATCTTTTCCCTCTCGCGCGAACTCCCCTTCGCCGGCCACCCCACGCTCGGCACCGCCCATGCCTGGGCGGAGGCCGGCGGCATCCCGAAGCGGAACGGCGTCATCGTGCAGGAATGCGGCGCCGGCCTCGTCACCATCCGCCGCGATGCCGACCGTCTCGCCTTCGCCGCGCCGCCGCTGCTGCGCGGCGGCCCGCCGGACGAGGCGGACATCGCCGAGGTCGCCGCCGTGCTGCGCATCGACCGCGCCGCCATCGTCGATGCCGCCTGGGTGGACAACGGCCCCGGCTGGATCTGCGCGATGCTCGCCTCCGCCGCCGATGTGCTGGCGATCGAGCCGGCGCGCCACCATGGCCGGCCCATCGATATCGGCGTGGTCGGCCCGCACGAACCCGGCGGTGCCGCCGCGTTCGAGATCCGCGCCCTCTTCACCAACCCGGAAGGCGTGCTGGTCGAGGACCCGGTCACCGGCAGCCTCAACGCCTCGGTCGGCCAGTGGCTGTTCGCCAGCGGCCGTGCGAATGGCGCCTATGTCGCGGCGCAGGGCACCCGGCTCGGCCGCGCCGGCCGCGTCCATGTCGAGCAGGACGCGGCGGGCCAGGTCTGGGTCGGCGGCGCCGTCCGCACCCTGTTCGCCGGCCACGCCCTCTGACCCGCCCGGCGCCCGCGCCGGGTTGATCCATGTCCCCGCCCGGCGCCCGCGCCGGGTTGATCCATGTCCCCGCCCGGCGCTTGCGCCGGGTTGATCCATATCATTGTCCGCGCCGCCGTCCGGCGGCAGGTTCGGAACCGTCCGGTAACGAAACCTTGCCGGCCTCTCGCGGAGGAGCGCGGCCCCGATGTGTCTCGGTATCCCCATGCAGGTCGTGGCGATCGACGGTTTCAACGCCGTCTGCGAGGCCCAGGGCGTGCGCCGCGCCGTCAGCCTGTTCATGCTCGGCGCCGGCGAGGTCGCGCCCGGCGACCATGTCATGGTCCATGTCGGCTACGCGCTGCGGAAAATGACCGAGGGCGAGGCCCGCTCCGCCTGGGAGCTGCTCGCCGTCCTTGGCGAGGCCGCGCCGTGAGCGCGGGGCGGCGATGAGCGGCGAGGCCGAGGCCCGGCTCTGGCTCGGCCGCATCCGCGCCCTGCCGCCGGGCCCGCCGGTCGCCATCATGAATGTCTGCGGCGGGCATGAGCGCAGCCTCAGCATGCTCGGCCTGCGCGCCCTCCTGCCGGAGGGTGTGCGCATCATCCCCGGCCCCGGCTGCCCGGTCTGCGTCTGCCCCGAGGAAGACCTCGCCGACGCGATCGCCCTGGCGATGGCCGGCGGCGTCACCCTCGTCGCCTTCGGCGACATGCTGCGCGTGCCGATCAACGCGCCGAAGGGCGAGGTCGCCTCGCTCGCCGCCGCCCGCGCCGCCGGCGCGGATGTGCGCCCCATCGCCGCGCCGCAGGACGCGGTGGCGATCGCCCGCGCCGCGCCGAGCCGCCCGGTCGTCTTCTTCGTCGCCGGCTTCGAGACGACGACGGCGCCGGTCGCCGCGATGCTGGCCGAGGGCGTGCCGGACAATCTCTCGGTGCTGCTCTCGGCACGGCTCACCTGGCCCGCCGTCGCCATGCTGCTCGCCGAGGAGGACAACGCGCTGGACGCCCTGGTCGCCCCCGGCCACGTGGCGACGGTGATGGGTGCCGAGGAATGGCGCTTCGTCGCCGAGCGTCACGGCCTGCCGGTCGCGGTCGCCGGGTTCTCCGCCGAGAGCCTGCTGGCGGCGATCTATTCGGTCCTCCGCCAGAAGCGCGAGGGCAGGGCCTTCCTCGACAATTGCTATCCCGAGCTGGTCCGCCCGGAGGGCAACCCTACCGCCCGCCGCCTGCTCGACGAGGTGATGGAGGTGACCGACGCCGCCTGGCGCGGCATCGGCGTCATTCCCCGCTCCGGCTTCGCCCTGCGCGGAGACTGGCGCGCGCACGATGCCCGCGCCCGCCACGTCATCGCCGCGCCGCCCCGCCGCCGCGCCGGCGAGATGCCGCCGGGCTGCGACTGCGCCAGCGTCGTCCTCGGCCGCCGCCAGCCCGACCAGTGCCGCCTCTACGGCCGGGCCTGCACGCCGCGCCACCCGGTCGGCCCCTGCATGGTCTCGGACGAAGGCGCCTGCCACATCTGGTGGCAGGCGGGTGTCCGGGCGCACTGACCCGGTCCCGATGCCGGCCTTGCGGATCGAACTCGGCGGGCGGGTGCAGGGGGTCGGGTTCCGCCCCTTCGTCTACCGCCTCGCCCGGCGCCACGGCGTTTCCGGCTGGGTCCGCAACGGGCTCGGCACGGTGGAAATCCTCGCCGCCGCCGACCCCGCGATCCTCGACCGCTTCACCGCCGCCCTGCTGGCCGAGGCGCCGCCCACCGCCCGGCCCGGCCTGCTCGGCGTCACCCCGGTGGCCGAGGCGGTCGAACCCGGCTTTTCCATCCGCGACAGCGCCGCCACCGAAGGCGCGCGTCCCGCGTTCCCGCCCGATCTCGCCCCCTGTCCCGACTGCCTGCGCGAACTCGCCGACCGGTCCGACCGCCGCGCCGGCTACCCGTTCATCAACTGCACCCAGTGCGGCCCGCGCTACAGCCTGATCCGCCGTCTGCCCTACGACCGCGCCAACACCGCGATGGCCGGCTTCCCGCTCTGCCCCGCCTGCCGCGCCGAATACGCCGACCCGCTGAACCGCCGCTTCCACGCCGAGCCGGTCGCCTGCCCCGATTGCGGCCCGCATTGCCGGTTCGAGGCCGCCGGCGCCCCGCCCGCCGCCGGCGAGGCCGCGCTCGCCGCCGGCCTCGCCGCCCTGCGTCGCGGCCTGATCGTCGCGGTGCGCGGCGTCGGCGGCTATCACCTGCTCTGCGACGCTGCGGACCAAGCCGCCGTCGCCGCCCTGCGCCACCGCAAGAGCCGGCCGGACAAGCCCTTCGCCGTGCTGTTCCCCGACGATGCGCGGACCCTCGATTCCTGCGTCGCCGCCGATGCCGCCGCGCGCGCCGCGCTGCGCGGCCCGGCCCGGCCCATCCTCCTGCTGCCCCGCCGCCCCGGCGCGCCGCTGGCGCCCGCGATCGCGCCCGGCTTCGGCACCATCGGCGCCATGCTGGCCGACAGCCCGCTGCACCATCTGCTGGCCGAGGGCTTCGGCGCGCCCCTCGTCGCCACCTCCGCCAACCGCTCCGGCGAGCCGATGCTGACCGACCCGGACGCCGCCGCCGCCGCGCTCGCCGGCATCGCCGACGCCTTCCTCCATCACGACCGCCCGATCGAGCGCCCGGTCGATGACAGCGTGCTGCGGATCATCGACGGCGCGCCCCGCATCCTCCGCGCCGGGCGCGGCCTCTGCCCGATCGAGCGCGCCCTGCCGTTCCGCCTCGCCGAGCCGGTGCTGGCCCTGGGCGGCCACATGAAATCGACCATCGCCCTCGGCTTCGCCGACCGGGTGGTGATCTCGCCGCATCTCGGCGATCTCGACGATCCCGCGGCCCTCGCCGGCCTCGCCCGCATGGCGGCCGACCTGCAATCCCTCTACGGAATCGCCCCGCGCCGCCTGCTGGTCGATGCCCATCCCGGCTACGCCAGCACCCGCTGGGCCCGCGCCGAGGCCCGCGCGCGCGGGCTCGACATCGTCCCGGTCTGGCACCACCACGCCCATGCCTCGGCCCTGGCCGGCGAGATGGCGCCCGGCGCCGCGCCGCTCCTCGTCCTCACCTGGGATGGCGTCGGCCTCGGCCCGGACGGTACGCTCTGGGGCGGCGAGGCGCTGCTCGGCCGCCCCGGCGCCTGGCGCCGCGTCGCCCGCTTCCGCCCGTTCCGCCTGCAAGGCGGCGATGCCGCCTCCCGCGCCCCCTGGCGCAGCGCCGCCGCGCTCTGCTGGGCGGCGGGGATCGACCCGCCCGCCGGACTTCTGCCGGAAGAAGGTGCCGCGCTCGCCCGCGCCGCCTGGGCGCGCGAGCTCAACTGCCATCGCACCGGCGCCGCCGGAAGGCTGTTCGACGCCGCCGCCGCCCTGCTCGGCCTCTGCCGCGTCGCCAGCTTCGAAGGGCAGGGGCCGGCCCTGCTCGAATCCCTGGCCGACACCGCGGACGACATCACCGGCCCCGCGCCCGGACTCCCCCTCGCCGACGCCGCGGACGGCGTGGTCGAGGCCGACTGGTCCGCCGCCCTGCCGGCGCTGCTCGATGCGTCGGTCCCCGCCGCCCGCCGCGCCGCCGCCTTCCACGCCATGATGGCGGCGACCGCGCTGGCCATCGCGGAGGCCGTCCGCCGCCGCCACGGCGTCGCCGCCATCGGCCTCGCCGGCGGCGTCTTCCAGAACCGGAACCTGGTCGAGCGCCTCGCCCCCGCCCTGCGCGCCGCCGGCTTCGCAACCCTGTTCGGCGAGGCGATCGCCTGCAACGATGCCGGGCTCAGCTTCGGCCAGATCATCGAATACGGAGGACGCGCGTGATCGAGGATACCCATGTCAGCCTTGCCCACGGCAATGGCGGCCGCCTGATGCGGGCGCTGATCGAGGAGGTGTTCGCCCGCCACCTCGCCGACCCCGCGCTCGACACCGGGGCCGACGCCGTGCCCGTCGCCCTGCCCGCGGGCGAGATCGTCGTCACCACCGACGGTTTCACCGTCCAGCCGCTCAGCTTTCCCGGCGGCGACATCGGCGCCCTCGCGGTGCACGGCACGGTGAACGACCTCGCCGTCGCCGGCGCCCGCCCACTCTATCTCACCCTGGCCGCGCTGATCGAGGAGGGGCTGGAAATCGCCCGGCTGGAGCGCATCGTCGCCAGCCTCGCCGGCGCCGCCCGCGCCGCCGGCGTGCGCGTCGTCGCCGGCGATACCAAGGTCCTGCCGCGCGGGCAGGGCGGGGGGATCTATCTCGCCCTCACCGGCATCGGCGTCCGCCCGCCCGGCTGCGGCCTCGGCCTCGGCCGGATCGAGACCGGCGATGCCCTGCTGGTCAGCGGCCCGGTGGGCGATCACGGCATCGCGGTGATGCTGGCGCGCGAGGAATTCGGCCTCAGCGGCGATGTCGTGTCCGACGCCGCGAGCGTCCTGCCGCTCACCGCCGCCATCGCCGTGCTGCCCGGCCTGCGCTTCATGCGCGATCCCACGCGCGGCGGCCTCGCCACCGTCGCCCATGAAATCGCCCGCGGCGCCGGCCGCGCCGTCGAGCTCGACGAGGCGGCGATCCCCGTCCGCGGCACCACGCGCGCGGTCTGCGACATGCTCGGCTACGATCCGCTCTACCTCGCGAGCGAGGGCCGCGTCGTCGCCGTCGCCGCCCCGGCGGCGGCCGCCGCCATCCTCGCCGCCTGGCGCGCCTTGCCCGAAGGGGAGGGGGCCGCGATCATCGGCGCGATCGGCGCGGCCGCCCCGGCCGATGCCCCGGTTCTCCTGCGCACCCGCATCGGCGGCGCGCGGACCCTGCCGGAACTGGAATCCGACCCGCTGCCGCGGATCTGCTGAGCGGGATCAGCCCGCGAGCGTCGCGTCGATCGAGGCCAGCTCCCGCCGCAACGCCTCGCGCCGCGCCTGCATCGCCCCGTGCTGCGCCCGCCGCGCCCGCTCGCGCCCCTGGCGCAGCCAGTCCAGCCAGGCGCCGAATCCCTCTCCCGTCGCCGCCGAGACCGCGACCGACCCGATGGCCGGATTCACCCGCAGCGCGCCGGCGAGGATCAGCTCCATGTCGCACGCCACATGCGGCAGCAGGTCGATCTTGTTGACCAGCATCAGGTCGGCGGCGTGGAACATGTGCGGATATTTCAGCGGCTTGTCCTCGCCCTCGGTCACCGAGAGAATGACGACCTTGTGCGCCTCGCCGAGGTCGAATCCCGCCGGGCAGACGAGGTTGCCGACATTCTCGATGAACAGGATCCCGCCCTCCAGCGCCGGCAGGTGCTCCAGCGCGTGGCCGACCATGTGCGCGTCGAGATGGCACGCCTTGCCGGTATTGATCTGCCAGGCCGGCGCCCCCGCCGCGCGGATCCGCTCGGCGTCGAACTCCGTCTGCTGGTCGCCCTCGATCACCGCGACCGGCATCTCCGCCTTCAGCGCCGCGACCGTCCGCACCAGCAGCGAGGTCTTGCCCGAGCCGGGGCTGGAGACGAGGTTGACGACGAAAATGCCCCGCTCGGCGAAATACGTCCGGTTGGCATCGGCATGGCGCTGGTTCGCCGCCATGATGTCCTGCTCCACCCGCACCATCCGCGCCGGCGCCAGCCCCGCCGCGTGCGCGTGCTCCGCCGCGTGGCCATGATCATGCCCGTGGTCGTGCCCATGATCATGCTCATGCTCATGATGGTGTTCCCCGGTATCGCCGCAGCCGCATATGCCGCACATCATGTCACCTCGATCTGCCTGATCCTGATCTGCTTGCCGTCGAGAACCTGCAATTGCAGGCTGCCGCAATGCGGACACGGATCGCCGAAGCGCCGCAGCGTCACCGTGGTGCCGCATTGCATGCACCAGGCCCTGCCATCGACCTCGACGATGTCGAGCCGCGCGTCCTCCGCCAGCGTGCCGCGCGTGACGATGCCGAAATTGAACCGCATCGCCTCGCATTCCACCGCCGCCAGCGCGCCGATTTCCAGCTCCACCGCATGCACCCGGCTGAACGCGGCCGCTCCCGCCTGGGCTTCCAGCGCCTGCACCAGCCCCTCGCAGAGCGCCATCTCATGCATCGCGGTCCTCCGCGTCGAGCGGCAGGAACTGGTGGCGCTCGGCGTCGCAGTTCGGGCAATGCCACGACTCCGGCAGGTCGGCGAACGCCGTCCCCGGCGCGATCTGCCACACCTCGTCGCCCGCCGCCGGATCGTACACATGCCAGCAGATCCGGCACTCGTAGCGGGAAAGCTCGGCGGTCCCGCTCATGGATAGGCCGCCTCCAGCGCCCGCACGCGCGATGCGGATTCGGCGATGTCGTCCTGGGCGGCGCAGGCCACCGCCGGCACCGCGGCGATCTCCAGCGTGTTCAGGATCAGCGCGTCCGCCGCGTTGTAATACTGCACCCACCAGGTCCCGGCGAGGCGCGTGCTGCGGATCCGGCAGGTGCCATACCCGCCCGAGAGAATGATCGCCGGCCCCTCGCCGAGCGTGCGCACCAGCCAGGTCAGCTCCGCCTCGGCCAGCGGCAGCAGGCCGAGATTGATCACATGCGCCGCGCCGCCCGGCCGGAACGCGGCGCTGCGGGCGCGCAGCTCCGCCAGCACGTGCGGCGCGTTGACCATCTCCGGCGGAATCGCCTCCGGCGCCGGCAGCTCCATAAGCCCCCAGGAAGCTGCGGCGCGCGCCGCCACCACCGCCGGTATTGGCCCGATCTCCAGCCGGTCCAGCCGCCGCCCGGTCGCCGCATCGCGCGCCCGCAGCCGCCACAATCCGGTATAGGCCGTCTCGCCGATCTGCCATTCCGGCGCGCCCAGCACCAGCGCGCTCACCTCGCCATCGAGCAGGATCTCGTCGAGACTGGCGCAATCCGCCGCCGACGCCTCGTCGAGCACGATCTGCCCCACCGCAGCGCCGGATGCAGCCGCCTCCAGCGCCGCGCCGATCCGTTGCAGCCAGGCCCGGCACCGCGCCCGCGCCGCCGGATCGTCGGGCAGCGAGGGCGCGCGGAACACATGCATCTCCGTCGGCAGCGCGAGATAGTCCGGTCCCGCCTCGGCGGTGCCGGATCGCGCGGGCAGGGCGAACGGGTCCATCGTCAGGCCTCCATCGCGGCGGCCGCCGGCGCGCCGATCCGGTCGAGCATCCCGCCGATCGCCTCCAGATACTCCGCCCAGCTCCGCATCCGCGCGACGCTGCCGATCATCGCCCCCTCATGCACCAGAACGAGCGTCGGGCGGACCACCACCCTGAACCGCGCCGCCGCCGCCCGCTCCCGGTCCGGGTCCACCATCGCGCAGCGGAACCGCCCCGCGAACGCCTTCGCAAGCTCCGGCACGATCACGGCGACATCGTCGATCTCCCGATGCCGCGCCGGATCGCCGGTGAACAGGACCAGCGTCGTGCCCTCGGCCAGCGCCGCCTCCAGCCCGTCGCCGCCCAGCTCCCGCACGCCCTCCGCCGCCGCGAGACGCGCCAGTGCCGCCGATCCCGCCATCACGATGCCTCCGCTATCTGCGCCGCCGGTCCGCCGAACGTCATCGCCACCGCGGCCGGGCCGAGCGGCTCCGCCTCCTCGCCAGCCGCGCGCGGCGCGAGCGCGAACCCCGCCTCGGCCAGATGCGCCCGCACGATGTCCACCGCCTCGCCGATCCGCGCCGCCACCGGCGCCGACAGCCCGCCGCCATAGGTGTCGAGGTCGCAGGGCTGCACGCCGACCAGCACCATCCGCGCCGGCGCCCGCCCCGAAATCTGCGCCAGCGCCAGCACGTCCTGGAAACTCGTCTGGTGCAGGCTCAGCTTCTTCGCGGTCAGGTAGCGCGGCACCTCGTCGTCGGCCGCCACCATCAGCGTCCCCGGCGCCAGCCCGAAATCCACCGCGTCGAGAATGACCAGCAGCCCGGCCTCGCCTACCACCGGCAGCAGCGCCAGCCCCTGCGTCCCGCCATCGACGAGGCGCACCTCCGGCCCGCACGTCCAGCCGGCATTCAGCGCCTCCACCGCGCGCACGCCGAACCCCTCGTCCGCCCAGAGCACGTTGCCGATCCCGAGCACCGTCGCCCCGCGGCTCATTCCCGGTCGTCCTTGAAGAAGCGCCAGCCATTGATCATCGTGCTGATCATCGTCTGCCGCGACATGATGTCCTCCCGCACCGACATGTAGACATGGACCATCGCGAACAGGATCAGGTACCACATCGCCAGGTGATGCCATGTGTGCACCGCCTGGCTGTTGCCGAAGAGCGGCATCACCCAGCTCGTGAACAGCGCAAAGGCCCAGGTGCCATGGCCGGTCCCCTCGCCGAACAGCGCGAAGCCGGTGACGATCTGGAACAGCACGCCGAGCGTGAACATCGCGAACATCGCAAGCTGCGCCAGCGGATTATGCCCGATCTCCTTGCTCGTCTCGCGTTCGAGGAACAGGTACCAGCGGATCGTCCTGGCGAACTCGCGCCGCCACGACCGCCGCCAGACCGCGGGCGCGAAAATCTCCCGCGCATACCGGTTGCCGACGATCGCCCAGTAGATCCGCACCAGCATCGCCACCGCGAACACGTCGCCGGTGATGAAATGGATCGTGCGGATGTCGCCCATCAGGAAATGCTGGCTCGGCTGGCCGACCTGCAACGGCCACAGCGGATCGGCGATCAGGAATCCGGTGACCGACAAAATCACGATCGACAGCGCCATCACCCAGTGCCAGATCCGCACCGGCAGCTCGTACACATAGACCGGCGCGCTCACCCGCCTCGCCGTCGCCCCCTGCGCGAGATCCGTAGGCGTCGTCTGCGTGTCTGCCGTCATGGCACGATCCCCGATCCTGTTTCCGACGATCCCTCAGAGCACCTGCACGCGCACCAGCTCGCCGCCGTCCGGCGCCATCACATGCGTCGAGCAGGCGAGGCACGGATCGAAACTGTGCAGCGTGCGCAGGATCTCCAGCGGCTGCTCGGCATTGGCGAGCGGCGTGTTGAGCAGCGCCGCCTCGAAGGCGCCGATATTGCCGGCCGGGTCGCGCGGCGAGCCGTTCCACGTCGTCGGCACCACCGCCTGATAGGCCTCGATTTTTCCGTTGCGGATATGAATCCAGTGCCCGAGCGCCCCGCGCGGCGCCTCCACCAGCCCCACGCCCTTCGCCTCCGCCGGCCAGCTCGTCGGCTCCCATTTCGCCGTGCTCGCGGTGGCGAGATCGCCGGCCTTGAGATTGTCCATCAGCTGGTCGTGCAGCCGGCGCATCGCATGCGCCGCCCACGAGGCTTCCAGCCCCCGCGCGGCGGTGCGGCCGAGTGTGGTGAACAGCGCCTCGAAGGGCAGGCCGAGATCCTTCAGCAGCCGGTCGACCGGCTCCTTGAATTCCGCCATCCCCCTGGCATAGCCGATGGTGAAGCGCGAAAGCGGCCCCACCTCCATCGCATGGCCGCGCCAGCGCGGCGCCTTGATGAAGGAGTATTTCTCCGATTCATCGAGCTGGCGGATATCCGTCCTGGTGCCGACGGTCTTGGCCCCGAGCCGGAAATCCGGATCGGTGATCCCCGACCACGGGTGCAGGCCCACGGACTCGTTCGGGTATTTGTACCAGGAATGATCGACGAATTCCTGGATCTGCCCCGGGTCGCGCGCATCCACCTCGTGAATTTCGGCGAGGTTGCCGTTGACGATCGCGCCGCGCGGAATCATCAGGTTCCGGTCCGTCCACGCGTTCGCCTCGAACGGGAACTCGCCGTACGACATCACGTTGCGCCCCGCCAGCCCGCGCCCGTACTGCCAGGTCTTGTAGAACGAGGCGATCGCCTTCAGGTCCGGAATATAGACCTGGTCGATGAACGCGATGGTCTGGTCGATGATCGACGACACCAGATTGAGCTGCACCATGTTCACCGGCGCGCCGGCGGCGAGCGGACCGTCGAGATTGATCGCGCAGGCCATCCCGCCGACCAGCCAGTTCGGATGCGGGTTCTTGCCGCCGAACACGGTATGGATCTTGACGATCTCGCGCTGGAAATCGAGCGCCTCCAGATAGTGCGACACCGCCATCAGGTTCGCCTCGGGCGGCAGCTTGTAGGCGGGGTTGCCCCAGTAGCCGTTCATGAACGGCCCGAGCTGGCCCGAGTCCACGAATTTCTGCAACCGCGTCTGCACGTCGCGGAAATAGCCCGGCGAGGAATTCGGCCAGGGCGAGATCGACTGCGCCAGCGCGCTCGTCGCCTTCGGATCGGCCTTCAGCGCGCTCACCACGTCCACCCAGTCCAGCGCGTGCAGGTGGTAGAAATGCACGAGATGATCCTGCGCCCAGAGCGAGGCGGTGATCAGGTTGCGGATCGTGTTGGCGTTGGCCGGAA
>Ga0315298_1009269_pt1 | contig 12225 bp, 12 predicted proteins | sample WHS_1_MG_FD_203077 | JGI IMG/M metagenome (GOLD analysis project Ga0315298, IMG submission 203077) | Extremophilic microbial mat communities from Washburn Hot Springs, YNP, Wyoming, USA - WHS_1_MG | ecosystem: Environmental > Aquatic > Thermal springs > Hot (42-90C) | place: USA: Wyoming... | reverse complement strand
GACCGCCCATGATGCTTGATGACGCGCTGCGAGAGTGCACCCTGGCTCTTCTGCGCCGCATCGCCGCGAACCATGGCATTGCCGTCGAGCCGGAGACGCTCCGGGGGGAGTTGGCGCGGATGATTCGGGATCGGCTCCTGGACCCCGGCTACCTGTCCGGTTGCCTGGCGAATCTTAGCGCCCCGGAGCTGGACTTGCTGCGAGCCGTCGCCGAGTACGGCTGGACCGGCAAAGCTTTCGTCCTGGACCGCCGCTTTCCACGGCATGCCGCGGGAGCTGCTCCTGTCCAGGCCGGCGATGCTCCCGCTGTGTCACTGCTTCAGAAGGGTTTACTCTTTCGAGCCTTTGCACCGATCGGCGACTGGAGAGGTGAGGTCTACTATGTTCCCGAAGAGCTCTGGCCGACGGTTTCTGCTGCTTTCCCCCCGAGGACAGCGAACGAGCGGCCCGATCTGAGAGCCGGAACCGTGCCCGATATCGCGGTCGAGAACGATCCTGCGTTCGATCTGTTCTGTCTGCTCTCTTTGCTGCAGCGGACGGAGCTGCGCCTGTCCCATGGCTCTCCCGCCAGGTCCGACCTGGCTAAGCTGGAGCAGGAGTCCTATCCGTCGGCGAGGGGTCCGGCCCGAGAGCGCTGGGAAGAGCGATGGAGGTTTCTCCTGCATCTCAGCATGACGTGCGGGTGGGTAGTGCGGCAGGGTGCGGCGCTGAGGTCGGCCAGGCATGCCGCGCGGGCTCTGGCTAGCAGTCGGGAAGCGGTCAGGGACCGGTTGCTAGAGAGATACCTGAAGGACTGGAGCTGGAACGACCTGGCGGCGATCGGGAAGGTCAGGCAACCGCTGGGAGGACGCCGCATCGACGAAACGGCGGCGCGGCGGATGCTGCTCCACTATCTGGAAGAGCTAGCTGCTTTCGAGTGGACTGACCTGGACGCCTTTTGCGATACCCTCCGCTCAGCCAACCCGGACTTTCTGCGGGAGGACTACTCGTCCCTGGAATGGGCGGTAGTCGATACCGCGACGGATGTCGAGGTTTACGGGCCCAACAGTTGGGACCTGGTGGAGCGAGAGTGGGTTCGCCACGTGCTTTCCGGGCCCCTGGCTTGGTTGGGTGTGGTTCGGTGGGGGCGGACGCGAGAAGGGAGAACGGTAGGGTTTCAGTTCGTGGGATTGACCAACCCTCGGAGCGCCGAGCCTGCACTGAAGCCCCCGCGGTCTGAGAATCGAAGTCGCGTTTCCATCGGCGGCGACCTGAAGGTACTCGCTCCGGCGGGGGCGGACCTAGAGCTGGTATACCGACTGGAGCCCTACCTGGAGCTTCTGCGCAGGGATGGGGTTGGGCTGTATCGGTTGTCGATGGCGTCGGTGCTGAATGGGATGGAGAGAGGCGGCTCCCTCGATGAGCTTCGGGAGCTTCTAGCCCGGCCGTCCGTCGAGCCTCCCCCGCCAGCGGTGCTCTCCCAGATCGAACAGTGGGCGGCTGCCTATGGAAGGCTCGTCATCAGCCCGGCCATACTGCTGGCGGCGGCGAATCCCGAGGATGCCGACTCTCTGGAGGCCAGTCCCGCCATCGGCGCATGCTTGCGGACCCGCCTGGGCCCGGCCAGCTTTCTCGTCGCCCCGGAGCGGCTTGGGGAGCTGCTCCGGCAATTGAAGCTGGCAGGGATCTATCCACGGGTTGATCCGGGGACCCGGATCGGGGTTGCCAGGGCGGCCACCACCGACCTGCCACTTCTGAGGGAGTGTCTGTTCGCTTTGATGTTAGTCAGATCGCTGCACGGCGAACTGGGTATGGAAGGAGGCGGGGCGGCGATCCATCGACTGGAGGCGATCCTGGGACCGGAGGAGTCGAAAGAAGTCTCCCGTCGGGTCCAGGAGGCTGTCCGCCGCGCCCGGTAGCCGTTAGGCCCATGGAGGTTTCGAGCGAAGCCTCTCCCGGTGGAGGGCAGCGATTCCGCGGGCGTGCAGGTTATGCCGCCCTGGTGCCTCGGCCCGCCCTCCTGGACAGGTGGGCGAGCAGTTCGTCCAGAGGCAGAGCGTTGAGCAGATCCTTCGGCTCGATCCAGCCCCGGCGAGCCGTGGCCACGGCGTATCGCATGTATTCCATCTGTCGAGCCGAGTGGGCGTCGCTGTCGCAGACGACTCGCGCTCCCGCCTCTTTAGCCCTTCGCGACCATACGTCGTCCATGTCCAGCCGCTCCGGCTGGCCGTTAATCTCCAGTGCCACCCCGTTCTCCACTGCCGCTCGTATCACGGCCTCCATGTCCACCTCGTACTCCGATCTTCGCCGCAGCAGCCGTCCTGTAGGGTGGTTCAGGATGTCCACGTGAGGGTTCCGAAGAGCGCGGACGATGCGGGCCGTCATCCGCTCCCGGGACTGGCCGAAGCCGCTGTGCACCGAAGCGGTGACTATGTCCAGCTCCGCTAGCACTTCCTCCGGGTAGTCCAGGTCGCCCTCAGGCAGGATGTTTACCTCCGTCCCATGCAGGATGCGGAAGGGGGCGTAGCGCTCGTTCAGACGGTCGACAAGTCTCCTCTGCTGGCGCACCATCTCTGTGGAAAGACCTCCGGCTACGCCCAGTTGCCGCGAATGATCGGTGAAGGCCACATACTGGTACCCCCGTGCCAATGCCTCCTCCACCATCCGCTCGGGCGGATCGTGGCCGTCGCTCCAGTTGGTGTGGATGTGGAGGTCCCCTTTGACATCTCGCGGCTCCACCAGGTGGGGAAGCCGATGGTGCATGGCAGCGTCGATCTCGCTCCGGTTCTCCCGCAGCTCCGGCGGCACCCAGTCCATCCCAAGGGCATGGTAGATCTCCTCTTCCGTCCTTCCGGCGATCCGCCTTCCCTGCTGATCGAAGAGTCCGTACTCGGACAGCTTCCAGCCTCGCTGCATCGCCAGGGTGCGCAAGGCTATATTGTGGTCCTTGGAGCCGGTGAAGTACTGTAGCGCCGAGCCGTACTCCTCGGGCTTGATGACCCGGATGTCTAGCTGGAGGTTGCCTTTCGTGAGGATGGAGCTCTTCGTCGGTCCCTTGGCCAGAACCTCCTCGACGATGGGCAGGGCGGTGAAGGCATCCATGACATCCAGAGGCCGGTCGGCGGAGACCAGAATGTCGATGTCGCCGATGGTCTCCTTCATGCGACGGAGGCTTCCGGCTGGATGGATCTCCCGAACCGCCGGTAGGGGCCGCAGCAGCCGCACTACCTCCTCCGCCGCCGGAAGGGCAACCCCAAGCAACAACCGTCTGGTCCGCTCGGCTACCCGGGCCGCCTCCGTGGCGATCTTCTGCTCCAGCCTCTCCCCGAAGCCCGGCAAGGCGCGCAGCCTGTGCTCTCGGGCCGCCCTCTCCAGCTCGGTCACACTGGCGATGCCTAGCCGCTCGTGGAGGAGCTTGGCCCTGGCCGGGCCTATGCCCGGGACCTCCAGCAGCTCCGCCGCCGCCAGGGGCACCTGGCTCTTCAGCTCCTCGTAGTAGGTGGAGCGGCCGGTCTCCAGATACTCGCCTATCTTCGATGCGATGGACTCGCCCACGCCGTGGATCTCCTCCAGTCGTCCGCTCCGATGCAGCTCCGCCACATCCTCGGTCATAGCTCGGAGAGTTCGCGCCGCCTCCTTGTAGGCACGGATGCGGTACGGGTTCTCCCCTTTTAGCGACAGCAGCTTGGCAATGTTCTCCAGGAACAGCGCCACTTCTTCATTCTTTCGAGGCATGTCTTACCTCGACCTTGCGTCGGCGTCGTGGTGGCGTGGCTCGTCACCGGTGGGCCAGTCGGAGGGTAGATGTGACTGCCCAGCACCCCGTCTCACGCCGCCTTCTGCCATCTTTCCCCCGGCCGCTCCTCGCCCAGGAACCGGAGAATCACACTCGCCAGTTCCCGCGGCGCATCGTAGTTCACCGTGTGAGCTGCTCCCGGAATGACGACCAGTCGTCCCCTGGGCAGCAGCCGCGTAGCCTCCTCCGCCCACTGCTGCGGGACGATGGGATCTCGGGCTCCGCGCACCACTAGCGTTGGCACGTCCAGCCTGGGCAGCTTCTCTTCTATTCGATCCCGCATCATATGTTGAAAGGTAAGCACCGTTCGTCGAAGGCCAGCGTCCAAGTAGTCCCGAACCAGGATGGGCGCCAGGGATAGGGGCTCCCGAGTAACGTTAATCATCCATCGAACGGCCTGGCGGAGCAGGGATCGACCCCTGGGGTCCACCGTAGGGCTGACGAGCACCGCCCGGTCGATCCTCCCCGGGTGGCGCAGGGCTGTTTCTGCCACAATCTGGCAGCCGAAGGAGTTGCCCATCAGTATAGCACTGCCCGGTCCATGGATCTCCATCCACGCGGCCAGGAAGTCGGCCAACTGGGAGAGGTTCAGGACTTGCGGGGGCTTGGTGCTCCTGCCGAAGCCAGGCAGGTCCGGTGCGTAGACGCGACAGTGGGGAGCCAGCCGCTCGGCGGTAGGGGTCAGGTAGCGGCTGGAGACGACCAGACCGTGAACCAGCACCACGATGGGGGAATCGGGCTCCCGCGGACCGATAGAGGCCAAGGTGTGGATGCGAAGCCCCTCCACCAGATCCCACCTGCTGGAGACCCTTTCCATTGGCTCGTCTATCGCACCTCGGTTTCCCGCGTTGGTTCTCACGACCACCTCCGGCACCGGAGTGCTTCCGTATACTGGGTGCCGGTGGCGGAAAGCACGAGTCGTGCCCGTGCCAACTCGTGACAGGGGCCCATTGATGATCGGATAGCCTGGCGCAGAACCTGCCGGACTGTCGTCGATGAGCGACCCGCCTTGGATGCCGTGTGGGCTCCTGAAGGCGGTCGCCGGCACCACGAGAAGGGAGTCCGGGATGAAGCCTGTGGAGATCGTACAGCGATTCGTGGCTGCCCTGGAGGCGGGCAACGTGGAGATGGCGGCTCAGTATCTGTCCGATGACTTCACCTTCAGCGGATTGACCTCCTTGCCGATAATGCGGGAGCAGTACCTGCAGGTCCTGAGAGGGCTCATTTCGGCCTTCCCCGACCTTCGCTTCAATCTGAGGGACATCCGGGAGGAAGCGGGCGTTATCAAGGTGACTGCCCACATCACCGGTACCCAGAGGGGAGAACTGGTGCTGCCGCTACCTGACCTTCCGGCTGTAAGGCCGACTGGCAGGCGTATCTCGCTGCCCGATGAGACCCAGATCTTCACGGTGCGGGGCAGCAAGATCAGCTTCATCAAGCTGCTGCTGTTTCCGGGCGGTGGTTTCCAGGGGCTATATCGGCAACTGGGGGTCCGGCTTCCGGTGCCCGAGAATGTCACCGGATGAGAGGCCGTCGGCGCGAACTGACGGCTGCTCGCCGGTAGCGGATAGCGTGAAGGGAGGGAGTAACATGGCAGTTCACGAGCGGAACCCTGCCTACAAGCGGAGTTGGAAGACCGGTTACAGCTTCCGCCGCTCCATGAACGCCCGGGCTGAGGAGTTGCGGTTGGCACGGCCACGGAGAGATAGCTTCGGCCAACTGATTAAGGAAAGCCGCTTCGGTGCCGAAGGGATACCCGGACTGGCCCGATAGCGTGGACGCCGGAGAGCGGCGGATGGCGCCGTGCTTGTTGTTCCCGTGCGCCAGCACCTCGTGGTGCTGGCGCACGGGTATGCACGGGGGCTGCCAACCCGAGATGGCCTATGCGCCAAACTTCTCGAGCCTCATGGCATTTGCAAGAGCTATAGGCATAAGCTCCACCGCGGGGATCATTGGGCCGAGGCTCCCCGCCGCGCAGGCGCGCTCGCCGAACCGATTCACACCGTCCGGCCGGCAGTGCGGGGACCACAAGAGAGCCGGCACGGGATGCCAGGAGTGGGAACGCAGCACCGACGGCGTTGAGTGGTCGCCTGTGACGATCACCACCCCTGGGCGGAGGGCCAAGAGTCGGGGCAACTGCGCATCTACCTCCTCAATGAGAGCTACCTTTCGGTCGTAGTCGCCGTCCTCTCCCGCGCTGTCGGTTCGCTTGACATGCAGGTAGAAGAAATCAAAGTCCCGCCACCGGCGTTCCAGCGTGTCGAACTCATCTTCTAACCGTTCGCCGGTATCCAGCACTTCCATCCCGACCAGCCTAGCTACGCCTCGATACATTGGATAGGCGGCGATGGCGGCAGCCCTCAGGCCGAAGACTTCTGCCATAGTGGGCCAGGTGGGTCGCTTCGAGAACCCTCGCAGCAGAACCATATTGGCGGGTGCATGGCCTGCTAGAACACGGCGAGCCTCTGCCACGAACTGGCTGACCACGCGGGCAGTCTTAGCGGCCTCAGGGGATGAAGCCGTCGGCTCCAAAGGGGGATGACCAACCTCTTGCGGATCGGTGTCGATCACCTCATCCGAGAGCCCCTCACCTCGCAGCACCAGCAAGAAGCGATACTCCTTGACAGGCTCGACGAACAGCTCGACGTCAGGCAGGCGAATCTGCCGCAGCAGTGCGCACAGCTCTCTATTCTTCTCGGTGCTGATCCGCCCTGCCCGCCGATCGGTGATGCGACCCTGTTCGTCAACGGTGCAAAAGTTGCCTCGCGCTGCCACATCCTGCGAGGTCAGATCGAAGCCGACGCCCAGGGCCTCCAGCACGCCCCGGCCGATCTGAAACCGGATGGGGTCGTAGCCGAAGAGCGCTAGATGTGAGGGGCCGCTCCCCGGGGTCACGCCGAAGCCAACGGGTTGGTGCAAGCCACAGATGCTCTGGACTGCTAATGCATCCAGGTTGGGTGTGTTGGCGGCCTCTAACTCCGTCAGGCCGCCGGCTTCTCTGGGAAGCCCACCCAGGCCGTCCATCACCAGCAGCACGATCTTGCTTTCGGCTGGCTTCACCAGCCGTCGAACGAAATCGAGCTCCATGCTCATGTCCTCCCTCTCATCCAACACCGTGGTTGTCTGCGGACGATGCGATCTCCTTACTTGCACAGGGAGGGCCCGATGCTCCACCGTACCGTTGGGAAGCGCATCCCCGCGACGGTCTTTCTTCAATATCACTCAACCTGAAGCGCGGCAAGAAGCGTACCCATTCCCGCCATAAAGGCCGACGAAGACCATCCTGTCGAGCTTTTTTCGCCTCGCCCGCCCCTGTGCGGCTTTGAACGGCCCCTTTCTCAACCGGCTACCACCATGTAGTGTGTCGCTCGGCACCCTCGCGAGTTGTCCGGCGGAAGGTGGCCGTGCTATAATCCAGCGGCATTTGCGTGTATGACGTACAGGCCAGGGGGTAGGCAGTGATCAGTCCCAGTCAAGCTCTTGACGTAGAGCGCAATCCCAATATTTCCGACTTTGGCCCCGGCGATACGGTGAAGGTGAGCGTCAAGGTGGTCGAGGGCGGCCGAGAGAGGCTGCAGAACTTCGAGGGTGTGGTGATCCGTCAGAACAAGCCGCGCCAGCCGGACGGCACTTTCACTGTCCGACGGATCAGCCACGGGGTCGGTGTGGAGCGAACCTTCGCCTATGCCTCACCGCGAGTCGATCGAGTGGATGTGATGCGGCGCGGTGCCATTCGGAGGGCCCGCCTCTACTACCTTAGGTCGCTGGTAGGCAAAGCGGCCAGGATAAAGGAGAAACGGCCGCCGACCTCGTCCCGTCGCCCATCTGGCGAGGTCAGCAAACCGTAGGGTGCAGGTGGTGCGAGCATATCCTCGCACATCCTCTTGGAGCACGTCTCAGCAGTACCCGAGCCTCGCCGAGGAAGAGTCCCTAGTGGCGAGAGGCTTCCGTAGGATTGCGGGTGTGGACGAGGCCGGTCGAGGTTCGTGGGCGGGGCCGTTGGTGGCGGCCGCAGTCTGCCTGCCGGTTGCAGACGGCGGGCTTCTTGCTTTCCTGGATGGCGTGCGCGACTCCAAACAGTTGAGCGCTGCCAGAAGGTCTGAACTCTACGGGCGCATCATGGAGTGCGCCGTCGACGTGGGACTGGGTGTGGTTTCCCCGGAAACCATCGACCGCGTCGGGCTTGCCAGGGCCAGCGAAACGTCGATGCGATGGGCCGTGGAGGACCTGGTCCAGCAGCCAGACTGCCTGCTGATCGACGCCTTCAGGATTCGCGGGTGCGCCATGCACCAGTGCCCCATCGTTCATGGTGATTGCATATCCCTCTCCATCGCGGCGGCGTCGATCGTCGCCAAAGTTGCCAGGGACCTGCTGATGCGGGCGGCGGACGCGGTCTATCCGCGGTACGGGTTTGCGCTCCACAAGGGGTACGGAACGGAGTTGCATCGAGAGACTCTCAACCGATTGGGACCTTGCATGTATCATCGTCATTCCTTTGGGCCGGTCCGCAGCGCGGGAGAGCTGCTATTATGACCGATGAGCGTGGAGGGGCCGGACGGCTGGGGGAGCGCTTAGCGGCTCAGTACCTGGAGAGCCATGGCTACCGGGTGGTGGAGCGAAACTATCGATGTCGCATGGGGGAGATCGATCTAGTAGTCGAGGGCCCTGACTCGCTGGTCTTCGTTGAAGTGCGCACGAAACGACAGCCCTGCCTCTACCGGCCCGAGGAGACCATCTCTTCCGCCAAGGCCCGCCGGGTGGTAGCCCTGGCGGAACACTACCTGGCAGGCTCTGGGCAGGAGGAACGTCCCTGGCGGGTAGACGTGGTAGCGGTGGAGTTGAACCAACAGGGCACCGCGGTACGAATCAACCATTTCCCTGATGCCATCTCCGACATGGTCCCATGATGCCCCAGGGAAGAAGCGGCGTCCACCGATCACACGGGAATCCAGGCCCTGGCCGGTTGCTCTCTCGGTGGGCTGCATTGTTCTCGATTCCCGGCGCGTCGGCTCACCGTCCGGAGGTTTGGCGCTGGATCTCCGGCGCACTCCTGCTGATCCTCTCGCTGGGAACGGCCGGTTTCGGACCACCCACCGTGATAGAATCGGAGTCCGCGGGCATGCCGGCCACTGTCCGGACGCTGAAGCTGATGCGGACAGATCGGCCGCCTCAGGTCACGGCCGCCGCCGCTGTGGTGATGGATGCCGCGTCGGGTCAGGTGGTCTACGAGAAGAACTCCCACGCCCACCGGGCCAACGCCAGCACCACCAAGATGATGACGGCCCTCCTGGCCTTGGAGAACGCCAAACTGGACGACGTGGTCACCGCCGGCCCAGACGTCAAGGTGGAGCCAACCATCATCGGGCTTGACCCAGGGGATCAGTTGACGGTGGAGCAGCTCCTGTATGGGCTCTTGCTGCCGTCGGGCAACGACGCTGCTATCGCCCTTGCAGAATATGTCGGCGGTTCCATTCCGAGGTTCGCGGCGATGATGAATGCGAAAGCCGCTCAGTTGGGCATGAAGGATAGCCATTTTGTGACTCCCAACGGCCTCGACGCTGAAGGCCACTACTCTTCCGCCTACGATCTGGCGCTACTGGCCAGGGCTGCCATGCAGAACCCGGTATTCGAGAAGATCGTGGCAACCAAGGAGTACCGTGTAACCGGCCCCGTCAAATGGGTTTTCAAGAACAATAACCGCATGCTTGACAGCTACCCTGGTGCGGATGGCATCAAGACGGGGTATACTGATAATGCGGGGCGTTGTCTCGTCTCTTCCGCCACGAGGAAGGGCCGTCGAGCCATCGCGGTCGTACTGGATAGCGTTGATCTGTGGGGTGACTCGAGCGCTCTTCTGGACTACTTCTTTGCCAGCTACAGTTGGGAGACGCTCCGCGTGGCCGACGTGCCCTTGGGTGACTACGGCCGCAACGGGGGGCTTCGGAGAACGGTTGCCCGGTCGGAGGCGGAGATTGCCTTCCCGATCTGGCAGAGGACGTATCTTCGATGGTTCTTCTCCATGTCGTCGAGCTCATCGAGGGAGGATGGGGCCGTGGGGGCGGTCTCATACTACCTGTTTGGCAAGAAGGTGGCGGAGATTGAGCTGTACGACGCGGGTGGCTGAGTCTACATTCTGCAGGAGTCATGGCTGACGTACCCTTGAGAGTAGAGGATGGATCGGGGCCCGGCGAGGGCGAAGAAGACGGAAAGCTGCAGAGGCTCCACAAGGTGTTGGCGCACGCGGGGATCGAATCCCGGCGAGCGGCGGAGGAGATGATCCTGGCAGGGCGTGTGGCCGTGAACGGTCGGGTGGTCACGACTCTGGGAACCAAGGTGGACCCAGAGCGTGACGTGATCACCGTGGACGGCAGGCCAATACCCCGCAGGGTCAAGAGGGTATATCTGATGTTGAACAAGCCACCGGGCTACATCACCACTGTCACCGACCCGGAGCGGAGGCCCACGGTGATGGATCTGGTGCCTCATACCCCTCGCATTTACCCTGTTGGCAGACTGGATGCCAACAGTGAGGGGCTGATGCTGTTGACGAACGACGGAGAGTTCGCCAACCTTCTGGCCCACCCCCGCTACTCTTTCGAGAAAGAGTACCATGTGGCGGTGCCTGGAACCGTGAAGGAAGAGGATCTGCGGACCCTGCGGGATGGCGTTGTGATCGAAGGGGGGAGGACGGCGCCGGCCAAGGTGAGGGTACTGAGCTCCGATGGCAAGATCACCTGGCTCAGCATCACCATCCATGAGGGGCGGAATCGGCAGATTCGGCGGATGTTGCACGCTCTGGGTTATCGGGTCGAAAGGCTGATAAGGGTACGGGTTGGGCCCCTCTGGCTGGGGTCGCTTCCGCGTGGTGCCTACAGGCACCTTACCCCCGCGGAGGTGAGAAAGATGAAGGGTGCGGGCGCGTGAAGGCTCCCGTGATATGCATCGACGGGCCAGCGGCCTCGGGCAAGACCACGGTTGCCAGGGTGCTGGCCGATCGCCTCGGATTCTTCTACCTGGACACGGGGGTCCTCTACCGGGCCGTGACTCTGATGGCGTTGGAGAAGGGGATAGATTTGGCCGATGGGGAGAAGCTGGCGGAACTTGCCCGGAAGATGGTCATCGAGGTGAAGCCCGCACCGCCGGGCGATCCGCGCCAGACGGCGGTGATCGCCGACGGCGATGACATATCGCTGGCCATTCGAGATCCCCGGGTGGATGCCAGCGTCTCCCAGGTCTCAGCCCACGCGGGAGTGCGTGCGGCGCTCATGGATGTTCAGAGAGCAGTGGCCGAAAAGGGCGGTGTCATCCTGGCGGGCCGTGACATGGGAACGGTGATCTGGCCGGAGGCGGAGGTCAAGATCTTCCTGGTGGCAAGCGACGAGGAGCGGGCCAGGCGCCGCCAGAAGCAGGCCGAGGAGCAGGGAACGACGCTGGACCTGAAGACTGTCCTGGCGGAGCTGCGGCGGCGGGACGAGTACGACAGCAGCAGGGCAGTCGCGCCCCTTCGGCCAGCCGCGGATGCCGTCATCGTGGACACCACTCCGCTGACAATCGAGCAGGTCGTCGAGAAGGTGCTGGAGGTCGTCCGACAGAAGACCGGCCTACGGACCGGCGTCTCTGGCACGGCATAGGTCGGATAGGGCCACATGTTCTACAGCTTTGCCTGCCTCGGCGTCCGGCTGCTGCTGCGGCTCTTCACCCGATGCCGGGTAGAAGGGCTGGAGAATGTTCCTCCCTCCGGCCCTCTCTTGTTGGTGGCCAACCACCTCAACCTCGTAGACCCTCCGGTTCTGGGTGCCCTCCTCCCTCGCCGTATCGTGTTCGTGGCGAAGGAGGAGCTTTTCCGCATGCCGCTCGTCGGCTGGATTGTGAAGTGGTACGGTGCTTTCGGTATAAAGCGAGGACAGGCGGACCTTCAGGCGCTCAGGACCGCCGTGTCCGTTCTGCGGTCCGGCGGCGTGCTGGGCATGTTCCCGGAGGGCCACCGCAGCAGAACGGGCAAGATGCAGGAGGCCTACGCTGGCGCGGCCCTGGTGGCACTCATGGGGGAGGCTCCGGTGCTTCCCGTGGGTATCGACGGCACGGATAGGCTTCGGTCGCCGCTGTCCCTGCTCACCAGGCCGGCCATCACCGTTCGAGTAGGCCCCCCTTTCACCCTGGATGCCTACCGGGGAAGGAGAGGTGGAATTGAGGAGGCGACGCGCCACATGATGGCCAGAGTTGCAAGTCTCCTCCCCGAAGAGCGACGCGGCTTCTATGCCGAGGCCGCCGAGGAAATCCTGAGACAGCGCGGCCTATAGGATGTCCTCTTCCTGAGAAGGTGACGAGACCTTGGAGCTTCCAGACTACCGCGGGCTGAAGAAACGAGACCCTATCGGCGAGATGACGGCCCCCACGGCGGGGTCCGAGTTCCCGGACGGGATCGGAAGCCGGAAGGAGCATCACGCTCC
>Ga0315298_1009268_pt1 | contig 12225 bp, 10 predicted proteins | sample WHS_1_MG_FD_203077 | JGI IMG/M metagenome (GOLD analysis project Ga0315298, IMG submission 203077) | Extremophilic microbial mat communities from Washburn Hot Springs, YNP, Wyoming, USA - WHS_1_MG | ecosystem: Environmental > Aquatic > Thermal springs > Hot (42-90C) | place: USA: Wyoming... | reverse complement strand
CAGTACCGGTTTGGATTATAAGCATCGCTTTTTCTTTAGATTATCTGTCGAGGGTTGCCTCAAAGAAAAAAATTTTTAATAAACTAATTCTTAGTATAGGACTAACACTGGTTCTTATTGGACTTATTCCTTCAGTTAAATACCTCTGGGGAGTTTCCAAAAACCCAAATTATCTTTATCTTTTAAACCATAAGGATGTTGCTGTGTGTAGATTGTTTCAAGACATTGTGGAAGGAAAAGAAAATCCTACAAATAAAATGAAATGGAACGAATTTAACAGAAAGGCAAAGCTTTTTCTTTCACACGATACCCTTATTTGCCCCTTTGGCCCTTTTGCTGTAGCCCATTTATATCTTCAAAATTACAACGACAAAAAAATCCTTTCCTTTTGCGACCAAGGAATTCAATTATTACAAACACCTCAAGAAATATTAAAAAATAACGTGAAGACAATTTTGGAGTATCAACCATCTCCCAATAAAGATTTAAAGTTAGTTTGGGAAATTTCTGATAAAATAGATAATATCCTAAAGATATTCAGTCGCTACCAAAGATATGGAGAAGAAGAAATAATCAATGGCGAAGTAGACGGAAATAAATATTCTTTATATATTTTGACAATTAAAAAAGAATTTATTCAGCAGTTCCAAAAAGAGATTAGGGATGAATTTCATGAACATCAAAATATTCTTTAAAATTTTTTTACTTTATTGTTTGTTTTTTACTTTGGGGACTGGATTTTTCATTTCTCTTTTCCACACAAAATTATTAAGTAACATCGATATTATTTTTTACCGAGGAATTGGTCTTTTAATAATTTCTTCCATCTTTTTGTTGACAGTAATGATTCTTTATCGAAAAATAAGCCACGGATTTTTTACAGTTCGCGATCTTATTTTATCTCTTGTTTTATTTTTCTGCGTAAACTTAACCTTTTTTACCCATCTTCCCGTCACTGCTGAACGCTCAATTTCTGTCTTTCTTTTAGATTACTTCAATAAAAACTCCGAAAGATACTTAACAAAAGAAGAAATTACCAAAATATTTATTGACAAATATCTTTACGAAAATAAAGCAATTGAAAAAAGACTCCACGAGCAAATTTTTTCTGGAAATATAAAGCAGGAGGGGGAAAAATATAAAATATCAAATCAAGGACAAAATCTTATGAAATTTTATAGATTAATTGATGTCATTTTTAATATCAATAAAAATTTTAACTAGAATTCTTCAGCGGCAATTATCTTTCACCGAATATATTTGCATTCCCGAGTTGGAATCTTTAAAAGAATATTTAAAATTATTTTGAAAAAACCAGCTTTCAATCTTTGGCAAATTTGGGTCGTTTAAGACATTTTCTACAGTAAAATAATCTATCTTATTTTCTTTTAAAAGTTGGCAAATTTCTTGAGGATTTCTGTTTTCATAAATATCTCTCATTATCCTTGTTCTCTTATCAGAATCTAATCCACCTGCCCAAGGAAAGTATGGCCAACCTAAAAAAATCAACCTTCCCGCTAACGAAGCGGGGTGATAAAGATAGCTTGAGTTTAAAAAGATAGATTTTGGATGGGTATTATTTTTAATCCAATCTACTCTTGGGTCTTTTGGAGCGTCAGGAATTACCATATAAGAATCATTTTTAATTGGAAAAAAATCTACAATTCCTGAAAAAACTAAAAAGAAAATAAAAATAGTGGCTAAAATCTTCCCCAAAATCTTTTTTTGCCAAATTAAAGAAATTAAATAGGCGGAAAACATGTTGCCAACAATAATAAAAAGATTCAAAAATTTGTGATTAGCTGCCATTTCTCGAGAGAATTGAAAAAGATTAGGAATAAAAAATAAAGGAATAAAGGCCAAAAAAATTTTTTTAGCTAATTTTTTGCTTTTCAAAAAACCAAGGGGAATGAAAAACAAACTTAAACCTAAATTATAAAACCAATAATGGAGAAAGTTCTTAATAGTTAATCTGTCAGCGATTAAATATCCTGGATTAAACCTAAAATTTCCCTGCCCCCCAACCCTTATTAAAAAAACTTGAGGAAAACCAATTAAAAAAGCAATTAATAGCATCACAAATAAAGGCCTTCTTTGGCGAGAAAAAATTAGGAAAAACACGCTAAAAATAACCATTAACATTCCATAACCGACGCTGTGGATAATAGGAAAAATACCTATAATAAAACCAGCAAGGAGCGCTCTTTTTAGAGTAAATTGTTGACCCTTAATCTCACTTTTTAAAAACAGAAAACACAAAAACAAAATCAAAAAGTAAGCAAGAGCAAGATGTCTTTGATTAGTATAGATGTTTAAACTCCAAAAAGCACTAACAATTTTCCCATCATATGGGCCAAATGAGGGAAAGCTCCTGTTGTTAATAATTTCAGAAAGCGTATTTAAAGAAAAAGGATGTTGGTGAAAGAACTCCAAAAAGGATAAGGAGCTATTAAAAAGGAAAAAAGAAACACTTAAGAAAGCAACGAAACGACTTTTGAAAATTAATTTGGCAAGAAAATAAATCACCAAAACCAAACCAGAAAAACTTAAAAAACTAGGTAAGTTTAAGGCAAAATCTAAAGGCAAACCCAATTTTTCTAATATTCCTACAATTAGATAAAAAAGAAAATGATAATGAATCTGCTCTCCAGCAAATAGAGGATCGCAAGGAGGCCAATTTCCTCCCCAAGAAAAAGAACGAATTAGAGGAATATTAGCGGCAAAATCGCTCCAAACTTTGGCGGCAATTAACATCTGGCCGTCTTTATAACCAAATGTGTGCCACATCAACCAACAAGAAAAACAAAAAGCAAAAACTACCAAAATTGCTTCCGGCCAATTTTTCTTAATTGTTTTCAATAATTTCTTGGGCGATTTTTTCAGCTTGGTCAATAGCATAATTCACCCCCCTGTCCCAAGGATAAATTGTTTGCATATTTGCTAAATAAAGATTTTTAGGCAAGGTTTTTTTAATCTTCGAAAGTAATTTTGAATAATTAACAGTAACGATTGGTTGGGCAAATAAATTAGTGAAGAGTGAAGAGTGAAGAGTGAATAGGCGAAAATTATAATTTGGATTTATTTTTTTAAGATAAGGAAGAAATTCTTCAAAAATTTGTTTAGCGGTCATTTTAAAATATCTATGATTTTGGGGATAGTAGCCGCCAACATATAAAATATGCTGGCCGCCATAATATTTTGGATCAACAAAATTGGTATGTTCCACCACCGCAACGAAAGGAAAACCTGGCTCATTAATATTCAACCAATAAGTCCCGTCGGTCAAAAATTGTTGTTTTAAAACCAAAATTAAACTTATTGCTCCAAGCATTGGTGGAAATTTTTTGGGAAAAAACTTTTCTGCAGGCGTAGTAATAATTATTTTGTCAAAATCTTTTAATTCTTTTAAGTTTTTAATCTCATAGTTTAAAAATATTTCTCCTCCATTTTCTTTTATTTTCTTTGCCAATGTTTCTGTTAGAACCTGAAAGCCTCCTTTTAAATATCCCAATTTAGTGCTCCTTTTTTTTATTCTTGCCCAAAACCAGGCAGCAGAAATTTTTTTCGCATAGGAGCCAAATTTTCCTTCCAAAAGCGGTTGCCAAAGAATTTGAAAAGCTTGCTGTCCGTAAGCAGAAGAAAGCCAATCCCAAGCAGAAACTTTTTCCAGCGATTGCCAATTATTATTGGCTTTAAGATAAAAAGTTACCAAGCCAGTGCGAATTTTTTCCAAAAAATTTAAATGAGGAAAAAACAAAAGATTAAAAGGCGAATCAAATTGGGAAATTTTGCCTTTGTAAAAAATTGAGGTTTTAGGTCGCAAATAAAAAAGCCTGGAAGATAAATTAAGCTCAGAAATTAAATTTTTCGCTGCCTCATCAGAAGTAAATAAATGATGAAAAAAATTCTCCAATGGCCAACGCCAATTTTCTTTTTTAAAACCAGAAGCTAAACCCCCAAGTTGACTCTCTTTTTCAAAAATAAAAACTTGATGATTTTTTTGGGAAAGTCGGTAACCAGCAGTTAACCCAGTAATCCCGCTACCAACAATAGCTATTTTCATAGAAATTATTTTATCACAGGTAAATTAGTTAAAAAATTAGAAGTAAACTCGTAAGTAGCAGAATTACTCCTCCAAAAAGCGCTCCTGCTGTAGGTAGGGTAATTCCTGCCTGAGGAAGTTCTACCTGAGTAATGTAAGTAGTTGGCGTTGGTGTAGCCTGGGCTTGAGGAGGAGAGGTGGGTGTAGGCGTTGGCGTTGGTCTCGGTGTGCCAGTTGGAGTCGGCGTGGAAGTAGGCGTCGGAGTTGGAGTAAGAGTGGGTGTTGGAGTGGGACGCGGTGTTCCTGTAGGGGTAGGCGTAGGTGTACCGGTAGGCGTTGGGGTAGAAGTTGGTGTAGGACGGGGAGTGCCGGTTGGAGTGGGAGTAGGAGTTGGAGTGGCAATAGAAAAAACTAAGGTGCATTGTTGAGAAACAGCCTGTGGCTTAGAAACAGGCGCTGTGGGAGCAACTGGTTGCTTTCTCAATTGATAAAGTTTAAGTGCCGTTATAACAGCTACCACCGCTAAAACTCCGGTTATTCCGGCAATTAAAACTATCGACCAATTTTTCTTTAAAAATTCCTTCATTTTTATCTCCAGCCTAAAGTACTATGATGAACTTCTGCTTGAACTTCAAAGTTTGTTACCCCGCTTGGGATAATATACTCCACATAGAAATGCTGTGTACCCACTCTTTTATTGGTAGTTTCGCACCAACCACTAACTAAACTTACACCACTCCCTGTGCACCAACTACTATTAGCAGTTCCATTTACCCTAAATCTTGCTTTATCCAATTGCCCGGAACCGCTAAGCTCTCCCATCACTGCAAAATAAACATGGTCTCCTGGTTTAAGAGAGCTTAGTTGAGAAGATGTTAATTCCTGCCAACTAAGATTATAGGCTTTAATCCAATTACAGGTTGCTGATGGCGCCGGAGTCGGTGTCGGGGATGGAGGAGGAGGCCCTCCGCCACAGTCTATTTTATAGGTAATAATATTGCCCGCTGGTGCTCCTCCTGCTGCTGCGCGAATATCAATCTGTGCTTTACAGTCTCCATCCCAAGGCAAGGCAGGAAAACAAACCTGTCCCCCATTTCCAATCCAGTTACTTGACCTTTGATGTGCCTCGGTATTTCCACAATTTTGTGGACCGTCTGTATAAACTTCTGCCAAATAAAAACAGTTTTCATATTCCTGCGGTAATTCTAACTTTAAACACGCATAACCTCCATTGTTACAAGTAGCATAGCCCGCTGGTAAAGTTCCTGTCTGTTTTACGTATGGGGTAACATCGTAGGGACAACCAGAAGGGGGAGTTCCCCGAGGAGTAGGGCTAACTCCAGGGGTAACCCCACATCTTCCCCGGCAGTCTGGATGTGTAAGACAAGCACTGCCACAATAGGTTCCCGGGCCCCAATTACCACCTTGACAAGTGTGCTCGCAACAGCTTTCCGTGTTACAGTGGGTGCCTGTCAAACCTTGGCAGCTAGCACCCTCTCCCGGACATTGTGGTTGAGGGGCAGAGGTTGGGGTTGGTGGTTGCCCACAACCAGAGCCACAGTTTGGAGAATTATGGCGTTTAACCCCGTTATTGCACCAAGCATCGCATTGATTATTAGTTTCATGGGTACAACACACCTCCCACTCATCGCATCCTTCACATTCTCCCCAACACCTTATAGTGGGAGTGTTTCCACAGGATGGAACTTGGCTTGGGGCCGCCATTTTTCTTATTTCCTGCCTTTGCTTAACCAAAAAAACAGCCGCTGGAATGGAAACCAAAAGAAAGAGTATTCCTAAAATAATACCAACAGTTTTTATATCGAAAAAGGGCCGGCGAGGAGTTGTTCCCACCGATCCCACCGAAATGACTTCTTCTTTTGTTCCTGGGGAAGAAACGATATTTTGGGACAGGTCTTCAGGCATTAAATTTTCCTCAATAAAATATCACTTAATATTCCTAAAATTATCAATCCTCCTCCTATTATAGAGAGCAAAAATGTGGGTGTCAATAGTCCAGACCTCGGAATACCACTTCCGGTAGAAGGCAAGTATGTCCTAGGAATAGCCGTAGGAGAAGCAGAGGGCGAGGGAATAAAAGTTGGGGTAGGAGTAGCGGTTGGTAAAATTGTTGCCGAAGGAGAGGCGGTAAAAGCAGGTTGGAGCTCGCCTGCCGCCAAAACAGTAAAACTTCTTCTAACCGTCTGGCCGCTTGGCAAGCTAACAGTAACAGTGTGAACGCCGGGCGCAAGAGAAGAAGGTGGTGTCCATTGCCATTTTCCGTCCTCTCCAATAATCACACTCCCACGAAAGGTTTCCGGTGACTCAACAATAATAGTCAAATTCTCTCCTGCTGGTCCCTCTCCAAAAATCTGGGGCGTTGACGTACTTATGTTTTCTCCCTCGCCTGGATTAATAATTCTCAAGGAATAAGAGGGCGTAGAAATATTTTCCACGCTAAATCTCGGGCTCGATGTTTGCTCTATAGGAGTTGGTGTAGGAGAAGTTGATTGCTGACGAAAATCAAAATTTTCTCCCAAGACAACTTGGGGGAGAGGACTATCGTTTTTAGTGGTTGTAATTGCTGTAGCGGTTCCTTCCGGACCAGCCTGAAAGAAAAATTCTTCTATAGAAGCCTCTTTATCATAAGTTACCCAAGAAGATAAATCAGCGCTTCTGGCTAAATTTAAAGGGATCGCCCAAGTTCCCGAAGGACGAGTAAGGGCAGAAAGAGGGGAAGCATTCGCCAGTGTAAGATAAACAATTACACCCTCGGCAGGAGTCCCCTCTTTTTTTACCACCGTTCCGTAGGCAATATCACTTGGAAACCCACTGCTTGATAAGGTAGGAGCCGTTTTTACTCCGTATGGTTGACCATTGTTATCAAAGGTTTTCCCAGCAGAGTTAATTTTAAAAAAATAATCAGTAGCAGGCTTTAAACCTCTTATTGTTACATGGTGAGTAAAAAATTCTCCCTCCCCTCCGGAAAGCTGGTCGCGGTCGTCTTTAGCAATAAATGTAGTGTTTCCTCCTGACCAATATTGAACATTACCGGATGTTTTAGTAGCTGTCGTCCAGGAAACCGAAAAACCACTATCGCTAATATTGGTAATTTTGACCTCTTGGGGAACAATTTGCGTGTTCGCCCTTGTTAACCAGACAGAACCATTTCTAACAAGAAAAACCCCGCCAGCGGCGCCAAAAATTAAAAGTAAAAGACCAATAATGGTTGGAAGACGTTTTTCTTTTTTCATATTTCATATTTTTTGGCTACTTTTGCTTCCTTCTGTGCCCTTAAGATTGTTTAGCTCTTCTTCTGAAAACCAAATAGATTCCTTAAGATTTTCTATTGTTTCCCTTTTCAGTTTTGGATCTAAAGGCCTCATTTGTTCTTGAGTAACCGTGGGAATAGTATTTTTAGTAAACGCCCGATAAATCTCCAAACCTGCCCAGACCAAAACTGTAATTAAAGTCATAATTGAAATAATCAAAGCATTTTTACCAAGGACAAATTTATTGTTCATTTTTTCCTCCAAAAAAGAAAACTTTACCACTAAGGCTTAAAAGTAACTTTTTTTCCTCTTTTTCTTTTGCGGTTTTAAAGCCAAATGCTTCAAGGCGAAAAATTCGCCGAAAATTACTCAATGAGGTAAGGAAATTTTTTAAATTTTGATATTCACCGGATAAAACCATTTTAATCTCAATCTCCTCAGGATTACCTTTGCCAACCTCTTCTTTAAAATTTAAAGTAGAATAATCAATCGCCTCAAGAACCACTCCTTCTTTCGTCGCCAAAGCCTCAATTTGCCTAACCAAAAGAGAAATTTGGGAAGTCTTTGGTAAAGCTTGGTCTACTAAGTAAAAAGAATCTTGAAGAGAAAAATATTCGTTTTGAGCAAGATTTAAATTATTAATTTTTTCCTCCAGTTTTTGGGCAATCATTTTCTTATCTTTAATTTCCTTTATTAGCCCGGCAATGGTAATTAAGGTTGGCCTAATCGCAAAAAGAATAAAAAAGGCAACTGTCAAAATTGAAAAAACTATTTCCGTGTAAACTCGAACCTTTTTTTGTAAAGATAGAGTTTTTAATCTTAAAAAATAGCGACGGTAACGGTAAATTTCGTTTTGCCAATTAAAAATTGCTTCCATTTTATTTTTAATTATTTTTTAAGGGCTAACTCTCCTTTAATTTGGAATTTAATACCAGCCTCTCCGTTAGTATCTAAACTTACTTGGGTTAAATTTACATTTTTAAATTTTGAAGAGTTCTTAAGATTTCTTAAAAAAACGCCTAAACTTCCTTCAGAAAGGGTGTTGGCATCCAAAATAAGTTGTTTAGAAGAAATATTAAGATCAGTAATAACTACATCAATCGGAGTTAAACTCCCTAATTCATTTAAAATTTCTCCGGGCGGAACAGAGGTTTTTAACTCTTCTATTAACTGTAGCCTTTTACTTAACAAACGAAACTCTTTTTCAAAACTACCCCAGGAAGTAACGATTGCCTGCTGCTGCTTAATTTTTTCTCCTAAGTCAGTCAGGTCTCTATCTAATTTGAAACGAGAAAGAAAAGCTAAAATTACTATAAACTCTGTAAAGATAATAATATGGCGACCAATGCTTAGGGACCACTTAAGGATTTTTCCCCCAGTTCCTTTTTCCCAATCCTCTTGAGGAAGAAACTCAATTGCTGTTTTTCGGGCAGCCATAAGTTAAGTATATATAAAAAAGTAGATGATTGTAAAGAGTCAATTCCAGGCCTCGCAGAGGAGCTTATATTCGCAAAAGTCGCACATATTTGAGGGTTTTGCCTCAAATTTACTTTCCTGAATTTCTTTTGCTTTCTTAATCAACTCTTCCCTTATTAAAGAAAGCTGCTGGCTGGTTCTTCTAGTAGATTTTTTCTCCCCGTTTTCCAAGAAATAAAAACTTAAAATAATTTCCTCTGGTTTTCCTTCAAAAATTCCCAAGTTAATTGCCGCCAAAGCATACACACTCATTTGTAATGAATTATCAACTTCTTTTTGTTCCCATGCTTTCCCAGTTTTATAATCAATAATTTCTATTGTTTTTCCCAACTTATCTACCCTGTCTATTTTTCCTCCAATTTTTAAATCAGGAGAAATTTTCACCACAAATGGATGCTCTAAAAGATGAGGGATAACTTTGGGATTAAATTCCTTCTGATAAAAACTCCGCAATATTTTTTCTCCTTCTTTTCTTGATCTTTCTTCATGAGATTTACTGGCATAGCCTTCTTTTATCCAGTTTTTAGAAAGTAGTTCAATCAGGTCTTCCTCATTTGGTTTTTTTCCTTCTTTTACTAATTTATAAAAATCACGCAAGGTTTTATGAATTGAATCACCAAAACTTTGGGCCGCTGAAGGAGGAACAGGAATTCGCTGAATATAGCGATAGCGATATTGTAAAGGACAATTGTTAAAAGTTTCTATTTGAGAATAAGAAAGATAATTAACTGGTTGATTTGTTCCCAAAGGAATTTCTGGTTCTTTAGGTTTATTCCATTCTAAAAGGGAAAGTTGTTTCTCTTCAATTGCTAAGTTGTTTGATTGCTCGATTGCTTTTTTCCCTAAAGCCTCAATCACAAAGGGGGAAATTTTTCTTTCCCTTTTTCCTTCTCCGTAATAATTGGCGGCGGTAAAATAAAGCCTGTCAGCGGCGCGAGTCATCCCTACATAAAAAAGTCTTCGCTCTTCTTGCTCATGGTAGTCTCCAACCGGCAAAATTTCTTTAATTAGAGCCTCAGGAATTGGAATTTGCTCCCGTCTTTCGTAAGTTGGAAAACGGCCGGCAACCAAATTAACCAGAAAAACCACGGGAAACTCCAAACCTTTTGAAGAGTGAACCGTCAAAATGTTTACCCTATTTTCCTGCGTCCAATCAAAATCAGCGACCAAAGGAGACTCCCCTAGTTTCATCGATAAATTAATCCAATCAACAACGGCAAAAACCGAAGCATCTTCATGGTCAACCTCGTAGGTTTTTAACCTGTCAAAAAACTTAGAAATATTTTGTGCCTGCTTTTCCTCAAGCGGTGTTTTGTATTCTGTTAGTTTTTTCAAAAGACTGGAATCTTCTAAAAAATAATAAAGAATTTGACCAGCAGTCTCTTTTGGTAAAAGCTTCAAATGGCGGTGGACCATTTCTACAAATTTTTTAACTATTTCCCTCGTTTTTTGGCTAACAAAAATTTTTTCTACTTGTTCACAAGCCTCAAAAAGGGTTAGATTAAGTCTTCGGGAATAATTAATAATTGCCGCTAAATCTCGAGGAGAAATATCAAAAATCTCCATCGACAAAACCCGATACAAAGCAACATTATCTTCGAAATTATAAAGGACTTTCAAATAGGCAATTAAATCCTTAACTTCTGGTTGGCGGAAAAGCTGTCCTGGTCCCAAAAACTGATAGGGAATTCCATGGCGAGACAAAGCCCTAATAAAAGGCTCGGCATGATTATTTGCCCGAACCAAAATGGCAATATCTTTATATTCCAAGTTTTTTCCGCTCTTTTGGTGGATTAAATTTTCAATTTCCTTAGCAACCGCCTCGGCTTCATTTTCTACTCGGTCGGTATAGATAAATTTTATTGGAAATTGTTCATCCTTCCTTACAGAAATTAGACGTTTGCTGATCTTTTCTTTAGCCTCAAGCCTATCAGGATTATTATTCTGGATTAATTTATAGGCATGATCTAAGATTAACTGAGTAGAGCGATAGTTTTTAATCAAAACAATAATTTTTGCCTTAGGGAATCGCTTTTTAAATTGAATTACATTAGAAATTGCCGCCCCTCGCCAACGATAAATTGACTGATCGTCGTCGGCACAAACGGTGATATTTTGCCTTTCCCCAGCCAGCAAAATTGCTAATTCATTTTGGGCATAATTGGTATCTTGAAATTCATCAACTAAGATATATTTAAATTGGTTTTGATACTGGCGCAAGATATTTTTTCGAGAGCGAAAAAGCTTTAAAGTATTAGCAATTAAATCTCCAAAATCCATTACCCCTTCTTTAATTTTTAACTCCTCATAAGTCTGGTATGCTTTTGCTAACTCCAAATATTTTTCTGCCTCCTCTTTTTGGAATTTGGAATTTGAAATTTGAGCCTTTGCCCAGCGCATATACTCGCCGGGCGATACATCTTCGTCTTTTAGCCTCGAAAAATGTTGAACCATTCCCTCAACAAATTTTGTTGGGTTTCCCAAAGGACGAAAGTATTTAAGGTCAAACTTAAAAAGATTTTGAATAAGAAACTGAATTGTTTCTGCCTCGGTCATCAATTTATAATCAGGGGAAAGACCAATATGGATTGCTTCTGCTCGCAAAATTCGATCGCAAAAAGAATGAAAAGTAGAAATCCACATTTCTGAATAACCATAAGGCAAGGCAATATCTACTCGCTCCTCCATTTCTCGAGCTGCTTTTTCAGTAAAAGTTAAGGCCAAAAATTCTCCCGTTTTTGCTTTTCCTGAAGAAATTAAATATTTTACTCTTTCGGTGACAACCGTTGTCTTCCCTGTTCCCGCGCCGGCAATAATCAAAAGTGGTCCATTGCCATATTCTACCGCTTCTTTTTGTTCTTTATTTAATTTTTTTTCCTCAAAATCAGCCATAGATCAATTATATCTTAAATTTAAAGCTCTTTAAATTTAAATAAATTTTTAGGAAAGTGGCTTTGGTTCTTCTAATTTTTCAGAGGAAGAGAGTTTTTGACCAAGTTGGGTAAAACTTGTCAAAACGTTTGCCATTTGATTGTAGGCATTTTGAAGATGGCGGCTTAAAACCGAAAGGCTTCCCTCAACTTTTTGATAATCTTTTTGAATTGCCCGAAGGGTAGCTAAAATTTGTTTTGCTTTTTGCTCAATTTTCTGACCTTCAAAACTGGCTAAAATTGCCCTTAAATAAGCATAAAAAGTCATCGGTGAAACCGGTAAAACTCGCTTTTTCCCAGCATAATCAAACAAGTCGGGGTTATTAACGACTTCGTAATAAACTGCCTCCGAGGGAATATACATCAAAGCATAATCAATTGTTCCCTCTTCGGTTAAAATATATTTTGAAGAAATAGCGTCAATATGATTTTTAACGTCTTTAACAAACTCTTTTTCCGCTGCCCTTTTTTCCGCCTCGCTTTCCGCCTTATTCATCTTCCGAAA
>Ga0315298_1009267_pt1 | contig 12225 bp, 9 predicted proteins | sample WHS_1_MG_FD_203077 | JGI IMG/M metagenome (GOLD analysis project Ga0315298, IMG submission 203077) | Extremophilic microbial mat communities from Washburn Hot Springs, YNP, Wyoming, USA - WHS_1_MG | ecosystem: Environmental > Aquatic > Thermal springs > Hot (42-90C) | place: USA: Wyoming... | reverse complement strand
AATATTCCGAATTTTGCTGGTGGAATGTCGCCTTTTATTACTGTTCCAGTTGCGCCGTCCATCCATAAAATGTAATTTTTGCCTCCATACTCGTATTTTACAAGCCATATGGGTGCGTGCAAGTAGAATGTTTGGTTTATTTTTAACTCGTTTTTCATTTCAATGATTCTGTCAACGTCTTGCTGGGCTAAATAGCGGTGATGCTCCTCAATCTCCTGTTTTGCTATTGTTATCGCTTCCTCCTTGTCTATTTCGCTGTTTAGAACCTTGGCGGAACCCTCGATTTTTCTAAAGTCGTAGGGGACCTTCCCTTCCAATGGCACATCATACTCTTTTGTTGGGAAATCAGCCGCTTTTCTTGCAAGGATAAGCCAATCATATTTTTTGGCTATTTTTCCCTCCTTAACAACTGGCGGGCTTATACGTTCAAACACTCCTTTATAGGTGCTTTCGGCTTCGACGGATATGATCCAGAAAGGCAGGTAAGTCAGGGTTTTTTCAGTGATTTTCGCTTTTCGGGCAAGGTCTGGAGGTTTTAGAAAGCCTGAACGCATCCACTCTTTAACGCCTTCTTCGATTTGTGTAGCGTCATACTTGTTCAACAGCATAGAGTGTTCAAAAATGAAGGCCTTTCCAGTTTCTATCACCACAGTGTAGCCGCAGTATCTGCATGTAGCTATAATTTCGCCAGGTTCAAAAGATATCGGTGCACCGCAATATGAGCAGCTAAGCTCCTTAACAATTGACATTCTGCTTAGCCTTCTGTTTCTCCCGCTTAATTATTTCCCTTGCCACAATGACCCCTGAGGCTGATGCTTGAATTAAGCCTCTAGTTACTCCGGCTCCATCTCCAATGGTGAATAAGTTACGTATTTTCGTTTCAAGCGTATTGCTTAGTTCTAATCTTGAGGAGTAGAATTTCACTTCAACACCGTATAAGAGAGTGTCCCGAGAGTGTATGCCCGGTGCTATTTTGTCTAGGGCTTCAAGCATTTCCCTTATGTCGGCGAGGTAACGATAAGGCAATACAAAGCTTAAATCTCCAGGTGTGGCGTTCTTAAAAGTTGGAGTTACTACGCTTCTTGCGATTCTATCAGGTGTTGAACGCCGACCCGCCTCTAAATCGCCTAAACGCTGTACGAGTATGCCTCCGCTGAGGAGGTTTGAAAGCCTCGCCAAGTATTTTCCATAGGCTATGGGTTCCCTAAAGGGTTCTGTGAAGGATGTTCTAACTAAGATTGCGAAGTTTGTATTTTCTGTTTTGCGTTCTGCATAGCTTTGCCCGTTAACTGTTAGAACTCCATTGTAGGATTCTGAGATTACTTCGCCGTAAGGTGCAACGCAGAAAGTTCTAACCTGGTCGTCGAAGAATTTTGAGTAATAAACGAATTTAGGCTCGTATAAGGTGCTTGTTAAATCTTCCATAACTGAAGCTAAAACTTCAACTCTAACGCCGACATCCACAGGGTTGTTAAGCGTCTTCAAGCCTAAGGTTTGGGCTTCTGTTTGAAGCCATTCGGCACCGCTTCTTCCAGGCGCCACAACCACGTATTTTCCAAAGTATTTTTCGCCTTCAACAGTTTCAACGCCTTCAACAACACTGTTTTTCACAAGAAGCCCCTTAACATCCTTCCTCATTTCTATATCGACTTTGCCATTCAGTTCTTGGCGCATTTTCCGCAAGGTTTGAGCGCACCGTTCTGTGCCCATGTGGCGAATTTTTTGTTGAATAAGTTTTAACCCAGCTAAGGATGCTTTCCTTTCTATTTCCTCCACCTTTTCAATGTCTCCTCCATAAACATGTTTGGGTGCTCCAAATTTTATGTAGACATCGTCCACGTAATTTATCAGTTCACCGAGTTCCTTTTCTGAAACATACTGGTTTAGCCAACCGCCAACCTCCGTAGATAAAGTTAGTTTGCCGTCACTAAAGGCTCCTGCCCCACCCCAACCAGACAGTACGCCGCATGGTTCGCAGTGCATGCACCCGAAACCTCGACTTGCCGGACATTTTCTCTGCTCTATGTCTGGGCCTCTGTCAATTATAAGAACTCTCAGATTTGTTTTTTCCACGACCTCTAGAGCTAAGAATATTCCCGCTGGACCTGCTCCGACAATTATCACATCATACTTCAAAGCATTTGGCTCCTTTTGAAACCCAAAACTAGATGTAACAACCAGCATATATTTTTAACGAATTAAAAATTTTAGGAAACGAAAATTAAAAGCCAAAATTAAAGCCAGAATCGCACTCGTCAGTTGAAGAGCCCATGGGGGCTTTTCTACTTAATTTTGTGGGGCACAAGACATAGAAATTTCAACGCTTTGTTACCATTGTTTTTAAACTGGTGCTCCTCGTTTGAGGGAATGAAAATGGCGTCGCCGGGTTTAAAACTTCTCTCTCCGTTGGCGCCGACAATAACACCTTCGCCTTCTAAAATGAAGACTTCGTGTTCCCATGGGTGACTGTGAAAGGGACTGTAGCCTCCAGGTTCGATTTCGAAAAGGCGCATTGCAAAGTTTTCAGCACCCATATCCTTTGTGATTAGCCATCTTACTTTAAGTTTAGAAGCGCCTTCATCGGCGTCTTGGGCTTCAACCTCACTGTAATGTATGATTTTCACGGTGATCAACTCCAACCGGTTAATTAATTTAAAGAGCATATATTTTTAAAGTTGTGCCATAGGCCTTAATGTTCTGTATGGCTTTTGGGGCTTTCCGGCTGGATGTGGCAGGTTACGGCGTGCAACCTTTTTCCAATTTAGTATTTAAAATCAAAATTTGAATATTTCTACGCGGTTTTATTTCTGGAAGGAATCGGGTAAATTAAGTGCAGACACAAATTGAGCCTCAAAATTTCCTGAAGAAATAAAAATTTGGGGGAACCCGCAAAAGCGGGTTTTGAGGTTATCCTGCGATTTTTCTGCGTATGCTTACCACTGCGTATATGGAGGCTATGGCAGCTATGAGGGATAGAATTACTGCTATCCAGACTGGCAGGGTTATTCCTGAAACCGCGTCTTTGGTGCCTGTGACATCTGTTTTGAGGTCTGAAATGTCCATTTTAACTGTGCCTACGTCTGTTTTGATTGTGGCGACGTTTCCGTCTATGGATGTCACTTTGCCCGTTAGTGTGCCTAGATCAGTTTTTATGGTGGCTGTGTCTCCGCTTATCTCTGTGACTTTTGCATTTATGCTGCTTAATGTTGAAGTTACTGTGCCTATGCTTGTGGAGATTGTGGCTACTGTGCCGCTGACGCTGTCTATTTTGGCGCTTATGCTGCTTAGGCTAGTGGTTACGGTGCCAAGGGTTGTGGATATAGTGGCTACTGTACCGTCTATTGCAACAACTCTAGCGTTTATGCTGCTTAGGGTAGTGTTTATTGTGCCAAGGGTTGTGGATATAATGGCCATTCCACTTTGGATAGCAACAACTGTAGCGTTTATGCTGCTTAGGCTAGCGGTTACGGTTCCAAGGGTTGTGGATATGGTGGCTACTGTACCGTTTATCGCTACAACTGTTCCATTTATGCCGAGGAGAATATCACCTATATAGTCGCCTTCAGCTGTGACATTGAATAGGGCATAGACGGCAGGCGCATATGGCGGTGTGTAAGCCTCTGGGTATAATGCAAATACATGTAGGCCTGGCCTGAACCCTGCAGCTATAAAGGTTATCACTATGTTTCCTGTGGCATTAGGCCAGACAGGTGTCGTATATTCCCAACCGTTGTTTGCTCCGAAATAGACGTTATCTATGTTTGGCGTATAAGCGCCCTCCGGATCGAGGCCTGTTGCGCTTGCTGTTACCAGTGAGCCGTCGTTTTTGAATGTTGAAGGTGTAACAGTTAATGTAGGTGTTACAGTGAAGGTGGCACTACCGGATGTGGGGGCAGTGTCATTTGCGGTGGCTGTTACTGTGTGACTGCCTCCATAGTCGTTTGGAACTGTAAAGGTTGCTGTGAACATGCCGGACGAATCCGTAAGCGCCCATGCCACATTTTTAGTTGTATACCCGCCCCAAGTTATTGTAACATTGTACTTTGTAGTTGTTGTGGATGCTGGGAATCCGTAGCCTGTGGCTGTTACCACTGTTCCTACAGGCCCCTTAGTTGGACTTAGAATCAGTGTTGTTCTGACGCTTATGCTTATGTTGAAAGCTATGTTTGCGTCTCTAATTATGATGTCGTGTTTTCCAACTCCAGCCATAGGTATCGTTATAGTTGTATTAAAGAATCCTGTTCCATTAGCTGTAGTGGTCCCTACAGATGTTACACCGTCCCATAGGAAGCTTATATCGCCTGGATAGAACCAGTTGCCTGCAATTCTTAGAGAGGAGTTTACTGAAACGCTGACTGTCGCTGTAAAGTCTGTGTTGTTTCCATACAGATTTCCAGCAGTCGCTAAAACTGTTCCCACCTGCATTATGCCCCTCTTGTATTCAGCGTAGTCTGCGGTGTAACTTGCCCCCGTGGCGTTAACCACCGCTTTGAAAGTTATGGTGTCGCTGGCAACAGGTTGCAAACCGCTTGGCAAGGCTTGCATAAGGTCAGGAGCGCTCATGCCGTAGGTGAACTGGCCCAACTCGTCGGCAGCAGTTAAATTAACAATAGAAATCCACTGCCCCAAATTTGGGTTAAAGTAGCTGAGGTTTACAAGGGCATTTGCCGGAAACGCGTAGCCTTTAAGTTGAATTGATGCGCCTCCTGGACCTGATGTTGGAACCACTTCAAATGCTCCTATGACTGTTATGTAGGTGTCTGTAACTGCCACGGAGGTTGCTGTTCCGTCGAAAGCTTTAATGAAGTAGTTTCCTCCAGCAATATCCTTCTTTATGGTTCCGTTAACCCAATTGTTGCCAACAAGCCATACTCCGCCTGTAGCTGGATCCCTGTATGTCGATACGAAGGTTGAATCGGTCAAGTTTGCCACGTCAAAGGTTGGCGTATACTTTATATCTCCAGTTGATACCTGTGAAAAGCCGTCTTTGCTAAGTAGTAGGTAAAATTGTCCGCCAGACCATGTTACACCGCCGAAGTAGAGGCTGACATTTCCTCCTGCTGCTACTTGTTGACCAGGAGTGCTTGGCGCCGTTGCAGTGTTAATTAAAATGTAGCCTGTTGATGCTTTAACAGCAAATGGAACCGCAGCCAAAAGCATTGCCAAAAGTATCGCTAGTGTAAATTCCTTCATCTTTGGTTTCTGCATTTTCTATTCTCTCCTATTTTTATGGCATTAATAAAGAAGAGCCCTTGGTATTTATTGTTTCTGTAAACAGATGCTTACACAAAAAATCATGTGTGTACATTTTTGTTAAACAAATATACACCTACATAATATGCTAAAAGCTGCGTTGCATCAAGTCTTACTTGGACCTGTAGAAAGTTGAGGTTTAAACTCAAGGATAAGCATGCCTCTAACAACATCCTTATCATCTAGCTTAAAACCTATCCCGTACATGATGCCTTCTATAAAATCGGCGAGAAGCTCTGTCCCCTCAGAGGTCAGCACCGAGGAGACACAGACAACTTTAACAAGGTCACCGTTCACTTTTAATTGAACCTCGTTTAAATCCCATCGGCAAGATTCCAGAAAAATTTTAAAAGCCTGAAGCGGATCCTGAAACCTCTCTTTCAAGTATTTTCCATGCCATACCCCGCTTTCAAACCACTTAGCCTGCAAGCCTTTTCTTTCACTTCCATAGGCTCTTTTAACAAGAAAGTTAAGCACCTCGGTTGGAACATAAACTCCTCCCAAAATCCTTGAAGCCTGCATAACCTCAAAAAATTCCGCAAAATTTTTTACGTCGTAACCTGCACGTTCAACTCTTATTGCCTGCCTCAAAGCATCCTCAACGAACTTGCTTATGGTTTCACCTTTTCTCCGCGAAATCTCGGCAATCTCATCAATAATGTCTTGAGGAACATAAACAAGCTTTTTCTCCCTAATTCTCTTCATGCAGTTTCCTTCCTAATGGCCTCTAAACGTATAATCCCTCTACCCACCTCCTCGTTGACAATTTTAAAACCTAAAGCATCAAAAGCCCCGCAAACGAAAGCCTTAAACAAAAAAGTGAATGCTTCTGAAAACCTGGGACTAACCAGACGAAAGGAGACCATCCCGCCAACCCTTTCAATGCTTAAATCGTTAACATTCCACATGAAAGCCTTTAAATCCTTTTTGAAAGCTCCAAAGGCGTCAACCCCACTGTTCGCAACATAGCGTTTAGCAAACCAAACCCCAGCTTCAAACCAGCTTTTAAGGGCTTCATCCTTGGCCCTGTCGTAAACCAAATCAGCCATGTCACACCATAAACTTTCCAACCCCAAAACAAACCCAGACTTCTTCGCGTTTTCTAAAACCCCCCTTTCCTCAATAACCCTACGCAAATCCAAACCCATCTCCTCAGCCCTTAAGGCCAAATCAAAAATCTCATTAATTAAAGCATAAAGGCTGTAACCCCTCTCCCTAGCCACATCGCTTAAACCTTCTAGAAGATCCTCCCTAGCCACAAAAGTTTTACGTTTAACCTTACCTTCAGACAAACCATTAACACCTTCAACAAAAAATAACAAAACAGCCTTAAAAAGCTTAAAACAAAACCAAAGGAAAAGCCTTGAAAGTAGAATTAACTATAATTTTAGATTTTGTTGCTTAGAGAGTTTTGTATGGTTAATTGGGCCTTTTCACTGGAACTTTTATACAAGTGTGCTTTTTGTTTTCAGCGGGATCGCGGAGGTTTGTTTATTAGTTGGATCCAATAGAAGACGGAGATATTAAAGTAAGTTTCGTTTGTCGTTTTTAGGGTGCTTTGTGTTTCGGAGTGACGGTTTACCAAGTGATTATGTTGTCTGGGCGGTAGACACTTCAGCATAGGATTTTCAGGTATTAGAACTTATTGGCGATTTTGTTTTTAGGTTTTTATTTTTGTTTCATAATGTTTTTGTTGTTCGCCATTTATTTGTCTAGTTGGGGTTTCAAGTTTGACTTTGAAGGGATTGCTGGATAACGGCTGGTTTGTTAGGGTTATTCTTGTTTTGTGGTTGGTCAGCGCTGTTTTTGTCGTGTTCCTGTTGGGGAAAGTTGACTGGATTGTTCACCATGAACTTTATAATTATGGTTTGCAGTTTAGTCCTGAATGGGCTGTTGATTATTGGGCTGCTCTTAGGATGATGTACGTTTCTATGTCAGCGCCGATTGTTTTAAGCGTTATATATTTTGGCTTTGAAGTTTGGCATTTCGTTAGAAGTCGCCGAGGCATGGTAGAGTCTAAACCCGCACAGCCTGCTGTGCAGAGCAGCCAGAAAGTAGCCGCTTTTGAGCAAAATCACATGGTTGTCAGCTGCCCAAAGTGTAAACGGGTTTTTAGCAAGCCTTTGGTTATGTTGGATTTTAGTGGCGGAAAAACTAGGCTTGTGAATGTTTGTCCTTACTGCAATAATGTGTTGGGCTGTGCTGAAGGAGAAGCGGAAAAGAGGTCGAAGGATGGCGCTGTTGATTTTGTAGATTTAAATGGAAGAAAAGTGGAACAAAAATAGAATCATACTTTTGAAAACGACATGCCGATTAAGTTATTCTCAATTTTAATGCATGTCAGTCCCTAGCAATTTATCATCGGCTCAACCTAAATTGAATAGGGAGGTGTGGGTTGTTTTGGTGTCGGCTATGGTTTAATTATGGTAGCGAGAATGGAGGGTTTTGTCTGGTTTGTTTCTTGTGAGTTGTGGCTGTATCTGCAGTTTTGTCTTTGCAGAAGGCTCCTCTGTTGTATGCCCAGCTTATTTGGATGCTTTCATCTTCGCATTCAACTATTTTTATTGGGGCTATTATGACGGTTTTCCGCGTGGATTCGCCATAGGCATCTGTCCAGTTAAAGCATGGAACAGAAACAGGGGCAGGGGAACGCTCTCTATCAGGCTTAACCAGGACCTTTTCAACCTTCTAAAGTTTTAAAACAAAAAATGGGGGATGAGGCCAGCCAATCCGGCCCTGTTTTTACTTACGTTTTCTCAAGGCGTACAGGTTTACTATGCCTATAACAATGGCTATTATGACAGCTATTGTCAGCCCAGTTAGCACAGGTGTATAGTCTATTGGTTGCGGCGCTTCAGGAATCTCTATTGGGGGTGGGGCTGGTTCTACGAGGATGGATGTGCGGGCGTAGGATGGATAGTAGCTTTTTGACCCTGGAAACGTTATGACTATGGTCCATAAGCCTTCTTTAGGCGGCTTCCATGGAATGCTGAACATGCCGCTGTCATCAGTTGTTGTGCCGCCAACATGCTCCCATTTGCCGTCAGGCCCAATAACGTCAAAGGTAACCCAGACGCCTTCCACGTTAGCGGGCCTCGGGAACTGCTTGTAAACGTAAAGCATCCATTCGCTCATGTTTTCGTCAGCCACAGCAGGCACGCCATTCGGGAAGCGCATGGCAATGCCTGAATCCCTAGTGCCTGGAGAAACATCCATCACTGTTCCACGTATTACAATGCTTGAGCCTAATGTTATTCCTGTGTCTGGTGCTGTGACGGTTGTGGCGCTTGGACCCTTACCAATGGCGTATACGCGTTGGTCGTAGGTGTCTTGCGTCACTATTATGCTGTCGCCTATGATTGCGCGGCCTCCCCAGCGGGATTGGCGGAATAGGCCGTTTACGCGGAAGATTTCTTCGCCGGTTTCTGCGTCTAGGCAAATGAAGGGTGCACCGCGTGGTAGAGGCTGATTAGCGGAGTGCTCGTAATGGCCTACGTAGATTTTTCCGTCGGTTATGAATAACAGTCGCATCCACCAGTTGTTGCTCCATAATTGTTCATTGTATGGGTCGTAGGCTTCGTATGTCCATAGGCGCTTGCCTGTCTTAACATCGTAGCAATACACTATTCCATCTACGCTTGCACAGTAAAGTTTACCATAAGCAATACCTCTGGCTCCGGCTTTTGTATCTTCTATTGCGTTCAAGTAGTGCTCCGGCTCGGTTTTCCATAGGAATTGGCCATTTTCAAGGCTGAAGGCATAGTTTTCACGTGTCTCTTTTACATACAAGACTCCAACCTTATCTTGTTGACTCCATGCTATCCATCCGCCGCCGAAACCTGATACGGTTACGTTACCTTCATACCAGAAGGCGGGTGCGTTCCAAGTGTTGGTGAACAGCAGTTTTCCTACCTCTCCTTCTTTCAGGCTTAAGCCCCATAGGATTACACGTGTAGTGTTTGCAAGTCCGCCAATTACTCTGTCTCCGTAAAACATCTTCAAGGTGCCTCCAGGTAGACCTGTTGGTATTGTTACGTTCCAGCTCCAGGATCGGTTAACACGAGCGGATGCTCCCGTTGTGACCGGGGTTCCTAATGTTCCATTTGTTAAAAGCGATCGGTAGGTTCCATCCGAAGCGTTGTACTGCCTTAATGAGAAAGCGCTTCCAAAACTGCCTTCCATAGAGATTAGGGCGCTTAGGTTCCATAGGGCCATCCAGCCTCCTGTCAAGCTAACTTGCAGCCTGTACAATCCATCGTTTTTATCTCTGAGGGTTGTGCCTGAAGGAACATTTGTTATCTCGGCTCTCCATTCGCCGGTGTAGGCGTCGAAAGCTGTCCATGTGGTGCCCACGGTTACCCATAGGTATGCGAAGGTGCCCATATAGTTGTAGGATTGCCAATAATACAGTTGGCCGAAGGCTATGGACTGGTTATCCAGAAAGGTTTTAGCCCACAGCGTTTCGCCGGTATGCAAGTCTACACAGTACCATAGCCTAGGGCGGTCATAGGCGCCAGCCTGATAGTAAACTCTTCCCATAAGGACGAGGGGGCTACTCCACTTGCCCTCATATGCGTCGCCTGTTTCCATTCCAACAGGTCCCTGATTTATTGAAGTTTCAAGCCCTATGTCGCCTCCGACAAGCCCGCCTAGCGTAAACGGCTTTGTCCAAAGAATGTGTGCAGTTTCAGGTCCATCGTTGTAGGGCGCGTACAGGTTGTCAGGAGTATAATGCCAACTTCCAGCTATAGTGTACCATTCCCTAGCTTGGGAATCTATTGGGCGAGTCCAGTACTCTGACGGAAGCTGTACGCCAGGGTAAATCGGTAACGGCTCCTCTTGCACTATTAACTCTAACCAGTCGCTGACGCTGGCCAAATAAGTTACACCGCGATAGACTTGTTCTGGAAAAATTGTCCTTACACGGTATGTGCCGACCAAGGTAGGTATGTAGACTCTGCCTGTTCCACCAGTAGAATCGGTTCTAATGTTCCTAATATACTCAGTTTTATTGTCAGGTCTTACAATTTCGATGGTTAAATTCTCCCAACCATCAGCCGCTGTGGTCAGGGGGTCGGTAATGCCAACGTGGAATAAAACCTCAGTATTAACTTGTACCGGGTTAGGTATAGCACCGATGTAGGGAAATGTAGCCTTCCTTGCCTGCGCATTAACAGCGGAAAATCTAATCATTAACGTAGCCATCATTAGCGTTAAAAGCAGAAGCAGAGTGCAAGCCTTATATTTGCCTTTTAATTTGTTCACTTGACGTTTTCCTCCTTTCCTATTTTGTTTTCTACAAAACGTATTATGTGAGGGAGGATTAATTTAAGTTTTGTATGCGCCAGGGGAAAAATCCAGAGAACTGCCAATAAGTAACAAACTGATAACATGCATAACACTCATCCAAGGAGCCCAAACAAGGTTTAGGCTAAAATCTACAGCCTAAAATCAAATTCCTATAAAACATAGAAAACCTTATCGTTTAAACTTCAAAAACACCAAACTAAAACAAATAGGATTACATACCTTCGACCATTGAAGGGCAACTGTAGAATACTAAAACAAAGATTATTCTTCACATGCAATCACCGTTTGGAAATAGATATCTGAGGAACACTTTGATCTACATTAATTAGAAAAAGCTTTATTTCAAAACTTAGAAGATGAATATCACATAAAAGTCGCCCACAGCTTAGATGAAACTTGCAAATTGCTTGAGGTAGGCTTTGAATACGTAACAGACATGGACGGAGCCAAAATCTTCAGGAAACGGAAGTAGTCTTTTATGCTCCAAGCTAGTCTTTTATGGCTTCTAACAGGCTCATTACGTTCCACAATTTTACCCGCGTATATGGTGGCATGTTTGGATCTTGCAAAATCTCGTCTAGTATGGATATGGCGTTTGAAGCTTTCACCGCTGGAGTGAATTCCGTTGACTGCAACACATCCATAGAGTCTTTCGCTGCTCTTCTAATGTTGCGCGGCGTTGTTGTATCCTCCGAAACTTCAGCCAAAACAGCCATCGCCTGTTTCATCCTCTCTTCATATTCTTCCATTTTCTTCTTTCTAACCACAGCGTCCACCACACTAATTCCAGAATAATCAAGTTATATAGGCTTTTATACCTATTTATTTTAGGGTTCCAAAATGCCACGGGAAGAGGAAAAAATTGAGGAGCAAACCATTAAGCGCATGGCGGACCTACTGCGCCAAGGACTAACACTAACAGAACTTGCGTGTCCAGCATGCGCATCTCCCCTTTTTAGGCTGAAAAGCGGCGAGTTGTGGTGTGCAAAATGTGAAAAGAAAGTGATAGTTGTTAAGGATGAAGCTGAAATGGCGAAAATAACGAGTGCTGCTGCCCTCGAAAACCTTGAAAACACCTTACTTGCTAAAATCCAAGAAGTTCAAAGCAAAATGCAACAGGAAACAAATGTAGAGGAACTGCAGAAGCTCGGGGCAACCCTTTCTGGACTTTTGGAAAGCTTGGAAAAAATAAGAAAGACCAGGAGAGCTTAGGCGACTCTTAATGCTTGGGTTTTACGAGAATTTCCCCCAAAACGTACATAAAATCGCACGCTTTTCCACACCTATCTCAAATAAGAAACTACAACAAACCCTAATACAAACTATCCATAAAATAAACGGTGAAACCTTCAACTTGGATTATTTTGCGAAGCCCTCAATACCCCAATGCACCGCAGTGTTAGAGTTTGGAATAGCCGAAGTAGACAGCTTTAACTATTTAGACTTAGAGGAGACAAACAAAGCATTGGAAAACGTACGTAAAAAACCTCTTCAACTAATGGACTTATTTTGCGCAATAAGATATTACAAGGTAAAAGGCGAGGGCAGAAGCCCGTTAAAATTTGATTACTACATGCTTCGCCTAATATTTGATAAAGGCTTTGTGGAAATGCAAATTTTCCATGAAAGAGGACCGAGACATGTGCTGCCAGAAGACATAAT
>Ga0315298_1009266_pt1 | contig 12226 bp, 8 predicted proteins | sample WHS_1_MG_FD_203077 | JGI IMG/M metagenome (GOLD analysis project Ga0315298, IMG submission 203077) | Extremophilic microbial mat communities from Washburn Hot Springs, YNP, Wyoming, USA - WHS_1_MG | ecosystem: Environmental > Aquatic > Thermal springs > Hot (42-90C) | place: USA: Wyoming... | reverse complement strand
CCCATCCAGATGTCGAAGCTGCTCAACTACGATGCGGTGGTCCTGGACGACGTGTCGGCCACCAACATGTCGCTGGACCAGATGAAGACGCTGGACTCCTACGTGAAGGACCAGGGCAGGGGGCTGCTGGTGATGGGTGGCACCCAGAGCTACGGACTCGGTGACTACGTCAGCGGTCCTCTGGAGAGCATGCTGCCGGTGTCTTCGAACGTACCTCTATCTCGCGAAAGAGGGGACATGGCGCTGGTCCTGGTGATCGACAAGTCGGGGAGTATGGACGACTCCTTCCAGGGCGTGACCAAGATCGACATGGCGCGAGAGGCCGCCATTCAGGCCACAGAAACGCTGAAACCCGACGACCAGATCGGGATATTCGCCTTCGACATCGACCCCCAGTGGATCGTGCCGACGCGGAAAGTGGGCAACAACCTCGCTGAAATCCGCAATCGCATCTCCATGCTCCGGGCCAGCGGCGGAACCGACATCTACTCGGCGCTTCTGGCGGCGTACAACAGCCTGCGGAACGTGCGCGCCACCCAGAAGCATATCACCCTTCTGACGGATGGGCAGTCCTGGAGAGGGCAGTACCAGACCCTCATTCAGAAGATGAGGCAGGATCGAATCACCCTATCTACTGTGGCCATCGGCAGCGACGCGGACAAGCAGTGGTTGTCCGAGATGGCGAGGCTGGGCGACGGCAGATACTACTTCACCGAGCGGTTCGTGGACATACCGAAGATCGTTTACAGGGAGGTGAGCCTGGCCACTCGGGTGGCGGAGGTGCAGGGCAAGATTGCACCCCTTTTCGTTTCTCCATCCCCAATACTGCGGGGGATCAATCTGGACAACATGCCACCGCTGACGGGCTACGTGGCCACACAGCCGAAGGATGCGGCGACCATAGTGCTGAAAACGGCGCGGGGAGACCCGTTGCTGGCGCAATGGCAGTACGGATTGGGCAGGGTGGCGGCATGGACGTCGGACGCCGAGGGGTTGTGGACCTCCGACTGGGTGCTGAGACCGCAGTACAGCCGGATCTGGGACCAGGCGGTGCGCTGGACCATGGCGCCTCCCATTGACCGGGGCCTGCAACTGTCGGTCGCGGTGAATGGGAACCAGGCCACCATCAGCGCGGATAGCGTCGACCACAACGGCCACTTCATCAACCTGGCGGACACTCGGGCTCAGGTGCAATCTCCCGATGGTAGCCGAGTGATGGTCCCCCTGCAGCAAACCGCCCCGGGCCGATATCAGGCTACCGTACCCTCCAGCAAGCCCGGCCTCTATCGAGTCGACGTGTACCAGGTTCGCCAGGGCCAGCCCGCCTCTTCTGAGACGACGGGCTTCTCCGTTCCGGGTTCCGCCGAGTTCCTGATGCTGGGCAGCAACGACAGCCTGCTGAAGGAGCTGGCCTCCACGACTGGAGGCAGGGCAATCCAGGATCCAGCGGCCGCCTTTGGCCGGCAGGGAATGCCGTCCACCCCTGGATGGGAGCCTCTCTGGCCCTACCTACTGGGAATGGCGCTCCTGTTGCTGCCTCTGGAGATCGCCATCCGAAGGATACGGGCGCTGCCCTTCACCCGGCAGACGGATGATGACTTGGATCGAGAGCCGCCGGCAGTACCGGACGCGGCCGCGGCGCGGGACGAACAGAGAATAGCCGCTTAACGATGTCGCAGCATCGTGGAAAGCGGGTCCAGGCACGCGCAACGGGTCGGTGGCACGTTCGTGGCCTAGCGCGGGTGTGGGGTGTCCCCACCGAACTACACACTTACTGCTTAGCGCATCCCGGATGGTATACTCAGCCGGACTCATCAACCGGAGATCTGGCCGGTAGCTCTGCTGGCGCGGGGATGTGTAAGAAGGATGAGGCCGGCGATCCTGTTTCTTGACACCAATATCCTTCTGGATTGTCCCAGGTTGATGGATTACCGGCCGATCGGGCGCCCTCTCACCCTGGTGGTGATCCCGGAGGTGATGCGTGAGCTTCGAGGGCTGGCGCAGTCTTCCGGTCGTGGCCAGGCGGGACCGGCTCTGCAGGCCCTGGCTGGCCTGGAGGTGCTGGCGAGGAGGCGCGGTAGCGCCGCGGGCGTCTCCGGCGGGCGGGCCGGAGTCCTCTTCCGCATCCTTCCAGGCGAGCCCGGCAGCGACGTTGCCACCGACTACCAGCTCGTACTCAGAGCCAAGGCGGAGCAAGCTCGACAGCGAGGTGCCATTGTGGCGGTGGTCACCCGGGATTGGGGAGTTGCGGAGCTGGCGCGCACCGAGCGGGTGAGGAGCATACTGATTCGCGGCAGCTTCAGCTCAACCCAACTGGAGCGAGGGATCGCCGAGCACGACACGATGCTGGACATGGAGCTTTAGCGGTCTACCAGGCTCTTGAAGCAGAGGATATCGCGCTGGTAGATCGCAAAGTTCTTGTAGTTCTAGATAGTGCCCGATCCCTGACGATGACGGAAACCCGTTGCGATAGCTCGCCTTGTATTCCATTTCCAGAGCTGTTGCGCTATACTCCCCCGAGGTTCTGGCTCGCACCCATACAGGGAGGCGGATACGGGCACCATGCCCTTTTGCTTGCTCCAAGGCCCACTCCCTTCCATGAATCCAGCCCCAATGACACTGTCATCCTGGAGGGCACGGTGGCTTCGCGCTCAATCCTGGTTGCCGCGGCAGCGGGAGATCCGTTCGTCTCTGAGCTGGTGCGATTCCTCCGCTCGGAGGAATGCGATGTGCTGCTGGCTCATGACGCGCGGGGCGCCCTGAGGGCAGCCCGATCGCGGCGACCCGTCCTGGTGGTCCTGGATGCCGTGCTGGGTGGCGGCGATGGCCTGTCGCTCTGCCGCCAGTTGAAGGGCGACCCGTCGACATGTGACATCCCTGTCTTCTGTTTCAGCACGCTGATGGTGCGCGACCGATGCGAGGAGGTCGGTGCGGACGGCTTCATGCTGAAACCGACCGAGCAGGAGACGCTGCTCCACAGGATCCGCGAGGTGCTGCAGTCTCAGGTGAAACAGTTCCCCCGCCACGCCCCGCGGGGGCGGGGGAGTTCGCCCGCATAGCCGAGTGCTCAGACCCGAATGAGTGAGAATGGAGGGACTCGTTGTCGAGAGGCCACGGACCCACGAAGCGATTGCCCCAGAGCATGGAAGGAGAGAAGCTCGACCGACGATGGTTCGAGGATGGCCTCGGCCACGCGAGAGAGCTGTCCGATCGGGTGACCGAGCTTTCGACCCTGGTGGGAGTGTCGACTCTCCTTTCCTCCGACCGCCCCCTATCTGAGGTGATGGAGCTGGTGTGCCAGCTCAGCGCTGAGATCTGCAAGGCTCAGCTTTCCTTCATCCATCTGGCCGATGGAGAAGACGATCTGGTGTGTGTGGCTCGCTATGCACCAACGGACTCCCTGGAGCGCACCTGGGAGGGGATTGCCAGGATCTACGGGCGGAAATCGATTCAGAAGGGAGAAGCAGTCTCTCGCTCCAATCTGGTGCTGAACGGGGAGGAGACCTCGCAACCCCAGACCAGCAGCCGGATAGGTGGCATCTGCGTGGTTCCCCTGAAGGGAAAGGCGCGGACCGTAGGGACCATGACCGTTGGCTATGTGGGCGCCCACCGCTTCTCGGCGCGCGAGAAGGACATGCTCAATGCCGTGGCGGCCCAATTGGCCATGGCCGTGGAGCGTAGCTGGCTCTTCGACCGGCTGCAGAGCGAACTGGCCAGGGCCAACAGCCTGCGGGAGGTAGCCACGCACATCGGCGCCAACCTGGAGCTGGATGCTGTGCTGGACTCCATCGTTAACCATGCCTCGAGGCTGCTGGCCGCCGAGTTCAGCGCCATCTTCCTGGTGGATAAGCCCTGCGCCGATGTCTCCCAGACGGAAGGGCGCGGGGGGCCGCGAGATCGGCTCCACGGATGCACCGTGCAGTTGGACGACGGTCCCCTGGGGAAGGCGGTCCGGCAGGCGGTGGAAACGGGAAGGCCCGCCATAGCCCAGAGCCTGGTGCCGAACCCGGGGCTGAAGCCCCCCGACGAGATCAAGCCCAGGGACTACCAGGTGGCGCTGGCTGTTCCCCTGCTCTCTCGACAGGAGGTGCTGGGTACGCTGGCCATTTGCTACCTGGAGAAGCGCCGCTTCGACGCCTCGGACTTCTCTCTGGCGGAGGACTTCGCGGCCCAGGCCGCGCTGGCTATCCGCAATGCCCGCCTCTACGAAGATGCCATGGAGAACCGCCTCAGCCTGGAAGCTGCCATTGACCAGATAAACAACCACGGCATCTCCCTCCTGGACGAGAAGCTGAACATACGGTTCGCCAATCCCGCCACCTACTGGCTGCTGGGGATCAGCCCCAGGAGAGGGGCGGTGCCCCTGGACCAGTGGACTGCCCTGTTGAAGAAAGCATTGGTGGGGAAGCCCAATGTCGATCGGATGATCGAGCGGATCAGGTCCAACCCCGAGCAGACGCTGTCGGTGAAGCTGAAGGTGCGCGGAACTGCGGATTCCACCAAGGCGATCCGCCTGCTCAGCCTCCCTCTGCGGCAGAGCGACGGGAGCGTCCACGGGCGGGTGAACGTGCTGGAGGAGAGCAGCTAAGGATGTAGCCATAAGAAAGCGGGTCCGGGGCACGCGCAACGTGCCGGTGGCACGTTCGCGGCCTGGTGGGCGTGGACATGCCAGAGGGCATGTCCATGAGGGTGTCCCCAAAGAATGCCCTTCTTATGGACACTTGCTCATCTACAGCGGTCTTCGTTGCTGCTGCGCGTAGGTGAGTACAAGATTGACCCCATACACCAGCAGCATCAGGATTATGCTGAGGGCTATCGCCACATCGAAGTTCCCCTTGGAGGATTCCATCACCGTGGCGGTGGTGAGGACTCTGGTCTGCCCCATGATGTTGCCTCCCACCATCATGGAGGCTCCCACCTCCGAAATGACGGCGCCAAAGCCCGCCATGACGGCGGCCAAGAGTGGCAACCTCGCCTCCCTCATCAGCAGCCAAAGCATCTGCCATCGAGTGGCGCCCAACGCCAGGATCTGCAGCCTAAGCTTCGGGTTCAGGGAACCGATGGCCGCCAGGGTGATACCGGTCACCATCGGCGCCGCGATCACCGTCTGGGCGATCACCATGGCGCTGGGAGTGTACAGCAGGTGCAGCACGCCCAGGGGGCCGTTGCGCCACAGGAGGATGGTGACAAAGAGGCCTACCACCACAGGAGGCATGCCCATGCCGGTGTTGACCAGGCTTATCACAATCTGACGGCCTGGGAAGCGACCGAGGGCCAGGGCTGTACCTACCGGTATGCCAAGGACGAGGCTGAGGAGGGTGGCGGTTCCGGAGACCTGTATCGACAGGACCGTCACTCGCACCACCTCCGGGTCACCCGTCACCAGAAGCCAGAAGGCTTTGACCAGCCCGTCCCATATCAGATCCATGTGGAAGGCCTCTCCAGAGTATCGAATCGACGCGGAGATGTGGGGACACGGGGACGCGGGGAGGGAGTTGTTCCGTCCCCGCGTTGCACGGCCTACGGCATATCGGGCTTGCCCGCGTCGGCGAAGAAGAGCGGTTGGCCGTACTCGTCCACGCCGAACTTGGCGATGGCGTCCTGGGTGTCCTTCGACACCATGAAATCGTCGAAGGCTCTGGCGCCCTCGGCATTGACCTTGGGCCACTTGGCGGGGTTGACCTGGATGACGTGGTAGATGTTCAATAGCTCCTGGTCCCCCTCCACCAGGATGTCCAATCCCAGCTTGCTCTTGAAAGCGAGATAGGTTGCCCGGTCGGAGATGGTGTAGCCATTCTTCTCGGCGGCCACGTTCAAGGTTGCGCCCATCCCCTGGCCCGTTTCCTGGTACCAGCTCTGGCTGCCAGGATCGACGCCGAGGGCTTTCCACAACTTCTTGTCCAACTGATCGGTGCCCGAATTGTCGCCCCTGCTGATAAAGAGGGCTTTAGCGTCGGCGATCCTCTTGAGGGCGTCGGCCGTCTGGGCGCCCTTGATCTTCGCGGGATCGCCGGGTGGTCCAACGATGACGAAGTCGTTGTGCATCACCAGTTGCCGGTTGACCCCGTAGCCGTCAGCCATGTACTTCTTCTCGGAGTCCGGGGCGTGGACCAGCAGCACGTCGGCCTCGCCCCTCTGGCCCATGGCCATGGCCTGGCCGGTCCCGACCGCGATGGTCTTCACCTGGTAGCCGGTCTGCTTCTCGAACATGGGGATCAGCACGTCCAGCAGGCCGCTGTCCTGGGTGCTGGTGGTGGTGGCCAGGATGAGCTCCGGGTTGGCGGGCTTCGCCAGCGTGGTGGCATCGCTGGGCGCCGCGGTGGGCGCCTTCAGGATCGCGGCGGTGGAGACCGCCGAGGCGCAGCCCGACAGGACCAGGGCTAGACAGCACAGGGTTATGGCGAGGGATCTTCTCAACTCTCTCCTCCGTTGCAGATGCGGGCTCTGCCCCAACGCCTTTGAAGGGGCGAGGTCTACGGGCAGCAGCCCTAAGCTTGAGCCTCGGGCCCAGTGCCCAGGGACTCTTCTGATGCGGAAACGATGTGTCTCTCCCGAGGAGCGGCCGGTTTCGTCCTGCCGACGATCCTGCCGGTGTCCGAGGTGTCGTAGCCGCCCAACTCCCGCACCACCGACTTGTAGGACTCGGAGCGTAGAGTGGCCAGCAGCGGCTCCAGACTCGGCGACTCGTAGACTTCGAGCCGGAAGGCCAGGTCGTACCTCTCCCGGGCCAGGGGAATGAAATCCAGGGCCAGTGCACGAGCCGCCGGGAGGATCCCCAGCCCCACGTCGGCGGATCCGTTGGCGACCGCCACGGCCACGGCCGTGTGGGTATCCACCTCGTGGCCGTAGCCTCGCACCCCTTCGGGCGGGATCCCCAGCTCCCGCAGCCGCAGATCCAGCAGAACCCGGGTCCCGGCCCCTTTCTGGCGATTCACCGTGGTCACGTCGGCTCGGGCTAGGTCCTCCATGCCCCGTATGCCTTTGGGGTTGCCCCTGGCTACCATCAGCCCCTGCTGGCGATAGACCAGGTTCACCAGCACCACCTCTTCCCCGGGCAGGATGCGCCGGATGAAAGGCAGGTTGTACTCGCCGGTCTCCTCGTCCAGCAGATGGCAACCGGCCGCCTGCGCCTCGCCCCGCTCCAGGGCAACAAGGCCGGCCAGGGATCCCACGCTGGAGGAGGTGACCGACAGGCCGGGATGGCCGCGCTTCAACTGGCCGATCAGCAGTTCCAGGGCCAGATCGTGGCTGCCCATGATGTGGATGGCCGGCTCGACGGCGACCGGCTCCGCCCGCGAGGGCTGGTCCGGCCCCCGGGAACGGAGCTCGCGCCAGCGTGCCCACTGCAGCGCCAGGGCGCCCTCAATCTGCTCCAGGGAGTATCCGAGGCTGAGGGCCTCCAGCACGGCCCGCCCCAGCAGCTCGCGGAGCCGGTCTTCCCGAAAGTCGGCCAACTGCCCCAGCGCCTGGCCTGCCACGAAGCTGCCCCTTCCAGCAGCGGTGGAAAGCACGCCCAACCGCTCCAGCTCACCGTAGGCTTTGGCCACCGTGTTGACGTTGACCCCGAGCTGCCGCGCCAGGGCACGGACCGGCGGAAGCCGATCGCCTGGCGCCAGCCGGCCGGTGGCGACCTGATGGCGAATTTGGTCGACGATCTGCTGATGCAAGGGATCGGAGGAAGAGGGGTCGAGCCGCGGCTCCACGGCAGAACTCCCATCGTACTACTCGATATGGTACAAATATCACTATGTGGGCCCAATGTCAACAGGCGGGTCTGGTCTGATCTCCTCGGGGATGCCGCACTCCAGCCCGGCTGACACCCCACGTAGCAGCATCGCGGAAAGCGCGCCCTGGGCGGCGCCATGTGCTGGTGGCACGTTCGCGGCCTGGCGGGCGTGGACGTGCCCTCTGGCATGTCCACGGGGGTGTCCCCACAAGACTACGCCCTTGCCGCGTCGGATTGCTTAGGGCTTCGACTCCGGAGTGCTCATCTGGTAGATCCGGATGGTGGGTCCAGGCCTCTCCCGATCGAAGAGGTGCCAGAAGGGGGTGTACATGTCGTCCAGGGAGTAGGGGATCTCGGCGCCGCCGATCCCCGGGCCGAAGGTGGCCAGCAGCCGCCCGTTTCTCTCCAGCGGTCGGTACTTCGCGGGCAGCGAGGAGGCTGGCTCGCCGGGCTTCCGCCACAGCTCGGACCCGAAGCTGCTCACTACCACATACTCGTAGCGGCCCGACAGAGCAGTTGTCAGCGCCTCCTCCCGCTCGGGCCAGTAGACCCAGGTGTTCTGTACCCCGTGGCCCTTCCAGCCGAACTTGGCATCCAACTGGGCGTAGCTCTCCATGGCCAGGGAGCCATCCCGGGGTATGTGGGCATCGATCCAGGCGGTTGCCAGCAGCCGGGTGTCGGCCTGGCCCAGGACGGCGTCGTGGCGCAGGGTGTAGGCGAGGGGCTGAGCCAGGGCTACCATCAGCACGACGGCCGGCAGGGTGCGCCTCCACGGCGACAGCTTCCATCTGTCTCCCAGTCGTTCGATGGCGTATCCGCTCAGCAGCGCCAGGGAGGGTAGCATGGGGATGGCGAAGCGCACGAAGAAGAGCCGCTGGGTGGACATATAGAGGTAATAGGTGACCGGTATGGAGCAGAGCAGGGCCAGCTTCCACCGATCCCCCCGGAGCCCGAAAGCTATCCCCACGCCAGCCAGAGCCAGGGGAAGCAGCCCGTAGCCCTGGATCAGCGCCGCCAGGAAGGCCAAGGCCGAGGGCACCGAGTCCTGGCCCTGCCAGGTCTGGGCACCGTAGCCGAATTGGCCCTGGAAATCCTCTAGGAAGCCCCGGTGGTCTAGCAGGGCGTAAGGTGTTCCGGCCAGGAAGGCCACCAGCGAGGCCAGACCGCCCAGCAGCAGAGGCCCGTCCCGTAACCCACCACGGAGGCACGAAGGCACGAAGTTGGACAGATGTAGAGACTTCGTGTCTTGGTGCCTTCGTGGTTGGCGAATAAGCTCTGGGTGGCGACGAGGGCCGCGCTCCGCTTCGGCGCCCACAGGGCAGGGTGAACCACCCTGAGCTCTCGACATCCTGGCCAGGTGGGCCGCCAGGAGGGCCACGGCGAAGACCCCCACGTTGTATTTGGTGGAGGTCCCGAGGCCGCCGAAGATGCCCGCCAGCAGGTAATCCGACGTTCTGCCGCGCGTGTAGATGCGGGTGGCGAAGAGGAGACTAAGGGCAAGGAAGGTGGTTGCCAGGATATCGTTGGTGGCGTAGTGGGAGTCCCTGACGGCCAGGAAAGACACGGCGAGCAGGCAGGCGCCGAAGAGAGCAGCCCGACGTCCCAGCAGCTCCTTCCCTGCCAGGTAGGTGATCGCCACCATCGCCGTTCCCGCCACCGCCACGGTCCCTCGCAGCACCACCATATCCAGGAAGTCCCCCCGGGGGTCCGGTATCCCCAGGTTGAGGCCATCGTTCAGAGCGCGGAAGGCGTGGGATGGCCCCGTCAGGGCCCAGAAGAGCAGGGAGGTCAGGTAGATCATCACGCTGGGGTTCTGGAAGTAGTGGGGGTTAAGGTCGCCTCTGGCCACGATGATGGTCGCGGGGCCGATATAGCGGTGCTCGTCGGGATGGAGGAGAGCGGGGAGCCCCCATGCCAGGTGGGATGCACGCAACAGCAGGGCCACCATGAGGATGACAAACACCGGAAGATTGCGTCTAATGCGCGCTCCGTCCATGAGGTTGCTCCGTGGTTCCGTCGCCAACAACCCGCCGTATGGTATCCTTTTAGCAGAGTCCTCGCCAAGTCCCCCGTGGATTTCCGTGTCCTGCCACAGACGATTGGATGTCGCGGGCCATCCGGTCTCAGCGAGGTGGAGGGGTGGTCTTTCGCCCGCCGCGGGTGGCCGCGAAGCAAGATGGGAGAGAGAGATGCAGACGGAACAGTCAGACCTCAGCACGGTCCAGGCCCGGGTTGCGGAGCTGCGTCGTCTGATCAACTACCACAACTATCGTTACTACGCCTTAGACGATCCGGAGATCTCGGACGGCGAGTACGATCGGTTGATGGAGGAACTGCGAGCCCTGGAGGCGGAGTACCCGGAGCTATCCTCCCCCGACTCCCCCACCCAGCGGGTGGGGGCTGGTCCTCTGGAGGCTTTCGGCGTCGTCATCCACGAGATCCCCATGCTCAGCCTGGCTAACGTCTTCTCTCGAGAGGCGCTGCTGAAGTGGTACGGCCGGATTGCTGGGCTGGTGGGCCGGCAGCGGATGGATCTGGTGGTGGAGCCGAAGATCGACGGCCTGGCCGTGTCCCTCACCTATGTGGACGGCCGCCTCTCCATCGGAGCGACCCGCGGGGATGGCACCCAGGGTGAGGACATAACCCAGAATCTGCGAACCGTTCGCAGCGTCCCGCTGGTGCTTAACGAGCCCTGGCCGAAGAAGATCGAGGTACGGGGGGAGGTGTTCCTCCCGAAGGCGGGCTTCCAGCGGGTGAACGAGGAGCGGATGGCCCAGGGCCAGCCGCTGTTCGCCAACCCTCGCAATGCCGCCGCCGGATCCGTGCGGCAGCTCGACCCTCGCATCACCGCCGGCCGGCCGCTGGATGTATTCGTCTACACCCTGGGCCAACTGGTGGATGGTCAGTGGCCCGCCACCCATTGGGACTCCCTGCAGCTCATGAAGGGGCTAGGCTTCAAGGTGAACCCTGAGTCCCGACTGTTCAGCAGCATCGAAGAGGTGATGGAGTTCTGCGCGAGCTGGGAGCACAAGAGGGAGAGCCTCGATTACGAGATCGACGGCGTGGTGGTGAAGGTGAACGACCTGGAGCTACAGCAGGAGCTGGGCTACGTGGGGCGTGAACCGCGCTGGGCCGTGGCCTACAAGTTCCCGCCCACCCAGGCCACCACGAAGCTGAAGAGCATCGAGATCAACGTGGGCCGCACCGGCAGCCTCAATCCCTTCGCCGTCCTGGAGCCAGTCCGGCTGGCCGGGGTCACCATCAAGCTGGCTACCCTTCACAATGAGGAGGACATCCACCGGAAGGACATCCGGATCGGAGACACGGTTCTGATCCAGCGGGCTGGGGAGGTGATCCCCCAGGTGGTGGGTCCTATCCTGAGCAAGCGGACCGGCGAGGAGCAGGTGTTCCATATGCCGGAGCGATGCCCCTCCTGTGGCGGTCCGGTGGTGAAACCTGAGGGAGAGGCCATGCACCGCTGCACGAACGCCCTCTCCTGCCCGGCTCAGCAGTACGAGCTGCTGAAGCACTTCGTCTCCCGCGCCGCGATGGACATCCAGGGGATCGGCGAGTCGCTGTGCCAGGCGCTCCTGTCGGCGGGGCTGGTCCACGACGTGGCGGACCTGTACTATCTCAAGAAGGAGCAGTTGCTGGGACTGGAGCGGATGGCGGACAAGAGCGCCCAGAACGTGCTGGACGCTATACAGGAGAGCAAAGGCCGGCCCCTGGCGAGGCTGATCTTTGCCCTGGGGATCCGGTATGTGGGAGAGGAGACGGCGAAGCTGCTGGCCGCCGCCTTCGGGAGCCTGGACCGGCTGATGGGGGCGACCTTCGAGCAGGTATCCCAGGTGGAGGGGATCGGTCCGAAGATCGGCCGCAGCGTGGTGGAGTACTTCACCGAGCCGAGGAATCGGGAGGTGATCGAGAAGCTGAGGCGGGCGGGCCTACGCTTCGAGGAGCAGCCTCAGGGGATGCCGGCGGATCTTCCCCTGGCGGGCAAGCTGTTCGTGATCACGGGCACCCTCCAGGGGATGTCGCGCCTCCAGGCCGAGGAGCGCATCCGCCAGTTAGGAGGCCAGGCGAGCGACTCGGTGACCCGCAAGACCGACTACCTGGTGGTGGGGGAGAACCCGGGCTCCAAGTTGCAGCGGGCCCGGTCTCTGGGGATCGCCATTCTGACCGACCGAGAGTTCCAGGAGATGCTGAGGCAGGGCGAGTCGAGGGCCGGGTCCGGGCCGGAGCAGTTGCGCCTCGGCCTAGACGGCTAGGAGTTGGGGGACCGTCCCCGACCCCCGATTCCTAGCCTCTATGCCCAAAGAGTCCGGTGTCGTCCCTGAAGCCAGTGTCGTTGCCAGGAGGTCAAGGAGCCACCATTGATCGAAACGGAGGGTCTCACCAAGCGCTTCGGACCGAATCTGGCGGTGGACAATCTCGACCTGGAGGTCAGGCAGGGCGAGGTGTTGGGGCTGCTGGGTCCCAACGGCGCGGGAAAGACCACCA
>Ga0315298_1009264_pt1 | contig 12228 bp, 10 predicted proteins | sample WHS_1_MG_FD_203077 | JGI IMG/M metagenome (GOLD analysis project Ga0315298, IMG submission 203077) | Extremophilic microbial mat communities from Washburn Hot Springs, YNP, Wyoming, USA - WHS_1_MG | ecosystem: Environmental > Aquatic > Thermal springs > Hot (42-90C) | place: USA: Wyoming... | reverse complement strand
CACAACGGCCCTCACCCACCGCTTGCAGTAGGACCGCGTCCGCGCCTGCCAGGCCCCGCGGCCTATCGTCCTTGGGAGGTAGCCCCTCACCCTCCCCTCTCCCGGGGGGAGACAGTACTTAAGCCTACCCCTCCCTGATCAGCCACAATTCCGGCACCAGCGGCCCCCGGCCCTTGCCCCCGGTGACGAACTGCAGCCGCAGGCGGCCGTTCGCATATGCCTCCCGGGGAATCGGCCACTCGAGGAATTGGGGCTGGCGAGGCATGTCCATTGGCCCGTGGATTTCATGCTGGCCCTCGGGACCGGCGAGCAGTCTGATGTCGCCCGCCATCCGGCCGGTAGTGACGTAGGTCACCCGTACCCGATAGCGAGCAGTGGGGTCGAGGTCAGGGAACTCAAAAATGACCCCAGGGGTATCGGCGAAGTTGTAGGCCATGCGGGTCTGCGAGTGTCGTAGGTCCGGACCCATGCTCTCCATCACATAGTCCTCGCCCAGCACCAGGTGAGGCTCCCGGGCGGGGTTGCCCCCGTCCTCGTAGTGGCCGCCCGGGCCGGGGTCGTCCCAATGCAGAATCTCATCTATCAGGCGCCGGGCCTCGGCGGGCTTGGCCGAGGCCGCTGCTCGTAGCCGGGGCAGGATCCAGGCGCTCTCGTTCATGGGGAAGTCGAGCCGGCCCGCAGACTCAATGCGCATGCCCGGCTCCTGCTGCAACCGCCCCACCACCTGCATGATGCGGTCGCGTAGCGACTGATCCACGGGCAGAGCCATGCCCGCTTCCAGGCGGGCGGCAACCGCTCCCGCCACCCTCCTGACTCTGGAGGTAGCGACGGCCAGGCTCTCCATCGCCTCCTGCTCGAGCATCTGGTCACGCCGCAGTTTCTTCTGGGCGTACTCCTGCACCAGCGTGCGCACCAGGAACATCTGCGCCCGCCAGTCGGCCGCCCTGCCCTGCTCCTCCACCAACGCCTGCACCTGGGCGGCCGCCTGGGGGATGTGTTGATTGCCCTCCAAGGGCTGCATCCAGTCCTCTTCGAGAGCGTAGAGCAGGTCGGCCCATTCCTTCTCGTGAGCATGGCCAAACCAGCGCCGGCAATAACGCTCCACCACCTCGCGCACCGGCCGCTGTCCGTCCCAGCCCAATTGCAGCCAGATCACCTTGTTGAGATCGTCGTGAATGCCCTCGCTATAGGGCACGGAGCCCACCGCGTATGGGCTCATGCGGCGCCAGATGCGCTCGATATCCCGCGGTCGGGTAGTCGGCCCATCGCGCTCGAAGACCTTGGAGGTGAAGTAGTCCAGTCCCCGGATTGGATTCTGGCAGCGCAGCGCGTGGGTGATATCCGGGTAGTTGATCAGTGGGATGTGCTCAGGCAGGCCCCGACGTAGTTCCTCGGCGTCGGCGATGGACCAAGGGCCAAAGACCACCCCGTCCACCCACGAGCCCTCGTCACGGCGCAGGTACTGGAAAAGCACCTCGTTCTCCGCGCGTGACAGGTGTTGGGTCGAGAGCCAGACCTTGGCCTGCGGGTGATAGCGGCGGCAGATCTCGGCCTGCTCCCGAACCAGCGGCAGGTACACGTTGACCCAGGGGGTGCACTGGGGGCAGGGACAGCCGCCGTTGTCATGCGAGGGGACGAAAAGCACGTCCACGTGAGGCAGGCGGCGGAACAACTCCTCTCGGTTCTGCAGGATGAGCCGGCGACCCAATTCAGTGGAAGGACAGGCGTTGTCCCCGCCTTTGTAGATGTCGGGAGTGAGTTGGTCTGGCCAGATATCGTTGGGCGGCACCCAGGCGTAATAGGGCAGGCCCAGGCGGCGGGCCAGGTGGCAGAGATCCACTTCGGCCTGCCAGAACCGCTCCCATTCTCGCTCGTGCTGCGGGGAGGCGAAGCCCCGCTGGGGCCCCCAGGGCACCACTCCGCGCCAGGTGGCCATGTGTGCGGGGTAGGCCCCCAGCACGTTCATGCCCCAGAGCATCAACGAGCGCAGGTAACGCTCCCAATCGCCAATCCCCCAAGCAAAGTAGGAATTGCTCTGGCGGTGGCTCGCCATCCACATGCCACGTATCGGCGTCTGGGGCGCGGAGGTGGTCGCCACCCGGGGCAGGTGGAGGATATCCCCCTCCACCACACACTCGGCTAGCAAGGCACCGACACCAAACACAAAGCCCAGGGCATCGCCGGCCAGCACGCGTGCGGTCTGCCCATCGCTTTCCAGGCGGTAGGCCTCGGCAGGCAGCCCTGCCGCCGTTTCCAGAGTGATCCGGCCGCGCCGTCCCACCCGGTGCGGTGGTATGCCGGTGAGGCGGGTGATCTCAGCCGAGAGCATTTCCGCCGCCAGGGCGGCCAGGGGGGGTGCGAAGGAAAACGTGGTGTCGCTGCTCAATCGGATCCTCCAAGCGGGTCTGGCCGGAATGGTTCGGCGATCCACCGCTGGTTTCCTACACCGTCCGGCCCGGCAAGAAGGATGCGTGCTGGGCGATACAGAAAGCCGAGAAGGCAAACGACGCCTCCCCGGCTTGTGCCGGCCGCGGGAAGCCGTTTTGACGTCTGGAGGTTCCCGGATGTTGGAAGTGGCGAAGTTCGGTGGGATCGTGCCCCCGGTAGTTACTCCGCTGCATGCAGACGAGTCACTGGATGACAGGGCGCTCCGTCGCATCGTACGGCGCGCGGTCGAGGCAGGCGTGCACGGCATCTTCGCCGGCGGAAGCACGGGCGAGGTGGCGGCGCTCACCGACGACGTGCGTCGGCATGCGCTGGACGTGGTGCTGGAGGAAGTGGGCGGCCAGGTGCCGGTGCTGGCTGGCGTGGGCGAGGCAGGCACCCGCCGTTGTGCAGATTGGGCTCGTCGGGCGGAGATCGCAGGCGCGGACGCGGTGGTGGCCATCCTCCCCTACTATTACGCCACTTCGACCGTCGCCGAAGCGGTCCGCCATTTCGAGGAAGTGGCCGCCGCCACCGCGTTGCCGGTAGTGCTCTATAACATCCCCTCCCGCACCAAGAGCGCGATCCCCCTGGAGGCGGTGCAGGTTCTGTGCAAGTCCGACCGCTTCATCGGCATCAAGGATAGCGCCGAGTCGCTGAACGGCTTCTACCGGCTGCTGCAACTGCGCGGCCCCAAGTTCCGAGTCTTTCAGGGCAGCGAGATGCAGGCAGGCCCCAGCCTGCTCATGGGCGCGGACGGTGCGGTGCTCGGAATCTGCAGCCTGGCCCCTCACCTGGCCGTGCGCATCTACGAGGCGGCGAAAGCCGGCGACCTGGCCCGCACCCTGCGCTACCAGGAAATCCTCGCCGACATGAACACCCTCTATTGGGTGGCGGGCGGCAGTCAGCTGGGTAACCTGAAATACGCCCTGCACTATGTGGGACTGTGCGAGCCCTATGTCACCTCCCCCCTGGCCAGCCCCGATGCCAGGGCCCAGGCCCGCATCCGGGAGATCGTGGATCGCAACAGGGCGGAGTTGTAGGGGGTTGGTTATTCGGTGGGGCTAACCGGTTCCTGGTCAGAGGCGGGCGTGCCCTCTCGCCAGCAATGGCCAATCGCCCGGTAACCAGTCGCGCCCCTTATCACACCCCCGTGCTCCCGAACCCACCATCGGCGCGGACGGTGTCTGCGAGTTTGGGCACCACGCGCAGGGTGGCATGTGCAACGGGAGCGATTACCAGTTGGGCGATGCGGTCTCCCCGGTTCACGATGAAAGGCTCCGCTCCCGCATTGAGCAGGATCACACATACTTCCCCCCGGTAGTCGGCGTCTATGGTGCCGGGTGCGTTGGGCAGGATGAGTGCGTGCTTGAGCGCCAGGCCGCTGCGCGGCCGCGTCTGGGCCTCGTAACCCTGGGGCACCGCAATCTTGAGCCCGGTAGGGATAAGCGCCACCGCTCCGGGTAGGATGACCACGGGAGCGCTTACCGCGGCGTGCAGGTCCATGCCCGAGGCTCCGGCGGTCTGGTAGGCGGGCAGGGGCAGCCCTGCGCCGTGGGGCAGCACTTCGACGTCGACACTGAGAGCGCTCAAGGGTACCTCCTGGGGACATGGTTATTTTTCTGACCCGCAGGGACACCCTCCTGCCCATGCGGGGGGAACACGGCGGCCCTCAAGTTGCGCTATAATGGGTCGGGAGTCCAAGCATGGCTGAGAAACCTGGTCCCCGGCCCGCGGTGCTGCTGGTGCTGGCTGGCACCGCCTTCTTCCTCTGCTTCGGCCTGGGCCGGATGACCGGCAGGCCGCACGACCCTGCACCGGTGCGGCCTGCCCGGGTGTCGGCAGAGGCGCTGGCGGAGGGTTTCGCCGCGCTCGCGGAACGTACGTACCCCGCCTTGGTGAGCATCAGTGTGGACACCGGCACCTCGTTTTCGATGAGCGGGTTAATGGAGCGTCTGCGTCGCCAGTTCCTGCCAGAGCAAGATACGCCGAGCCGCAATGCGTCGGGCTTCGTGGTGCGCAAGGATGGCTGCATTGTCACCAGCGGGCCCGCCCTGCGCAATGCCCGCCGCATCCTGGTCACCCTGGCGGATGGTCGCAGGCTTCGGGCGCGCATTGTCGACCGCCAGGCAGACGGACTGGCGGTGATCAAGGTGGCTTCCGCCACGCCACTGCCTACACTGCCACTGGGGCGCGCGGACGGACTGCGGGCAGGCGCCATAGTGCTGGCCGCGGGCGATCCGTACGAGTTAGAGCACAGCTTCAGCCAGGGGGTTATCAGCGCGGTCCATCGCAGGCTGGAGGGCGTGCAGGGTGGTGCACTGGGCGGCCAGCAACTGCTGCAGACGGATGCCGCCGTGAACGAAGGGAGCGGCGGCGGCCCGCTGCTGGACGCGTCCGGCCGGGTGGTGGGGGTAACGGTGGCGGTGCTCTCCCCGGAGGGAACCAACTCGGGCGTTGGTTTCGCTATTCCTCTTGACGGGCGCAGGCTGGGGTTCCTGGCGCGGGCGCTGCGGAAGGCATAGACCATGCGCTTGCTGGGACGGGGAGATGAAGCAGCGGACGTGGAGACCTTCGAGGCCCTGGTGGCACGCCATCACACCAGGTTCTACCGCGCTGCTTATCGCATGACGGGCAACGAGCAGGAGGCCGAGGACCTGCTGCAGGAAGCGCTGCTGGAGGCCTTCCGCGATTTCCACCGGTTCCGGCCGGGCACCCGCTTCGACCACTGGGTCCTGCGAATCATGACCCATACCTACATCGACGGCCGGCGCAAGCGACGGGTGCAGGCGGTGTGGTCGCTGGACAGCCCCCCGGAGGAAGTGCAGACCGAGTACCTGCTTGCCGACGGGGCCTCTGACCCCCAGCGGCTGCTCGACCGGGCACAGCTGGAGGAGCCGGTGCAGAACGCCCTGGATTCGCTCTCGAGCGAGCACCGCACCATTCTCGTGCTGGCCGATATCGAGGGCATGAGTTATGAGGAGATCGCGCGCGTGCTCCGGATCCCGGTGGGGACGGTGCGCTCCCGACTGCACCGGGCGCGCGAGCGCATGAGACAAATGCTGGCGCCGGTGTTGCGGCCGGCAGGGATGGGTATCACGCCATGAGAGCAAGGGACGATCGGCTGTGCGAGCGGGTGAGAGGGCTGCTGCAGGATTACATGGACGGCAGGCTGCACGGCGCACGTCGGCGCACCACCCAGGAGCACGTGCAGCGCTGCCCGCTATGCCACCGCGAGTTGGCCGAGCTGACGGCCGTGGTGCAGGTCATGCAAGGGCTGGGCAACCCCGTGCCTGCTGACCACTTCTGGCCGCGGCTGAGCAGCCGGCTGCGGGAGGCACCCGCTCCGCGCAGCGGACATCGGCTGGCCTGGGTGCCAGCGGTAGCGCTGGTGCTGGTGGCCTTGCTGGTGGTGCTCTGGCTGGGCCGGGGTACTACCCCCAATATCGCTACACCCGCCTCCCCGGTGGAGAGCTACGCGAACGGGTACCCCAGTTCGGTCTTCGAGCCCGGCCGCGGCGGCGTATTCCTTCCGGCCGGCGACCCTCCCGGCTATGCCCCCGCGCGCAATAGTTGGCGGTGAATGTCAGCCTTTCGCCACGCGCGCCCCTGCCCCGCGTGCAGGAGCCGGGCGTAGCGGCCTGAACTCTAACGCCCGTGGATCTCAGACGCTACAACCGCATCCGCACCCGGCTGAACATGGGCTACCTGGTCGTGCTGCTCGCGTTCGCCGGCACCCCGCCCTTCCTGCCCGGCCTGGCCCTGGTAGCCCTCGGCGAGTCCCTGCGCACGTGGTCCGCCGGCATCTTGCGCAAGGGCGAGGCACTGGCCACGCAAGGTCCCTACCGCTTCACCCGCAATCCGCTTTACCTGGGCTCGCTCCTGTCTGCTATCGGGCTAACGGCATTGGCAGGCAACTTCCTGTTGCTGCCAGTCACGCTGTTGGCCTTTGGCCTGCTCTACCATGGCATGATCAAGCGCGAGGAACGCGCGCTCATCCTGCAGTACGGAGAGGACTACCGCAACTACCTGGAGTCGGTTCCTCGCTACCTGCTTCCCATCTCCTCCTTCCCGCCGCATGCCACCCCCGCCCGCTTTACCTGGCAGACGGTATTGCAGAACGGCGAGCACCGCACCTGGCTCGGCCTGGCGGCCTTCATCGGCCTGCTTGTGCTGCGCACCGCGATTCTGCCCCCCGCCCACTGAGAATGTGGAATAGTTAATAGGGCCGGCGGCTGCCGGCCCTCCATTCAGTGACCACGGCCAGGTGCTATGGGGGAGATTGACGGCTTCAGTGCCCTTCCCAAGATGCCTGAGGAGTACCAGGTCCTCCTGGACAAACTCTTCTCAGCACGCAGGGCGGCAGCACTCTATCAGCCCGACCATCCCATCGCGCTTCAGGCTCGGGAGGCTGCAAGCAGCGACCTCGTAAACGTACTGCGCCGCCAAAGTAAGCTCTCGCTGGCCGCTGTAGATGAGGGCTTGTTGCTCGATCGCAGGCTGTACCGGCAGACCGCGGACTCCATCGCCTTCGGCAAGCGCTTCCGGCAGCGTGGCATCACCCGGGTGGTCTTCAAGGCCGGCATGGATGCCAGCGAACTGCTGGCGCTGCTAAACCTACTCGACACGGATCCCGCGCGCATCCGTGCTAAGGGTGGCCCTGCCAATGCCCTCAAGGACGCTGGCGTCACTAACATCGCCATTTTCGAGGTCTCCGAAGATGCCGAGGAGCAGGCCGAGCAGACTGCCCTGCCGCAGCAGCCTCCGGAACTGCCTCTGGACCGGCTGGAAGCCTTGCTCGCGGAGATGGCCGCGGTGCTGGCTGGCGAGACCGACAGCCTGGAAGAGGACCAGTACTTCCACTTGATCGCGCTGCTGCGCGACCCCAACTTGATCACCCGCCTGCTCAGCGCAGCCACCGCCCTTGCCGGCCGCAGTCAGCCCGACCGGCCGAAGGCGGCCACTTCCGCCCATATCGTGCAGCGCCTGGAGAGCCTGGTGCTCTCTCACTCCGCGGGAGACTGGGAGGAGGTCAAGCACAAGGTGCGGGAGGCGGTAGCGGCGCTACCTCCTGCTATCCGACCCAAGGTCTTCACCCTGCAGGCTTCGACCTGGAAGCAAGAGGGCCGCGCCTCCCAGGGTGACATGCCGACGCCGCAGAGCGTCTCCATCGCCCTATCCGAGTTGGCCAAAGCACTGGGGGACCTACGGGGAGTACCCCCGGACATTAGCGGCGCCACCGGCGGAGTCGCCCCGGGCGTGGATGCGCAGGCTTACCCCCCCTCCGACGGCCCCAAGGGCCGCCTGCTCTCCTTGCTTGAGGGCATGGCTACCATGCACATTGCCCCTCCTCCTCCCGCCGAGGAAATGGCGGACATGATGCAGATGCTTGACGTCGCCAACGACTCGGTCAACCTGTCCTGGGTGCTGCTGGAGTTGCTCGAAAAGGAGCAGAAACTGGAAACCTACTCCAAACTCGCCACCGAGTTGGAGCGCTTGGCCAAGGTACTGCTGGAGCAGGGGCATTGTGCCCCCGCCCTGCATCTGCTCCTGGTGCTCACCAACCATGCCAATGAGCAGATGGGCTATCCCGCCTGGCAGCGACTGCGGGCGGCGGGCGCCCTGCAGGCGATCGGACCCGGCACCATCATGGACTTCTTGTGCACCGTGTTCAAGGCGGGTAATCGCGAGCATGTGAAAGCCGCGGCCGAGATCGCACGCGGCCAGGGCAAGCAGGCGGTGCCCAGTCTAATCGGGCTGCTCGCCCAGCCGTTAGCCTCGTCCGTGGAGCACGCACTCGTCGAGGTGTTGGTAAAGTGCGGCAACAGCGCAGTTCCCGAACTCGCGCAGTGCCTGCAGTCGCGCTACTCCCAGGCGGGCATGTGCATCGTTACCATACTCTCGGAGATCGGCACCGATGATGCGCTCAAGGCGCTGGCCAAGGGCCTGGAATCCAAGGATGTGCTCGTACGGCTGGCCGTGGTGCAGTCCCTGGGCAAGAAGGCCAATGATTTTGCTGCCAGCCTGCTCATCCCGGCGCTACGTGACCCAAACCCGGCGGTCCGCCGCGCCGCCGCCAATGCCCTGGGCGAGTTACGCAATCCGCTGGCGGTGCCGGCGCTGGCTCGCATCGTGACCGCATTTTCCTGGAACTACTCGGACCTGGCGGAGCGTCTGGAAGCGGTGATGGCGCTGGGCAAGATCGGCGATGAGCAGGCCCTCGCGGTCCTGACCCGTGTGGTCAAAGCCAAGCGCCTCCTCGGCCGTCAGCGGTATGCGGAGCTGCGCCGCTCCGCACGCGCCTGCCTGGAACGCGCGGATGAGCCGGACACCGTGGCCACGGCCGGCAACCGCCCACCCATGCCTGCCAAGGCGGAGATGTGATGGAAACTACCACAGCCAAACAGGAGACCGTCAGCAGCCAGGTGGAGCAGGCGATGATCAGCCTCACCACCGCCATGCGCAACGCCACCTTCTACGGCATCCAGCACCGTGTGGCCAAGGAATGCGTGGGCCGCTGCCATGAGAGCATGTCCGCCTTGCTTGAGCAACTGGGCGAAATCACCGTGGGCGTACAGCCCGACCAGTTGGTATACCAGAATATGCCCTTGAACGACTCCGTAGGCTGCCTGGTACCGCTTGCCGAAGAGTTGACCACCCGAGATGTGGGCAAGATCGCCTTCCTGCCCGGCCTGGAGCAAGCGGAGATCGAGACGCTGGTGGAAGCCCTCATCACTGAAGAGCGCTCGCTCGAACTGCAAGGCGGCCTGCGGCATGCCCTCTCTTCAGCGGGAGTCACCCATATCCTTACCGAGGCCACCCGCCCGGATGAGCAGGACGACGACCAGCGACGCAAGCAAGCCCTGCAAATTCACCGGGAGGCCGTCGAAACTGTGCAGCGGGCAATGTCGGCAGTCGAGCAGGGTGACGACATTGATGCCCACTCCGTGCGCACCGTGGTCGAGGATATGGTCGAGATGCTGCTGGATGACGGCAACGCCCTGGTCAGCCTCGCGGCGATCAAATCCTATGACGAGTACCTGTACGAGCACTCGGTCAACGTAGCGATCGTCTCCATGGTCTTCGGGCATACCCTGGGACTCAACCGCCAGCAGATGGCTGATCTGGGCATGGCAGGCATGCTGCATGACATCGGCAAGGTATTCGTGCCGCTGGAAATCGTGCGCAAGCCCGGGCCCCTCACGGAAGAGGAGTGGCTGGTGATGCACAGCCACCCCCTCACCGGCGCGCGGCTGCTGGGTACCAGCAAGAACGTTCCGGAGATCTGTGCAGTAACTGCCTTCGAGCACCACATCCGACATGACCGTTCGGGCTACCCCAAACTCTCGCAAAACCGGGCGCTGCACTTCTACTCCAACATCATCTGCATCGTGGACACGTACGACAGCCTGACCACCGCCCGGCCATATCGGCCCCCGCTCCGCCCGGAGCAGGCCATGGGCTGGATGCTTTACTGCGGCGCCAACCAATTTGAGCCCCGCCTGCTCGCCCGCTTTAGCACGCTCCTGCGCATGTATCCGGTGGGCGCGGTGGTGCAGTTGGATACGGCCGAGTGGGGCGTGATTACAGGCGGCAGCCAGCGCGACCCCGCTCGGCCTACCGTGCGCCTGCTCGTTGACCAGTCGGGCCAGACAGTGCGCGCTAACCGGCAGGTGGACCTGGGAGCGCGGGACCAGACGGGCGGCTATGCACGCAGCATCGTCGGTGTGCTGCAGCCCATGACCCGTATCGCCCAGATCGCGGCCATTCTGACCAAGTAGGTGCCCCGGGAGGGGCGCAGCGGAATAGGCCACGGCCAAGGCTAACTCCGCCAGGGGGCGGGGGCGAGGTCGGGAAGAGGCAGGCTATAGCCGGCCGGAAATACCCTCACCCGGCCCTCTCCGGGGGGAGAGGGGGGGGCGAGTGCGACCGAAGGCTGTCTTTGCCCTGCGGGCTGCCTCCTTGGCCGCGCGGATGCCCAGCGCCACCATCTTCTCCCCGGCACCGGGAGCGAAGCGGTTCATGGAAACCTCGTACCCGCCCTTGGGGTAATCCTCGCGCATGGGCACGTATCCCGCCCAATCGTTGCAGTAACCTGCCACCAGGGTGTGCGTGTCCGCCAGCCCGGCCTTGATCTCCAGCCCGATACGGTTGAGCGCCTCGCTGCCGATCCCCACCAGTGCACAGTCGTTCAGCGAGATCGCCCTGGCCTGAATCTCAATCTTGTCTCCCTGGAAGCGCGGCATGCGCTCGAAGACCGGCAGCAACTCGGCGTCGCTGTTTACATTTTCCAGACGACGGGTGGCATCTTTGAGCAGGGTCTCATTGCCCGCGGCTTTGGCAGCCGCCACCTCCTGCTCCAAGCGTGCCTTCTCCGCCTTGAACCCGGCCGCGTCGAACTTTGGCTTGACCGGTGCCATGGCGGTGGCACGCGCCCACCCCAGGCTGACCAGCGGGTGGTACTTCATACCTGGGAGCATCTCGGCAAATGCTCGTCCTATCTCCTCCCCCACTCGCTTCACTTCTGCGAAGGTGGAGCCATTGCGCTTGATGGTCACGTCGCCGGCGCATCCCTGGGCAAACACGAAGACCGCGGCCTTGCCTACCTCTCGTTCCAGGGTGGTCATGGCCGCCCCCGGCCATTCGGCCGACAGTTCGAGGTTGCTCTCGCCCATGATCACGGGGTGAGCGGTGAAGTTGGCCACGCCGCCCAGCACCTTGCCGCCTGGCGTGCGCGCCACCAACAGGGTGAGGTCACGATCGAGCGGGTCTTGGTCGGAACGCCGGTTAGTATTGATCCCCGCCACCGTGCGCTGGGCGAAGCCGATTTCGGCTGGCTGCAGCGCCCGATAGGCAGCCAGCACCGCCATCGGGATGCGGCTGCGACAGTGCTCCACCAGCCGGGCGTCCAACTCCCTGGGGTCGAGCGTCAGGTCGGCTGCATAGTTCCAGGGTGCCGAGTGGCTGTGCGAGGCGCAGATGAGCAGAGCATCTGTGGGTATGCCCGTCAGCCTCGTCACCTCGGCGGCGATGGCCTGGCCGAGGTCACGGTTGATAAGCAGGAAGTCGACGCCCACGATGGCGGCTTTTCGGTCGCCCACCGCGAATACCGCCGCTCGGGCGTAGAGCCGGTCATGCACACCGGCAGAAACGCGGTAGCCATAACCCCCCATCTGCACCGGGAAAGAAGGGGTGATATCCACCTTGCCAAAGCCCACCCGGCCCACGGCTGCCGACCAGCCGGCAGTGAGCGACACCAGAACGAACAGGGAAACAAGCACAGCGCGCATCTCGAAGACCTCCACCATGCACTTCGGGCGGGCAAGGGCGGGGTCCTGCTGGAGCGGAGGGAGGGGGCGGGGCAGGCATAGTGATGGCGCGCTTGGCAGGAATCGAACCTGCGACCTTTAGGTCCGCAACCTAACGCTCTATCCCCTGAGCTACAAGCGCACCGCAAGAGGGTATGGAGCGGCCAGGGGGACTTGAACCCCCGATCTCCTGCATGGCAAGCAGGCATTCTACCACTGAACTATGGCCGCTCATCTGGAGCCGCAGGGGGGACTCGAACCCGACCAACCTACTGATTACAAATCAGCCGCTCTGCCAGTTGAGCTACTGCGGCGAGACCCCACTACGTGCCTATGTGCATGCAATTATAGCAGAGACCGGCTCTACGTCAACCCCGGCGACGCCAACTGTTATAGCCACGGCAATATGTCCCCTTAGGTGCAAAGCGAAAATGTCCCCTTAGCCTAGTCGGGTGGCGGCAAAGCCATGTCCGCGGCTGGTCTGTCGGAGGCCGGT
>Ga0315298_1009262_pt1 | contig 12230 bp, 13 predicted proteins | sample WHS_1_MG_FD_203077 | JGI IMG/M metagenome (GOLD analysis project Ga0315298, IMG submission 203077) | Extremophilic microbial mat communities from Washburn Hot Springs, YNP, Wyoming, USA - WHS_1_MG | ecosystem: Environmental > Aquatic > Thermal springs > Hot (42-90C) | place: USA: Wyoming... | reverse complement strand
CAAGCGCCTGGAGGAGAACAAGCCGGTCCACCGCGATTGCCAACACCGGTGATTTGCACTATAATACGTCTAGTGCTGTGCGCGGCAAGCACCGGCTGCCGGGGCGACCGACTCGCCCTTGTCGCCATCCCCAAGGCCGGATGCTGGCTGGCGCCTGCGTCGTGTTGGTCCAAGCCGCTCCGCGGCAAGTGGTTTGCTCCCATCCCCAGGAGGTGTCATGTCGGCCTTGGTGACCATCTCGCCGGCCCTGCCCCCCCTCATCGCCTGTGCGATCGCGCTCGGCGCCCTGTGGGTAGGCTACAGCTCGTTGCGTACCGGCTCCCCTTCGCCCCTCTTCAAGCCCATGGTGCAGCTCAACCTGATGTTGATGGAGATGGCCGAGAAAGACGAGGTGGAACGGAGGAAGAAAGCGCCCCTCCTTACTGCCGAGACCGTGAAAGTGTATGCGTGGGGGTTCATCTATGCGGGCGTCTTTGCGCTCATCATCGCCGGCGGGCAACTGGTGCGCCTGCTCGCCGGGCACTGACCCCACGCCCAACGGCCGCAGGGGGCGAGGCCCCGCCTCGCCCCGCCTCCCCCGACAGAAGTGTTGCCGCCCGATGCTGTGAAGACAGGGCGCGTCTTTTGCGTCGATAGGCCAACGCCGCCCAGGCCCGAGCGCTTCTGTCGCAAGCCTGCAAGAATGTATGCCGCCAGGGGTGCAGTTCAGTCTGGGGGCAAGCCTGTATGCCAGCATTCGGTGCATGGTGCTGGCCCCACCCCCAGCCTCGCCCCCACCCTGTCCAGAACGCTGGTCGCTGGCTTGCCCCCAAAATGAACTACACCTTTCCGCCAGGCCACCCTTGACAGGCTGGACAGAAACGGGTAAAAAGGAAGCGTGCTTCAGCGAGCGTTCGCCAGCCAGCGGCCGCACGCCCTAAGCGCCGCCCCGCCTTGGAGGCGCCCATGGAAACCATCGTCGTAGGGGCCGGCCTCTCCGGCCTCACAGCAGCTTGCGCTCTTGCCCAGGCGGGCCACCGCGTCACGGTCTTCGAACAAGCCCAGACCGTCGGCGGCGTGGCCGCCACCCTCCACCGCGAGGGATTTGGGTGGGATCTGGGGCCCCTTCATATCGAGGGCCTGGGGCCAGGCGAGCCGGCCCAACGCGTCCTAGCCCAGCTGGGCGTCGCCAGCCGCGTGCGCGCCATGCGTGCCGACCGCGGCGTCGTCTTTCCCGATTTCGCTCTCTGGAAGCCCGAAGCGTATGCCGGCCCTTACTGGCGGCGCGAGCGGCTCAAGGAGCTCTTCCCCGATGAGGCCACCGCGCTTGATGCCTATTATCGCTTCTACGATCAGGTGCTCGACCTGGCCGCCCTTTCCCGTCGCGCGGAGGCGGCTGTGGGGCCAGCCCGGCTCTTAGCCCAACTGCGCCTGGCGCTGGCCTTCCTTCCCCTGCGCCGCATATCGACCTGGAATGCCGCCCAGGTGCTCGACCATTTCTTCACCCGGCCGGAGCTCAAGGCACTCTACTCCGGCATCCTGGCCGACTTTGTCGTACGCCCCAGCCAGTTCCAGGGTCTGGGCATCCCGCTGGTGAATGTGGAGCAGGCCTTCGATAGGCGCATGCCATGCGACGTTTCCCCCGCTGGCCCGCGCCCCAGTTATTCCGCCATCCTCGGTGGCTGCCAGACGCTCGCCGATGCCCTGGTCAGCGGGCTGCGCCAGGCAGGCGGCACCGTCCACACCGGCGAAACCGTCGAGCGCATCCTCCTGGAGAATGGCCGGGTGTCTGGCGTGGCGCTGGCCAGCGGCCATGCCGTCCGGGCCGACCTGGTCGTGGCCTCCGGCGGCGCCCGCGAGACCTTCTTCAACCTCGTAGGCCGCGCCAAGCTGCCCACCACCTTGGCCAAGCGGGTCGACGAGGTACAACTGATGGAGTCGGTCTTTATGGTGCACGTGGGCACCGATCTCGACCCTCGCCGCCATCAGCCCGGCGAGCTTGGGTACTATTACGGGACCTACGGCATTGAGGGCGCTGTGGGCCGCGTGCAGGCTGGCGAATACCACGAGGGACGCGACGGTTTCCTCATCTACGTCCCGTCGCTGCACTCGCCCGAGCTCGCGCCCCCAGGGCACCACGCCATCACCGTCTACACCATCGCGCCCGACCGGCTCCGCGACTCTACCTGGGCCGAGCGCCGTGAAGAGCTAGCCGACAAGCTCCTGGCCTGCGCCGAGCGCGTGCTACCGGGCCTCCGCGCACACACGACCGTGCGCGTGGTACTCACGCCCGACGACTTTCGCATCCTCACGCACCTCGAGCACCACAGTTTCGGGGGCTGTGCCCCCGTCATGGGCAAACTCGGTGCGCCGCATCGCACCGGCATCCCCGGGCTCTGGTTCGTCGGAGCCCAGAGCGAGTCGGCGGGAGGCGTCGCCAACGTCATCACCGGCGCCTACAAGGCCGCCCAGCTGATCCTCGCCGAGTGCGCTGCCAGTCGCGCGTAGTCGGCGTGTTGTGTGCCGCATGCTCCACAGGCCGCGCAACGCAGGCCACGCTCCGTACGGTGCGAAGGTCACGTGATCAGAGCAGCAACACCGGAATACGCCGCTTGTCTTACATACCACATTTGGCGCTTCACAACTCAGGAGGAGGCAACCCTTGACCGACCGTCTCTCTACCCGCACCAAGGTCATCTACGGCCTCGCCGACGGCGGCCTGGCCCTGCTCACGGCCTCGATCCAGTTCTTCCTGCTCAGCTACTTCTGTGACGTGCTGCGCTACGACCCCGCCATCGTCGGCACGGCACTCATGGTGGGCAAGCTGACTTGGGACGCCATCAACGACCCCCTCTTCGGCTACATCTCTGACCGTACGAGAAGCCGCTGGGGAAGGCGACGGCCCTACCTGCTCTTTGGCGCCCTGCCCTTGGGCCTGGCGACCTGGTTCCTCTTCTCCCTACCCCCTGGCCTTGTCGGCGCGGCAGCCTTTGTAGCCGTGTTGGGCTCTTTCCTCCTGCACGACACCCTGCAGACGCTGGTCAACGTCCCCTATTCCGCGCTCACCCCCGAGCTCACCTACGATTATGACGAGCGCACCAGCCTCTCCACTGTGCGCATGATCTTTAGTGTCGTGGGGTATATCCTCGGCGGCGGCCTCACCACCGTCATCGCCGGCTTCTTCCGGAGCAACCTGGGCTGGACTGAGCCTGCTGCCTACTCCGGCATGGGCGCCGTCTTTGGCATCATTGTCGCCGTCACGGTGCTGACCACCGCCCTCGGCGTGCGCGAGCGGCCCTCATCCGAAGTGCAGCCCTCGCACATGCCCCCTGTGCGGGCGATCGTCGAGAGCCTGCGCAACGGCCCCTTCATGGCCTTGATGGCAGCCCAGTTCATCTCCAGCTTTAGCTTCACCGCCCTCACCAGCCTTTTGCCCTTCTTCCTGATCTACCAGCTCGAGATGAAGGAGCAGGTGCCCATCGTCATGTTCGCCATGCTCGGCACCATCGGCCTCTTCCTCTACCCAGCGCGTTGGGTCGCCGGCCGCATCAACAAGGGCCCTACCTACGCCCTGGGCCTTTTCATCGCTTCCCTGGCCATCATGGCCACTTACTTCCTGCCTCAGGGACCCACCCCCCTGGTCTACGTAGCAGCAGTCGTCGCTGGGATGGGTTTCTCCGTGCAATGGGTCTGCCCCTGGAGCATGATGCCCGACGTCGTCGAGTACGACGAACTGCGCACCGGCGAGCGCCGCGAAGGCGTCTACTACGGGCTGTGGAACTTCCTGACCAAGCTTACGAGCGCCCTCGGCATCGCCACCAGCGGCTGGGCACTCAAACTCTTCGGCTACGTGCCCAACGTCGCCCAGACGCCACATGCCCTCCTGGGCATCCGCATCTTCTTCGCCCTGGCGCCCTCCATCGCCCTGCTCGTGAGCCTGCCTATCCTCATCCGCTACCCCATCACCCGCCAGAGCCACGCCGAGCTGCGGGCCAAACTGGAGCAGCGCACCCTCGCAGGTTCGTAAGCTTGTTGGGGCGAGGCCTCGCCTCGCCCCTCATCCTACCGGTCGAAGTAGATGCTCTTGCCCGTCGCCGATAGCGGGATGCCCATCACGAAATCGGCATCGATCAGGCCCATCTCGCGCGCTACGACTCCCGCCCGGTACATGATGCGATTGTCGGCGTTGAGCAGGCTGGCCACCTTGGCCGCCGAGCCCAACGCAATGCCCATGTCGAGCAGACGGAGGGCACACTGTGGGCCGCGGAACTCGCCCTCATGGCTGTTCACCGCCAGCGCCGCGCAACTGTCGGCCCCGCAGGCGCCGCAATCGAGGCCCGTAGTCTTCGCGTCTTTCAGGCCGATCAACACCACCACGTCCGAAGCGGCCACGTTCCTGCCATCGCGGTCAAAGTTTCTCTTGCCGGTGCGCTGGCCGAACTCGGCCATACGCTCGGCCAGCGCCCGCACCTCGTCCCCTTCAATCACCCGCACCACCACGTAATCCTGCCCGGCAGCCTTGGGCGCCGTACGTGCCGCCACCGCCATCAGGTCCGCAACCGTCCGTAGCTCGCTCATGTCCCTCTCCCCTTGGCTCTCAGGCATCCAAGCACACCGCTCCGCTCCTCGACACGCTGCCAGGAACCACCGCTACCTTCGCACCCTTGCCGTGCGGCGGGGACCGGCCCGCCCACTATGGGGCACGCGGTGCCACAACAAGCGGTTGCACTCTCTACCAGAGAATCGGTCCTGTCAAGCAGTCGCATTGCCATCATGCCCCGCCTTCGTCACGCTTTCGATCCACTCCAGGTAACCTCTGAAGCCACTCACGATAGGCAGGGCGATGATCTCGGGCACCTCGTACGGATGCATCGACGCGACCAACTCGACGAACCCACCCTCAAAGCCAGCACGCGTCGTTTTCGCCACCAGCAGCACTTCCTCGTCGTCGCTCGTCTTCCCTTGCCAGGTATAGATGGAGCGTACCGGCACAACGAGATTCACGCATGCCGCCAGCCCGCCCTCCACCAGCGCACGCGCGATGCGCTCCCCCACCTCTGCCGACGGCGCCGTGATCAGCGCCACCACGTGTTCGCTATCCATCTCAGATTCCCTCCACCCCGCCGGCTTGCCGCGCCGGGAGCTGTGAATTCGCCTTTCCGAGGAGCCTAGTACAGCAACTGCACTCGTCATCCGAGTTAGTTGGCGGGCGACTTCCGCCCGCCAACCCCCAAACCTGTACTCCCCTCTCCACTGGGGAGAGAGGGCGCATCGGCGAAAAGCCCAGGCGCCTCCGCCTGGGGCAATCCCTGGCGCCACGCCTCTATTGGAAGACCTGACCAGCCAGGACGTCGACATAGCCAGTCAGGGGCGCATCCTCCAGGTTGCTCAGCATGATGATGGTGACCCTCTGGTCGGGAAAGCGAGCGATGATGGCCGAAAACCCGTAGAGAAGGCCCGAGTGCGCGATGCGCCGCCGGCCAGAGACGTTGCGGACCACCCAGCCATACGCGTATGCGACGTTTTCGGCGACCCGAACGCGCGGGCTGAACATGGCATCGAGCGACTGCTGGCTGCAGAGGCGGGTGGTGTAGAGCGCCTGATCCCACCGGTACAGGTCCTCCACCGTGGAGCACAGGCCGCCCGCTGCGTAAGCCAGCGACAGGTCGACATTCGGGGCACGGCGCCAGGCAGTCTCATAGCCCACGGCGCAGGCGCCAGGCGGGCACAAGGCACCATAGCTGGTACTCTCCATGCCGAGCGGTGCCAGGATGTTCCGCTGAATCACGCTGGCATAGCTTTCGCCCGAGACCCGCTCGATGATCTCGCCCAGAAGCACATAGCCCGAGTTGCTGTAGGTACAGCTCGACCCGGGGGCAAACAGGAGGGGGCGGTCGCGGAACAGGTCGACGACCTGGGCCGGCGTCACCGGCTGTACTAGCAGGGCGTCGATGCCATCCAGGCTGAAATAGTCAGCCAGGCCGCTGGTATGGGTCAGCAGCTCGTCGATGGTGATATCGCGCCAGGTAGCCGGGCAGTTGGGCAGATAATTCGTGATCCGGTCCGTAACCTGCAGCTTGCCGCGCTCTTGGAGCTGCAGGATCGCCATGGCCGTGAACTGCTTGGTGAGCGAGGCGATGTGGTAACGAGTCTGCGGCGTGTTCGGGAGCCCACTCTCCCGGTCGGCCAGGCCATACGCCTTCTCGAGCAAGACACGGCCATCGCGCGCCACCAGCACCGCCCCACTGAAGCGCCCGGCGGCCGTCTGAGCGGCCAGATAAGTGTCGGCAGCGGGGAGCCCGACAACCGGTGTAGGCGACGGCACAGGGGGTCCAGGCGTCGCCGTCGTGACGGCCGAGAACGCCGCCGCACCCGAGCCGCTACCAACCTGCGCTGGGGCCGTCGGCCTCGGCCGGGCGCACGCTGCCAGTCCGAACAGCAAGAGAACCAGCCCGAACCGGCGGCCAGAGCGAAGGGCCAGGGATCGCATCCCTCTCGACTCTCCTGCGATGAATGCTGCCATGGTGGCGATGAACCATCCCGGCTCCTGGAGCGGCGGGGCCGAGCAAGCCCAGGGATGGTCTTACTGGATACAGAGGATACCTCAACCGCACCAGGCAGGCAAACGGTGCCGGTGCGTCCGAGCCAGCCGTGCGCGCCAGCCTGAGAGTCAACGCCTGCGCTCGCCCCCAACTGCTGCGTCGCGGCTGCAGCCTGTTGGCCAGTGCGCTGCTGCCTAGGCGCCTCATCTTCTCGCCTGCCCCCGCCAGAAGCGGCTGGCCATGGCCGCAGCAGAGCACCTCCACCGGCAACTTGCCTGCGCGCCGAGGCGCACGCCCGGGCATAGCCCACGGCCAACAGCCGCGTCTGAAGCCCAAGCCGCCCGCTGACCGAGCACTCAGAAGGGCATCGCCGCAGCAGAGCCCCCCTGCTTCGCGGTGGGCCACCACCCGTGCACGCGAGCGACGGGCCAGTCCGGCCGCGTTGCCCGTGATCGCCGTGCCAGTGGGTCAGCACAATGCTCCGCAGCTCGGAGAGCTCCCAGCCCGATTCCCGGAGCTGGGCCAGGATGCGGCTAGCATCGCCTGCGCAGCCGGTATCCACCAGCGTCGCCCCGCTGCTCGAGCCGAGCAGATAGACGTTGGCGCGGCACAACCCCTCAGCACACGACAGCCGGCTCGCCGGGTGCCGCTCGCGCGCCTCGTGGCGTGCGCTCTCCGGGCCTGTGGGCTTTGCCGCTCCAGGGTGTATGACAGGCGCCGTGGGGCGTATCGCCAAGTTGCTGTCGCAGGTGGTCAGATGTCGGCCAGCTCATCCTCCACTTCACCGGCGAGGCACTCGCGGTGCGCTAGCGCCAACACGGCACCCACAGGTGTTGGGCCGTGCCGCCTACCCCATGCCATACACGGTCTCGGCCGGGCAGGGGCTTGCCGTGCCACCACCGCCCCCTCGCTCACCATCCTTGGCACGACCTATGCTGAACGTAGCCGAAACCCCATTCAGGAATGCTTGCAGGAGGTACTAGAGCCATGACGTGGATCAGCGGCCGCGCTCTTGTGACTGGGGTAATCGCCGGCCTGATTGGGCTGATCGTGATCATCATCCTCGGCGCCATCGCCCCCACAGCCGGCTTCACCTGGGCTCTCGGCGTCGGCACGATCACCGCCTTCTTTGCCGGGTACTTTGGCCACATCGCCGGGGCGAGGCGGGGAGCCTGAGCGGCCCCCCCAGGGAGTTAGGCGAAGGGAAGGCGCAGCGCCGCCGCGTGGTCGGGCGGTCTGTCCAGGCAAGGCGGCGCGGGCGCTTCCAGCCCCGTGCCGAGAAGCAACGAAGCCCCTCCGGGACCGGTGAGCTGAAGGAAGTTGGCTTGGCAAGCACTGCGCGTCTGCGTAGCGCACTTGCTCCAACTGAATCTGGAGGTTCTCAATCCTGACGAAGGGCTCGATTGCGCGTTCCTGCCAGCGGCGCAGCCGGCGGGGCATCCCCTACAAGAATGGCTGTGTAAGCCGGGGCGAGCAGCACGAGGAGCACGAAGGACGCGAAGGGCCACTGCAGTGCGAAGTGCGCGAAGCATGCGAAGGAGCAGCGCTGCTCAGAGCTTGTGCTTTTCTGGTGGAGTCTACACGAAGCACCTCTTGCCAAGAGGCTTCTCCTCGGAATTGGCAAGCAGACACACGCGATAGCGGCCCTGGTGCAGGTAGAAGAGGCACTGCTCCGTGTCCTCAGGCAGCAGTTGCCTGCGCGCCTTGGTCTCCAACAGCACCTCGTCGTGCGCATCCCAAATCAAGGAATCCACGCGCCGCGTCGTTACCACGAAGCAAGCCTGGTGGTACCCGTGAGGTCGGTGGCAGTTGCCGGCCCGAGATTGTCGACTTGGACCTCCACCCGGCATGTTGCTCCGTCTACAGATTGCGTCCAAGCGGGAGGGTGCACGAAGAGCTCGGCTTGGTCTTGCTGCACAGTCCATATGCCCAAGTATACCGTGAGGCCAAATGCCAGGACGGCAGTCAGAATGGAAAAGATGCTGCCAATACCCTCCCATGCCGAGTCCCGGAGACATTGGCGGATTCAACCTTCGCCCAGTCGATGTGAGGAGAACTCCTCCGGTGCCTCCGGCTCAGCCTCCCTACCCTTCTTCAGAAGCTGGCGGACGAGATGCATCCCCACAGCGCCTACCAGAATGGCCAGCAGAGCCTTCACTACCGTCGAGTCGGTGTCCCGCCTGCGTCGCCGGTGATACGCGTGCTCCTCTGCCATCTCTCCCCGTCTCCTGCAACGTACCCCCCACGCTTTCTGTCGTGCGGCACTACCCTAAGCACTCGTGCCATGGGTGTGGCCCTCCTGGCTCATCTGGCACATGGCACAGAGCCACTGGGCCAGATGAGCCACTTGTGCGAGAGCAACCGAATGCTGCATGCCAGACTGATGCGACCAGTGCTGCCTGTCTTGCCTACTTGGCCACACGCCTGAAAGTGTGGCTGAACCAAGTACCTCCCCTATCTCCAGTGGACTCCCAACCATCCCGCGTTAAGCTTGCCACCACGGCATCGTGAGCTGCTATGGCCTCGTGGTCGGTGAGTGGCCAGCCATCCCTGTCGGTGCGGCAGCTGCATTCTGGGGATTGGCCTGCCACGTATGGCCCCCTCGGCCCTACCACTCTCGCAATGAACTGGTTGCCAGGCACACGGCCATCCACTGGTGCCCGCATGCCCCTCATCGTCCTTGCCCAGAATCCCTGCTGCACAAGTCGGTGGATGATCTCGCAGGTCTCCCATTCTTCATGGTCCTGCTCCACGTGTCTGCGGATAGGGGAGCCGCATTTCAGGCAGAAGTTGGCGCCGTCGGGCAATTCAGCCCCACACTTGCTGCAGTACATGGTACCCCCTGCTTTTGGTTTCCAGGCTACGATTGCAGACTCCTTTGGTGCCCTTGGCCGTCCCTGGGCACCGCTGGCGCCCACCCCCGCCAAGGATCGAGGATATCCTCGCCATCAGTCATGGGTCACTGGCTCCGATCAACCCGCCGTCTGAATCGGTAACTGTACCACTCGGCCCCTCGATCTCCAGTTGGCTCCCATCCGTCCTGCAGCAATCTGCGAACGAGATCGTCCAGAGTTTCGTCGGCACGGGCATCATGGTATACCCCAGTAGGGAGGCTGCGGTGTCGGAACTCCCGCGACTCGCCTGCCACGTACGTGCCTGCCGGCCCTATGGCCTTAGCCTGGAACTGATGGCCCCCTGAGCTTCCCAAGAGAACATCGGCATAGATGCTTGTGACTTGGCCCATGGTGGTGCCCCTCTTGTTCCTGTACACGATTTCACAGGTTTCCCAAGCCTCGTCCCTTGCTGCAGCGACTTCACCGGCTGCAGAGCCACAGTTCCAGCAAAACTTTGCTTGGTCCGGCAGTTGAGTGCCACATTTGCTGCAGTACATCGCTGCCCTCCTTCAGGAGTCCCGGTATGGTGAAGGTGCTTTCACGGGACGTGCCTAGCTCCTTCTCTTAACTCAGCCCACTGGTACGGCATCACATGGTCGAACAAGCCAAGACCGAAGGCTCCGGTGCAGGTGTGGGAAGCGCACTGCACTTCTTGATGAGCCGTGCTTGCAGCCACCCAGGTATGGCGTCACGGATTGCCCCGATTGTCCGTGTCTGCAGGACACGCGTCTGAACACCACTTCACGCCAACTTTCGTTACCCTGATTGGTAACGAGCTCCCAGCCTTCTTGGCCCATACCCTGGAGCACTTGGGCAAAGCCAACTCCCTTCTTCCGCTTCCGTAGGCCAAGGTCAGTAGGTATCTTGCGGAAGTCCGCGCGCAGAGTCCAGTTCGGAGCGCGGCGCTTCGCACAGCTCATCGTTGGCAAAGTAGAGGGTCTTGTAGTCGTACTTCACTAGCAGCCTCCTCGCGCATGCAATTGCACCTATACGCTCTGTGCCTAGCGCACCTGGCCTTGCGAGCAACTGGTACAGGACCATTTGCGCCAGATGAGCCATCTGCCAGAAACTTCGCCGCATTGCGACATGGTGATCGCTCGCTGGGCGCCTCCCCGTCCTGCATCTGGCTCAGCCGGCTCATCTCGCACACTGCCACATCCTCTGTGAACCAGGTGAGCCACTTGGGCCAGGTGGGCCGCCTCCTAAAAGGCACCTGGCGCTGAGGTCGGTCAGGGATCTGATGTGGCTGCGCTATTGCCCAAGTCCAGCTGCGCATCCCTCACGGAGCCCCTTCATGATGCCTGCCGGATCAGCCAGGACGCCAACGCAACAACACAGGAGTAGCAACGCAACCATCACCACGATGATGAGGATGATAGTCTTCCTGCTGGACTTGGCCTCGCTCGGGGGCGGGGCTGACTCACGGGTGATGGGGTAGGCGGATGGGCTTTCCATGTTTGTCCTCCCAGAGATAGTCGCGAAGTGCCATGCCTACGTTGTCTGCTCCGTTTTGCTACCAAGGCTCCGAGAAGGCCCTGTGCTAGCAACTGGCTCCCCTGGCGCGTCCGGCACACCGGCGGGGCGCCTCAGCCAGATGAGCCACCCGTGCCAGCCTGGGAGTAAGTGCCCATCTCCTGATTGCCACGACAATGGAATCAGTCTTCCAGCCCACCATCTCTTTGGCCGCATCCTGAACAGCCTGGGGTATTCTTTCCTGCCCCCAGGGCCTGATGCCTATCATAGGCTTCTTCAACTCATTCGCAAGGTCGATCTCCTTCTGAATCCAGTTGCTGCGGGCGGCGTACATGCCTGCCAGGACGACAACGATGTTGGCGACCCTGATCTGCTCTCTCAGGGCGGCTGTCAGCCTGGAATCGTTGTTGGCATCAATTAGGATCGTGCCTGGGAACGCTGGAGTTGCGCCACTTGGAATTGGGGGCATCGTTCAGCGTTCTCACCAGTCGGTCGTAGTCTTCATGGTAGCGCCAGGCGTGGGAAATGAACACGACGTAGGTCTTGAGCTCAGGCACGGGGAACCTCCTTGAGTGGTCGAAATGGTCTTGAGACAGCACGCGACACAAAATGTAGAATGCACAGGGAGGGGGGTCTAAAAGACGTGTCTTCAAGGCATTGGCGAGGAGATACGAGGATGGGGTCGCCCATCGCACACAACCTCCTCAAGCTGGGCAGCTCTTTGTAGACAGCGCCAGCAGCGTGATGAAGTTACAGACATTACACGGGGGCAGTGCTCACGCGTCAAGCTTGGGCAACGCAGAAAGCGCCTCCCCCCGCAGCCGGCCGCCCCGCCCATCGCTCGCCCGGAGACCACCCCCGGCGCTGCGGCGGCCCGATGTGGGTGCTTCAGCCCTGCCCACCCGGTGCACTACTCCAGTGGCCGGTTCTCGCGGTCCACCGGCCAATTTCGCGGGTTCTCCACGATGTAGAGACGGATCGCCGCCAGCTCACGCTCGTTGCGAACGATGCGCTCATAGTAGTTGCGCTGCCACACTGGCACGCCGGGCATGCCACGCAGGTCGTTGATGCGTCGTGCGACGGCGGATTTGTAGCCGCCGACGATGGCCCCCAGCGACCCCGCCGCGACCGAAATCCCACGCCCGCTGCCCGTAGGGGCGAGGCGGTGCCTCGCCCCATCCTCCAGGCGGTGCCTCGCCCCATCCTCCAGGCGGTGCCTCGCCCCGCCGTCCGCCGGCAGGGCGACATCTCCCACCTGGCCGGTGATCCAAATGATGCCGTGGATGTGGTTCGGCATCACCACGAACTCGTCCAACTCCACATTCACGCGCACCGCCGCAGT
>Ga0315298_1009261_pt1 | contig 12230 bp, 10 predicted proteins | sample WHS_1_MG_FD_203077 | JGI IMG/M metagenome (GOLD analysis project Ga0315298, IMG submission 203077) | Extremophilic microbial mat communities from Washburn Hot Springs, YNP, Wyoming, USA - WHS_1_MG | ecosystem: Environmental > Aquatic > Thermal springs > Hot (42-90C) | place: USA: Wyoming... | reverse complement strand
AGGCTTTGTTTACTACGACAATGCCAATGTATGCCAAATCAAAGGCAACCACTATTTCAGGTGGCATCAATAAAGTTCTTTTAGTCAAGGATTTAAGGCATACTTTTATAGAAGAAAAAATTAAAGGAAAGACTGTTTATAGGCATGTTATAAAATTACCCGAAGATTTGAAAAATACTAAAATTATTAATACTCACCCTAATTTTCCTAAAATGTTAGTAGTAGAAGTGTATAAAATTTTAAATAAACCTTCTTTAGAGGAGTTAGATATCTTAAAAGAAAAAAATAAGGTAATATATATTCCTTTAGAAAGAAGAGACCCTAAAAAAGAAATAGAAATAAAATTTAAAATTAGCCAAGTGGACGAGTTGTTAACTAAATTGAATAAAATTAGTCGCTTTATTAGAGTTTTGTACTTAAGAGATATTATCTATGGCACTGGCATTGGGCCAGATGAGAAAAAATTTAGATTAAGAATAGAAAATTCAATGGGAAACGTTTATTACGAAGTTGTCTCAAAATATAAAATTCAAGAGCATAATAAATTTGTTGCTTCAATTGAGGAGGTTTTTTATAAAGGAGAAAATAAAGAGGAGGCTATCTCTACTATTAAAAAATTTGGTGACTATAATGAAGAAAATTCCTATGAAAAAATAAGATTAGTTTATAATAAGAATGAGTTGGAGATAGCAGTAGATATTTATCCTTATGGGGCGGTTTTGGAAATAGAGGGAGAGACTAAAAAAGTTAAAAATTTTATAAATCAATTGGGTCTCAATTTAAAAAAGGCAACCGATAAAAATGCTGACGAATTGTTTTTGGAATGGGCTAAACGATGGAAATTACCAGAATTTTGGGAAATTAGATTCGGCTTAACAGGAAAGAAATAATATGCAATTGACCTAAATGACTTGACAGAGGTAGTTTACTATGCTTAAATTGGAGTAGTTAAAATGTTCAAAACAGTAAAAGCAATATTAAAACAATATAAATTAATATAAAAAAGGGCAGATCAGTTAACTCTGCCCTTTTATTTGTTATGCCCCTTATTAATAAATTTTATTAAATTGTTTTAAAACATTTACCAAAGTAGTCAAATATTTTGAATCAATTGGTTTTTGACTATCAATATACTTTTTAGCTAAATTATACATTTTTAAAGCGCAAAAATATCTCATTTTAAGCAATCGCTCAATATTTTTTCTGTTTATTTGTTGTAAAGCATCTTTTTTTATATTTTTCTGTGATAACTTTTTACTAAGATAGCCTTCTGGAATAAAACTACTTACAAGTGCTTCTTCTAAGATAATATGAGGCGGCCAGCTAGGGATTTTTAGTTTTAATAATAAATTTTTATGTTCTCTTGAAAGAAATATAATTTTGTTTTTAATTCTAACATTTTGATTAAGAGCAAGATGAAAATATTCATGAAGCAGAATTCCGTTAGTTAAATCATCTATCTTTTTTAAGGGGTAAGACGATCCTTCTATTGCGATTATATTACGATAAGCCCAAGCCTGAACATCATTTCTACTTTGACTAAATAATAGCCTAATAATTATAGGAGATAGTAATTTTGTAGAAGAGATATTACATAATGAATTAATGATTTGTAGTGCTTGTTTTATTGCGGTTTTTTGGTTTTGAATAGCTGCTTTTAACTTTATAAAATCACTATACCGTTTTTTCCAGACGGTCTTAAATTTAGATTCAAATACTTTAAAAACCAATTTTAATTTTTTGGTTTCATCTTGCCCGATTATTTTTTGAATTGTTTGCCAGGCCTGTGAAGCTGGAGCAAATAATAATATTACTTCAGGATTATCCTTGCTGTTTTGTAAAATATCTCTGAATTGCCGAAGAGCATTTTTCTCCTCTAGAGAGAGGGGTGGAATTTGTTTTAACCAAACTCGTTTACGATTAGGAAAACTAGTTAATTTATTCCATTGGCTTAAATCAGACAAAAAGATATAAAAATTTGCTAATTTTGGGTAATTAATTATTAATTTTATTTTTTGTCGTTTAACCATAATACTTTTATTAATCAATTAAATGTTTCTCTTTTTTATTTTTATATTTTTATTATCTTATACCCCTTGGTGCTCATCAGCCACAAAAAATTGTAGAAGTTTTTAAAGAGACGATCGAGGACATCAAAAAGAGAAACATTATCTTTAAAATTCTTTCAGAAAGCCTTAAAGAAATATGGAAGAAAAGAAGGTTAGAAAAAATCGCCAATTAGAGCTTTATGATGAAATAAAATTTTATAATTATAGTGATGTTTTGGCTATTGGTGAAAAATCTTTAGATGATAAAGAATACGAAAAGCGATTTTTTTCCTTAAAGCCATCTTTTATTAAAAAGTTAGTAAGAGATTTGTTTGACTTAAAAAAAATGAAAATTTTTGTGATTTCTAGTAAAGTAAAAAAGAAGCAGCAAATTTCTTAATAAATTTAACTAAAATATTTATTCCATAAATAGCCAGAAGGAAGAAGAAAATTGGCTGTTTGCTCTTTAATAAGGTGTTTTTTAGCTGGGTTTTTAAGATATTTATCTAAAAGTTTTTCAAAATAAGGCCACTCAAACCATAAATGAATTAATTCATGGAAAAAGATGGCTAATGTTTTTTTAGAAACTAGTCGTTTACTATTACCATAAAGAACAATTACTTTTTTATCTCGATTAAATCTACCACCGCCGCTTTTTAGATTAGAAGGTAATAAAATAAGATAAACATTTACTTTATTTGGTAAACTGTTTTTATGATAGAATTGCTTGAGCTCTTTTATTACTTTTATAAAATGAGGGAAATTTTTAATTAATTTTTCAAACTGAACTTTTATTTTATTTTTATCTTTCCCTAACTTTTCCCAAATTTTATTAAATTTTAAAGAAAAAAGGTTTATCGTTTCTTCTATTATTTTATAATTTTTTAAAGATATTTTGTTTTTAATTATAGTTAAATTACCCCTTACTTCTGAGTCAAAAAATAAACCAATAAGTGATTTCTTTTTAGATATCTCTTTTAAAACTTGAGCAAATTTCTTTAGTTGGACTTTTTCTTTTTTTGAGAGGGGCCCAATTATTTTTAACCATTCCCTTCTATATTCCTCTTTAAAATACTTATCTCCTTTACTGAGATTCATTAAAAAGAAAAAGAAGTTGGTCTCTTTTGTAAGATAAACTTTGATTTTCATATTAAAATTATATCAAATTGAGCTTTTTATGCCAAATTTCTTTAAAAGAAGAATTTTTCTTGTTTTTTAATTTAATTTATGATAATATAGAATTAATAAAAATTATGGCTATCACTAAATCAGCAAAAAGAGCTTTGAAAAAGTCCTTAAAAAGAAGAGAGCGCAATTTAAAAAGAAAAGAACTCCTTAAAAAAGCAAAAAAGGAATTTTTGAAGTTGATTGAAGCTAAAAAATTAGAAGAGGCAAAACAGTTATTACCAAAACTTTATAAATTATTAGATAAGGCGGCAAAAGTAAATTTAATTAAAAAAAATACAGCTTCCCGTTTAAAATCAAGACTCACTAAGAAATTAAACAAAGAATTATCAAAACCCACCCCTTAATTCATGATTCATGATTCATGATTCGTGATTCGCGACTCTTTCCCCTTCGGGGGATTTTTTATTATTTGAGAAAAAGGAAAATTTGGGTTAAAATAAGATAAAGAATATGGGCTATCTTTATGAGATTTTAGAACATCCAGCAGACATTAGATTAAAAGTTAAAGCCACTTCTTTAGAAGAAATCTTTGAAGGTGCTTTAAAAGGAATGGCTGAGATTTTAGCCTTAAAAGAAAATTTTTTAAATGAAAAAATAGAAAAAGAAATTAAAGTAAATTCTTTGGATTTAAATTCATTACTTGTTGATTTTTTAAGCGAAGTTTTGACTTTAACTGATATTAATGATTCAGTTTTTAATGAGATTGAAATAGTTTCGTTAAAAGAAAATGAGATTATTGCTAAAATAAAAGGTTTTAAAATAAAAGAATTTAAAGAAGAGATTAAGGCGGTAACTTATCATAATTTAGCAATTAAAAAAAATGAAAAAAATGAATATGAAGTTGAAGTGCTTTTTGATATTTAGTTTTTTATTTAATTTTTTAGTTAATTTTTAGTTCAAAAATTATCACTATGATTTCTAAAAATGATCTCATTAAAATAAATGATTATTTATGGGAGATTCCACAATCTTTTAGAAAAGATATGAGAGCCCCGGCTCGAGTTTATGCTTCAGAAAAAATGTTAGAGGAGATTTTTCGGGATAAATCTTTAGAACAATTAGTTAATCTTACCTCTTTAAAAGGGATTCAAAGATATGGTTTAGTAATGCCTGACTGTCATGAAGGATATGCTTCGCCAATTGGCGGAGTAGCAGCCATTGACTTAGAAGAGGGGATAATTTCGCCAGGAATGTGTGGTTATGATATAAACTGCGGCATGAAATTAATGCTTTCTGATTTATTAGAAGAGGAAATTAGGCCATATTTAGATAAGTTAGCAACCGAGATTCAAAAAGAAGTGCCTTCAGGATTAGGAAGAGGAAGACAAATTAAATTGGATATTCCTTCTCTTGATAAAATTTTAGAAAAAGGAGCAAAAAGGTTATTAGATGGAGGATATTTAGAAGAAGAAGATATTAAAAATTGTGAAGCGCAAGGCTCATTAGATTGGGCAGATCCTTTAACAGTTTCAAATAATGCCAAAGAAAGAGGAAGAGATCAAGTAGGAACCTTAGGCAGTGGTAATCATTTTTTAGAAATTCAAAAAGTAAAAGAAATTTATGATGAAAAAGCCGCGGAAGTTTTTGGACTTTTTAAAAATCAAGTAACCATTATGATTCATACCGGCAGTAGAGGATTAGGTCATCAGGTGGCAACTGATTATATAAAAGAATTTTTAAGATTAATGGATAAATACCAAATTAAAGTACCTGATAGAGAATTTGCTTGCGTTCCTTTTAAATCACCTGAAGGAGAGAGATATTTTAAAGCAATGGCTTGTGCCGCAAATTATGCTTGGGCAAACCGCGGCATGATTGCCTATTTTGTAAGAAAAGCTTATAAAAAAATTATTGGAGAAAAATCAAAATTAAAAGTATTATATGATGTTGCTCACAATATTATAAAAAAAGAAAAATATTTTATTGATGGTAAAGAAAAAGAAGTAATCGTTCATCGCAAAGGAGCAACCAGAGCTTTTCCAAAAAATCATCCTGAAATTCCAGAAAAGTTTAAAGAAATTGGTCAGCCAGTTTTAATTCCTGGTTCAATGGGAACTGCCTCTTATGTTTTAAAAGGAACAGAAAAAGCAGAAGAATCTTTTTATTCTACTTGTCATGGCGCAGGAAGAACTATGTCGCGACATCAAGCGATCCGTTCTTTATCAGCAGATGATATTATAAAAGAATTAGAGAAAAAAGGGATTGTTATTAAATGTTATTCTAAAAAAGGATTATTAGAAGAAGCGCCTCAGGCTTATAAAAATATTGATGAAGTAATAGATGTCGTTCATCACGCTGGCTTATCTTTAAAAGTAGCAAAACTTCAACCTTTAGCAGTGATTAAAGGTGAATAGTAAAAAATTAAAAATTGTGTTAAAATTATAAAAAGGTCGAAAAATTAAAAAATTAATTTTATTATGGAAGAAAAATTAATTGGGAAAATCACCCATTATTATGGAAAAATCGGCGTCGGGATAGTAGAGCTTTTAGGAAATTTAAAAGTAGGAGATAAAATACATCTTAAAGGACATACTACTGATTTTGAACAAACTGTTGATTCAATTCAGGTAGAACACGAAAATGTAGATTCTGCCAAAAAAGGAGAGGTGATAGGGATGAAAGTCAAAGATAAAGTTCACGAAGGAGACGAAGTTTATCTTATAATAGAATAATTTAATAGCTATGAGAAAACTGGGATTAGCCGAAGCAATTGCGGCTTTGGTTGGAACGATTATTGGTGCTGGTGTTTTTACCTTGCCTTATGTTTCTAAAATAAGTGGTTTATTTTTTTCCTTTTTTTGGATAGCGATAGTTTTTTTTATCATTCTTTTTTTACATTTAGCCTTTGGAGAAATAGTTTTAAGGACTAAAGAGAATTATCGCTTACCAGGTTATACTGGCTATTATTTAGGAACACCAGCGAAAAAGTTTATTTTTATTACTACTTTTTTAACTTTTTCCATTTCGCTTCTTATCTACCTTCTTTTGGGTACTCATTTTTTTGAGCTGATTTTAAAATTTTTTTCAATAAAAAGTTTAAATTTTAATTTAATTTTTCTTTTCTTGTGGTTAATTTTTAATCTTTCTATTTTAGATAAGTCAAATAATTTAGCGGCAAAAATCAATTTTTATTTATCTTTTGTTTTAGTTTTTCTTTTTATAATTATTGCTGTTTTTGCCTTGCCTCATATAAAATTAGAGAACTTTAGCTTTTTTAAGTCTGAAAATAAAATTGGTTGGTTAATTCCTTATGGTGTCTTTTTTTATGCTTTAAATGGCGCGGTGGCTATTCCTGAAGTTATTTCAATTTTAAAAAAATATAATCTTTTAGAAAGAACAAAAAGAGTAATTAAAATAGGGACTTTTATTCCTTTTCTTATTTATATTATTTTTATTATTTCAGTTTTAGGAGTAACCGGAGTTAATACCTCAAAAGAGGCGATTAGTAATTTGGAGCCTATTTTAGGAAAGTCAATTGTTTTTATCGGCGCTTTAGTTGGTTTTTTGGCAGTTTCGACTTCTTATTTAATTTTTGCCACTTATATTAAAAATAGTTTTATCAATGATTTTAATTGGACTCCTTTTATTAGTTATTTGGTGATTATTTTAGGTCCGATTGTTTTTTATTTATCAGGACTTCAAAATGTTATTAAATTGATTTCTTTTGTTGGCGGAATGATTGGTGGTTTAGAAGGAATAATGATTTTACTAATTTTAAAGAAAGCAAAAGAGAAAAAAGAAATTGTGCCCAGTTATGAAATTCCTTTAAATCAGACTCTTTTAGTGGTTTTAATAATTGCTTTACTATTAGGCGCTTTTTGCCAAACATTTTTAGTTTATTAAAGTTTCTCCCTGTAGTTTAACGGATAAAACGCAGGCCTCCGGAGCCTGAAATCGGGGTTCAATTCCTCGCAGGGAGACGGAAGTTGGTATTTAGTATTGAGTATTTTGTATAATTTTTTTAACTCGTTAATTTATAATCATAATTCATAATTCATAATTCATGATTCTTGATTCATAATTCTTGATTCATGATTCTTAATTCTAAATTTCTTATAATTTTATGCGTCTTATTGCTGATTTTCATATTCATTCAAAGTATTCCCGTGCCACTTCAAAAGAGATGGAATTAATTAATATTGCCAAAGTTTCTCAAGAAAAGGGAATAAATATTATTGGAACTGGTGATTTTACTCATCCTGATTGGTTTAAAGAAATTAAAGAAAAATTAGAGTCGGCAGAGGAGGGCTTATATAAAATTAAAAGTCAATTATTAAATATTAAAAATGAGGTAAGATTTGTGATTTCAGGAGAAATTTCAAATATTTATCAGAGAGGAGGAAAAACAAGGAGAGTTCATAATGTGGTTGTTTTACCTTCAATTGAATCAGCAGAAAAAATTAATAAAACTTTATCTTGGCAAGGGAATTTAAAATCAGATGGTCGGCCAATTTTAGGAATGGATTCTGAAGAACTTTTAAAAACAGTATTAGAAATTGAACCAAAAGCAATGTTTATTCCGGCGCATTGTTTATTGCCCACTACTTATCTTCATATTGATAAAGGGATAAAACAGATTAAAGATATTAAAGAAGGAGATTTTGTTTATACTCACGAGGGACGATTAAAAAAAGTAACAAAAGTATTTAAACGATTTTATCAAGGCCAACTTTTGACTATTAAACCAGCCTATTTTAGATTAGGGCTTACTACTACTTCAGAACATCCATATTTGATTTTAAGAAATGATCGTTATAATGGTAAACATAGTTATTATGGTGAACAATTAAAAAGAGATTATTTTAAGTTTAAAGAGCCAAAGTGGGTAGAAGCAGCAAAAGTGAAAATTGGTGATATTTTATTGTTTCCTCGATTTAATAAAGAGATTGAGGATAAAAAAACTATTAAATTAGATGAAATATTAAATCCTGTTGCTATTAAATATAAAGGAGATAAAATCGCCCCAGTAGGTTCTAGAGCAAAATGGTTTTCTAATATAATTCAAATTGATAAAGACTTTTGTCGTTTAGTAGGATATTATTTAGCCGAAGGTTACACCAATTCCCGAGATGCTATTAGTTTTTGTTTTAAAGATGATGAAAAAGAATACATCGACGATTTGAAAATTTTAATGCAAAATATATTTGGTCTTCAGCCGAGCCGGATTTATAAGAAAGAAGGTAGTGGTGGGGTTGAAATTATTTATTTTTCAAAAATTTTAGTTAATGTATTTGAACACTTATTTTATACTTCGCCAGAGGTAAAAAAAGCCTATACAAAAGTAATACCCTCTTGGATGCTTAAGCTACCCCTAGAAAAACAGGTAGAAATTTTTCGGGGTTGGTGGCGAGGGGATAAGGGATATACCTCTTCTCGGCTATTAATGAATCAGATGAAAATTATTCTTCTTAGATTAGGGATAATTCCTTCAATTTATAGACAATCTAAAGAAAATTTTAATAGCAATCATCTTGATAAATGGAAGATAGGTGGCAGAACTATTCAGGCTCATTATGACTCTTTTCACTTTTATAATCTTTCATTTTTTGAAGATAAATTTCAGCTGCTAAAAACTTCAGATTTTCAAAAATTTAATTGTAAAACAATTAGAAGAAATGGCTGGATAGATAATAATTACATTTATCTTCCCGTACGACAAATAGAGAAACAATTTTACAAAGGAGAAGTTTATAATTTAGAAGTTGAAGAAGATAATTCTTATGTAACAGAGTTTGCTTGCGTTCATAATTGCTGGACTCCCTGGTTTGGGGTGTTAGGTTCAATGTCTGGTTTTGATTCTTTAGAAGAAGCTTTTGGAGAAAATACTAAATATCTTACTGCTTTAGAAACAGGACTTTCCTCAGATCCTAAAATGAATTGGCGGCTTTCTAAATTAGATAAATATAGTTTAGTTTCTAATTCTGATGCCCATTCTCCTGAAAAAATTGGCAGAGAGGCAAATGTTTTTGATACTGATTTAAATTATTATTCAATTTATGAAGCAATCTTAAAAAAAGACAAAAATAAATTTCTTTATACGATTGAGTTTTTCCCAGAAGAAGGAAAATATCATTATGATGGTCATCGTTTGTGCGGTATTCGTACCTCTCCCCAAGAAACAAAAAAATTAAAAGGAATTTGCCCAAAATGTAATCGGCCATTAACAGTCGGGGTTTTATCAAGGGTTGACGAATTGGCAGACAGAGAAGAGGGTTTTGTTCCTTTAAATGCCATTCCTTATAAGAGTTTGGTTCCTTTAAAAGAAATAATAAGTGATACCTTTAATGTTGGAACAAATACAAAAATAGTAGAAGAAAGTTATAAAAAATTAATTAACTTTTTTGGCAGCGAGTTTAGTATTTTATTAGATGTGCCAATAGAGGAGATAATTAAGATAGGGGAATTAAAAATTGCCGAAGCAATTAAAAGGGTAAGAGAAGGAAGATTATATATTGAACCTGGCTATGATGGGGAGTTTGGCAAAGTAAAAATTTTTACTGAAAAAGAAAAAGAGGAAGTTTTTAAAGAAGCGACCCAAAAAGAACTTTTTTAAAGTTTTAAAAAATTAAGGTTTTTGATAAAATATTAAAAGATATGTTTTTAATTTACTTTTTAAAAAGAATAATATCTTTAAGCCTTAATTTTTTAAATACTTATTATCTTGGCGGCTTTCATTTTTTCTTTAATTTATACGAGGATTTAGTTTATAAAATAGAAAGAAGATTGGGTTTTTTTATTCATTTAAAATATCTCACCACCCCCTTGTGGTCTATTTACTCTTTTGCTGGTTATTTAGTAAGTATTCCTATTAGAATTGTAAAAATTATAATAAGTGGTTTTATTTTAATTTTAGTTTCTATTATTTTTTGCCTTTTATATTTCATTTGGGCAGTTTTGCCTATTTATTTAATATTGAAAACTTTATCCCCTTAAATTGATGAACAAAGTTTTAGTTATTTATTCAGATAATCAAAAAAAGATAATTTTAAAAGACGATTATTTCTTTTTAAGCGCCTTTGACCGTTTTTTGTTTAAAATTGTTTTTAATGTTTTTCTGGTTTTGGGGCTACTTTTTTCCTTGTCTTTAATTTTTATTATCGGCGGTCATTTTTTGTATTTGGGGATTTTACTTAATTTCTTTTTCATTTTTTTGACTTTAAAGAAAAATTTTTCCGATTATTCTTTAAGAAAATTATCGCCAAAAGCCAAAGTGATAAATTTAGCAAATTATTTATCACCCCAAACAAAAAATCTATTAATTAGTACAAAGGATTTTGCTTTTAAAAATAAAATTTCTTTTCCTTTATCTCTTTTCTATCTTCTTTTAATAGATCGTTATATTGATGATTGCCTTTATCGAATTGATATTACGGAAAAAAATTTAGAAGAAATATTAAAAAATATTTTAGAAAATAGAACAGAAGACAAAATTGAAAATAATAGTTATTTTGATTTTCTTTCAAGAATTTTATATGGCGCCTTTTTTGAGGCTCAAGAACTAAAACTTGAATCATTAGATAAAGAAAGCCTGTTTTTGTCGCTTTTTAGTTTTAATGATTTAAATCTTTCAAAAATTTTAAGTTATAGCCATTTGGAGAAAAATGATGTGGCAGTTGCTTTTATTTTAAATAGTTTATCTAAAAGAAAAGAATTTCAGGTTATTTCTGGATTAGGCGAATATCAAAAAGAACCTTTTAGGGTTAAAAAAATTAAAGTTAATCGGGCTTTAACTTCAAGGCCAACTCCTACTTTAGATAAATATAGTATCGATTTTACCCAGTTAGCCGAAGAGTTAAGAATTGGCATAATGGTTGGCCACGAAGAAGAATATGAAGTGCTTTTAAATTTATTATCCAGGCCAACTAGCAGAAATATTTTAATGATTGGGCCAGCGGGAATAGGAAAAGAGACAATTGTTTCTTATCTTGCTTATAATATTGTAAGAGACAATGTTCCTTCAGCAATTAGAGATTATCGTTTATACTCTTTACCCTTTGTTTCTTTATTTAGTGATGCCCAAAGGCCAGAAGAAGTATTTAATTCATTGTCTTTAATTATTAAAGAATTGGAGATGAATCGCGATATTATTTTGTATCTACCAGATTTTCATACTTTTAAAATGACCCAACAGCAAGACAAAGGAGGATTAACTGCCTTAGAGATTTTAAAACCAATTATTTTTTCAAACTCTATTCCTATCATTGCCGCTACCACCCCAGAAAATTATCATAAATATCTTGAAAATGATTATTCGATTTTAGAGAATTTTTCTATTCTAAGAGTAAAAGAAATTACTCCTTTACAGGCGATTAAAATTTTAGCCTATCGTTCACTTGAATGGGAAAGAAGAACAAAAGTAAAAATTAGTTATAAAGCAATAAAAAGAGCGGTTAACTTAGCAATTCGATTTTATACTTCAATTCCATTACCAACCTCAGCTGAAAATCTTTTAACTGAAGCTTTAGAAGGCGCAAAAAGAAGAAATCAAAAAGTTTTATTAGAACAAAATATTTTAGATTTAGTGGCAGTAAAAACCGGTATTCCTTTAGAAATTTCTGAAGAAAAAGAGAAAAAGAAATTATTAGATTTAGAAAATATTATTCATCAGTATTTAATTAATCAAGAGGAAGCGGTTTCTTTAGTTTCTAGTGCCCTGCGTCAATACCGGGCGGGATTAGGAAGCGAGAAAAAACCAATTGGAGTTTTCTTATTTGTTGGGCCAACTGGAGTTGGCAAAACCGAATTAGCAAAAACCTTAGCGAAAGTTTATTTTGGTAGCGAAAAAAGTATGATTCGATTTGATATGGCTCAATATCAAGACAGGAAAAGTGTTTATTATTTTATTGGTGATCCTGAGGGAGAAATTGATGGAGAACTAACCGAAGCTGTAAAAAATAATCCTTTTAATTTAATACTTTTAGATGAATTTGAAAAAGCCCATCCTGAAGTTTTAAATCTTTTTCTTTCACTTTTTGATGAAGGAAGATTAACCGA
>Ga0315298_1009260_pt1 | contig 12231 bp, 12 predicted proteins | sample WHS_1_MG_FD_203077 | JGI IMG/M metagenome (GOLD analysis project Ga0315298, IMG submission 203077) | Extremophilic microbial mat communities from Washburn Hot Springs, YNP, Wyoming, USA - WHS_1_MG | ecosystem: Environmental > Aquatic > Thermal springs > Hot (42-90C) | place: USA: Wyoming... | reverse complement strand
ACTTTTAATACACTTTTTGCGACAAATTCTGTTGGTTGCGAATATGGGTCTTGTAGGCGATTTCGCGAAGGGCTTTCTCATATTGACAGTTGCCTTTTGGATTTTCCTCATGGTTGAGTTTGCTGTGATGGGTCAGCCAGCAATAGCTTTGCTTCTGTTCCTCGCTTTTCTTATTCCCATAAGCATTATTGCTTACTGGTATTGGAAAGATAGGAAGAGACCTGGCTAGGTTAAGTTTTCACCAAGTTTTTGCGATGCCATATTGCTTAGAAAATGGACTTTTCGCTGGCTTATTTTGCATGGATGAGCAAACTTGTCTTGTTTACTGTAGGCTAAATAGCTCATGTTTCCAAATTCTTGACGTTGAAACTTCACTTTTTGGTGGCTCCAGTAAACTTGGTATTACACATTTTTTAATGTATCACCAGCATTCACTGAATGTTAAGCTTCTAAACCCCTGTATACGAAAGCATCAACAAAACTCACCAGTTTCAGCCTTTGAAAAAAGTTATGTGCCTCTAACGCTATGCTAGAGCTTATGAAAACTGGAGAAATTATCCGGGAGTTTGTTGCCAAGGATGGCCGCAAAGTTGTTTTGAGAACTCTCAAGTGGGAGGATTTAGACGATTTGCAGGACTTTATTAATTCGCTTGTTGAGGAAGGCGCGAACATCATTAAAGCTGAGAAGGTTTCAAGGGAAGAGGAGATTGAATGGCTTTCAAGAATTTTCAGCCGCCAAGAAAAAGGCGAAGTTTTCTGCGTAGCCGCCGAGGTGGATGGGCATGTGGTAGCTAACTCTGAAATAATGAAAGGAACTGGTTATTCCCGACATGTAGGCGTTATCGGTATTGCCATAAAGAAAGGATTCAGAGGTATTGGCATAGGAACTGAGATGATGAATGCATTAGAAGAACACGCAAGAAAAGTCGGCTTAAAGGTTTTGACTTTGACGGTTTTCGCAAACAATCAACACGCCATAAACCTCTATAAGAAAATGGGGTTTGCCGAGACTGGGCGGAATCCGCAAAGGTTTTTCAAAGATGGCGAATATATAGACGAAATCATAATGACAAAAGCACTAGAATAGCCAGGAGGCAAAGGGACCTTGCCGGACTTTAAAGTTTGCAATACAACCTACAGCTTTTCCACAAAGGGTGAAATTGAATTTGTAGATTTAACTGACAAGGTTCAAGAAGTAGTTTCAAAATCCGGAATAAAAAATGGCATAGTTCACGTTTTCGCCCCGCATGCAACTGGCATATTAATCTTAACAGAAAGTGAATATGGCTTATTGAATGACGTTAAAGCTTTGTTGGAAAAGCTTGCTCCCAAAGGCGGTGCTTACATGCATCCATCAAACGCCCACGCTCATCTGAGGTCTGTGCTTCTGCCGCCCAACAAAACATTGCCGGTGATTGACGGGCAAATAGAATTAGGGACATGGCAGTCCTTGCTCTTTGTGGAGACAGATGTACACCCAAGAAGAAGAACTATAATAATCCAAGTGATAGGCGAATGAGAAAGACGCAAAAACTTGCCATTTCAAACATTTGGTTTTTATCACACGGAAAAGGAAAGGCCGAAGCCTTACTGTTTAAAATAGAACTCGTAATTTGCAACATTCTTTTCCTCTAATCTAAGCTTAGCACCACTCTAGAACAGCTTGACTTAAAACACATGAGCTTAGTATATTAGCTTCAATTTCAACGGTTGCTTATCTCGCCACGTGTTGATATTTTTCTTGTTAAGCGTGTGAATGTGATATGCCAAATCGTAGGGTTCGTTAATCGTAAACTTTGAAACATATAAGTTTTAGACAAAAGAATAAAAAGTACACATGCTTCAATTTTCTTTTTATTTCAAATTTTTTGCAAATTTTTCCTATTCGCATCAAATTCGCGCACACTAAAATGCTGGAAATTTACGGTTATTACTTAAAAGTGTCGTGGACTGCCAAGAACTCTATGGAGCGCTTATGTTTTTGGATGAGGCTTTGTAGCGTAAGCGCATTGGTGAATTATGGAGGCGAGTAATCTGTAAGAGCTATTTATAAATTTCGTTTTGTTTCGTTTAGGCAAAAGGTTTATCAGCCATTTATGCTCATTAAATTACGAGGTCTCGTAATTTGGTGTTTCCTTTGGTAGCAGAAGTTTCTTATGAGGCAGAAGAGTACATTGAAGCAATATACAAACTTCAGAAACGCAGTGGCATCGTTAAAACAAAAGAGTTAGCAGATGAACTAAAAGTTGTACATGGTTCCGTTACAAACACAATTACACATCTGGAAAAGCATGGCTTGGTTGAACACGAACCTTACAGAGGTGTCAAGCTCACCGCAAAAGGTGAAAAACTCGCCTTAGACATTGTTAGAAGACATAGGCTTGCTGAGAAACTTTTAACAGACATCTTAAACGCCGATTGGTGCGATGTCCATGAAAGCGCATGCAGGCTTGAACATGCCCTGACAAAAGAAGTGATACAACTTTTGGAAAAGCGTTTGGAAAACCCGAAGTTTTGCCCGCATGGAAACCCCATACCATCAGAGGAAGGTGTGTTAGAGGAGGGGGAATGTCGTCCACTGACACAAATGTCTCTGGGTGAAACTGGCAGAATAGCAAAAATCACAAACGAAAAAAGAGAGAAACTTGTTCTGTTAGCAAGCAAAGGAATAAAACCAGACGCCCCTATTCGCATGGTGAAGCGTCTGCGCTCAAAAATTGTTCTATGCGTTTCTGGTAATGAATGTACCTTAAGCTATGAGGATGCCGCAAACATTTGGGTCAAAATCCAAGGGATAGATACGCATGCAATTCAGGCATAGAGGGAAAAAATCCGAAATCGAAAATGGAAATAATGTAGTCTCTATCATAAGCCTAAAAGAAGGCGAAAAGGGCATAGTCTCTCATGCTGTTGGCGGATTTGGACTATTACGAAGATTAGCAGAGATGGGATTAACACCAGGTGTAGAAGTTAAAGTCTTGAGGAAAGGACTTTTCAGCGGACCAGTAGAAATCGAAGTTAGAGGCGTAGCTCTTGCCCTCGGTCACGGCGTAGCCTCAAAAGTTTTTGTAAAACCATTAAAGGATGCCTCTAATGGCTAAACAATTGCGAATTGCGCTGGCTGGAAACGCAAACGTTGGAAAAAGCGTCCTATTTAACCAGCTTACAGGCTTAAACCAAATTGTTGGAAACTGGCCTGGAAAAACTGTAGAACGGGCTGAGGGAACACTACATTATAAAGGCTACAAAATCCGCATAATCGATTTGCCAGGCATATATTCACTTTCAACTTTTTCCATGGAAGAGATTATTTCCCGCGATTACATAGCTGTTGAGAAGCCCGACATAATCGTTAATGTTGTAGATGCTTCAGCGCTGGAACGCAATCTGTACTTTACACTTCAGCTTTTGGAGCTTGAAGCTCCAATAATTGTTGATTTAAACCAAGTGGATTGCGCGGCGAAAAAAGGCGTAAGAATTGACGCTGAAAAGCTTTCTATTGCTTTGGGTGTGCCTGTTGTTCCAACAGTTGCTATAACTGGAAGCGGAATCGCTGAGCTTCTCTCAACAGTTATTGCGGTGGCGAAGGGAGACAAGAAGCTTGAGCCATTGAAGGTTAGTTACGGTAGAGAAATCGAAGAGAAGGTTCATGCCCTTGAAAAGATTGTTAAAGCTAAGCTTCCACAGATTTGCAAGGTTTATCCAGCAAGATGGGTAGCCATCAAACTTTTGGAAAGAGATGCTGATGTTACTGAAAAACTGAAGAACTATGAAAATGGGCGGGAGGTTCTGGATTATGCTGAGAAAACGGCGTCTGAACTTGAGAAGATTCATGGCGAACCATCGCCAGTCATAATCGCCTCTGAAAGGTATTCTCTTGCAAGTAAAATAGCAAAGGATGTTACTGAGTTTGAGGCGCCGCCGCGGATAAGTTTGGAGCAGAAACTTGACGCAGTAACCACGCATAAAATTCTAGGATATCTAGTTTTAGCTGGTGTACTGGCTTCCATATTTACACTAATCTTTGCCGGAGGAAGCTTAATTTCAGCAGGCTTAGAGTCTCTGTTGTTAAACTTTTCTTTGTGGGTTGAACAGTGGTTTTCACTTTTTTTGCCACAAATAGTTGTGAACATTTTCAGCAAAGGGGTTTTAGGCGGCATAATCGCTGGTATAACAATAGCCTTACCCTACATTGTGCCCTTCTACATACTTCTCGCGTTGCTTGAGGATAGCGGTTACTTGCCGAGGGCAGCTTTTCTAATGGACAATTTAATGCATAAGATGGGTTTGCATGGTAAGGCGTTCCTACCTTTAATGCTTGGTTACGGATGCAATGTTCCCGCCTGCATAGGCTGTAGAATAATGGAAACCGAACGTGAAAGGTTTCTAGCAGCTTTCGTTGTAACCTTGATTCCATGTGCCGCACGGACAGTTGTCATCCTCGGGCTTGTAGGAAGATATGTTGGATTACACGCGGCTTTAGCCCTCTACGCCTTTGACCTCATCCTCATTTTTGCCTTGGGAAGAATAGCCTTTAAGGTTTTGCCGGGCGAACCAGTTGGCCTAATAATGGAGATGCCGCTTTACAAAAGACCTTTAATAAAAAATATTGCTTTAAAAACATGGAGCAGAACACGAGATTTCATTTACATAGCATTTCCGATAATCATCATAGGAAGCATTTTATTAGAAGCGTTGCGTTTGTCTGGATTCGTTAATTATATTGTGGAAGCTTCAAATCCTCTTATGAGTGGCTGGTTGGGGCTTCCAGCAGTTGCAAGTATCCCATTAATTTTTGGAGTTTTGCGTAAAGAACTAACGTTGATAATGCTTTCTGAACTTATACCATTAGACTCGTTAACGCCTGTGCAGATGGTTGTTTTTTCATTAGTTATAATGTTATATATTCCATGTGTCGCAACGATTGCCACTTGCAAAAGAGAATTTGGATGGAAAAAAGCATTAGGCATAGCCCTTGTTGACATAGCACTTGCTCTTTTCATCGGCGGAATCGCTTACAGAATTTTATCATTAAACGCCTCACTCAGTTTCTTTTTTCTGGAAGCTTAAAAGACAAGAGTAAAGCAGCGAAAGCAAAAATAGCAAGTATGTAAAAAGCCATGTCTAAACCATACACGTCGCCGACATAGCCTGCAATAGACTGTGATATAGAGCCTATACCGAAAGATGTGAAGAAAAATATGCCGTAGACTGCGCCTCGCTGGTTTTTAGGAGACAAGTAGCCAGTTAAAGAGTTCAATGCTGGTTGATGTGCATAAAAGGACAAGCCATACAATGATATGAAGAGTGCAATGCCAACAATGTATATTGGAAAGAACAAAAGCGAAAGCAAACTTACGCAAACACCTGTTGATGTGGCTATTAAAACTTTTTTTGAACCAAATTTATCCGCAGCCTTTCCACCAATCCATTGTGCTGGAACCCCAGCAGCTAAAACTAAAGTGTAAGCTACAGAAGCTGACGCTGGGTCAATCATTCTGTTCTCGTTGAGATATGTTGGAAAGAACAATTCCACGCCCTTCATGAACAAGCCTATTGTCACGTTAAAAATTAGCAAAAGCCAAAGTTCACGAATTTTCAATGCGTCCAATATAGTTCCGCCATTAATGTTTCCACCATACGTTTTCCTGAAAACTCTGAGAAAAAGCAAGGCAAGAACTATGCATAATACGCCAAAAACAACAAAAGACCAGGTCCAACCGAAAGTTGCACCAATATACCACGCTACAGTTGGAGTTAATACGACACCTAAAGTTCCGCCCACACCATGCCAACCCATGCTTTCGGCAACTTTGCTTGTGAAAGTTTTTGAAATAAGGGAATTTGCAGTTGGATGGTAAAGGCTTGCCCAAGCTGCCATCAAAATCAAAGCAAGCGCATAAATGAAAATGCTGCTTACTGCACCTGCAATCAGCATTATAAATGTTGAAAACCCAGAAAAAGCGAGACAAATCGTGATTGCTCTCGCTTCACCAATCTTGTCACCTAAGGGTCCACCTACAAGTGAGCCTACGCCGTATATGAAAGAGGCAATCATGGACACTAAGCCTATTTCAGATTTAGAAACGCCGAGACTCGCCATTATCAACGTTAGCAATGGCGGTGCGATAACAAAAAGTGAATGATTAAAAGAATGTGCAGCACCAAGAAGAATTATGCTTAAGCGGTTTTTTGACGTTTGCCCCAATTGGAAGCCTCTGTTCAAGTTTTTCGTTTCGCCCCTATTGCAAAAACTTGCCAATAACAGTTTATGTTCTAACACATATTTTTGAAAGTGTAAACGCTAAATTTTCTTATTTTCTCACATACTCCACATGACCACATTTCTCACAAAGCCAGAACACAACAAGATTAGTGAGCATCTCACGAACTCTATTTGCACATCTACCCCTTAAAAAAGTTATAGAATTAAACCTTATTGCCTGAAACCCAAAAAGGGATAATTTAATATTTCTGAGAAAGCGTAAATGAGTGAGATTATCATAAAAGCAACAGAAATCATCCAAATAGTGGCCGAGGTGAGGTAGCTTGGAAGCCTACGGGCCTGTGGACGAAAACCGATGGAAAGCCTGGCGCCCGGGTTCAAATCCCGGCCTCGGCCCCTTATACAAGTGTTTAGCCCAGGAGTTAGGTGTAGTGTGTCGGAAATGGAAAAATATTTCTGCTCAATAATTTGGGAGGACGATGCATATGCAGCTTGGACAAGATGTTAAGGGCAGGCTTGTCTCTATAATTGATAAGGCAGCGCAAGCGGATAACTCAAAAGGATTGGAGGCTTCTGTTCTTGGAATAAATTATAGGGCACTTGTGGCGGATGGCGATGTGGAAGTGCATGTTGAAGACCCGTTGAACAGATAGGAAGACTCTTCAAGGCTGTTTGTTTACTTGCTTAACGCCATTGAAAGAGCCTTCGAAGGCAAGCCACTCACCCGTAAAGGCAGTTTATTAAGCCTAACGCAGTTGCCAGGCGGACAAACAGCGAAACTATACGAGAAAAAAATAGTTACCTTTCTGGCAACGGAAATGGATGGAGCCACAATGGAAGAGGGTTGCGGTTGCTGCTAAAAAAATTGGCGGCATCATGGTTGAGCATTCAAACGCGACATGGAGCTTTGAAGCAATTCCCTTAAACTGTGTGAGGATAAGAGCAGCCTATTGGCAGGGAGAGGAAGGGTTACCGTCGGGCGCAACATTGCTCATAGGCGAAGAAATAAAGTATGTGAATGTGCCCATCGAGGAACTGTTGACAATCATGGAGATAGCAATCAATAGATTCGTCCTCTTCTACAGAAAAGAAACCGGGAAAAAACCCAAACTCTTACAATCTCTATACTTCTAAATTGGCGGTTTAACCTTCTTCTTTGCCTTTATGCTTTCACGCATCCACCTTTCAAAGTCTTTCGACGGCGACTCCTCCGTGAAAAGCCTTTTTCGCATAGCCTCTAGGAAAGCGTTCTTTTCGCCCATATATTCGGCTGCCGTCAAAACTCTATGCCCGATTTTTCGTGCCTTTTCAAAAATGTTTGCAGCTTTTTTACGCCAGTTTTCATCCCTCAAAATGTGATGCTCCAAAATAATGCAAGGCACAACCTCAACAATTTTTTCAAGGTTTCTAAGCCCGACCCCAATTTGCTCAGAGTCAACCCTAAAATTTTCCAAATATAAGGGCGGCCCACCAATCATCAACAACCGAGGCTTCTCTTCAACAATAATTCTTAGAGTGCTCAGCGACATAGGACCTTGAACGTCTGGCGCAAACATAAACTTCTCATTTTGACACTCAACCGTCACCATCAGAACCCATCCTAAGACTGAGTTTTCTGGTCCATGATAAACTGGCTCAGAAAACCTAATTCGCGCATCTCCATAAAGGAAAGTTTTTCCATCTGCAACTTCGATTCTTTTTGTGTGTTTGCCGCCTGTTTTTTGGAAAACCCATCCTCGACGTCTCTGACTAAAATTTATTTTCTCCTTCGGATTTTTCAGCAAAACCACTTTTCCCTCATAAATTTGCCTTGCAGTCTTATCCGCCTCAGTCCAGTTACAAAGCCAATCCTCATAAGAAGGCGTGTGATGGTCAAAATGGTAGTGGCTTAAGGTTACAATGTCAGCTTTCTCAGCAGCTTCAGCAATCCTTCGCCTACACTCCACTATAGCCTTAAACTCTCTGGGATGCGGAGGCAAACCAAAACGGTTCGGACAAAGCGAAACCCCAGCATCCAAAAGAATCCGCACATCTGAAGTTTCAACATAAGTGCACATAGACCTAACGCCGAAGCTTTCAGCAGCTAAAGGAACAATTCGCACATGCTTTAACATACCTTTTCAACACGTAAACGCCAATTCCTATACATTTTTATTTTGGTTTGAAACTCTATCTGTAAACGGTGGGCGATGACGACTCTGGCCCCGCTGAACCCATAATGATTGGGATCTTGAGTGCGAAGAGCCCGCCTCGTCTACTCCTCTTCCGGCGGCTTCTCCCAAAGTCTCAATAATTGGTGATTTCTCCCGCGAATCCCCTCTTTTTCTGTTTTTCGGGTTTTGGGTGAGCTGCATTTTTCTTTTGGAGAGGCTGTGTTGCTGCTAATTGCTGAGTTTTGATTTTATTCGGGATAGGCTATCGCCTGAACAGCTGGAGGAGTTTGCTGTTTCTTTGGGTTTGTGCCTTGAGTGTGGAGGTAGCCTTAAGGCTTCTCGGGTTGCAGATAAGTTGTTGGCTGAGATTAAAGGCGAGGTTAGTAAGAGTGTTTTTATGATGCCTTGGGCTGACTGTTTGGAGTTCGTTGAGATTAAAGAATAAGCTTTTTCCTTTATTTTATGATCGGCATTTTGAAGCTTTTGGCGCTCTTTTAAGTCGTGATTCTGTATATGTATTTGTGATTCGCAATTTTAATGTGTTAAGCGTGCACTGTTGAGTTTTAGGTTGGGTTGTTTGTTTTGGCGTTTTAGCTTTGGCTATAGGGTCATCCATATTTTCTTTCAAGTATATTTTGGATGTTGGCCGTTTTGAGGTGCATGCTGCAGGCGGCTTAATAATGCTTCTGGGCGGAGTTTTGGCGTTGATCGGCATCTACCTTGAATACAAGAACTGGACAGTTCCAAAATAATGGAGAGACTTTATGTATGAGGAGTGTTCTTGAGCAGAGTGGCGGATTCTTCACAGAGTTTGAAATGCTGGCGGAAATGGAGAACGCACTACAACAGCTTTTTGCATCAGGCGCTGTGGTTATCATCGCCACCATGGCTAAATCTTGCGGGAAAAAGCTATGCCAAAAAACTTAGAAAGCAGGATCTTAGCGTTGAGGAAGCTGTCGAAAAGTTTTGCGAAACTTTAGGCGGATGGAATTGGGGAGAATTCTCCTTCTCCCTCCTGGATGTGGAGCAGGGAGTGGGAAAGCTTTCAGTTAAAAATTCCCTTGAAACGCGTGTCAGAAGCGCCAGCAACAATTTTGGCTGCAATTTCCTCTCAAACTTTGTGGCTGGCTTCCTTTCCGAACTTTTTGGTAAGAATGTAGCTGTTAAAGAGCGTAGATGCGCATCTTTGGAAGGCAAGATATGCGAGTTTGAGTTTCATGCGGTTGGCAATGGTGTGTAGAGGGCGATGACCGTTAAAAGCCCACTTGACGATAGACGTGTTCAAGCGCTATTAAACAAGTTTATGAGCGGAAGCATTGATGCCTTAACACCAATTTTTGATTTAAAGCGAGGTTTTATTTATCCCGAAATTGAGGAGATAATTGGCGAATCCGAGGATGCTGAAAAGTTTTTAGAAATGCTATGTGAGGCTGGAATTCTTAAGCGGGAGCTCTGGGACAAAATTGTTTGTTGTCCAAGATGCGGATCCGTGAACGTCTCGTCGCTTTATTGCTGCCCCTTCTGTTTATCATTTGACATCAAAAAGAGCTCATTAATCGAACATATTAAATGTGGATACATGGATAGTGAAGAAAAGTTTGTTAACGGTGATAGGTTGATCTGTCCAAAATGTAAACGTGAGCTAAGTGAGAAGGATATAGACTATAGAAGGGCTGGTGTATGGTGTACGTGTAACAAATGCGGAAGAAGCTTTGACATACCAATTCTAAGGCATTTCTGCAGAAACTGCCAAACAAACTTCACTTTTGAAAACACCAAAATAAAAGATGCATGTATATACCGCCTAAATAAGGAGGTTGTTGAAAGCGTAGCCTCAGAATGGGCTGTATTAGCGCCTATAAGGAAACTGTTGGAAGACAAGGGCTTCAAAGTGGAAACTCCAGGATTTGTTGAAGGCGGATCAGGAGTCAGGCACATGTTCGACATAATAGCCTACAATGATGAAAGAAAACCTCAGAAAACAGCCATAAATGTTTTAATGTCAACGGATGGAAAGCCGGTTTCAGAACAAGCCATAATAGACATATTTGCCAAGGCATTTGACTCAAAAATTGAAAAAGCAGTTCTAATAGCCATGCCAAGTGCAAGCGAAAACACCAAAAAACTTGCAAAACTCTACAATATACATTTAATTGAGGCAAAAGCTCCAAACGAAATCCTAAAAGAAATTGAGAGACTCCAAAACTAGTTAAAAAGGAAAAGTGTGTTAGCGCATGTATTGGTTATTTGGGATCACCATTGGACTCTTCTTCCGAGAAACACGCTGGCATACGCGAATAGTCTGATTACAGCGTATAATGCCCTATAAAGCATGATTAGTGGAGCTAAAAAGCATTTTCAACTTCTTCTTTCCTGGGTGTTAACAGTATAGCTGAAATCAGCTGGACACCCCTCTAGAGTTAGATAGAAAGACCTTATGAGCAGCAGAAGCCTGATTGCGTAGACTGGGGAGGTTACGTGTGGAAGGAAAATTATAGCTAACCAAAAATATCTTATGAAGAGTACCACCATGTCCATGAATATGTTGTTTGGAGCTATCAACATGCCAAAAACTCCAAACCTTCGCCTTAACAATATGTTTGAATGTTTTAGGTAAACTTGGGCTTGACCTGAAGCCCACCTCACCCTCGGCCTCACCCAGTCTTTCTAGCGTTCAGGAACATGTGTCCATGCTATGGCTTCATGGGAGAAAGCAATTTTCCCCTTAACTTTCTGAAGCATTAGTGTCATGTCAAAGTCTTCAGTGATGGTGTCAACGTGCATGCGCCCCAGGGAATCAAATGTTCCTCCTAACGGCTCAAAACGCGCCTGGAATAACCAACAATCCGCTCAACATCGCCTGCCAGCGCCTCCCCATCTCCATACTTATGAGATACTCGTAGGCCTGAAGCTTTGTCAGCAGATTCCTTTCATTAGCCATGCGCGCGCAAAGGAAGCTTTGCTTAAACGTGTCATAATAGTTCTTGTAGGATTTTCATGTGGAACATTAATAGAGGAGCCTTTATCCACATGCTTCCGGAGGCTTTAGAAAACATCGGGCAAGCCTATAAAAAATATTTTGTTACACAGTTGCTGGGATCGTCGCCTTCTTTGTTATGGAAAAGTTTCTCTATTGACGCCACTGCCACGAAAAAGAGTGAGACAGCGTTCACAACTCCATTGATGGAATAGTTATAGCTGGAAGTTTCCTCGTCTCTTACAATCTGGGCATAGCCACAACCCTTGGAGTTTTCACTGAGATCCCACAGGAAATAGGCAACTTCGGGGGTCCTAATATGGAGGACTTACGAGGAGAAGGACGCTAATATACGATTTGTTGACGCCCTAACCGCTATTGTTGGTTCCCTCGCAACATACTGTTTAGCACCATACATCCATGGAATGGACGCGTTCTTGGTTCCATTTGCTGCAGGAGGCTTCACCTACATAGCGGCAACAGACTTAATGCTGGAACTCCATAAGGCAAGTAAGGCTAAAGAGTCAATACCCAACTGCTGGCTACTCTAACTGGAATAGGGTTAATGTTAATCTCAAAAACTCTATTGGCATGATTTTCAAAGGAATCTTCTTTCAAACGATGTCGAATTAATGTAAGTGGCTGTATCCAAATAAACGTGTATCAACGAGGCGAGGCTTGGCAAATTCTGCGGAAAAATACTGGGTAGGAAAAAAAATACCTGGATTGCAGGGCGACTTTATTTTTTACTAGGATGTTTGCGTCCCGATTTTTTCCGGCGATGGTGGTGGAGGCAGTATGGCTGGGAGTTCTGGAAGTTTCTCTTTGATTTTTTGTTCGGCTACGGCTGCTGCTTCTGTGAGGATTTTTTGGGC
>Ga0315298_1009259_pt1 | contig 12232 bp, 9 predicted proteins | sample WHS_1_MG_FD_203077 | JGI IMG/M metagenome (GOLD analysis project Ga0315298, IMG submission 203077) | Extremophilic microbial mat communities from Washburn Hot Springs, YNP, Wyoming, USA - WHS_1_MG | ecosystem: Environmental > Aquatic > Thermal springs > Hot (42-90C) | place: USA: Wyoming... | reverse complement strand
GATGCCGTACAGAGGTCCCGAGGCGGTCCAGTACTCGGGCGGGGGGACAGCCCGTGCCTCCATCCGTTCGCGTGGCGCTGCTTCTCGCGGTCCCCGTGGTTCTGCCCGCTCCCGCTCGACGTGCAGATGGCGTTCTGGTTCGCGCTCTGGCTGTCGTTGCTGTGCCATCCCTGCCAATCCTCCTTTTTCCACACCAGCCTGCCAAAAGCCGGTGCACAGCGTGTCCACCACTTCCGGTCTAGGGTGCGCCAGGTGGCGCACCCCTTCCGGGCTGAAGCTCACAACTTCAGCGTGGGAGGATCACGTACGCAGCATGCGTACCACCCACGCGACGGCTCCTTCTCCTTCCGATAGCCAGCCCAGTCGATTGAAGATGGTTTCAGTGGAGCGGCGCTCCCAGGACCCCTGTTTTAGCAATCGGTGCGGGAATCAGTAGGTCGGCGGAAGGTCGGAGGCACCCTGGGGAGAGCGATAACGGTCTCGGGCGACACAAACGAGGACCGGCAGTGGCACCTCCGCCCTGCCGGTCCTCACGAATCCCGTGGCTTTAGTTATCGAGGCGCTACTTTTGCCTTGTTGCCTCGATCAACGGCCCAACCTGAGGCTCTATCTCATCCCAGAAAGCGGCCAGTTGAGCCGCGTCCATGTAGTAGGGGCTCGTGCCCGCCTCTTCCATCTTGCTTCTGTACTCCTGGCTCTCGGCGATCTTCTTGAAGGCCGCCGAGAGGATGTCCACCACATCTTTCGGCACGCCCGCCGGCAGAAGCCAGGTGAAGGTGTTGTAATCTGTCATGTTATAGCCCTGTTCAATCAGGGTCTTCGCGCCCGGCAGGTTGGCATTCCCTTGTCTGTCCATGAGTCCGATCACTCTGAGAGAGCCACCCTTTACTCCCGCGACGAGCGGTGGGTTGACGGTGGTGACCAGGACCTGCGCATGCCCCCCTAGCAGCGCCGTGACGCCAGGCCCGCCGCCCTCGAAGTGGACGTAGCGGAACTGGACGCCCGCCAACTTCTCAAAGCGAGCGGCAGCCAGGTGGGGCGCAGACTGCAAGCCGGTGGTGCCCATCAACACCTGGTTTGGCTTTGCCTTGGCCGCATCCACCAGCTCCTTCACTCCCTGGAAGGGACTGCCGCTCTGAACGGCGAAAACGTTGGCGTCGCGAGCTGTCACCGCCAGGGGCATAAGGTCTTTGCGTCCGAAGGCGGCCTTGCGTTCGGGATCCAGGTAGATGACCGGCACGCCCGGGAAGTTGGCAGTGGCTATGGTGTAGCCGTCCGGCTTGGCCCTGGCTAGCTCCGTCAGTCCCACTTGAGACGCGGCACCCGCCTTATTGACGACCTCGACTGGCGTGCCCAACTCTTTCTCCAGTTGGGGGGCGATCAGGCGAGCCATGATATCGCTCGGCCCACCGGCGGCGAATGGGACCAAAAGTGTTATCGCCTTGCCCTTCTGTGGAAAATCCGACTTCTTGGTCGCGGGTGCTGGCGTGCTTGTGGCCGAGGCGGCAGCCGCGGCAGGGGCTACTGGAGTGCCGGCAAGTTCGGTGGAGTTGGTGGCCGAGGCCGGTGGCCGAGTGACAGTCGGGGCAGGCGCGGTCTGACCGCAGCCGGAAACGGTCACGATGCCGACCAGCGCCAATCCCACCAGTACGGTAATGCGGCTTTTCAACTTGAGATCCTCCCTCGGATTGGCGCCTTGCCACACCATCCTTGATGGTTAGGAGCCCGCGTCGTTCCCTGCGGTGGCTTCTCGGTGGCGACGGTCGAGGTTGGGGATGACCTCAGCCCTCCAAAGCGGAGACGGTGTGCAAGACGCTGGCTTGAAGCGCTACCTTGCGCGTCAAGCTATTCTATATCGGGCTGCATCCGACGGTAAAGGCGGTGCGCTGGACCGACCCGGCAGACGGGCAGACAACCCCGCCAATGTGGCAGAATAGAATAGGGGCTATGATGTGGGCGATGACTCCATCAAAGCGCCCAGCGGGATTACGTGACACCTTCTCATCCACATGCTATTCTGGCTAGGGCTGTCCGGCAGCCATGGGCCAGATCGCGAAGCGAGGCAAAGAGCTATGGTCGAAGACGTGAAGCAGACTTCCAGGGAAACCCTCTCCGTGCAGGAACTGCTGGAGGACTCCGGCCCCCTGCCCCTGGTAGCGCCCTTCGTGTCGGGTACGCCCTGCCTGACACCGGAAGGGGATCAGGGGACGATCGAGTCCGCCACCCTGATCCTGGAGGGGCCCAACGGGCGGGGCGGTACCCGCAGATACATTGCCTCCCACTGGGAGGAAGCTCGACTTCAGGCAAAGCGAGGCGCAACTCTCTGCGCCGAGTCCACCGTGCGGGTCAGATCCCAGGGCAGGATACGCCGCTTCCACGCGGGAGAGATCCGGATAATCATTCGGCGCGACCTCGCCGTCAGCGAAGAAGCTTGATAGGATGTCGCCGAGCCGGTCCTCCTTCTCACGCTGCTGCCCGACGCTGAAGCGGTGGGGCGCGAACAGTTGAAGCTCCGAGGGCTAGAGCCCAACTAGGCACTCCTACACGGAGAGTGTGTAGTTCTGTGGGGACACCCCACGCCCCCGCCAGGCCGCGAACGTGCCCACCGGCACCTTGCGCGTGGCCTGGCCCCGTTTTCTACGAGGCTCCTACGTCGGAGCGGTTAGCAGGCCAGCGACCTCGTCGTTTGTGGTATCCTATGGCGACCTTGCGGCCCAGTTCGCGAGGTTGGCAGCCTTGAAGAGGTCCTCGGACTTGAGCGTTCAGGTTAGACGCGTCTCGCTTGCGGCCGCCCTTGGCTTCGTCCTCCTCCTGGTGATCACCCTGGTGGCCCTGGCACTCCGCCTTCACCAGTTGGGAGATCGCAGTCTCTGGGTCGACGAGGCCATGAGCGTGGTCTTCGCGTCCAAGCCGCTGCCGGAACTGTTCCAACTGCTGGTCACGGAGGATATCCATCCTCCCCTCTATCCTGTGCTGCTCCACTACTGGATGGCCATATTCGGCTCAAGCGAGTTCGCGGCGCGGTTCCCATCTCTGGTGTTCGGCGTCGCCCTGATCCCGTTGATCTACCTGGTGGGCCGGCGGCTGGAAACAGTGGGCGTGGGGCGGAAGAGCCCTTCGCTGAGCCTGGTGGGGATGGTGGCGGCCTTGATCGCGGCCACCTCGACCTTCTACATCGGCTACTCTCAGGAAGCTCGCAACTACATGGCCGTCACCTTCCTTGGGCTGCTCTCCTCCTATCTACTGCTGCGAGCCCTAGCCGGCAGCAGGTGGAGGGGCTGGGTCGCTTATGGCCTTGCCACGGCCTGCGCCCTGTACACCCAGTACACGGCCTTCCTGCTGCTGGCCTTCCATCTGATGTTCGTTGCGCTTACCTGGAGATCCTACAGGGGCGCTTGGAGGCGGTGGGTTCTCATCTTGGCGGCGGTGATGGTTGCCTACCTGCCGTGGATCACCTACTCGCTGGATCAGTTGGAGCGGATCAGCGATTACTGGCCGGGCACACTCCAGGTGGAGGCGGCCCTGCGGACTTCGTTCCTGCTGTTCGTGGCGGGAGGGGGGCTGGAGCGGCGCTCCCTGGTTCCCATGTTGTTGGGGCTGGGCCTTCTGGTGATGGGCATGCTGACTCTGCTGGTGGGGGCCTCTAGGCGAGGGCAGCTCCAGCAGATCCTCTTCCTGCTGCTCTACCTGCTGATGCCCTCCGCCCTACTGCTGATGATCGTCTACTACCGACCGAAGTTCGATCCCAGGTATCTCCTGATAGTCACCCCCGCTTTCTATCTGATGCTGGCTTGGGGGATCGCGTGGCTGTTTCAGACGGCCTCCTCACGGGCGACGCCTCTCTTGGCTCGGGTCCTGCTGCCCTGCCTGGGTGCCGCCGCCCTGGCCGGGATGATCGCCGTCTCGTCGGCTTATGGCGAGCCCGCGAAGCTAACCCATGTGGGAGACGGCAACATGACCCAGGAGTATGGCGACTACCGGGGTCTGGTTTCCTACGTCGAGGCCCACGCTCGGCCCGGCGATGCCGTCGTCCTGATGATGAACACCTACCAGCCCTACGTTTACTACAGCAAGCTGGGGATACCCTACTACTCCATGGAGCCCTTCGACGATTTCGATGGCGCCATCATCCGCCTCAACCGGATGGTGGACGACGGCCGCCACCGGTTGTGGTTCATCCTGTGGCAGCCCCGATGGGCCGACCCGGCCGACTATGTCATGCACGTGATGGAGACCCAGGCGAAAGAGGTTCCCCTGGACGCATCCTTCGGAGGCATCGGACTGCGGCTGTTCGACCTGATACCCGGCCAGAGGTTCAGCTACTATCCGAAGCTGGAGCACCGGGTGAACGCGATCTTCGGCGACAATTTGTTGGAGTTCTGGGACTGGAATGTCTCCTCCACCCAGGTCGCGGCGGGCGGGTCGGTCCGGTACGACCTACATTGGATCCCCCAGAAGAAAGTGGATGGCAAGCTGAAGACCAAGGTGATGCTGGTGGATGGGGAGCGGCACCTCTGGGCTACCGTGGACGAGGTGATGGTCAGCCCCTTCTATCCCACGTCCGACTGGAAAGTGAACATCATCCTCCACGACCGGCACATACTGCGGGTGCCGGCCGGCGTTCCGCCGGGCAATTACGATGTCTGGTTGATCGTCTACGATGAGAACACCATGAAGGATATGCCCGTCGTCTGGCATGGGCAGAGCCTGGGAACGGTCTTCTCCCTGGGGACCATGGTGGTCACACCGACTCCGCGAGAGCTCTTCCCTCCGGTGGAGCAGGCGCCCCTGGATACCTGGTATCTTGATGGCGGGAGCGTCGAGCTTCTTCGCTCGCGGGTCAGCCGGCCTCGGGCAAAGCCCGGCGACCTGGTAGAGATGGAGCTGCAGTGGAGGTCTACGGCTCCGCCCCTGAGTGACGAAACACTTCGGGTTGCCCTGCTGAACGAGAGCGGAAGCCCGGTCGGCGAACAGGCAGTTCCACTGGCGCCGGGCTATCCCGCCACTCGCTGGCGCCCGGGCGAACCGGTCCTGTCGAGACACTGGCTGGACGTGTCGGCGCTCCCGCCCGGCCGCTACTCGGTGGCCGTGGCGGTGGCCGGTGCCCACGACGAGCAGCTATCGCCCATCCAGTACGCTCAGGTGTCTCGCCTGGAGATACCGGATCCAAACCGGCCGACTCCGGTGCCCTCTCTCGGCAGTGATCGGGTGGACCCGCTGCCCTAACTCGATCGGGTCTAGGGTCGAAAAGAGCCTTGCCGGGAACCGTCGCTGGACCCTTGTGCTGACCGGGGAGGGCGAGCCTTCTCGCTTGTGGTCTCCGCTTGCAGCTTCCCGGCCGCCGCGATCAGGATAGCCGCCTGGTCGGCCGTGAGACTCTTGCCAATCTGGGCGCTCACACTGTTGGAGAAGGCTTTGAGAGCACCGTCTCTAGCGCTGGCATTGTCCGAGTCGACGGCCTGCTGGATGGCCTCGAGTTGGGAACGCAGAGCACCGGCAACTCCCGCCGACGTGACGAACTCCGCCAGGAGTCCTTCAGCGCTGGTGATGGTGGGCGGTTCCACTGTAAGGGTGCCGTTCTTGACCGTCACCACGTAGTTGGGCAGCTTACCCGAAGGATCCACCGGAGCGGGCACTATGGGGTAGGTGCCAGGGTCGCTCATTGGGATTGCCGAGGTACTGTAGTTGGCTGTGATGGCGTCTCCGTTCTTGATCCCAACAATGGTGCCGGTCAGGGGCGGGTTGTTGTAGCCGAAAGGTCGGGACTTATCGTCGGCCGTGAGGGTGAGTGGAGCCTTCGTTACCGTAAGGGTGCCCTTGTTGAGGGTGACGATGTAGTTACCCAGTCTGCTCGCCGGATCGGAGAGGGCCGCGGTGATATCGTAGCTGCCGACGGGGCTAGTCTGTGTCGCCGTGGTGGAGAAGGTAGCGGTGATGTTGTCGCCGCTCTGGACGCCCATAATGCTGCCGGTCAGAGCCGGCAAGGGATCGCCGTAGAGCTTCGTGGCGCTGTTTGGTGTCACAACCAGGGGAGCTCTGGTCACGTTGATCTGTACGTTCTTGCTAACGGCGCTGTAGGCGGTGGAATCGGCTGGGGTGAAGGTGACGGAGAGAGTCCGGCCGTTGCCGGCGTCCAGTCTGGTTCCGGCAGGAGGCGTATAGGTGAAGGTGCCGGGCACCGAGGCCGAGGCATTCAACTGTGTCGCGCTCTCCGTGGCGCTGGCGATGCGTTAGGAGGGGGCTATGGGCACCGAGGCCGAGGCATTCAACTGTGTCGCGCTCAGCAGCGTCCCGTAGACGATATCCGCGGGGTTGTCCCAGGTGATGGTGACCGTTCGGGGCAAGCCCGCGGCCAGACTGTGCTGGCCTCCCGCGCCGATGGCGGTTATTCCTGTCAGCCCGTTCACCTGGCCCGCCTCAGGGCGCGTCGATGCGCCCGAATCGCCCAGTTGTCCGTACCAGTTTAGTCCCCAGCTCCACACCGTCCCATCTGACTTTAGGACAAGGTTGTGGTACCATCCCGCAGAAATGGCGACGGCGCCGGCGAGAAAGCCGGATGCTGCCTCCTTCACCTGTACCGGTGTAGGGCTGCTCAAGTAGGTGCCGTTCCCCAGGGATCCGTAGTCGTTCATTCCCCAGGCCCAGACGGTACCGTCGGATTTCATGGCCAGGCTGTGGGAGGTGCCGCCCGACACCCCGGAGGTTCCTGTCAGGCCCGGGACCTGGACGGGAGTGGTGCTTCGGGTAGTGGTCCCGTTGCCCAGTTGGCCCCCGTCGTTTCGCCCCCATCCCCAGACGAGGCCGTTGGTTCCCACTGCCAGGCTGTGGTACGATCCCGCCCCAAGGGAGTGGATGCCGGTCAGGTAGCCAGTCCCTCCAGGTCCCTTGACCTGAACCGGGCTCGTGCTAAACCCACCGCTGTTTCCGTCGCCCAGTTGACCATCGCTGTCCAGGCCCCACGCCCAGACGCTGCCGTCTCCCTTCAGAGCGAGGCTGTGGGATGCCCCAGCGGATATGGCGATAACGCCTGAGAGGCCGCTCACCTGCACGGGACTGCTGTGACCGGTGGTGGTGCCGTCTCCCAGTTGGCCGTTAGAATTGCCGCCCCAGGCCCAGACGGTGCCGTCAGATCTCAAGGCCAGGCTGTGGTAGTAGCCTGCGGAGACCGCAACCGCGTTGCCTATGCCGGACACCTGGACCGGGCTGCTGCGCTGAGTGGTGGAACCATCGCCAAGCTGGCCGTTGGAGTTCTGGCCCCAGGCCCAGACGGTACCGTCGAATCTCAAGGCCAGGCTGTGGTAGGCCCCTCCCGCCACCGCTGTTACCCCTGGCAGACCGCTTAGCGGCGCCGGGGAGAACTGGGGACTGCCGTAGGTGCCGATACCCAGTTGCCCACTGCCGTTTGCCCCCCAACTCCAGGTTCCCGAGGGCGCGTCGGCCGCGGAGGCAGGAGTGGATTCGACGAAGCCTGCTGCCGCAAAGGACGCCATTAGTGCAGCCAACAGAAGCCGGTGGAGCCAGGACCATCCCGATCTCATCACGATGCCCTCCCCACTTTGCCGCTCGGTTGCTCAATTATGCCAAGGGCGCGCACACTCCCTATGGTGGATGCTGCGGTTCGGATGGGGATGTGACAATAGCTAATTGGTACTAGGACTGCGCGGGCCCGGGCTCCTCGAGCCCGCGCGGTGGGGTGGGAGCTGGCGGCCGATGGCTGGACGACAGCCCCCACCGGTTCTCTGGGTGGCGAGAGACGTCACCGCTCGAGCGCTGTGGTTCTGTCTCCTCGCTGCCCAAATCAGTACGGGTTCTGAGGACCCGGCGGCAGCGCGAACTCTGTGAACCACCCCGTGGGGTTGTTGATCACTTTCTGCATGTAGTCCCGGAACTGGCCGGGTGGATTGTTGGTGGTGTCGGTGCCCGCTATTACGTCCTGTTGCCTGATCAACGCCTCCATCTCAGAAGCGGGGGTGTTGGTGGGCAGGCCGCGGACGTACTGGGAGATGTGCACCGCCTGGTGGACTATATCGCCGGCCACCCACTCGACCTGCGCGTCTCGATGGCCGTTCCAGTCCTCAACGTAAGCGGCGGCCTCGTTGAAGTTGATGGTGTGCGCGGCCAGATCGGTAAATGGAATGCTGGTGTCCGCCAACTGTATCTTGTAGACGTACTGCTTGACTATGGAGTAGTTGTAGGGAGACTTGTCGGCCAGGAGGCTGAGGGCGTCGTTGATTATTGACACAAACTCCGGCTTCCCGGTCACCTCGATTTGAGCCGGTGGCTGAGGAGTGGGCGTGGCCGCCGGCGGAACGGGGGTCGGGCTGGCGACCGGCGTCGGCGTGGCCGGAACCGGGGTCGGCACCACCACGCCGTCCTTCTCGAAGGCGGCAAAGAGGTCGGTAGCAGGAAGATCGCCGGGCCTGGCCACACCGCCTGGGACCCCGTTGTCGTACTGGCGGAACAGCTTGCTGCCCTGGGCCTCCTGAGCCAGATCGGCAGGCAGGTTCTGGCCCGTGATGACGGACTTGAGGTAGTCGCCCAACAAGATCCCCTGGGTCAGTCCGTCAGTCTTGTCGAAGTGCATGATGCCCCGCTGGAAGCGGAGGTAGACGAAGTTGCCGTTGTTGGGGTCGTAGGCGGGTCTGCTGGTGGGCAGGCCCCAGATCTCCAGGTTGATGAGTGGCAGAAGGCCCGGGTCCCCACCGCCGTCAGGGAAGGCATCCTGATAGGTCACGGTGTTCAGGAAGGTGGTGTAGAAGTTGGTCTGCATCCCCTCCCAGTTGTCAGGAGCGTAGGCGCGGACGAAGTCCAACGCCTTGGCCGCGTAGTCGGGATCAGTGGGTGAGGGCGCGGCCGACAGCAGGGCTGGGTCGCTGGCCGGGAAGGTGGAGCCGTTGATCCGGGTGTAGGGCAGCATATCCTGGCTCAGCAGGTTGAGCAGACCGACGCCGCCGTTGGGCTGCATTTGCAGCACGGCTCGCTGGAAGAACTGGACCTCGGTGCCCATGAATTCGAACTCACGCGAGATGGGAAAGCCGAGAGTCCTGGCGCCGCCCCGGTGATCGAAGTAGTCCAGGAATTTGTCATTGGTTATGGAATAGCCGGTCTCCGGGAAAGGCCTGGCGGCACTGGCAGGTGTAACCAGCAACGCCAGCGCCGCGGCCAGGAGTGTGGCGACAATGCCGATGGTGCGCAACACGGTAGGCTCCCTTCAGTGTAGATCTCGAACGCAACGCGATGCGAAAGGAGTGCTCGGGGGGACCAAGAGCGACGCCGCGGGGCTCGCCCAGATGGCCCCATTATAGCACGGGCTACAAGACTGGCCTCCGCGTGGGCGCACAACATGGCTACTGGTCGATCCGGTGGCGACGGACGAAATCCTCGTTCAGCTCGATGCCCAGGCCTGGCTTGCCGGGGATGGTTACGTTGCCATCCGGCTCAATCTGCACCGGCTCGGTGATCATCTCGCTGATCAAAGGGTTGGCTACCTGATCCATCTCCACCATCCAGGCGTTGGGGGCGGAGCCGGCCATGTGGAGGCCGGCTACCAGGGCGATGGCGCTGGACCAGGCATGCATGCACACCCGAAGTCCCCACGTGTGTGCCATGCCGGCGATCCGGCGGCACTCGGTGAACCCACCATGCCAGACCACGTCGGGCTGCACGATGTCCACGGCTCTCCGGGTGATCAGCTCCCGGAAGCCGTAAACTGTGGACTCGGTCTCGTAGCCCGCGATGGGCAAAGTGGTTCCCGCTGCCACGGCGGCGCACCCCTCCAGGTCGTCGGGGCTGATCGGTTCCTCCAGCCAGGCGAATCCCATCTCCTCCAACTGATTGGCGGCGCGGATAGCCGCCTTGGGGCTGTAGTTGCGGTTGGCGTCGGCCATCAGCAGCATCCCATCACCCACCGCCTCCCGGGCCGCCCGCGCCCGCTCCAGGTCCTGCTTCAGGGGTAGAGCCGCGAACTTCATCTTGGCCGCCCTGAACCCGCGGGCGGCGTAGCCTGCCATCTCCTCCCCCAGGTCGGCGGGTGTCTTCCCATGAGCGTAGAAGCCTCCGGTGGCGTAGCCCATCACCCGGTCGCGGCTGGCGCCTAGCAGCCGATAGATGGGCTGGCCCGTGGCCTTCCCCATGATGTCCCAGAGGGCCACGTCGATGCCGCTGAGCGCGGAGATGATGACCCCTCGCCGGCCATTCATGAAGCTGGCGCCGTAGATCTTGCTCCAGATCCCCTCGGCAAAGAACGGGTCCTGCCCGATCAGGTAGGGCTTCATCACGGTCTCGATGGCGGTACGGACTGGAGGCAGCGTCTCGAGTCCCCCGTGGGCCTGGCCTATGCCGACGATTCCCTCGTCGGTGTAAACCTTCACCAGGACCGCTCCTCGTAGGGCGGCGATCTTCTCATAGGACTTGGCGGCCAGGGCGGTAGCGCTCCATACAGGCTGCTCCAGCTCCACCTGGAGCACGATAGTCTCAACGTCGGTGATCTTCATCTTTTCCGTCGACTCTCCTGTGCTGGCTTTGGATCCCTCGGTATCGAGTATTCTCGGGGATACAGTCTCCGGAGGCAAGAACCCGGGAGTTCACACCGGAAGATCGTGGCCCGTGGCGGCGTTCGTCATGGTGACGAGGCCAGCCACGGAGTCGATGCCACTGTCCCGAACCGCTTATGCCCTCCGGTAGATTCCCTCTATGGACCTCGGGCTGTACGGGGCGAGTTGCTCCCTGCGGGGAGTGCGGCTGGCTGTCTGCCAGGCGCGGGAGACGGGAACGCCGGAGTTCTCCAGCCCCCACACGTTGAGGAAGTGGAACGCTCCCGACAGCGGCTCGAAGGCGTGGGTGGAGACGCATCCAGGGACTCCCAGGAGCCGCTCGGCGTACTCGGTGTCAAGCCATTTCCGCAGCTCCGCCTCATGTCCAGGAGCCGGGAAGAGCCTCACCGTGTACACGAAGGGGGCATCGATCCGCTTCCGGCCGAAAGCGGCACGAAGCCGGTAGTCGACCCGGCAATGGTTCTTCCAGTTGGTCCTGACCTTCGACCCCAGCTCCGTGAGCGGCTTGTAGCGCAGCGCCAGGTAGGGCGCGGATTGCAGCACCTCCGGGCTGGCCAGTTCGTACAGCGCCAACTGAGCCGCGGACCCATCGATGGCTTCGCACCGGAAGGCGCTCAGAAAACCTGGACAATCCCTCCTTTCCGGAAGGTGCTCGGTATCGTACCACTCGTCGAACGCGGGCTTGATCTCGGGTGGGGCATCCACCCAGACCGCCATCAGGGCGCCGACCGGGCTTTCCAGGGGTCTGAACATGGGGTACCTCCGTAGCAGTTGAGACTAAGTCTATTCCACCCACACCAATCTTGACTAGTCTCCGACTGGATGCCGGGGCGTTATGCAACGATTCTTCTCGTGCGTCGGTTGGGACCTTGTTCCGATCCGGCGGGGCGATTGCCGTGGTATCATGGCCGTTGACTCTGATTGATGAGATGGTCCAAGCCGCTATCTGGAGGAGGGTCAACCCATGAGTGAGCAGCAGAGGGAAACCGTTTGGGATGAGTTCACGGTCACGGGCGCGCGGCTGGTGGACACGGTCAAGCAATTGATGCACGAGGGGAACGTTCGCAGGATCCAGGTGAAGCAGGATGGGAGGATCGTTCTGGAGCTGCCCCTCACCGTCATCGCCGTGGGAGTGGTGATCGCGCCTGTCTTGGCGGCTCTGGGGGCCTTTGCTGCCCTGGCTACCGACTGCACCATTGCGGTGGAGCGCGACGTTACCCCTGAATAGCCGCGCCCATAGGAAGGGGTGGTGCGCAACCCGCGGGCGTCCGCCGGTGGACGCCCGGGTGCTCGTCAAGGGCCGGGGCCGGCGACAGCTTCCTTCAAGGGCGTCGCAGGCGGAAGGAGGCGATGCGGCCTGGGGGGATGGTGCCGTCGAAGGGCGTATCCTCGGGCTCTTCGTCCAGGCGGCAGGGCTCGCTGGAGAAATCCCCCCGAAGGGAGAGCGAGGCCCGATCTTGGGCCGCGGGGTTGTACACCCGCAGGATGCAGCCCTGGCCATCCTCCGCCCCCTTCAAGGCCCCCAGGCAGAAGCCCTCCCCCTCCAGTTGGATGCCACCCTGCTCCGACACACCCGCCGGCCCCGCCAGCAGCCCAAACCGGTAGTCCTGGGACATTCGCACCAGCGCGGCGTCGCCCACGTCGCCCACCAGCGCGAGGGCGTACTCGAACCGGTGGAG
>Ga0315298_1009258_pt1 | contig 12232 bp, 11 predicted proteins | sample WHS_1_MG_FD_203077 | JGI IMG/M metagenome (GOLD analysis project Ga0315298, IMG submission 203077) | Extremophilic microbial mat communities from Washburn Hot Springs, YNP, Wyoming, USA - WHS_1_MG | ecosystem: Environmental > Aquatic > Thermal springs > Hot (42-90C) | place: USA: Wyoming... | reverse complement strand
TTTTCGCTTAACAACCTACGCGCTTGTTCAAATTAACTTTGCGCGCGCTTTACAGATTTTCTTTCATTTTCGATGCTCTCATAGGTCTTGACTAAATCTTCGCTTTTTAGCGGCTTTTTCTTTGACTTTCCCTGTAGAATTTTTGCTAGGAATGCCCCCAGCTGATATAAAAATTATGAAATCACGCGCTGCTGGTGAGAGTGTAACTTGAATATGGGGCATAAACAGCTTATACTCTTTGATAGGCTCAACGCTCGCGGTGATCATAGCTGGTGGAGGCAGGATTTGAATATGTCTGCGATTTTAGCGGCAATAAAATCTTCAGAAAGCGCAAGTAATAAAGAAACGTTCTAATGGACCGGGGGGGATTTGAACCCCCGACCTCCTGAGTGCAAGTCAGGCGTTCATACCAAACTGAACTACCGGCCCTCAGCCGTTAGTAGTCTTTTTTCGGCGAACAAACCTGCTGCGCGTGTGCGTTGCTGTTCTGTGGCTTTGCTATTTTATGGTTTCGTTTGGTTGGCTATTAGTTTTGTTATGGCTTCTATCAGTTTTTCTTTTTCTTGCATGTGCAAGCTCTATCAGTTTGTTGATGAGCATTCTGTATTTTCTAGTGTGCTGGTTTAGGAGCCACTTTGCGAAGCCATGGCGGACAAGTTCCAGCACTTCTTCTTCGTCTTCGGCGTATACGAGTATGATGTTGCCCTTCACTTCCTCAGCCAGCCTCTTTCCATGCCGGTGTATTGGCGTTCTTGGAAGCCATTTAACCTCAACCTCATATCCCATGCTGACCATTCGCTTGAGGAGATTACGGTTGGTGAGTGGGTTCGCAAAACCGTAGATGATGATCCATCCTTGAGCTTTCGGCCTGCGCGCTAGCTTGTTACTAAATTCGGACAAAAATAGATTTTAATCTGTTTTGCCAATTTCTTGTTATGCCTTTGGATGTTTTTGACCGTAAAATTGTTGATGTTCTTAGGGTGGGGGGTGCGTCTGCTACGCTCTATGAGTTGGTTAGGGATACGGGTTTTGCCCGTTCAACGGTAATCACTCATCTTGAGAGGCTAATGTCTGAAGGACTTGTTTTAAGGGAGAAAAAGCCATGCGTAGGACAAGGAAGGCCTAAATTCCTATACCGACTTGTAGATTTTCAAGCTTCTAAACCATCAATCCAGCCCAGCATCGTCCTTATAGAGTTTTCCAAGCTTAAAAAAGTCTGCAAATACGAGAAAGGCGGATACTGTAAAATCGCCAAAAGCGCATGCACAAACCAAAACTGCAGGTTAATCATAAAGCCAAGATAAAAATCATTTTTGTCCATTTTAGTCTGAATTCAGCAACGTCCTAGCGCGCGCAGAGCGGCGACGTTTTCCATCGATGCAAAAATTAAAATTACTGACAGCATCTATTCTTTTGAATTAAGGGGGTTTGTAAAGATAGACTTGGAGGGTTATTTAAAGCGGATGGGAGTTTGGTATAGGTTTATTCAAAAACCCGAAACTGTTCATACTGCTGATGCCGCCAGAGTTGTAGGTGTTGATCTTAGTAGGGTAACGAAAAACTTGGTTTCTGAGACGGATAGGGGTGATTATGTGATATTGATCGTTCCAGGCGATAGAAGGGTTAACTTAAAGAGGGCTGCGGAGGCGTTGGGTGTCGAAAGAGTCCGCCTCGTGCCGTTTGATCAAGCGGAACAGATAAGTGGTTATCCTCCGGGTGGGACGCCCTCGGTTGGCCATAAAACTAGGATGAGGGTGGTTTTTGACAAATCCCTCCTGTGTTATGAAACGATTTATTGTGGCGGCGGATCCAGAGACAAACTCCTTGAGCTGAAGACAAAAGATGTAATAAGTCTAAATGAAGCTGTTGTTGCGGAAATCTCAACCTGACTCCAACCCGCAAACCACTAATATTAGTTGATGTTTCTGTTCATGGCCTCAAGCTTTTGAAAAATTTATCGACTTTGTAGCGAAAACCATTGACGGCCCCTTCACTTTGGATGGAGCAACAGCTGAAGCGAGAACAGTTGGAACAAGTACGTTGGGACAAGTAGGTCTATCTGAACGAGTTGTTTACAATTCAATACACCTCACATTGAATGCAGGCGAAAAAAATAAATGTCGAACGCATTTATTTACATGATGATGTTTATGGTAAAAGTAAAAGTGCACTATGGCAAACGAGAACTAGAAGTTAGTTTACCTAAGCGAAATTTATTCTCGGTTGTCGATTTGAATGATGTGTCCGGAGCGCCAGACGAAAACCGCGAGATAAAAAGAGCAATTCAAAACCCTATCGGCCATGCGGGGATTCAAGCTTTAGCTCAAAAAGGCGATAAAACTCTTATAATTGTTGACGACTTCACTCGTGCAACACCTGCTTACAAAATTTTGCCCGTGATTATTAAAGAATTGAATAAGGCGGGAATATCAGATAGAAATATCAAAATAATGCTCGCCGGTGGAACCCATCGGCGCATGAAGCACGAAGAGGTAGTGCAAAAAATAGGGGAACAAATTGTGGAAAGGTTTGAAATACTTAAGCACGACATTGAAACGGTCAAAAACAAAGACGAACTGGTTCATTTGGGTAAGACACCGTTAGGAACCCCGATCTCTGTTAACAAACACGTTGTAGAAGCTGAAATTAAGATAGGTGTAGGTCAGATAGTTGGTCATCCCTTAGCCGGATGGGGAGGAGGAGCAAAGATTATTCAACCCGGTGTCTGTGGACATGAAACTACATGGGTGACGCATTGGCTGGCAACAAAGTACAAAGGGGAAGAGCTGCTAGGCGTGGCGGATAATCCTATCAGACTTGAAATGGAGGAGGTTGCAAAGAAAGTGGGTCTTGATTTCATAGTGAATGTTATTCAGAATAGCAGAGGAGAGATAGTTGGCGTCGTAGCTGGGGATCCTGTTAAGGCTCACAGGAAAGGTGTAGAAATAGCAAAGAAGGTTTACGGCGTCAAGGTGCCCAGTAAGGCGGATATAGTCCTCACTGATGCATACCCACATGATATTGACATGTGGCAAGCCGTAAAGGGCATATATGCGGCTGAGCTTGTCGTGAAAAAAGGCGGAACAATAGTTCTATGCGCCCCTTGCCCTGAAGGTGTGTCAAGAGAGCACCCTGCACTCTTGGAAATTGGCTATACTCCTGCAGATCGAGTTGAAGAGCTGATCAGGCAAGGAAAGGTCGATGATCTGGTTGGCGTATCTGACTGTGCTCGTGTGGGCGAATTGCTTAAGGACGTGAAAATTGTCTTATGTTCCGAGATCTCGAAGAATGATACACTAAAACTTAACTTAAACTACGCTGAAACTCCTCAAAAGGCTGTGAAAGAAGCTTTAGTCAGGCACGGTTCTGATGCAAAGATCCTTATTCTGAGAAGTGCAGGAGACATGGTCCCTATTGTTTCCAAATAACTATATTTTTCGTTTCGATTCAAACACTAAAAAACTTAAATAGGAATTTCGGTTTAAATTTTTCTTATGCAAGAACCGCTGATTAAAGTAGAGAACTTACACAAGTGGTACGGCTCTGTTCACGCTCTCAGAGGAGTGAATTTTAGCGTTAATGTTGCTGAGTGTATGGCGTTAATAGGCGACAACGGTGCTGGCAAATCAACCTTGGTTAAAATTATAGCTGGTTTCATCCCTATGGATAAGGGAACGATATATTGGAAAGGGAAAAAAGTTAATATTTCTTCGGTCAAAGACGCCAGAAAACTGGGAATCGAAACTGTCTATCAGACCCAGGCAATAGTGCCTCAGTTGACAGTAGCTCAAAATGTTTTCTTGGGGAGAGAAGAGGTAAAAGCGCTCGGTCCATTTAAATTTATTGATGAAAAACAAATGAAAAATAAAGCGAAAAAAATAATAGAGAGTTTGAGACTAAACTTGCCTCCAGATAGGGAGGTAGAGTTTTGCTCTGGTGGAGAAAGACAGGGAGTAGCAATTGCAAGAGCTATGCAATTTGACGCTGAGTTAGTCATATTGGATGAACCCACCACAGCCTTATCGGTTAGTGGTGTTGAAAAAGTGTTAAATTTCATAAAGAGGCTTAAAGGACGAGGAGTTTCTTCCATCTTCATAAGTCACAGTTTACCTCAATTATTAAAGGTTGCGGATAGATTTACCATTATGTCGCATGGCGTAGTAACACATGTTATTGAAAGAGAAGAAGCCACAGAGGAAAAACTTATACATCTGCAGCTTCAGGATTAAAGTTTCAGACGATTTGAACCCTCTCATTTCTTTCCAATAGTTAACATTTTAGATTATCACCATAAGCGTTATTTTTAACATTATCTAATCTGCAAAGCACTTTTCCGTTTTGATCCTAAAACCGAAATTGCCCCTTAAGACTGCTGAACTTTGGAGAAAGAAGAGGGAAAAAGTAGGTCTTAGAATCCCCAACCAGTAACATCTTTAATTGCAGCGACATTTGACCAAAGCGCTGGATCTGCAAGACTTTCCTTGGTAAGCAAGAGAGCACTGGTTCCGATCTTGACATGTCCATACTTCTCGGTTGCATTGATTACGGTAGCCGGTGCCCAAGTTGTACCCGGCTCTGTAATACCTGTCCCAGGTACTGTATACTTGATATCGACGTCTTCTGCGCTAATGACCTGGCCAACAGTAAATTTAACATCCTCTCCCTTCAAAATTTTTATGGCGTAATACCCGGCAAGTGCGTTGTATGCCATTACTGGCTGGTCAATAACGAGATCGATCTCACCTGCCGCCAAGGCATCATTTACAGGACCTGGGCCTCCATCTATGCAAGTTAATATCACGTGATTTGGATCGCCTATTGGAAGTAACTTACCTTCTCCCTCTAGCGCTGCTAAACAACCCATTGTGCCTTCGTATTCTACTGAACCTATCGCATCGACTTTGGACAGCGTCCTTAATAGTGTTGTGCATTGCGTTTTGGCACCAGCCACACGGTCTATCGGTGCTGAAATTTCATGGACTTCTATGTTTGGGTATTGACGAAAAACTGATCGATAACCCTCAGCTCTCTCATTTAGGTCCGGATTGGCTGGATCACATATGGATAAGATCACTGTTCCTTTTGGCTCTCCATATCTTTCCTTGAGCTCGTCAACTATTTTTTGAGCTGCGGTTTTGCCTCCCCAAAAACTGTCAAACATTATGGAGAATGGTACTTCTGGAACATAGCCTGCCTCGCAATTAGTAATAATTACTAATTTGCCAGCATTTGTCATTGATCGGATGCCACCGACTATTGCTTCGACACCCATGCCTGATATTATAGCAGCGTCAATATCTGGGTTAGCTGCCCATGTCTTTAATATGGAATTTGCCTTCGCTTCGTTGTACTCGGGATTTCCTATAACAACATTATGCCCTTTGCTTTCAAGATACCATTTTCCTGCTCCAATGTATGCCAGCCACCAGTCGCATCCCATATCTTTTGCCATAAGAGCAAATGTATACCCTCTTACTACAAGGTCTGCACTCATTGCGCCTATAGATACTCTGTAAGTTCCCACCTCTGACACAGTCGTTGAGAAATTAATAGTTGTAGAGGCCTTAGGGCCAAGGGTAACATTTTTGGAGCCTATGACAGTTCCGTTAAATATACAAGAGAATTCACGGGTTGCCTCTACATCGGATGGGTTCGTGATTATCGCTGTAATAATTGATGACCTCCCCAGCTTGACAGGGGGAATGGTAATCGAGGAAACTTCTAGTACACCAGTGGGACCAGAAATCGGACCTAAACCAATAATCGCCTGATATGACAGAGCAGAAATTATTATTGATACTACCAGCAATATCACGAGGGCAATATCCATCAATCTAATCGGTTTCCCTTTTTCTGCCATTTATTAACCTCCGATTTTTCGTAGAGATATGTAAAAACGAAACACTTATAACATTTTCGGTCTCCGGTCTTCGGCTTTCATACTCAGGAAATGTCCAATTTAAACGTAGAGTCAGAAGTCTACATCGCCTATGACTTGCCTAAACTTTCCTAGATTTTACATAATTACAAGCTTTAAGTTTGACCAAATCTAGATTTTTATTTCCATTTTCCAAAATACATGGCAATGGAAAAACTCGAAACAATTCCCTATGCCCATCCAAGTAAAGACCTTGTTTTTTTAAAATGTAAATTATTAGTCAGGAACCCACTATATTTTAATCTGCCTTGGTCAGCAGACGCCATCTTATCTTCTCTCGGGTCGTGTTTACAAATATTGCGGCCCCTAATATCACACCATTCAGTGCAGTTCGCCACGAAGCTGGATATCCAAGTAGTGTTAAGCCAATATCGATGATGCCAATCATTGTTATGCCTCCAAATATACCAACCATACTTCCGCGACCTCCTACCAATGCTACACCACCAATTATCGGTCCTGTAAAAGCTCTGAAAACATCATCTCTAGCCATGTACGTTGTAACACATAACTGATATCCCGTGTAGAGTAGACCAGCGATACCTGATAATACTCCAACGCATGCGAATGTTGCAACTATGGTTTTTTCGACATTGATTCCGCACGCCCTAGATGCTTCCTGGCTTCCACCTATAGCGTATATCCGTCGACCAAATCTCGTCTTTGCCAAAATAATATGAATAATCACGGCACCTAAGATTAAGATAACCACTGCCAGAGGTAGCTGTGTAGAAGGAATCGTAGATGATCCCGCGGCTACTATTAATTCTGGGAGTCGGTGTAATGTACCTGGCGATATTATTACGTTGACTCCGTAAAGGACAAGATACGCAGATAGCGTTTGTAAAAATGAGTTGACTCTTAACTTTCCAATACAATATCCATTAACTATGCCCAAGAGTCCTCCAATTATGGGGTATAAAGGGATGAGTATCAGACTTGGTATTTGCGGTGACCACTCTAAAGCGAGTTTACCAATAATCACTGAAGTAAATGCAGCAATTCCCCCTACTGAAAGGTCCATGTGACCGCTTATTAGAGCAATTCCCTCCGCGTATACCAAAAAACCCAGCGCGGATACCGAATATAATATCATCATCAGAGTGCTAGTACTAAAAAACGTAAAGTTCATTATCCCAAAAAAGATGATCAAACCCAAATTTATGAACCATATAAGATTTTCTACTACAAAAAGTGCTAAGCGCCTCCCGCTGAGTCTCAATATCATAACTCCTCTTCTTTTATTGTTCTAGCAGAAATAATTTTAGACGGAATCTTAGAGTTAACAAAGATCTTTTCAAGGTTTCTTGATCACCCGCGCAATCTTTTCAAGGTTTCTTGCTCCTTCTTAATCATAGGTGAGTTCTCAAATTTCTCATACAATTTTTTAAGAGTTACGTATCCGGTTGCCTCCTCTAATGCCCATTCCCTTGCAAATTCTCCATTTTTGATTTTCTCGGCTTGCCTCTGTACAAAAGCTTTTATTTGCTTGTAATAGGGTTCTTCTTCATTGTTTAGCAGCCGATTCGTTCTCGTCAGTTGACCATACTGGCTAGTTCGAGAATGCAACGGTAGTTGTTTAATAATTCCCATTTCAGCCATCCGTTTGAAATCTTCTGCCCATTCCCCTGATAAGTGTAGCTCCAATAATGCCGCTTCTGGTGGGATGCCGTTTTCTACATCAACTTCATATTTCGCGACCCAAGCAGCCATTATCAATGGAGCTAAAGCTTGTTCACTGAGCAAATCACTAAGTGTTTCCTGCTCGAAAGTGACTTCTATAAGTACGGAATTTCCTTTTGTTGATCCAATTGCCTTTGCTATTGCCAACGCTATTTTTAGGGCTTTTCCTGATGCATCTTGCTTTACGGCAATAAAACTTGGAAATCCCTTGCCACTTACATATGACTCCCTTACTTCCTTCCCACCCATTCTGGGCCCAACAAGTATTACATCAACATTTTTTGGTGGCTCTATAAAATGAAAGGTGATAGAATAACCTGAAGCAAAGCATAAAACCTTTCCTTTCTTTAAGTGTTGTTCGATTTCCTTCTCGTATACTTCGGGCATAATTTCATCAGGTATAAGCGATAGGATTATATCTGCCATTTTACATGCTTCTGAGATTGGATAAACATCAAAGCCATCTTTTCTTGCTCGTTCCCAATATTCGTCCTTTATATTACCTATTATTACTTTGAAGTCGCCTTTTGTATCACGTATTGTATCACGTATATTCAATGCTTGAGATCTGCCCTGATTCCCATATCCTATTACAGCTATAGTCTTTCCCGAAATTATTGATAAATCCACATCTTTGTCATAATAAAATTTTGTTTCTGTCATTTAATTCCCTCTTACCATACGAATTATTTTTAATAATAATAACCAGACTTATATTTAAATTATTCCCATGAAATGAGGTTGTCGGCAAATTCTGATTTAGATGCTTTGGTTTTGAAGTTGGGTGGAGTTAAGCATAGGAGTAGGGATGAGTTTTGGCGCTGCGAGCGCATTTTTTATATTGAGATATTTCGTATTTATGAATACGTGTTTAAGAAAGTGTTGGAAAAGCTTTATATGAGTGCCATTTAGTCTTTTAAGGTATGGAAATAATTGATTGTCACATGCACATATTTCCTTGGATTCATGGTATACGACAAGGGAAACTGGAAGTGAAGGGAGAAAAATTTGGTTATATTAGACTTGTTGGAGACGGAATAAACAAGATAGAAAGATATTTGCCGCCTTCCTTTTATAATACATCGAGTGAGCCCGAGGTCGCCTTGGAATACATGAAGGATGCAGGCGTCAGTAAAGCAGTGCTCCTTCAGGCTCCTTGCTATGGAAATCATAACGAATTTCTTTCAGAAGTTATCAAACAATATTCAGACAAATTTATAGCAATTGCACTTGTAGATCCTCGTAATCCACGGGATGCTGTTAGCAAACTCAAGATTGCTATCAAGGAACTTGGACTTAGAGGCGTCAAGTTCGAAGTGCCCGATACTCCATTTCACCCAGAAGACGCGCAGTTCAGAATAATCTGGGATACAATACTACAATTAGAAATACCTGTAGTTGTTGATTTGGGCTGGGGTGAAGGTGAATATTATTTCTTGCTAGAGAGTATAGGGAGAGTTCTAAGGAAGTTTCCGGAACTTAAAATGTGCCTTGCTCACTTGGGAGTAAGTCGTTTATGGGATCCTGAGCAGAAGCACCCTTTTCCTGTGCTTCAAAAAACATTAAGTTTAGCTGAAGAATTTCCAAACGTTCGATTTGATATTGCAGGATTGCCAAATGCAACAGCTTTCATGGGAAAGGGTGAAGAGGAGTATCCATACCCAAGAATGCAAGAGGCAATCAAAGTTGCATGTGAGAAAGCAGGTCCAGACAGGATCATGTGGGGGTCAGATTACCCTTCTGTCCTTCTGTCTTGCACATACAAACAAGTAATAAACATCGTAACGAAACATTGTGATTTCCTCAGCAAGGCTGAGAAATCGAAGATTATGGCTGAAAATGCTAAGAAATTTTTCGATTTTGGATGAGGAAAAGAATTAACGCGCGCCTATGAGAGGCGCGTTGTTTATATAGCTTTCTCTAAATCTAAATCCCAAAGACTCTAAACGCCATAGACATATCCAACAAAATTTAAGCTTTAGCCCTCCAAACTAATCTTGATCGAAGGAATGGAAGAACGTAATCATTCTTCTTCTAAGTTTATAGCATACACCGACTCCTATTCCGAGCGAGGGGCATTCTAAGGCCCTCCCTCCATAATACAGTTTTATAAGAGTTCATTAAACGTCTAGACAACATGTAATAGTAGAGATCGATAATTTCTTCACCACTTAACCCTACATTAACCAGCTTTAATCACTCGTTTATGTGTGAAGCAGCCTATTATAAATTTTCAAGAAGCGAGAAGCGAAAAAGTCTTATAAAGAAGAATTTGTTGATTAGAACAACCGACAACAATGGGTGAGAAGTTGTTTGGATATGCTGGGAAAATTCTTCGCGTAAATTTGATGGACGAAAAGATAATTGAGGAAAAGTTAGATCATGATGTTGCTCGAAGTTTCCTTGGAGGAAGAGGTTTAGGTTCAAAGATATTATTTGATGAGCTTAAGTCTAGCGTAGATCCTTTTTCACCTGAAAATAAATTAATTATTGCAACGGGCGTGGCAACTGGAATTCCATTCCCCGGTAATGCGCGCTATGTTGTAATGGCGAAGTCCCCTTTAACAGGTATATTGGGTGAGGCTAACGCAGGAGGCTTTTTCGGACCGGAACTAAAATTTTCAGGTTACGACGCAATAATCGTGGAAGGAAAAGCTGAGGATCCCGTGTATCTATGGATTCATAACGGCGAGGTTGAGGTTAGAAACGCAAGCCACCTTTGGGGAAAGATAACTGGACAAACTCAGAGAATAATAAAGGATGAGGTTAACGATGCTAGGGCACGGGTGTTATGCATTGGTCCTGCCGGAGAAAACCTTGTAAGGTACGCGTGTCTAATAAGCGATATGGTGCACGCTGCAGGTAGAAGCGGAATCGGAGCCGTGATGGGTGCAAAGAACCTGAAGGCTATAGCAGTACGCGGCACAAAAAAGATAGAGTGGGCAGATGAAAAGCGGGTAAGAGAATTAGCCAAAAAAGCCTCAAAAGAAGTTTGGGAAGGTGCTTATGGTGACCTTCTCTACAAGCACGGAAGTGCCGGAGACCTTGATGACCTCAATGAAAGCGGTCGACTGCCCACCATGGCCTTTCGGAGATGCACATTTGAAGGAGCTAAAAAGATCACGGGCGAAACCATGACCGAAACGATACTGGTGGGCCGAATCACTTGCTACGCCTGTCCTATTGCCCACAAGAGAATCGTGAAAGCCAAGGAACCCTACGTTGTTGATCCGGACTATGGAGGGCCAGAATACGAAACCGCAGCGGCTTTTGGTTCACTCTGCATGAACGACAATCTAGTGGCCATATGCAAAGCAAATGAGCTATGTAACAAATATGGTATAGATACCATCTCTACTGGAGTTGTAATAGCGTTTGCGATGGAATGCTACGAGAAAGGGATATTGACAAAGGATACTTGTAACGGGTTAGAACTAATCTGGGGCAACCACAAGGCTATGATCCAACTAATTGCGAAAATAGCCAAACGAGAAGGGATTGGAGACATACTAGCTGAGGGTGTTGCAAGAGCATCTAAAACAATCGGAAGAGGCTCGGAAGAATTCGCGTTACACATTAAGGGACAAGAATTGCCAATGCATGAACCCAGGGGAAAGAAGGGTGTGGGATTGTCATACGCTGTTTCAAACAGAGGAGCATGTCATCTACAATGCGAACATGACGACCTTTTCGAACCAGAGGAGTGGCTATGTCCAGAAATAGGGCTCGATAAGACAATAAGCCCAAGAGATAGACTATACACAGGCAGAGAAAAAGCAAAATTGGTAAAAATCGGCGGAGATTTGTGGTCCTTATACAACTGCCTACCAACATGCATATATACTTCCTACATAGAAGGGGGAATCAAAATTAAAACTCTTACGGAAATTGTAGCTGCTGCAACAGGATGGGACATTACCCCGAGAGAGCTGATGATCGTCGGCGAAAGAGCTTTCAACCTATGCAGAGCCTTCAATATCCGAGAAGGAATAACAAGAAAGGATGATACCCTGCCAAAAAGGTTAATGGAACCACTACCGGAAGGCCCATACAAAGGTGAAGCAATCCCTGAGAACGTACTGAACGAAATGTTAGACTACTACTACGACCTTAGAGGCTGGGACAAGAAGACAGGCATACCAACAAAGAGAAAGCTCGAGGAGCTTGGACTTAAGTATGTAGCAGACGAATTGCGCCCGCAAGAAGCTCAAAGTTAAATTGGAACGTAAGGAAAAAGAAGAAACAGAGTTGACAAAATGCGATGTGGCGTTTTATGCAATATGTAATGGTGACTCATTGGAAGGGATATTGGGATGCTTTGCCAAATCAGGAAACTCACTATACTAAGAGAATGGTCGATTTGAATTGACTGCGGATATGCGCGCTAAGTGTTCATTAATTAGTTTTAGGCTCTTTTTCTCAAAATAGGGATGTTTTTGGTTTGGTTAGGTTTATAGGGGTGCGCGCGCATATTTCTAGAACTTCCAGAAGGTTTAGGTACGCAAAGCCAAGAGATGAGCATCATACTTGCTTCCTGGACCGTCGGCGGGATGATTGCAAGCCTAACTTCTGGAGAACTAGCGGACAAAATTGGAAAGAGCAAAATTATAC
>Ga0315298_1009257_pt1 | contig 12235 bp, 6 predicted proteins | sample WHS_1_MG_FD_203077 | JGI IMG/M metagenome (GOLD analysis project Ga0315298, IMG submission 203077) | Extremophilic microbial mat communities from Washburn Hot Springs, YNP, Wyoming, USA - WHS_1_MG | ecosystem: Environmental > Aquatic > Thermal springs > Hot (42-90C) | place: USA: Wyoming... | reverse complement strand
CTGTGCGGGAAGGACGCCTTCGCGGTGGCGCTGATCAAGCCGCAATTCGAGGCGGGGCCGGAGGCGGTCGGCAAGGGCGGGATCGTGCGCGACCCTGCCGTGCATGAACGGGTGTGCGGCGAGATCGACGACTGGTTCGCGCAGATTCCCGGCTGGCGGGGGCTCGGCATCATCCCCAGCCCGATCGAGGGCGGGGATGGCAACCGTGAATTCCTGATTGCAGCCATGAAGGACGCGCGCTGAAGCGGCGCACGGTTTTGCTTGCGGCGGCGCGAAAAGCCGGATACATGCCGCCTCGGGTCACGCCCCCCCACCGGGGCGCTTATCTTCTGCAAGGGAGACCATCGATGGCAGACGCCGCCGCGGCCGCGCACGCGAAGCCGCAACACCGCCCCCACAATCCGAATTTTTCCTCCGGCCCCTGCGCCAAGCGGCCCGGCTTCACGCTCGAGGCGCTTTCCGGCGCGATGCTCGGCCGCAGCCACCGCGCCAAGGAGCCGAAGGCGAAGCTCGCCGAGGTGATCACCCGCTCGCGCGACATTCTCGGCCTGCCGTCCGACTGGCGGCTCGGCATCGTTCCCGCCTCGGACACCGGCGCCGTCGAGATGGCGCTGTGGTCGATGCTCGGCGCCCGGCCGGTCGACGTGCTGGCGTTCGAGAGTTTTTCCGAAGCCTGGGCGACCGATGTGGTCAAGCAGCTCAAGCTCGCCGAGGCGCGGGTGCTGGGCGCGCCCTATGGACAGATTCCCGATCTTGCCGCCGTCGATTTCAGCCATGACGTGGTGCTGGCCTGGAACGGCACGACCTCGGGCGCGCGGATGCCGAACGGCGACTGGATTCCGGCGGATCGTGAAGGGCTGGTGATCGCGGACGCGACCTCGGCCGCGTTCGCGATGGAACTGCCCTTTGAAAAACTCGATGTGGTGACCTGGTCCTGGCAGAAGGCGCTGGGCGGCGAGGCGGCGCACGGGATGCTGGCGCTTTCGCCGCGCGCGGTGGAGCGGCTGCTGACCTACAAGCCGGAGCGGCCGCTGCCGAAGATTTTCCGCCTGACCTCGGGCGGCAAGCTGATCGAGGGGATTTTCGCCGGCGAGACGATCAACACCCCGTCGATGCTGGCGGTGGAGGACGCGCTGGACGGGCTGCGCTGGGCCGAGGGCATCGGCGGGCTCAAGGCCATGATTGCGCGTTCGGAACGGAATCTCGCGGCGATCGCGCGCTGGGCCGAGGGCAATGCGCGGGTGGAGTTCCTCGCCGCCGATCCGGCGATCCGCTCCTGCACGTCGATCTGCCTCGTCATCGCAGCGCCGTGGTTCGCCGCCCTCGATGCCGACGCGCAGGCGAAGGCGGCGAAGCGGGTCGCCGCGCTGCTGGAGGCCGAAGGTGTCGCCCATGACATCGGCGCCTATCGCGACGCGCCGCCGGGGCTGCGGATCTGGGGCGGTGCGACCGTCGAGACCGCCGACATCGAGGCGCTGCTGCCCTGGATCGACTGGGCGATCGACGCCGTTCATTCCGACATTTCCGCGAAGGCCTGAGACATGCCCAAGGTTCTGATCAGCGACAAGCTTTCTCCCGCCGCCATCGACATCTTCAAGCGGCGCGGCATCGACGTGACGGTGAAGACCGGGCTCGCCCCGGCGGAACTGCGCGAGATCATCGGCGAATTCGACGGGCTCGCCATCCGCTCGGCGACCAAGGTGACGCGCGAGTTGCTGGACGCGGCGACCAACCTGAAGGTGATCGGCCGCGCGGGCATCGGCGTCGACAACGTGGACGTGAAATCGGCCACCGCGCGCGGCGTGGTGGTGATGAACACGCCCTATGGCAACGCCATCACCACCGCCGAGCACGCGATCGGCCTGATGTTCGCGCTGGCGCGGGAACTGCCGGAGGCCTCGGCCTCGACCAAGGCGGGGAAGTGGGAGAAGAACCGGTTCATGGGCGTCGAGCTGACCGGCAAGACGCTCGGCCTGATCGGGGCGGGGAATATCGGCTCGATCGTCGCCGACCGCGCGCTCGGGCTGAAGATGCGCGTGCTGGCCTATGACCCCTACCTGACCGAGGCGCGGGCGACGACGCTCGGCGTCGAGAAGGCGGATCTGGACACGGTGCTGGCGCGGGCGGATTTCATCACCCTGCACACGCCGCTGACCGAGCAGACGCGCAACATCCTCTCGCGCGAAAGCATCGCCAGGACCAAGCCGGGTGTGCGCATCATCAACTGCGCGCGCGGCGGGCTGGTGGACGAGGCGGCGCTGTACGACGCGCTGAAATCGGGCCATGTGGCGGGCGCCGCACTCGACGTGTTCGAGGTCGAGCCGGCGAAGGAAAGCCCGCTCTTCGCGCTGCCGAACGTGGTCTGCACCCCGCATCTGGGGGCGGCGACGACCGAGGCGCAGGAGAACGTGGCCTTGCAGGTGGCCGAGCAGATCAGCGATTTCCTGCTGACCGGGGCGGTGACGAACGCGATCAACATGGCCTCGGTCTCGGCCGAGGACGCGCCGAGGCTCAAGCCCTACATGGAGCTTTGCCAGCTGCTCGGCAGTTTCGCGGGGCAGCTCACCGAGGCGCGGCAGGGCGTGATCCGCAAGGTCGGCATCGAATACGAGGGCGCGGCCGCGCATGTGAACCAGCGCCCGCTCTCGGCGGCGCTGTTCGCCGGGCTGCTCGCGCCGATGATGGAAGGTGTGAACATGGTCAACGCGCCGGTCTTCGCGCGGGACCACGGGATCGAGCTGGCGGAGACGGTGTTCGACCGCGACTGCGAATACCAGACGCTGATCCGCGTTTCGGTGACGACGGACGAGCAGACGCGCACCGTGTCGGGCACGCTGTTCGGCGGGGCGAAGCCGCGGCTGGTCGAGGTGAAGGGCATCAAGGTCGAGGCGGATTTCGGCCGGCACATGCTCTATGTGACCAACCGCGACAAGCCGGGATTCATCGCCCAGTGCAGCGCCATTCTCGCCGAGAAGGGCATCAACATCGCCACCTTCCATCTCGGCCGGACCGAGAAGGGCGGCGATGCGGTGTGCCTGATCTCGATCGACGAGACCCTGCCGGACGACGCGCTCGCCGCGATCCGCGCGCTGCCGCAGGTGATGCAGGCGACGCAGATTTCGTTCTGATACCGATATATTAACAACGCCGGAGGCTCCCGCAAAACCGGCTGGCGGAACGGGGTCGCGCAATTGACGGCGCGGCCCCGTCTCCATTATTGAGAGGCAGGACAGGAGTCTTGCCGTTCCTGCGCGAAGCGGGGTTGCGGCGGCGGCGTCCGCGCCGATCTTTCTCCTGTCGTCCGCGCCCGAATCCATCCGCGCCACACAAAGAGGAACCGCATGCGCCGATCGCTTCATGCCACGGCCTGCCGCGCCGCCGGCTTCGTGACCGTCCTTGCCCTCGGCATCGCCGGGGCGCGGGCCGCTGCGCCGCCGCCGCCGGTGGTCAGCGTCGTCGTCGTGAAGCCGCAGAAGGTCTACCAGCAGGACAGCTTCATCGGGCGGATCCAGGCGGCGCATATCGTCAATCTCGTGCCGCGGGTGACCGGGTATCTGGAGAAGCGCCTGTTCCGCCAGGGGGCGGAGGTGAAGAAGGGGCAGCTGCTCTACGTGATCGAGCCGGGGCCGTACCAGGCGGCGTTCGACCAGGCGAAGGCGAATGTCGCCGACGCGCAGGCGACGCTCGACAACGCGGAGCTGACGCTGGAGCGCGCGGCGCGGCTGCTGCACACGCCGGCCGGACAGCAATCGACCTACGACGACGACAAGGCGGCGGCGGAAAGTGCGGCGGCGAAGCTGCAGGCCGCCGAGGCGGCGCGCGAGACCGCGGCGATCAATCTCGCCTACACCCAGATCCGCGCGCCGCTCGACGGGCGGATCGGCGCGAGCGCGGTGAATATCGGCAATGTCGTCGGGCCGAATACGGGAACGCTCGCCACCGTGGTGAGCCAGAACCCGATGAACATCGTGTTCTCGATGCCGACGCGCGATGCGATCCGGCTGCGCCAGCAGCTGGCGACGCAGGGCGGGCTCGCCGGCGTGGTGCTGCGGGTGAAGCTGCCGGACGGGCGGATGGACCGGCAGGAGGGCACGCTCGACTTCACCAGCAACCAGATCAGCCAGTCGACCGACAGCCTCGCGATGCAGGGAACGATTCCGAACCCGGTGATCAAGGGGCTCGGCAATGCGCGCACCAGCGACCGCGAGCTGACCAGCGGCGAGTTCGTCACCGTGATCGTGCGCAGCCGCACGCCGGAGGACAAGATCGTGCTGCCGCGCGACGCGGTGCTGGCCGACCAGGTGGGCGACTATGTGCTGACCGTCGGCAAGGACGGCAAGGTGGCGCGCGCCGACGTCAAGCTCGCCTCGACCACGCCGGCGACCGCGACGATCGCGAGCGGGCTGGCCATCGGGACGAAGGTGATCGTCGATGGCGTGGAGAAGGTGCATCCCGGGGTGAAGGCGAACGCGAAGGTGATTGCCTCGCCGGTCGCACAGGGCTGAGGCCGTGATCCCCTCCTTCTTCATCGACCGGCCGCGCTTCGCGATGGTGATCGCGATCGTGATCACCATCGCCGGCATCATCGCGATGACGCGGATTCCGGTGGCGCAGTTCCCCTCGATCGTGCCGCCGGCGGTGCAGGTGACCGCGACCTATCCGGGCGCCTCGGCGCAGGTGGTGAACGACACCGTGGCCGAGCCGATCGAGCAGCAGATCAACGGGCTGAGCGACGAGATCTATTACTCCTCGACCACGGCGAATGACGGCTCCTACAACCTGACCGTCACCTTCAAGCTCGGCAGCAACCCGGACATCGACACCGTCAATGTCACCAACGCGGTGCAGCAGGCGCTGACCCAGCTGCCGGCCGAGGTGCAGAAGGAAGGGCTGACGGTGCGCAAGCGCTCCGCCTCGGTGCTGGAGTTCATGTTCTTCTACAGCCCGGACAACAAGCTCACGCCGCTGCAGATCTCGAACTACGTGAAGATCAACGTGCTCAACCCGCTCGGCCGCGTGCCGGGGGTGGGCCAGGCGTTCATGTTCGGCGAGCAGGACTATTCGATGCGGGTGATCTTCAGCACCGCCCGCCTCGCCCAGCTCGGGCTGACGCCGGCGGACCTGATCAGCGCGATCCAGGACCAGAACACCCAGGCGCCGGTCGGCACGATCGGGCTGATGCCGATCGCCGGCAAGCAGCAATACCAGCTCTCGGTGCAGACCGAGGGGCGGCTGACATCGGCCCGGCAGTTCGGCAACATCGTCATCCGCGGCAACAGGGACGGCTCGCTGCTGCGGCTGAAGGACGTGGCGAAGATCCGCCTCGGGCCGCAGAGCGAGAACCAGGTCGACCGGATCAACGGGCATCCCGGTGTCGCCATCGGCGTGTTCCTCTCGCCGGGGGCGAACGCGGTGGCGACCTCGGGGCGGGTGTCGGCGGAGATCGCCCGGCTCTCGAAGCGGTTTCCGGCCAGCCTCGCGAGCAAGACGGTCTACAATTCCAGCAGCTTCGTCTCGGACACGATCAGCGAGGTGATCAAGACGCTGGCCGAGGCGTTCGCGCTGGTCGTGCTCGTGGTGTTCTTCTTCCTCGGCTCGTGGCGGGCGGCGCTGGTGCCGACGATCGTCGTGCCGATCGCGCTGCTCGGCAGCTTCGCGTGCATGCTCGCCCTCGGCTATTCGGCGAACACGGTGACGCTGCTGGCGCTGGTGGTGGCGACCGGGCTGGTGGTGGATGACGCCATCGTCGTCGTCGAGAATATCGAGCGGGTGATGGCGGAGCGGCCGGAGCTGTCGCCGCGCGAGGCGGCGAAGGTGGCGATGGCGCAGATCCAGGCGCCGATCATCGCGATCATGCTCGTGCTGCTCTCGGTGTTCGTGCCGACGGCGTTCATCCCCGGCCTGTCGGGCCTGCTGTTCACCCAGTTCGCGGTGGCGATCAGCACGGCGATGCTGATCTCGGCGCTGAACGCGCTCACACTGTCGCCCGCACTCTGCGCCATCCTGCTGCGCCGGGGCGAGCACGGGCACGGCATCATGGCGCGCGTCCTCGATTTCATCGAACGGACGCGGGCGGGCTACAGCCGGCTGATCGGCCGGCTGGTCGCGCGCTCGGTGCTGGGGCTGATGGTGATCGTGGCCTTCGGGGTGGCGGCGTTCCTGCTCGCGCGGATCACGCCGGGCGGGTTCCTGCCGGACGAGGACCAGGGCGCGCTGTTCATCCAGGCGACGCTGCCGCCCGGCGCCTCGCTGCAGCGGACCGACGCGATGGGGCAGAAGCTGGCGAAGATGATCCACACCCTGCCGCAGGTGCAGGACGTGATCGCCATCAACGGCTACTCGATCCTCGACTCGGCGACCGAGCCGAACGCGCTGTTCATGGTGGCGCACCTGAAGCCGTTCGCGCAGCGGCCGGGGCCGAAGAATTCGGTGCAGGCGGTGATCCGCAAGATCTTCGCGATGGGCTCGCAGGTGCAGGGGGCGAACATCGTCGCCTTCAACCTGCCGCCGATCATCGGGCTGTCGACCAATGGCGGCTTCACCTACGAGCTTGAGAACGTCGCCGGCGCGAGCCAGCAGAAATTCAATTCGGTGCTCAAGGGGCTGATCGTCGCGGCGAATTCGGACCCGAAGCTCGCGCATGTGTTCAGCACCTACGCGGCGAACAACCCCTCGATCTATCTCGATATCGACCGCGCCAAGGCGCAGGCGCTCGGCGTGCCGATCTCCTCGATCTTCCAGGCGCTGCAGGCCTCGCTCGGCGGGTTCTACGTCAACCAGTTCAACATGTTCGGCCAGGTCTGGCAGGTGAACATCCAGGCCGCCTCGGCCGACCGCGACACGCGCGCCGCGATCTGGCGGATCTATGTGCGCAGCGATTCCGGCAAGATGGTCTCGCTGCGCTCGCTGGCGACGGCGCACACGCGACTCGGCCCGCAGATCGTCAGCCGCTACAACGACTCGCTGGCCGCACCGGTGTTCGGCTCGCCGGCGCCGGGCGTGTCGTCCGGGGCGGCGCTGGCGGCGATGGACCGGATTTCCGCCCGCGTGCTGCCGGCCGGCTTCTCGTATGACTGGACCAGCACCGCCTATCTGCAGCAGCAGGCCAAGGGCCAGGCGGCCTATGTGTTCATCCTGTCGCTGATCTTCGCTTACCTGTTCCTGGTGGCGCTGTACGAGAGCTGGATCATTCCGGTGCCGGTGCTGCTCTCGGTCGTGGTCGGCGTGTTCGGGGCGATGCTCGGCATCGTGCTCGGCGGGCTGACGATCGACCTCTATGCCGAGATCGGGCTCGTCGTGCTGATCGCGCTGGCGGCGAAGAACGGCATCCTCATCGTCGAGTTCGCCAAGGAGCGGCGCGAGGAGGGCATGGGCATCCGCGAGGCGGCGGTGCTGGGTGCGCGGATGCGGTTCCGCGCGGTGATGATGACCTCGATCGCCTTCATCTTCGGGCTGCTGCCGCTGGTGGTGGCGACCGGGGCGGCGCAGATCACCAGGCGGTCGCTGGGCACGCCGGTCTTCGCCGGGATGATCTTCGCCAGCGGCATCGGCATCTTCGTGATCCCGCTGCTGTACGTGACGTTCGAGACGCTGCGGATGCGCGTCTCGCGCCGGGCGCGCGAGCGGCAGAAGGAAATCGCCGTCACCGGGGACGACTAGGCGGCGCGGGCGGGCTTTGCCGGGTCACATCTGGCGGGCTTTACCGGGTTATGTCTGGCGGGCTTTACCGCCCGCGCCGGCGCGCATAAGCAGCGTCCATGGCAACGCTTGATCCCGAGGACTGGTCCGAGCTCCGCGCGCTGGGGCACCGGATGATGGACGACATGTTCGACCGGCTGGAAGGGCTCGGCGCGGCGCCGGTCTGGCAACCGATGCCGGACGCGGTGCGCGCGGGGTTCCGCGCCCCGGTGCCGCGCGAGGGGATCGGGGCCGCCGCCGCCTATGACGCCTTCGCCACACGGATCGCGCCCTATGCCTCGGGCAACGCGAACCCGCGCTTCATGGGCTGGGTGCAGGGCGGCGGCAACGCGGTGGGGATGCTGGCGGAACTGCTGGCCGGCGGACTCAACGAGAATTGCGGCGGGCGGGACCATGTCGGGCTCGAAGTCGAACGGCAGGTGGTGGCCTGGGCGGCGGAGCTGCTCGGCCTGCCGGCGGCGACCGGCGGGCTGATGGTGACCGGATCGTCGATCGCGAATTTCATCGCCCTGCTCTGCGCGCGGCGGGCGCATTGCGGCGCGGCGGTGCGGCAGGACGGGCTCGGCGGGCGGCGCCTTACCGGCTACGCGCAGGCGGGGGTGCATCGGTGCGTGCCGGGCGCGTTCGACATGGCCGGGCTCGGCGGCGCGGCGCTGCGGCGGGTGGCGCTCGGCGCCGACCGGCGGATCGACCTCGCGGCGCTGGAGGCGGCGATCGCCGCCGACCGGGCGGCGGGGGCGGAGCCGTTCATGATCGTCGGCACCGCGGGATCGGTCGATGTGGGGGCGATCGACGATCTGGCCGCCCTCGCCGCGATCGCCCGGCGGGAGGGGATGTGGTTTCACGTCGACGCCGCGTTCGGGGCGCTGGCGGCGGCCTCGCCGGCGAGGCGGGAGCTGGTCGCGGGGATCGGCGAGGCGGATTCGGTGGCGTTCGACTTCCACAAATGGGCGCAGGTGCAATACGATTCCGGCTGCATCCTGGTGCGCGACCGGCAGCTGATGCTGGATGCCTTCGCGCAGGATGCCTCGTATCTGACGACGACGGCGCGGGGGCTTTCGGGCGGCGCGCCCTGGCCGTGCGACATGGGGCCGGATCTCTCGCGCGGGTTCCGGGCGCTGAAGGTGTGGATGACGATCGAGGCCTATGGCACCGCGGCGCTGGGCGGCATCGTCGATGATTGCTGCGCGCTGGCGGCGCGGCTCGCGGCCTCGGTGGATGCGGCGCCGCGGCTTGCGCGCCTCGCGCCGGTGCCGCTCAATATCGTGTGTTTCCGCTACGATGACGGCGGCGCGGAGCTGGACGCGCTGAACGCCGCGATCGCCGCCGACATCCAGGAGAGCGGGCGTTACGTGATCTCGACCACGACGATCGACGGGGTGCGGGCGCTGCGGGCGGCGATCGTCAATCACCGGACGAGGGCGGCGGATATCGACGGGCTGGCGGCGGCGGTGAGTGCCGCGGGGGACGCCCGCAGGCACGAACCGATCGGTTGAACCGATCAAACGGATCGGTCAGGGACGATGGCCTGAAGCGGTGCGGGGCGTCATAAATCCGGGCGGAGAACTGCCATGCCCGAAGACAGGATTGCCTATCACGCGCCGGTCGGCGACGAGGTCGCCCACACCACCTGTTACATGTGCGCCTGCCGCTGCGGCATCAAGGTGCATCTCAGGGACGGGAAGCTGCGCTACATCGAGGGCAACCGCGACCATCCGATCAATCGCGGCGTGCTGTGCGCGAAGGGATCGGCGGGGATCATGTCGGTCACCTCGCCGGCGCGGCTGCGCTCGCCGCTGAAGCGGGTCGGCCCGCGCGGGGCGGGCGAATTCGAGGCCATCGGCTGGGACGAGGCGATGGCGATCGTGACGGCGCGGCTCGCGGGCATCCGCGCCAGCGATCCGCACCGCCTCGCCTTCTTCACCGGGCGCGACCAGTCGCAATCGCTGACCGGGCATTTCGCGCGGATGTTCGGCACGATGAATTTCGCCGCCCATGGCGGGTTCTGCTCGGTCAACATGGCGGCCGCCGGACTCTATTCGGTGGGCGGCGCGTTCTGGGAATTCGGCGAGCCGGACTGGAACCATGCGAAGCTGTTCCTGCTGTTCGGCGTGGCGGAGGACCACGATTCCAACCCGATCAAGCTCGGCCTCGCCAAGCTGAAGGAGCGGGGGGCGAAGATCGTTTCGGTCAACCCGGTGCGGACCGGGTATTCGGCGATCGCCGACGAGTTCGTCGGCATCACGCCGGGGACCGACGGGCTGTTCATCATGGCGCTGATCCACTGCCTGCTGGCGGAGGGGGCGGTCGATACCGCGTTCCTGGTCCGCTACACCAACGCGCATCACCTGGTGATCGACGCGCCGGGCGCGGCCGATCACGGGCTGTTCGCGCGCGGCGCGGATGGCGCGGCGCTGGCCTTCGACCGCAAGGCGGGCGCGCTGGCGCGGGCGGATGCGACCGGCACCGACCCCGCGCTGCTCGGGACGTTCACGCTGCCCGACGGGCGGCGGGCGCGGCCGTCGTTTGCGATTCTGGCGGAGCGTTATGCGGCGGCGGAGTACGCGCCGGAGGCGGTGGAAGCGCGCTGCGGTATCACGGCGGCGACGATCCGGCGGCTGGCCGCCGAGATTGCCGAGGTCGCGTTCCGCCAGCCTGTCGTCATCGAGCAGGCCTGGACCGACACCGACGGGCGGCGGCACGAGACGATGACCGGGCGGCCGGTGGCGATGCACGCGATGCGCGGGATTTCGGCGCATTCCAACGGGTTTCACACCTGCCGGGCGCTGCATGTGCTGCAGATGCTGATCGGCGCCGTCGATACGCCGGGGTCGTGGCGCTACAAGTCGCCGCACCCGAAGCCGATTCCGCCCGGACCGGGCCCGGCGGGGCGGGCGCATGACGGGCGCGGCGCGCTGACTGGCAACGTGCTCGGCTTTCCGACCTCGCCGGACGACCTGCTGGTGGATGACGCGGGCGAGCCGCTGCGGCTCGACCGGGCGTTCTCGTGGGAGGCGCCGCTCGGCATTCACGGCATGATGCACATGGCGATCGCCGAGGCGCATGCGGCCGGGCGGGCGCGGGTGGACACGCTGTTCCTCTATATGGCGAACATGGCGTGGAACTCGGCGATGAACCCCGGCGAGACGACGCGGATGCTGACCGACCGCGACGAGGACGGCGAGTATCGCATTCCGTTCGTGATCGTCGCGGATGCGTTCGAATCCGAAACGGTCGCCTATGCCGACCTGGTGCTGCCGGACACGACCTATCTCGAACGCTATGACTGCATTTCGCTGCTCGACCGGCCGATCGGCTCGGCGCACGGGCCGGCGGATGCGATCCGCGTGCCGGTGCTGAAGCCGGACCGCGACGTGCGGCCGTTCCAGGACGTGCTGATCGACCTTGCCGGACGGCTTGGCCTGCCGGATTTCGCCGAGGCGCCGGGCAAGCCGCTCTACGGTTCCTATGCCGATTACATGGTGCGCCACCAGCGCAAGCCGGGCGTGGGGCCGCTGGCCGGATTCCGCGGGGCGGACGGCAACGCCTTCGGCCGGGGCGAGCCGAACCCCGAGCAGATTTCACGCTACATCGCCAACAAGGGGTTCGCGCGGTACGATCTGCCGCTGGAGCAGCTTTACTACAAGCACGCGAACCGGGCCTATCTGACGGGTGCCAAGGACATGGGGCTGATCGACGACGACAGCCAGATCGTTCTCAATCTCTATAGCGAGCATTTGCAGAAATTCCGCCTCGCCGCCGAGGGGCACGGGGCGGTGCGGCCGCCGGAACGGCTGCGCGCGCGCATCGCCCGGTTCATGGACCCGCTGCCGATCTGGTACGAGCCGATCGAGCAGACCATGACGGATATGAAACAGTTTCCGATCCACGCGATCACGCAGCGGCCGATGTCGATGTATCATTCGTGGGGATCGCACAATGCGTGGCTGCGGCAGATCCATTCGGAAAACCGGCTCTACGTGCATCGCGACCTCGCCGCCGCACAGGGGCTGGAGGATGACGACTGGGTCGAGGTGGTCTCGCGCACCGGGCGGCTGAAATGCCAGATCCGCATCATGGACGGGGTGAACCCGCACACGGTGTGGACGTGGAACGCGATCGGCCGGCGGAGCGGGGCGGTGGCGCTGGCGCAGGACGCGCCGGAGGCGGTGCGCGGCTTCCTGCTCAACCACGTGATCTCGGAATATCTGCCGGCGGGGGATGACGGGGCGCGGCTGTCGAATTCCGACCCGGTGACCGGGCAGGCGGCGTGGTTCGACCTTACCGTGAGGCTTGAGAAATGCGAGCCGGAGACGATCGCGGAAACCCAGCCGCGGATGGCGCCGGTGGCGTTGACGACGAAGGGAGCCGCGCGATGACATCGCTGCCGCAGAGTCAGCCGGGCGCCAAGCGGCTCGGCCTCGTGATCGATCTCGACACCTGTGTCGGCTGCCACGCCTGCGCGGTGAACTGCAAGGAATGGAACACCGAGGGGCACCACGCGCCGCTGCCGGATTACGATCCGCATGGCGCGGAC
>Ga0315298_1009252_pt1 | contig 12239 bp, 10 predicted proteins | sample WHS_1_MG_FD_203077 | JGI IMG/M metagenome (GOLD analysis project Ga0315298, IMG submission 203077) | Extremophilic microbial mat communities from Washburn Hot Springs, YNP, Wyoming, USA - WHS_1_MG | ecosystem: Environmental > Aquatic > Thermal springs > Hot (42-90C) | place: USA: Wyoming... | reverse complement strand
TCTTGTCCATAAACGATGAATTTGTGCTAAAGTCTAATGAAATCATCGCGCCATCTGATGTCCTCTCTTTTGAAGATGAGGAAATATGGTTTGATAAGTCTATTAGTTCAGAGAGAAAAATACCATCTAAATTAGATAAAAAGCAATTAGAAGAGCTTTTAAAAGTTAAAAATTTAGAGGTTGCAGGAATCAAGGAATTACTCATAGAAACTCCATCTTCTAAAAGATAGTTAGTTAAAATACTGATAAAATACGAATATGATATATATTGAGTGAGAAATTAATGTTTTTTATAGAATTTAAAAAGTGTAGCCTTCAGGCCTACGTCCTCAGTATGACATTTAAGGACTGATGGTAAGCATCAGAAAAAGGATGACCTTAGATATCTTCTGCAGCCGCCGAAGAATCTCATGCCTCTATTGAATTTGATTATTGAATTTCTTATCCGATACATTTAATAAGATAAGACAGATTAAGAGGAAGCAATAAATGAAAAAATGGTTAATTTTACTAATTTTGATAGCGATAGGTTATTATGTATCTCAAAACGTTGAAAAATGGAAAGAGAAGTACCACTCAGTCGTTTTTGAAGAAAATAATAATAAATCAAATGAAGAAAATCCTTCAATCAAATATAAAACTTCAATAGACAAGCTTAAATCATTAAAAGAAGAAGACAAAAACCAATCTGAAACTTCTAGTGCAAATGAAGAAAAACCAAAGGATAGAGAAAAAGAAGCAGAGAAAAAAGCAGAAGAAGAAATTAAAAAATTAGTTGGGGTTCAACCGCCTTTAAAAGAAGAGTCGTTTATTGAAACGATTATTGAAAAAGTAAAAAATTTTACTAAAATGATAAAAGAAAAGATTTTTGGAGGAAGTCAATGAAAGATTTTAAATTTAACACTATAGATGAAGCCATAGAAGATATTTTAAACGGAAAAATGGTTATTGTTGTAGATGACCCAGATAGGGAAAATGAAGGAGACCTTGTTTGTGCAGCAGAAAAAGTAACGCCAGAAATCATAAATTTTATGGCAAAAGAAGGTAGAGGGTTAATCTGCTTAACTATGCTACCGGAAAGACTCAAAGAACTTGATATCCAACTAATGACAACCAACAACACAGACCCAAAGGGAACTGCTTTTTGTGTATCTATTGATGCACATCCAAAATATGGAATAACAACAGGCATATCTGCTTATGAAAGAGCAACTACGATAAAATTGGCAGTTAGTCCTGAAGCTAAACCACAGGATTTTGTAAGACCGGGACACGTATTCCCATTGATGGCTAAAAAAGGTGGAGTATTAGAAAGAACAGGACATACAGAAGCTTCTGTTGACCTTGCAAGACTTGCAGGTTTATATCCTGCCGGTGTCATATGTGAAATTATGAAAGATGACGGCACAATGGCAAGACTTCCAGATTTGATGGAGTTTGCAAAAAAACACAATCTTAAAATCATCACAATTGCAGACTTAGTTAAATACAGACTAAAAAAAGAAAAGCTTGTTTCAAGAGAAGCAGAGGCATTCTTACCTACAAGGTATGGTGTATTTGAGATATACGGCTATAGAAGTTTAGTTGATAATACTGAACATGTGGCGCTTGTAATGGGAGAGATAAGAGAAGATGAGCCCGTTCTTGTAAGAGTTCATTCAGAATGTTTGACAGGTGATATATTTGGCTCTTTAAGATGTGATTGTCAAAATCAATTACACTTAGCACTTAAAAAGATAGCTGAAGAGGGTAAAGGTGTCTTAGTATACATGAGAGGACACGAAGGAAGAGGTATTGGAATTATCAATAAACTAAAAGCCTACAGCCTTCAAGATGAAGGTTATGATACGGTTGAAGCAAATCACAAACTCGGGTTTAATGCAGATTTGAGAGATTTTGGAACAGGAGCTCAAATTTTGTTAGACCTTGGTGTTAGAAAAATGAGACTGATGACAAATAATCCAAGAAAGATAGTGGCTTTAGAAGGCTTTGGACTTGAAATTGTTGAAAGGGTTCCTATTGTTACACAAACAAATCCACATAATGAAAAGTATATAAAAACTAAGAAGGATAAACTTGGACATATGATAGAAGGGTTGGAAGACTTAAAATGCGATATTTAACCCCTTATGACTTTTAGACCATTAAACCCAAACGAGAAAGAAATAATAAAAAGTTTCTTAAGGGATATCTTTGAAAGAGATTTTGATGACTCTTTTTTTAGCGAAAACAGCAATCCAACAGTTTTAGAAATAAATGGCGAAATCATAGGATTTTTAAACTACTTTTATATTTTAGACGAAGCAGAACTTTTTCTAATTGCTGTCAAAAAAGAGTTTCAAGGTTTGGGATATGGTAAAATTTTGTTAAAGTATCTTTTGAATAAGCTAAAAGAGCATAATGTAAAGGTTTGCTACTTAGAAGTTTCTTCAAAAAATTCAAGAGCAATCAATCTATACAAAAAGCTTGGTTTTTATGAATATGGTCATAGAGAAAAGTATTACTCAAGCTCAGATGATGCAATTTTAATGAAAAAGGAGCTATAAATGGAGATAAGAGGAAGAAAATTAGAGCTTTTAATACCGGAAGATAAAATTCAAGAAAAAGTCAAAGAGCTTGCAAAAGCTATAAGTAGGGAATTCAATGGCGAAGAGCTTTATGTAATAGGCATTTTAAAAGGTTCATTTATGTTTTTTGCCGATTTGGTAAGAAATTTGGAAGGAAAAATTTTTATTGATTTTATGCAGGTATCTTCCTATAAAACAGAGATGGAAAGTTTTGGAGAGGTTATCTTTATAAAAGATATGTCTGTTGATATTAAAGATAAAAACGTATTGATTGTTGACGACATTATAGATACAGGAAGAACTTTAAAAGCTTTAGTTGAAGCATTATCTTTAAGAGAGCCAAAAAAATTAAAAACCTGTGTGCTTTTAGATAAAAGAGAAAGGAGAGAAGTAGATTATAATGCTGATTTTTACGGGTTTGAAATTCCGAATAAATTTGTGGTTGGATATGGCCTTGATTGGGCAGAAGAAGGAAGAAATTTAAAAGAAATCTATGCGGTAATTTGAGGTGTTTTATATGGGGAAAAAACTATTTGAAGGTATATACAAGTTTAAAAATGAAGATTTTGAAAAATACAAAGATATATTTGAAAAACTTAAGGATAAACAAAATCCACATACATTATTTATTGGATGTTCAGATTCTAGGATAATTCCAGATTTAATAACAAAAACTATGCCCGGCGAGCTTTTCACAGTTAGAAACATAGCCAATATAGTACCACCGTATAGAGATACACAAGAATATGTCGCAACTACCTCTGCCATAGAATACGCAGTTTTAGTTTTAAATGTTGAAAATATAGTAGTCTGCGGACACTCAAACTGTGGCGGATGTTATAGCGCATTGCATAAAGAAAATTTAGAAAACATTCCTCATGTTAAAAAATGGATAGAATTGATAGAGCCATCAGTCGATTATGCGAAGAAAATTTGTAAAGAAAACAACAAACTTAAATTAGAGATGGCGGTTGAGCAAATAAACATAGTAAATCAGATTAAAAATCTTTTGACATATCCATTTGTAAAAGAACGATTTGAAGATGGAAAATTAAACATATATGGCTGGTATTATGTTATAGATACTGGAGAGATTTATAACTACGATATGGAAGATGGAACATTTAAACTAATAACTTAGGAGAGAGAAATCATGAAAATGGTAGATGTTTCTATAAAGTTTGAAACTATCCGAGAGGCAACAGCTGAAGGGAAAATATATTTGTCTAAAGAAACAGTAGAGCTTATAAGGAATAAACAAATTCCAAAGGGAGATGTACTTACGGCTTCTATGATGGCTGGAATGATGGTGGCAAAAAACACCTGAGATATTACCATATTGTTATCCTATCATGATAGACCAAGCATTTGTAGAAGTTGAGCTTCATGAAGATGGAGTATATGCAAAATCTTTTGTTAGATGTATAGGTAGGACCGGCGTAGAAATGGAAGCCTTAACGGCAGTTTCTGCTGCACTTTTAAATGTGTATGATATGTGTAAAGCTTTTGATAAAAACATGATTATCGCAGATATTAAACTATTATCTAAAAAAGGTGGAAAATCTGACTATGAAGAGGACCTTTCCGGCTTAAACTGTGCGGTAATCACGTTAAGCGATTCATGTTTTAAAGGTGAGGCTCAAGATAAAAGCGGAAAAACAGCAATAGATATTATCGAAAATGAATTTGGTGGCAAGGTTGTAGATTATACAATCCTTCCTGATGATAAGGAAAAATTAGTAGAAAAACTTAAATCTTTAATAGATAAAGTCGATATTATCTTTACAACAGGCGGAACAGGATTTAGTAAAAGAGATAATACTCCTGAAGCAACAAAAGAAGTGATAGAAAAGGGGATGATAGGCTTTTCTGAAGCTATGAGAATCGTCGGAATTAAATTTACTCCGAAATCTCTTTTATCAAGAGCTGTTTGTGGTATAGCAGGAGACCAAACCTTAATAATCAATTTACCGGGTAGCACCGGCGGAGTCAAATATAATTTAAGAATGATTGCACCTTTGTTAAAACATGCAATCAGAATGGCAAAAGGTGAAAAGAAACATTGAAAAATAAAGCTTTAATCGTTTTTGCCTTAATGTGGAATAAAAATAAGCAAAATTACTTAACAAAAGCCGTGGATGAGTTACAAAAAAATTTCGGAAGTATCGTTCTTCAATCAAAAGAATTTGGCTTAGAATACTCTCATTATTATGAAAAAGAGATGGGAGAAGGTTTGATAAAAAAGTTTGTTCTTTTTGATGGAATAATAGACAAAGAAGATAGTGTAAAAATAAAAAAGTACTCCATGGAGTTAGAAGATAGTTTACGTGAAGATGGGAATAGAACAGTTAATATAGACCCGGTTTATGTTGATGAATATCAAGTTGTGGCACTTAGCCATAAAGACAGAGGTTCAAGAGTATATTTATCAAACGGTGTTTATGCTGAAATACAGCTGCTTTACCATCATGGAAGCTTTCAGCCGCTACTATGGAGTTATTTAGACTACAAAGAAAACGCTGATTTTTTTAATGAAGTGCGAAGAATTTATTTGAAAAGCAAGAAAACAAGGAAGTGAAAAAAAGCTACTACTAATAATTTAGTATTATACCCTGAGGCATTAAAGTCAAAAAAAGACTGCTTCCAAAAATCAAAATTGTCATTCTGCAGCCGGCGAAGAATTTCATTTTTTCTTTTCAAATTGAAAAAATCAAAAAATGAGATCCTTCGGACTAAAGTCCTCGGGACGACACAGGAAGTTAAGCTTACGAGAATTTTGGAACACTCCTACATCGTCATTCTGCAGCCGGCGAAGAATCTCATTTTTCTTATTTTTAAAACAAGAGATCCTTCGGCTTACAGCCTCAAGATGACACAGAAAGGTAAACTTACGAGAATTTTGGAACACTCTTATCGTCTTTATTCATTTTTTCCTATGCTAAAACTTTAAATATTCCTTAATCTTTTGACTCACAGATGCAGGAATTCCAAGCTTTTTTAACTCTTCGTCGCTTGCCTTTAAAATATTGTCTAATGTTTTATAAGTCCTGTATAAAATTTCCTTTCTTTTTTCACCTATACCTTCAATGTTATCAAGAACGCTTTTTAAACCTTCTTTTTCTCTTAATTTTCTGTTGTAAGTAATTGCAAATCTGTGTGCTTCATCTCTTATTTTTGTAAAGAACTTTAAAAGCTCTTGATTTTCAAACAATCTAACTTCTTTTCCATCGTCTGTATAGATAATCTCCTCTTTTTTTGCTATTGAGAAAACTCGTAGATTATTAAGTCCAAGCTCTTGTCTTACCGTCAACCCTTGGCTTAGCTGACCTTTTCCACCATCTATTAAAACAAGCTCCGGCGGATTATCCATCTCTTTATACCTTCTAAATCTACGTGTTAAAACTTCTCTTAATGAAGCAAAATCATCTATATAATTAACCGTTCTAACTCTAAACCTTCTGTACTCTCTTTTATTCATGCTTCCGTTTTCCCAAACAACGCAAGAACCAACGGTAAACTTTCCATCAAGATGAGAAATATCAAAACACTCCACTCTGTTTGGAAGACTAAATCCAAACACTCTTTCAAACTCTGATTTAAGATTTTCTATGTTTTCTATGTTTATGTTTCTTTTTATAAACCCTTCAACTTGCTCCGGCAAGGAAGTAAGTATTTCAACTTCTTTATTTTTCCCTTTTAAAAGCCATTGTTTAAGATTTTCTAAATCTTCTAAATCTTTGTTTGTGATGATTGTTTTTGGTATGTATGTGTCTTTACTGTAATAATCAGTGATGATGGCTATTTCGTTACCTTCTTCAAACTCCTCATTTTGAACCTTCAACTCATCCTTTCCGACTATTCTACTTCCTCTTACGATAATCAGATAAACTCTATTCCTGAGAAAATAAAAAATATCAGCCTCTTCAACGCCAACACCTATAACTTCTTGTTTTTTTATTGTCATCTCAATAGCTTTGATTTGGTCTCTAATGACTGCTGCTTTCTCAAACATCAGCTTGTTTGTATACTCATTTATTTTGTCGTAGAGTTCATATATAACATTTTTAACATTTCCGGATAAGAAAGCTTTAGCAACCTTTGAATCTTCCTTGTACTCTTTCATAGATATTTTATCTGCACAAGGACCGGAGCAAAGTCCAAGATGGTAATCGAAACACACCAAGCTTCTTTTTGGCAGTGGGTCGCATGTTCTTAATTTAAACAGTTTATGAATTAGCTCTTTCATAGCTCTTGCAGTTCTTGCAGGAAGAAATGGTCCGAAATACTCTCCCTTTATTTCTCCAAACTTTCTGCTGATTTTAACAGTAGGATACTCTTCATCCGTGATAACAAGCATAGGATAGCTACTTCCTGATTTTAATCTTACATTATACTTTGGCTTGTATTGTTTAATAAGTTCATTTTCAAGGACGAATGCTTCGTAGTCTGATTTTGTTATTATCCATTCTATGCTTGAACTTTCTTTAAAAATTTTTCTTTCTTTTGGGTCTACTTTTAACTGCTGATAATGATTTTTTAGGCGATTTTTTATATTAACAGCTTTTCCGATGTAGACGTATTGTTTTTTGCTATCTTTAAACAGATAAACGCCCGGCTCTTCTGGTGCTCTATTTATAAACTCTAATGCCCAATCAAAAATTTCATTCATGATAAATAATTTAATAATTTGGCTTTAAATAGTCAAGTTGATGCAGAGAGTGTTTCAAAATTTCTGTAAATTTGCCTTTCCTTGTCATACTGAGGGCGAACTCCGAAATATCTCTTTTTTGATTTTTAACTTGAAAAGAAAAGTATGAGATTCTTCGCTTCGCTCAGAATGACAAGTAAGGTTGCTCTTTATCTGTTGTCTATCGTTCAACCTTTTTGTGTCGTCCTGAGGACGAAGTCTAAGGATCTCATCTTTAAATTTTACAAAAACGGCTAATTTCTCACCCAAGATATTTCATACATGATAAATAATTTAATTTGGTCTTAAATAGTCAAGTTGATGCATTAATGATATTAAAAATTTTGGCTAACTATGAGAATTAAATAAGCTTTCAATCTGAAATTCTAAGGTTGATGAAAAATTTAGTTCTTTTCGCCCCTCACTTATTATTATAATGGCAATTCATGAATTGTCTCTATTCATTTCTCACCTTCTTTTAAAAAGAGGTCCTTTAGCTTTGCAGCCTAAAGGTGGTAAAGAACCTGCTAACAAAGTCAATTCTGAGCGTCAGCAAAGAATTTCTGCCCTTTTTGCCTTCTTTAATTTGAAAAAACATTAAAAATTGAGTTCCTTCACTTCGCTGCTAGATGATAGGGAAAGCAAAATTCTGTCATTCTACAGCCGTGTGAAGAATCTTTTACTTATCCTGAATTCCTTACCAAAGGTGCCTCTAAAACATTGCCTTCCGCTTCCAACTAAAAAATATTTTAAAATATACGATAATAAATTTAGAAAAATACTAACATTTAAGGTGATGGTCATGAGAATTACGGATTTGATTAAATATGACAATTACATAAAGAATGACCAAATTAGACAGAATGAGATAGAAAAATACAGCAAGCAGATAGCAACAGGCAAAAAATTACTTTCTCCATCTGATGACACTGTTGCAACTGTTGCATCTTTAAGATTAAAAACAATCAATCAAAACATAGACACTTACTTGAGAAATATGGATTTTGTATTAAACGTTTTAGACCAAGCAGAAAGTACTTTAAGCAATATATCAAAAGCAGGACAAGAGCTAAGAGTTGAGATAATTAGATTATTAAATACAGGTGTTTTAGATAAAGAAGATGCGAAAGTTTTAAGAGATTATTTTGTCAACATGAAAGATTATATTATAAAGCAAGCTAACTACTCTATTGGTGATACGAGAATTTTTGGAGGAGTGAAAAGCCAGACAGACCCATTTGCTCCCGACGGCACATATCAAGGAGAAACTACAGAAACCAAAGTTCCCGTTGCTCCCGGCGTAGAGATTAATACAACTTTTGATGGGTCAAAATATCTTGGAGTTGATACAAACGATAAACAAATGATAATGGTTAAAGCCATTGATAAGATTGTTGATATAATAGATAGGGCAGTCGCAGGAACAGGAAGCTTGGGAGAGCTAAATACAGCTACTATTTCTGTAAATGGACAAAATTTAAAAATTCTTGAAGCTTTTGATGCAGGATTAAACAATGTTTTACAATACACATCTATCATAGGAACGAAAGTTAAAATAATCAATGATTTAAAATCCGGCTTTGAGAAAAATAGAGTCTTTAACGATAATTTAATATCTAATCTTCAAGATGTAGATGCTGCACAGGCTATAACAAATCTTCAAAAAGCCCAAACAGCATATCAAGCATTGATAGCGACATACAATCAAAACAGACAATTGTCTTTACTTGAGCTCCTTAAGTAATTGAGATGAGAATGTTCCAAAAATCAACATCGTCATTCTGAGCCAAGCGAAGAATCTCCTCTTCATCCCTCTTCCTTTCAAATAACAATAAAAGAGGAGATCCTTCGGACTAAAGTCCTTAAGATGACTGTTAAAGGTTGATTGATAAGTATCAAAGAAAGGATAACCCTTCTTTGTCATTCTGCAGCCGGCGAAGAATCCCATACTTTTATGAATTTCTCACTAACAATTGATAAGGCTTTAATCTACTTTTTATCTCAAATTTCTAAATAATCATGATTTTTTCACAAAAAAAGATTATATTCAAAATAAATAATTAATTGGAGGAAGAAGCATGAAACTTTTTAGATACTTTACTTTACTTTTAATGATAATATTTAATTTATCATTTGCTATTGATGAGTTAATGCTATATGGTAAAGTAAAAGATTATAATCCAAAAACAAAAGAAATAGTTATATTAGTTGAAAGTGGTTCATGTAGAGGTGAGAGGGTTTTCATAATCAATCCAAATATAAATTTACAAAGAGAGAAAATAATTAATAAGAAAATAAACTTTGTTATAGATAGTTCAGAATGTATAAAAAATGAAAAGCATAAGATTACAGAATATTTCGTGGCGGAGGATTAAAAATGTTTAAGTTTAGAAATTTTATATTATTTTTACTTTTAATATTTTTCTATAATAATGCTAAAGCTGCTAATATGAGTGATTACTGCTATAATCCACCAACAATTGCTACATCTGTGTCTCCAAACGTAATGTTGGTCATTGACGTAAGCGGTTCAATGTCATGGTGTGCATATAATCCCAATAGCTCAAAAAGTGGATGCTGTAGCTCTTCAAGTGGCTGTGGATGGACGTATCAAGGAAATGAGGAGGGCTACTTTGACCCCAGTAAAGTTTACAGATACAACTCATCACAAGGTTACTGGGAGGAGACTACAGGAACGCCACAAGAAAATTGCCCAAAAAGCAAATCTTATATCGATACTAGCAAATTATACAAAGGCAGTTGTTTAAATTTCCTTTATATGACGCGTATAGATTTAGTTAGATGGGCTTTAACAGGTGGAACGCCGAATAGCTGTAGCACCGGTATAAACAGACAACCCCAGAACAACGCAACGATTTGCGATTCTGAAACTTATGGACAATCTGGAAGTAAGGTAAGTTGTGACAGTTATGGATGCTTGCTTAAATCAAACAGTGGTGTGAAAGTAAAAGTTCCATGGAGTAGGATAAATTCTGCTCTTTTATTTCAGCTTAAAAAACTCTCTTTAAAGCCCCGCTTTGGGATTATGTTCTTTAGCGGTTATGGCATAAGGAGCAATGCCAGTGTATATATAGGTGACTTTGCAGGAAGTAATGTTTATGATCCACAAAACCCTTACAAAAACTTAATAACTGCAGTAAATGAAGAAGACCCCTCTGGTGGCACACCTACTGCTCCAGCTTTGTGGGATACCTATAATTATTTTGCTCAAAACTCGCCACAATATGGTGGATTACAACCACAAACCGGACAAAATGACGCATGGAAAAACCCGATCTATCAATGTTTTGACGAGAATAACGATGGAATCTGTCAAGGTAATGAGCTTAAACCAGTGCCTTGCGCTAAAAACTTCGTAATTCTAATGACCGATGGACAGTGGAACATAGGAGGCCCACCTAACCAGGTCGATGTTGCGTGCTCTATAGACACAGGATTTGAACAGTACTCTGCAGACCCTGTTGTTCCTGCTTATTGGATGCACCAGAAAGGTTTTACCAACAAACCAACGAATATAAACTCAAGGGTTGAGGCTTTGTACGGCATAGGACTCTTCTTAGGTGGAACTGGTACTCAATCTTTAAAGAATGTTGCCGTGTACGGATCTTTTGACACAACAGGGCGCAATTGGCCAGACAGTCTGTCGGGATACCCGCAAGGTACGTGCTGGGTGGATGACTGTAGTGATTACACAAACTCAAATGGTAAAGGTAGTGGATGTACCAAACTTCCACCCTCTTCTCCAGATTGGGACAAAGATGGAGACGGAAAACCAGATACATTTTTTGCTGCGTCGGATGCAAAAGAAATAAAAGAGGCTCTGTATAAGGCAATTTTAGACATCCTTAAACGTGCTTCTTCTGGTTCAACAGTTGCTACATTATCAACTAAAACAGCAATTTCTTCTGTATTAGTCCAGCCTTTCTTCTATCCAACATATACAGACTCTCAAGGAAACACAGTAACCTGGCCAGGATTTTTAAGGTCATTTTGGGTTGACCCTAAAAACGACTTAAGAGAAGATACAAACCAAAATAAAGTACTAAATTTAAACGTTGATAAAATATTTCAAACATTCTATGATTCATCTAATAATGAAACCAAAGCAGCTCTTCTATCAGATACAAGTACATGTAGTATGGATTCTATTGTTAATATGAAAGACCTTAAACCTGTTTTTGATAGCGGTTGCTGGCTTGGAAACTGCGACCCTAATAACAGAAATATTTACTACTCAACCGGCACTAATATAAAAGAATTTAAAACTTCTAATGCAGACGATTTGAAAAATATATGGGATTTAGTAGACGATAACACATCAAATAACTCAATTAACTCAACCCTTGCATCATGCGTAATTAGATATATAAGAGGTGAAGACATTTCAAATGATTCAAGCTGTAATTCTGATTATGTAAAAAGAAATTTAAAAATTAATATTTCAGAAATTTGTCCAGGTTCTACAGGCGTAAAAACATGGAAGCTTGGAGATATAATCCATTCTACGCCGGCAGTAGTTGGGAATGAACCAATAAACAACTTCCATTTAAGATATTCCGATAGTACATACTATGAATATATCAATTCTGACAAATACAAAAATAGAGCATCAAGAATTATCGTTGGAGCAAACGATGGTATGCTCCATTTCTTTAGACTTGGATACATAAAAGACCAGTCTTCAACAAACCCTGACGATCCATCTGTACTCCAAAATTCACCGACCAATGAAGGAACAGATTCAATAGCTAGTGAAGAATTTGCCTTTATACCAAAAAATGCTATCCCTTATTTATTATGGTATGGTCATAAAGACTATTGCCATATTCCAACAGTAGATAGTAGAGTTTTAATCTTTGATGCTTCCATAAATGGTAATCCAACGGACGATAAAACATCAGATTCTTGGAGAACTATATTAGTTGGTGTTATGGGATTTGGTGGAAAATCATTATCTGCCGGTA
>Ga0315298_1009251_pt1 | contig 12241 bp, 11 predicted proteins | sample WHS_1_MG_FD_203077 | JGI IMG/M metagenome (GOLD analysis project Ga0315298, IMG submission 203077) | Extremophilic microbial mat communities from Washburn Hot Springs, YNP, Wyoming, USA - WHS_1_MG | ecosystem: Environmental > Aquatic > Thermal springs > Hot (42-90C) | place: USA: Wyoming... | reverse complement strand
TGAAACCATTGATCGTGAAATTGGGTGGAAGCGTAATTACAGACAAGAGCAGACCTTTCAAGGTTAAACTGGCTGTCATAAGGAGGCTGGCGAGGGAGCTGAAGGTAGTTAAAGGCCCACTAATTGTAGTTCACGGCGGTGGTTCCTTTGGGCATCCTTTGGCATCGAAGTACAGGATTGCCGAAGGGTACAAAAAAAGGAGGCAGCTGATCGGGATTTCGCTCACGCATCGGGCCATGGAGAAACTGAACTCATATTTAATAGAGGCGTTTCAAAGGGAGGGCATACCCGCGATTGCGATGCAACCCTCAGCCTGCGCAGTGGTTATAAATGGTAGAATAAAATCAATGGATCTCAAGCCGCTGAAAAATATGCTGGCTATGGGGCTTGTGCCCATACTTTACGGAGATGCCGTTTCAGACATAAACAAAGGAGTGAGCATACTGTCAGGAGATCAAATAGTGACCTATTTGGCTAAGAAACTGAGGGCTTCTCGAGTGATATTGGGTGTGGATGTAGATGGTGTCTACACAGCCAGCCCCAAAAAAGACGAACGAGCTGAACTTTTGCCAAAGATAACTCTTTACGATGTGGAACTGGTGGCTGCGCTGGGTAAGGGTGAGAAAGGGGATGTAACGGGCGGCATGCGGAATAAGGTGTTAGAGTTGCTTGAGCTGGCCAAGCTAGGTATAGAGGCAGAAATAGTTAATGCGGCAAAACCCAATGTTCTCAGGGTAGCCGTACAGGGTAAACGGGGCATAGGCACTATAATAAGCAGGGGGTATTGAAGTGGCGGGAAAAACCAGCGGTAGGAAAGACGATCACATAAACATATGTCTAAAGGAGACTGTTGAGAGCATCTCCAAGGACACCGGATTTTGTGACGTTGAGTTCGTGCACAAGGCTTTACCCGGAATAGATTTTAAGGATGTGGATTTGAAGACAACTTTCTTAGGTTTCAAGCTCAATGCCCCCATCATGATAACTGCAATGACCGGTGGAAGCGCGCTGGGGAAAAAGTTCAATTTCATATTTGCCTCAGCTGCTCAGGAGTTGGGAATAGGTTTAGGCGTCGGCAGTCAAAGGGCGGCAATTGAGGACCCAAGGCAGGCTGATTCATTCAAGGTGAGGTCTGTCGCGCCAGATGTATTTCTTGTCGGCAATCTGGGAATGGCGCAGCTGACTCAGGGTTATGGTGTTTCCGAAGCACGCAGAGCAGTTGACATGATCGAAGCCGATGCACTTTCTATACATATGAACCCCCTGCAGGAGCTCGTGCAACCAGAGGGCGAGCCGATGTACAGCGGAGCTGTGGAGAGGTTCTCCAAGGTTTGCAAGGGTCTGGATGTACCGGTTATTGCTAAAGAAACTGGCTGCGGAGTTAGTGCCGAGATCGCGAGGGAATTGGTTGGAGCTGGAGCTTCAGCTATAGACATCAGCGGAGCGGGAGGCACTTCTTGGGCGGGTGTTGAAGCGCTCCGTGCGTCCAAAAGATCTGCCATAGGGACGACCTTCTGGGACTGGGGCATACCCACCGCAGTTTCCACGGCCGAGGTTGCGGTGGCTGTTGAGGTGCCAATAATATCAAGTGGTGGCATACGTTCCGGTCTCGATGCTGCAAAGGCGCTGGCCTTGGGTGCAGACCTTGTAGGCGTTGCGTTGCCAGTTCTTCGTGCTGCTCAAAAGGGCAAAGTAGCGGTTGTTGATCTACTCCAAGATTTCATAGCTGAACTCAAGGCAGCGATGTTTTTAACTGGATGCAGGCGGATAGCAGATTTGCGCAAAGCCAGTTACATTGTGAGAGGAAGAACGCGAGAATGGCTCACAGCCCGTGGCGTTAACGTAGATAACTCTGGCAGGTTGCGGAGAACTTGACCGTCGAAATACTTCCTGTTGGCGGCCTCGGTGAAGTTGGTAAAAACATGACCGCGCTGGGATTTGATGGAGATTATATCATAGTCGACATGGGGATAAGGCTCGATAGCATCATGGCTTTTGAGGACGCGGAGATAGGCAAGATGAGCCGCGAGGAGCTCATAAACATAAACGGTATCCCAGACGACAACATTCTCCGGGGCCGGAAGGTAAAGGCGATCGTGCTCACTCACGGGCATCTTGATCACATAGGCGCTGTGGGTAAACTGGCCCACGCTTACAATGCCCCTATCTATGGTACGCCGTTCACGATTGAGCTAACTAAAAGGCTGTTGCGCGAAGAGAGTGGCTTTAAAATAAAGAACGAACTCATCTCCGTTAATCTAGGTGATTCAGTAAAAAATCATGGGATTGATATAGAGTTCATCAATGCCACTCACAGCATACTTCATACCGCCTTTGTTTTGGCTAAAAAAGGCGACGACTCGGTACTGTTTGCCAGTGATTTCAAGCTAGACGAGCAGCCGCTGCTGGGTGAGAGGACCGATCGAGCTAGATTGAAGCGCTTGGCAAGTGAGGGTCTTCTTGCGGCCCTAGTGGGCGCGATAAGGTTGGACGAACAGGGTCCCACCAAGTCCGAGGCTCATGCCCGAGAGATGCTGAGGGAAGTCATGTCGGAGGCATGTTCTAATAACGGTCTTGTCATAGCCACGACTTTTTCCTCACACATCGTCAGGTTGAAGTCGATAGTAGACCTCGCGTTTGAAATTGGCCGCACTCCTGTCCTCGTCGGTCGTTCTCTGCGGAATTACTGCACGGCGGCAATGGACCTAGAGCTGGTGGACTTTCCCCCGGAGCTAAGCATTCATGGTCGTCCCAATGCGGTTCAGAACTTGCTCAGAGAGATAAATAAATCCCGCAGCGATTTTGTGCTTGTCTGCACTGGCCACCAAGGAGAACCCACGTCCGTTCTATCAAAAATAGCGAATGGCCAGCTCCCCTTGGACGTCAGTGACGGTGATGAAGTTATTTTCTCAGCGAGTGTAATACCGAATCCCATAAACGAGTCCAACCGGGAGCTGCTTGAGACAAAGCTGCGGGCTAAGGGGGCGCATATATATCGAGGGGTACATGTTTCAGGTCACGCGGGCAGGGTGGACACATCCGAGTTTATAGAACTTATAAAACCCAAGAACCTTGTCCCATGTCACAGCACATCTGACAAACTCAGGTTGATGATTGAACTCGGCAAAGAGCTGGGATATACCGACGATAACTTGCACCAGCTCAGAAATGGCACATCCCTGATTCTGGGTGACTGATGTGGACATGTTGGAGTATCTTGGAGAATGCGCGGCTTTGGTCGAGCGTGAGATCAATCGCTGGATTCCAAAGGATATAAAGCCAGAGATCTTGGCAAAGGCCACGCGGCATTTGATCGAGGCCGGGGGTAAGCGACTGCGCCCCTGCTTGGCTTTGACGGCATGCGAAGCGGTCGGCGGCAAGCGCGAGGATGCGATCGAAACAGCCGCTGCGCTGGAATTGTTTCACAGTTTTACCTTAATCCATGACGACATAATGGACCATGATGAGTTCAGAAGAAACGTCAAGACGGTCCATGTCCTTTGGGGTGAGCCGATAGCGATAATTGCCGGTGATGCTCTTTTTGCGAAGGTCTTCGAGGCGGCCGCAGCGAACGCCAGCAGACTCAAAATGAGTAGCGAAAGAATGGTGGAGCTTTTCAACACTTTGAGCAGGGCAAGCTTTGAACTTTGCCAGGGGCAGGTGCTGGATATGTTGTTTGAAAAACGTGATGATGTTACCGAGGAAGAGTACATGCAAATGATCAGCGGGAAGACAGGTGCTCTTACTGAAGCAGCCGCAAAGGCGGGAGCATTGTTGGGAAACGCCGATGAGAGGCAGACTCAAGCGCTCGCCAGTTACGGGCGGCTGATAGGTATAGCTTTCCAGATACAGGATGATGTGTTGGGCGTCTGGGGCAAGCAGGAGAAATTTGGAAAGCCAATAGGCAGCGACATAAGGGAAGGAAAAAGGACACTGATGATAGTCAGAGCGTTAGCTACAGCTTCTGAAAAGGACAGGGAAATATTGCTTAAGGCATTTGGAAAAAGCAACGCAACTAATGTGGAAACCCGAGAGGCGATAGAGGTCTTAAAAAAAGTTGGTGCAATTGATTATGTTGCTGAGCGGGCCCATAAGCTGGTGGCTGAGGCAAAGCTTAAGCTGAGGGTTTTGCCCGAGTCAAAAGCAAAGGAGGCTCTGCTTGGTCTCGCTGACTTTGTCGTGGAAAGGGAGTTCTGATATTTTGATGTTTAAACTCAATAATTTTTTAGGCAATGTTTGTCTTAGAAATAACGCAGAATCATCCCTTCGGTCAAAGATTGAAAAATCTATGGAATGATGGGAATGGAGGATGTTAGAAGGGCGGTCCTGAAGTGGGCCCTTTTCAACGCGTCTGAACACGGAGGACAAGCCAGCCCAAAAGCCGTCTTGGGTAAGATTCTCGCTGAGTTGCCTGGTTGGAAATCTAAGATAGCGGAGCTGTCGATAGTCGTTGACCAAATCGTCGATGAAGTTAACAGGATGAGCTGGGAGGAACAGCAGTTTCAAATAAAAAAAGTCGGCATGGTAGAAAAAAGGACCGGGGAGAGGCGTGGCCTTCCTGATCTGCCTGACTGGGATAAATATACGACGATCGCGACAAGGTTTGCTCCAAATCCAAATGGGGCCCTGCACATGGGCCACATAAGGGCCGCGCTGCTCAGCCATGAATATGCCCGCCGCTACAAGGGCAGGTTCATCCTGCGCTTTGAGGACACAAATCCTGAGAATGCAATGCTGGAGATGTATGAATTCATAAAACGCGATTTGAAATGGCTTGGACTCAGTTGGGATGAGGAGTACTATCAATCAGATCGAATCGAGCTTTACTACAGTTATGCCGAGCGCCTTATCCGGGAAGGGAAAGCCTATGTCTGCGTTTGTGACATTGAGGGTTTTAGAAAGCTTCGTGATGCAGGCTTGCCATGTCCCTGTCGTGAGCTTCCCGCTTCGGAGAACCTAAGCAGATGGAGTAGAATGCTTGCAGATGGCTATGAAGAAGGCAGGGCGGTTGTACGAATAAAGACCGATTTGAAGCACCCAAATCCAGCCGTGCGCGATTGGCCAGCGCTTCGTATCGTCAGGAAGCCTCACCCGAGAGTGGGAGGAAAGTATCCAGTTTGGCCACTCTATAATTTTTCCGCAGGCATAGATGACCACGAGATGGCGATAACGCACGTGATCCGGGGGAAGGAGCATGAGGTGAACGAGCAACGCCAGAGGATAATGTACGAGCATTTGGGTTGGAGATATCCGACCGCGGTCCAATATGGCCGTCTGTCGATGCCTGGCGTAGAACTAAGTAAAACTCATACGATGCAGTTGATCAGGAGTGGTAGGATAACAGGTTACGACGATGTCAGGCTTGCAACCGTTGCAGCGCTTCGCAGGCGCGGGTTTCTGTTCACAGCTATCAAGCAGATGATTCTGGATATAGGGCTAACCCCGGTAGATGCATCTCTCAGCTGGGAAACCCTCTTCTCATACAATAGAAGATTTTTGGATCCCATTGCAAATCGCTATTTCTATGTGGCAAATCCTGTGAAACTGTTAGTTTACGGCGCGCCCAAGTTAAAAGAGGCTCGTCTGCGCCTGCATCCCAGCAAACCCGAGATCGGAGAACGTGTGCTTCCGCTAGCGGTCGAGGGCGATTCCTTGGTATTCTACATTCCGAGTGATGATGCTTCAGCTCTGAAGCCCGGCGATACATTCAGGTTGAAGGACCTGATGAATGTTGAGCTAAAAAAACAGGGTTTGGTGCTGGAGGCGGAATTCCGCGGTTTAGGTGTTTTAGACCTGCCCAAACTTCAATGGGTTTCTGCAGGAGCGGTTGAGCTAGAAGTGATCAAGCCGGACGCCACATTGGATCGCGGACTGGCCGAACCCTCTGTTGCGGGGTTGAGGATCGGCGACATAGTGCAGTTTGAAAGGTATGGGTTTGTCAGGGTTGACTCGATAAGGCCAAAATTAGTTGCCATATATGCGCACAGATAATCAATGTTCCAATTTTGGAATTCTTTTGATTGACGCTCAGGTTTAAAAGAGGGATACAACAGTCTTTTAACCGCAGCTTGTATAATAAATAATCACCAAAACCGTTGAATGATGAGGTCTAAACTGAAGGAGGTGTTTGGAGTGGCCAAGCCAATTTACGTACGCTTCGAGGTCCCGAAGGACCTAGCAGATAGAGTGTACGAGGCGGTGGAGATCGCAAGGGATTCCGGGAAGCTGAGGAAGGGCACGAATGAGGTAACTAAGGCTATAGAGCGCAAGCAGGCGATGCTTGTCGTGATAGCCGAAGACGTTGAACCAGCCGAGATCGTCGCCCACCTCACTCCGCTTTCCGATGAAAAGGGAATTCCGTATGTCTATGTCCCCAGCAAGCGTGAGTTAGGTGCGGCTGCGGGCTTGGATGTCGGTTCCTCGGCGATAGCTATAACCGATGCTGGACAGGCTGCACCCATTGTGAAAGAGATAATTGAGCGCGTCAGGCAGATCAAGAAGTGAGCGGAATGCCATCTGAAGAGGATATGGGCTTTCCAGCCGAGGTAATTGAGATACGGGCGCGTACCGGGGTGACCGGCGAGATAATGCAAGTAAGGTGCAGGGTGCTTGAGGGCCGCGACAAGGGACGCATCATAACCCGCAACGTGAAGGGCCCTGTGCGACTGGGCGACATTTTAATGCTCAGGGAAACGGACCGAGAGGCTAAGGAGATAAGGGTGCCCTAGATGCCGGTAGTTCGAAAGTGTACATTCTGCGGCGAGAGAATCGAGCCTGGAACGGGGCTGATGTTTGTGCGACGTGATGGTTCCCTGATGTTTTTCTGTTCCAGCAAATGCAGGCGCAACTTCTCACTCGGCCGCAAGCCTGCCTATTTGAAGTGGACCCAGCGATCCAAGTAAACCGGTGGGAAAGCTTGATTGAGCAAACCTTTGTCATGGTTAAGCCAGACGGCGTGAGGAAGGGGCTCGTCGATGAGATTGTCGCGCGCATACAGCGAGCCGGCCTGAAAGTGGCATCAGCGCGTCGCATGAAGTTTGATCGCGAGCTTGCTGAGAGGCTCTATTCAGTCCACAGGGGAAAACCATTCTTTGAGAATCTGGTTACTCATGTGCTTTCAGGGGAAGTCGTCGTCATGACAGTTGAGGGAGATCAGGCAATTTCCAAGATGAGAGAGCTGATAGGAGCAACTGATCCCTCAAAAGCTGCCAAGGGGACAATCAGGGGAGATTTTGCTTCAAGCATCACAGAGAATATCATCCACGCCGCCGACTCTCCTGAAAATGCTAGGCGCGAGATTTCAATATTTTTTTAAATTGCCGTTGGGTTACTTGAATATTGACAAATTTAACTTTGAATTGTTCAGCAGAAACAATTATTTAACAATAGTCATGATATCATAAAGGTGCACGGTTCATGTGTGCAAAGTTCTCTGTTGTTGGAAAACGCAGTCCAAAAGTGGGCGCCGTTGAACTGGCTACTGGAAAGGCAAAGTTCACGACTGACATAGGGCTTCCAGGCATGCTGTACGGAAAAGTGCTGGGCAGCCCCCATGCCCATGCGAGGATAAAAAAAATAGATGTCAGCAGGGCAGAGAGGCTCCCGGGAGTTGTGAAGGTCATAACCTACAAAGATGTGCCACGCGTCTTGTTCAACCCTTCCGTTTGGTATCCAAATAGTTTGGACCCAAAGGACAAGTATATTTTGAATGAAAAGTTGCGCTACTTTGGAGAGCCGGTCGCTGTCGTGGTGGCTGTTGACGAGGACACCGCTGAGGAGGCGCTTGAACTCATCGATGTTGATTATGAGGCGCTACCGGCGGTGTTCGATCCCGAGGAAGCAATGAAGCCCGATGCTCCTAAACTTCACGAATTTGAACGCAATATTGCGGCCCATGTGATGAATTCTTGGGGTGACCTGGAAAAGGGCTTCAAGGAATCGGATTACATCTTTGAAGACAGATATATTACCTCGCGGCAAGCGCATTGCTCCACCGAACCGCACGCCTGTTTGGCGAGTTACGAGGATGGGAAGCTCACGATTTTTTCGGGTTCACAAGTTCACTTTAAGGTGAGAAGGCTCTTATCAGAAATTTTCAACATTCCAATAAACAGCATACGTTTGATCAGTTACTACATCGGTGGTGGATTCGGGAGCAGGGATGAGGTAATACTCGAACCCATCTGTGCCCTCCTGGCCATGAAAACCGGCAAGCCCGTGAAAATCACTATGACCAGAGCTGAGGTCTTTTATGCGACTACCACCAGACATCCGGCAATTCTTAATGTAAAGGCCGGGGTCAAAAAAGATGGCACCCTGGTGGCCATGGAGGTAAAGGGCATTTTAAACACAGGGGCCTATGCCTCACATGGGCCCGTTGTAGCCGGAGCGATGTGTTTTGAAGATGTGGGCATGTACAAAACACCTAACTTCAGCTGTGACATCTACGTCGTGTATACGAACACCCCAATTGCAGGGGCATTTCGCGGCTATGGGAACTCACAGATGAGCTTTGCCATCGAGTCGCATCTAGATTTAATAGCTGCTAAATTGGGCATTGATCCCATCGAGTTCAGGAAGAAGAATGTCATAAAACTTGGCGATGTGGACCGCAGTTACGGCTACACATTAAAAAGTTATGGTTTGGAGGAGTGCATACAGAAGTCACTGAGAAAGATCGCCTGGAAAAAAGAAAAAATTGAAACAACTACCGTGAAAAGGCGCGGGGTGGGGATGGCCATTAACCGGCAAGGCAGCGGCGCGGCACCCGCCCTCGAGGAATTTTCCGGAGCTTTCGTGAAAATCAATGAAGACGGCACAGTAGCCGTGCTGTCTGGCGCTGTTGACATTGGTCAGGGGATTTCGACAACCATGGCCCAGATAGTTGCGGAGGTCATCGGTGTGCCTGTTGAGTATGTAAAAGTGTCCAACGTTGATACCGATTTTTGTCCCGCGGACAGGGGCACCTATGCCAGCGGCTGTATGTACATAAGCGGTGAGGCTGTCAGGCGGGCCGCTGAGGATGCGAAGAAAAAATTGTTGGATGCCGCTGCTAAGATCATGAAGGTCAAAGCTGTTGATTTAGAGATAGTTGATGGAATTGTCCGCGTTAAAGGAAAGCCCTCCGTCAAGAAGCCGATAAGGGAAGTCGTGCCCGAGGAGCCGATAATATCAGCGGCAACTTTTAAAGCCACGATGTCGCCCCCTTCCTTCGGTGTACATTTCGTTGAAGTTGAAGTGGACACCGAAACGGGTGGGGTTAAAGTCTTGAAAGCTGTATGCGCGCACGATGTTGGCAGGGCCATAAACCCGGCTGTTGTTGAAGGTCAGATTGAGGGCGGTTTTGTTCAGGGAATGGGATATGCCCTGATAGAAGATCTTCTTGTGGATGGGAATGGCAAAATCCTCAACGCAGGATTTCAGGATTACAAGACATATCGTCCGTGCGATTTACCCGAAATTGAATCCATAATTGTTGAGACCATCGGATCAAATGAAGCCTTTGCGGCCAGGGGAGTTGGTGAGGCCGCCATTAAACCATCAGCACCCGCCGTGGCCAACGCAATTTTTGATGCTATTGGTGTGAGAATAAAAGATCTTCCCATAACCAGCGAAAAAATACTCAGGGCGTTAAAAAGTTTGTAGTGTATTAAGCGGTTGTATTTGCTTCCCGAAAGGGGCCTCACCCACCCGCCAGTGGGACGATCCTTATGACCTTTTTTCTGTCAACGTTTACAAATCCAAAGCGTTCGGCGTATATTTTGTTACCTTTAATATACACCCCGGTTCCAGGGATATAGTCCCCCTTTTTTGCAAGTTCTGTGCCGGGCGATACCCAGATGTAATCCGTTTCTGATTTGGGGAACCTGGTCAACTTTTTTGTTTTTTCTTTAGGATTTTTCATATTTTCTCAATTAAATCTGTTTCAGGATTTTTAAATCAATTGACCGGGTCTTGTTATCAGTTCTAACCATGGAGTTGAGCGTTTGCCAGTTAAGATCCCAGTTGTTGCGGTTCTACGAGCTAGGCAGGTAGGCTTTTGACAGGTCCACTCCCCTGTCGAGCAAGAACTCGCAATACTTGTCGTAGAGTTCCTTCCATTCTTTTTTAGGTTGCAGAGTCGCTAGGTCAAAGCACTCCGTGAAAGGAACGCCGATGGGTGGGCTCATAAGTTTGTCTTCAAATTTCGGGATCAGTTCGTTGACTATTTCATTCGCCAGCTCTCGGTCGATACCGGTGCTGGCCTTCATGACTTCCGCGGCGTACTTGTTTTCAAGACCACTAGTGTAGTTTGCGTATCTGCCGCCGGCCGAGCGTACGCCTTCGCAGAAGGAATAACCGGACACGCCGGCGTTCATTGCCGAGACCGTGACCTCCTGAAGCAGCATTTCAGTACCTGGGCCAGAAACCGGGTTAACGACACCTCCAGGCAGCAGATGCGTGTTCCTGCTGATAGCTTGAGCACTCACGCTGCTTGCCCAAACTGTTTCACGGCCGGAATTGCTGGCGTCCCTCGTGTTTAAGCAGGGGACGTATTGGAATGACGCCTGATGTGCTGGTACCAAAAGGCAGGCAGCGGCTATCGATGTGAGGGCGGCCCCTTCCGGTGGACCAGCAAATCCACCTATGAAGGAGAAGTGGCCTCCGTAGACGTAGGTCTCACAGTTCATGAAGTGTGCGACCTTGTGTAACAACGTGTAGTCAGTCTTCAGTTCAGATGTAGCTAAAGCCACGTTCAAGTTATTTTTGGGATCAGCCCCGCCAGGTACACCAACCCCCCCAAAATTGCCGTATTCAGTCGGCGCTGAACAGCCTCCCTGCGCAGTCATCATAGGTCGATTGATCGCCTTCAGGGCCTCCCTCTGAAGTCTAGCTTCGTAATTCCCGCCAAGCGTTTCGTAAGGTGTTCTAGATCTGATTGGACGTCCGTATATTGTCTTGAGAGTTCCGGGTATGGTGGCGTCAATAACTTTGTACTGAGCGTTTGCCATCGTCACGGGAATATACAAGTTTTCGTCAAGTGCTATGCCGAATGCTCCAAGCCATGGTGAAATGTGTTTCCCGTCGCTTGGCTTTCTGGTGACGACTTTAAAGCTGTCCTTGCCTCCTCCCAACTTCATCTCATCGGGAGCGTCGTTGATACATTGCCGCAGCTCTTCCTCTGTGAACTTTATAACTCGATCGGTTGACATGCAGAGCATTCCTACCTCGACAGCAAGCTCAAAACCAGCTTTCCAGAATTCATCCGCCAACCCGTCATCCGTGTTTATTGGATTTTTGATGTCAAGAGTTTTCAACAAACCGTGTTCCTTCAGTTTTTCCCTGACCTTGCCTGCAATTACTTTCAGGTCCCAGTCTTTTAACTTGCACACCTCTCCAGTGTGCGCCCTATCCAAGATGTCTAAAAATTTTATGTACATGCTCATCAGACCTTTATAACTGGCTTTTGTATGTTTCTGTCCTGCATCAGCAGATTTGCAACTTCGATGGCATGGATCACCATTCTGCCATATCCGTCAGCTTTTATCTCCCTCACCCAGTCCTCAGTGACAGGCCCGCCGCCGACCATTATCAGGTATTTGCTCCTTGTCCCAGAGTCCTCCAAGTACTTTATAATGTCCCTTTGGTACTCTCTGGAAGGCGTCATCAGCGTGGAAACGGCAATTATGTCCGCTTTCACTTCCTCAGCTTTTTCTATGAACTTATTCGGTGGCACATCATGTCCGAGGTCGTAAACATCATAGCCGTTTGTCGTAAGCATGGTGGCGACGATGTTTTTCCCAATGTCGTGAATGTCTCCCCATGCAGTCCCGATAACTACTTTCCCCTTTGTTGTTATTTTTTTATCCCCTCCGACTTTGGCCAAAAGGACTCTGTTTGCCCTGTTCATAGCCTCAGCGGCAAGCATCACCTCAGGCAGGTAAATCTCCATCTTTTCAAACCTGTCCCCAACAATTTTCATAGCTTTTGTCAAAGTTCCCGTTATAACCGTTACTGGGTCCATTCCAGCCTCAATCGTTTTTTTAGCCAATTCTTCGGCTTTATCCTCATCCCCGTTAATAACAGCGTTCATCAAGTCTTCGAGTATTTTCTCCATTTTTATCAACCTAACTTTTATTGGGAGTTTTTAAGTTTTTTGTAAAGTAACTGTTCACCTTTCCGGCAAACCGGAACCATCTACTCTAGCTTCTAGATATCTTCTCCCGAAGTCCATGAAGCTCATCCCGCGCATCCTGCATGT